>ERZ773043.926-NODE-926-length-17038-cov-7.132780_pt1 | contig 17038 bp, 7 predicted proteins | sample MGYA00580636_ERZ773043 | MGnify/ENA primary metagenome ERZ773043 (study PRJEB29015, sample SAMEA2737992) | human oral metagenome | biome: human oral; feature: human-associated habitat; material: dental | place: China | collected 2065 ... | reverse complement strand
GAGGCGGGCCACGTCGGGCAGCCGGTTGCCGGCATTCACGTCGCCGGCCGGTGTGTTGGTGACGGCGTGGCTGCGGATGCTGCCATCCAGCCAGGTCAGCCCGCCCGACAGGGTGAAGCCCGCGCCGGCGCGCCAGCGTGTGTTCAGCTCCAGCCCGCGGCTGCGGGTGTCGGCATTGACCATGTGACTGGACGAATCGGTGGGATCGTAAACCAGCAGGTGGTCGTTGCGGACGCGGTTGCTGAAGATGGCGGCATCGAGGCGCAGGGTGCCGTCGGCCGATTCATGCTTGCCACCCAGCTCCAGGCTGTCGACGGTGGCGGCGGCGTAGGGGGCGCTGTCCGGACCATTGGTGGCGTTGTCGTTGAAGCCACTGGCCTTCTTGCCACGGGACAGGGTGGCGTACAGGCTGGTTTGCGGGTCCAGTGTCCAGCCCAGGCCCATGCGGCCGGTGGTGTGGTTCTGGCTCAGGCGGTCGGCGCTGCTGCTGGTCGTGGCGCCGGCCGGGGTGTAGAGGGCACTGTAGGTCTTGCGGGTGCGGGTGTGGCGCAGGCCGGTGGTGAGTTTGAGCGGTGTGCCCCTCAGGGGCCACGTGGCTTCGCCGTAGAGGGCATTGGAGCGCTCGGTCAGGTCGTGGGTGTAGAAGCTGCCGCCGTAGCCGTTGTAGTTGGTCCAGTCGTTGCGGTAGAGGTTCAGGCCGGCCACCCAGAACACGTCGCTGCCTTTCGGGCTGGACAGGCGCAGATCCTCGTTCCAGCCCTTGCTGTGGTAGCCCTTGTTCTGGGGAAACACGGTGTCGAGCCCCATCCAGGCGCGCATGATGCGCCGGCCGGTGAGGTTGGTCTCGTCGTGGTTGATGGTTTCGCGACCCGTGACCGAGGTGAGTCGTGCCCAGGGCAGGTCGTGGCGGATTTCCAGGGCGTACTGGTTGATGGCGCGCTCGTTGCCGGCAATGCTGCTGTCGGTGTCGAGGTCCTGGGTGGGCGGGCTGGTGTAGGGGCGCTCCAGCATGGTGCTCTGGTACTTTTTGGCCGTGTTGCGCGAGGCGCGCAGCAGAACCTGAGTGGCGGCCTGCGGTTGCCAGAGCAGGCTGGCGCGGGCGTTCAGGTCGGCCGGGCGGGACAGGGGCCGGCCGGTGGCGCTGTTCTCGTACCAGAGGTCCTGTGCGCTGTGGCGCAGGGCTATGCGGGCGGCCAGGGTGTCGCCCAGCGGGGCGTTCAGCACGCCTTCGGCCAGATGGTGATGGTCGTTGCCCAGTTCACCCCGCACGTGTCCGCCGAAGTGGTTGAGCACCGGCGGTGCCGAGCGCACATCGATGGCGCCAGCGGTGCTGCTGCGGCCGAAGAGGGTGCCCTGTGGCCCCTTGAGCACCTCGATCTGCTCGGCATCCAGGGTGCCGAGGCCGATGTTCGAGACGCTGGTGGGCACACCATCGACATTGACGACGACCGAGTTGTCGTCGGTGCCGGACAGGTAGAGCGAGCCCACGCCGCGGATGCGTACGTTGGCGCTGTCGGGACCACCCCACGAGTTCACGTCCACGCCCGGCGTGCCGCGCAGGACATCTTCCATGCGGGTGATGCGGCGGGTTTCCAGATCGACATCATCGGTGACGCTGACGGTGAAGGGCAGATCCTTCACCTTTTCCTCGGCCTTGCGGGCGTGAACGGTGACGGCTGGCAGGGAGGTGGCATGGGCATGGCTGCTCTGGGCCAACAGCAGGGGCGTGCCCACCGGCGCCTGCCGTGAACGCGTGCTGCTGCCGGCGGTGGCGGCTGCCGCCGGAGCCTGACTGGAGACTTCTTCCGTTCGGGCGCTGGCCGGCATGGCCAGGCAGGCGGCGAGGATGGCCATGAACAGCGGCCGTGACCGGGCGAATGGCACGGGTTGCAGGCGCACGGCCTGTCGTGCTGCCTGCGCCGGGGGTGGGAACACCGGGCGCATCGCGAGGAAGGACGGGGCTTCGGGCATGATGGGTCTCCTTCAAATATTGAATGCAAAGAATTCTCATCCTGTTTGGATGCCTCATTCAGGAAGAATCAGCCCGAAACGGGAATTTTTCGTACGTATCCAAGAGGTTGTGTGAGGAGGGCTCGGCAGTCCGACCTGCAAGGGCATGGCATGCCAATAGCCTCGTGCTCACTGAACACCCGCTGTACCGACACGTCGGCAACAACGGATGTTCAGTTTTAAGGCCCTGTATGCACCTCTCGACTCGATCATCTGACTTGCACGGGAGCGGCAAGCAGCAGATGCCCCTTCGCCACCTGATTGCGAAAGAGAGGACATGTACACTCGAGCAATGACGGGAAGGATAATGCGCTGTCAGCGCCCAACCAATGCTCTTGAAATAGCCGCGAATGCATTGCGATCGATTGTATGCGTGGACATTAGCATCATGTCGGAAAACAGGTTTGACGACAGCTTGACAATCACGGTCTCGGTACTGGGGTTGATATGAAGATGCTGCCCGTTGGCGCCTTTCATCTCAATTGTTCCATTTTCATGGTCTATCCACCAGAAATTGTGATAGGAATATCCTGTCCTTGCTGCGTTGCTTCCAGAGGCGAAAGCCTGTCGGCTTCCGCCCTGCTGGATCTGTGCAAGTGTACCGGGTTGAAGTATCTGATGGCCATTGTAGCGACCGTCCAGCCGAACTGTCTCGCCAAACCTGGCCAGATCACGTGCAGTCGTGCCCACGCCGGAGCCGCCCAGCGCCAATCCGGCCCGATCCTTGATTACATAAGCGTTATCAGCGGCCCCCATCGGTGCCCATATCCGCTCGGAAATCAGTGTGGCCAAATCCTTGCCCGTCACCTTGGTCAAGACTAGTGCAAGCACCTCCGTGTCTACGTTCTTGTAATTGAACACGGCGCCATGCTCACCATTTTTCCTCAATGATTTCAAAAGATCCAGCATTGTTCTGGGGGCATTATACCCATTGGGTACTGGAATGAAACCCCCCGCTATCAGGTACTGGAGTGTCCCGGAGCCATCTTTCACATTCAGAGACTCGGTGTAATTGACTGCCGTCGTCATGTCCAGTGTCTGCTGAACGGTGGCGTCGGCCCAGGCACTACCGTTGAGCTCAGGTAAATGCCCTCCAATTGTCGAACTGGGATCAAGCTGCCCCGACTGAATGAGGTCTGTTGCGAGAGCCCCAACCAGTGACTTACTGCCTGACCACAGAGCATGGCGTCGGGAATCATCCATATTGGTGTAATAGCGCTCGTAGACGATCTGTCCCTTGTGCATGATCAGCAAGGCGTCAGTGAAGGTACTATCCTGCCATTGCGAAAAACTTACGGACCTTCCCCGGTCATCAGCCATCGTCAGAGCACTGAAATCTACATCCGAAGTAGAAGTAGGAAGTGCCGACGCTTCCCCCGCGCCGTGCGAAATCTGCGTTACCGGAAAGATCGAATCCAGATACTGGTAGATCTCACGTGGCTGCCTGATGCGAAGCAGGTTACGTATCTTGTCGCTCGACTGAAGAAGATTCTGAAAAGTGTCCCCAAACGATGACGACTGGACAGATATACCTGCGGCCTGGGAGAGGGCGTTCCCACTGTCTGAATTGCCTATGTTCTGTTCGGCGTTGTCCTGCCCGTATGCAAAACCAATCATGCACACGGTTCCGAAGCATAGAGAAACTATATGCGTCGCGAAATTTCTGTTTGTTTTCATGTTGCTACCGCCCTAATTATCCAGGAAACGCAATTTAACATCCAATAAGTTACTGCAGTCTAGCTACCAAAAATAGTGGCAAGTAGGGCAGTGGCGATACTACGACGATTTCGTGGAGAGGGCTTCATTATTGTTCCCATATAACCACGTATTGATGTGATTAGTTAGCACAACTGTCCTTGGGATGGTGCCTATGCAAGACGCGGCATGAACAAAAATATATCGTAAAAATATGTTTTGTTGCTTCAACTCCAAGATAGAGAGCAGGTTGACGCGGCCAAAAACCACAAAATTTGGTAGAGGCAGAGTTGAAAAAAATTTGGAACAATCGTCTCACAAAGAAACATTCGGTCATTCATTTTTGACTGCAGATACTCGGAAATTGGAAGGTGCTTGCAATTTTGAAAACGCCATGCGCTTTCTTGACATTCACGGCAGCCTTTGGTCATTTAAGTCATGGTCGGAGAACAGAATCCGATCGCAAAGGTAACGTTCGCTTGACCCTGTAACTACGCACCTGGCGGCTGCCACTCTGGTGAAAACACGACAACAACCACGCTCACATGAACCAGCTAACGAATACTGCATTAGGGATCCCCTTTTTCGAAACGCTTCCTGATGTCCTCGCGTACGCATCCACTACTTTTGGAGAGCAGGTCATCGTTCATGTCAACCCCAAAGACGGAAGCGAAGACCATCAGACTTACCGCGACCTTCACGACGAGGCCATCGCAACGGCAATGCATCTGTTTGAGTTGGGGTGGAGGCCTGGCGATCGTATCGCGTTCGTCATCAATGACTCCAGGCTGTTCGTAACTTGTTTCTGGGGCTGCCTAATCTCGGGCATTGTTCCGATCCCTCTATCTCCATTGCTGAACCGGGAAGAAGACAGCATGGAAGCTGAAAAGATTCTGAATGTGACCCGACTGGCCAATTCGCCGGTCCTGATCGACTCCAGGTTGCATCCGCATGCAGATCTAATTGAGGAAATTGCCGCGCGGACTGGAAAGGCAGTTCATTATGCGGACGAGCTGGTTCGTGACGCGCGAGTCAATGGTCCAACGTATGCAACTGAAAGGTTGTCGCCGATAGATGCCCTGGATATTGCTGTACTACAATACTCGTCCGGTAGCTCCGGCCAACCCAAAGGTGTGCGATTAACCCACAGAAACATAATTGCCAACGTCAAGGCTCAGCTTGAGTTCTCTCAAGCCACCCGTGACGATGTTCTATGTACCTGGTTGCCATATTTTCATGATTTTGGCCTGTTTTGGGGACATATATTTCCTATCTATCATGGAATCAAGCAGGTTCGTCTGGACCCTGGGCACTTTGCCCGCCGGCCCTTGGTTTGGCTCGATAAGCTTCATGAGCATCGCGCTACATTGACCAACTCTACCCCAACCGCCCTTAAGCATTTGATCGACTATATCGAACTGAAGCAGAGAAAGGCACCGGTTGGACCTTATGATCTTTCTTCGCTGAGAGCGCTGCACGTTGGCGCAGAGATGATCAATCCAGCAGATTGCCGGATGGCAATTCAGCTACTATCGCCTTTTGGAATTGATGCAACGCTGATTCAGGGCGGTTACGGTCTAACGGAAACCACGGTCGTCGCAACTGCCTGTCAGATCGGTACCCCTTTTCGAACTCGCGTCGTCGATAGAAGCATACTGGTTTCCAGTGGCGAGGTTGTCGAAGTAACGCCAGAACACCCAAATGCCGCTGAATTCGCTTCTGTTGGACGCGCCCTCCCGTACTGTGAGATTCGCGTCGTCGATGAGAAAGGGGCGCCTGTGGGAGTCGATAGAGCCGGTATCGTGGAGATCCGCGGAGAAAACGTAACGCAAGGTTATATGGACAATCCGGATGCCGATCGTCAGGCCTTTCTCCATGATGATTGGTTCAACAGTGGAGATATCGGCTTCCTCGATCGTGAGGGGTTCCTGACCATTACCGGCAGGGCAAAGGAAATGATCATTGTTGGGGGACACAACTATTTCCCCTGGGACATTGAGCAGATTGCCATCAGAACACCTCGCGCTTCAGAGATGCTGCGTCATTTGACCGTCTGTGGGGTATGGAATCCCTCTCTGCATCGGGAAGAAGTAATAGCATTCATCGTTACAGGTCGTGTAAGTGAAGAGGATCTTTTAGCCTTCACGAAGGCAATGAGCGTGCATGTCAATGCAGTAGCCGGTTTTCCTATAGATTCATTTGTCCGACTTCAAATGAAAGAAGTCCCTCGAACGTCGTCGGGGAAAGTCATGCGACGTGTATTGCTGGAAAGACTAGCAACTGGTGAGCACGTGCGCATGGAGTCGGTAGTCGAGAATGTCGCCCATGACAGAAGCACCGGGAAACGAAGCCCAGAGGCGATTTTATCTCTTCTTCAGACGATCTGGAGCGAATCGCTCGGCGTGCCCGTAGCGCAGATCACGTCAGACAGCAGTCTTTTTCATCTGGGTTGTAATTCACTAATGGCCTATCACATTCAGGGAAGGCTGGAAGAGTCTTTGGGTCAACGTCTAGAAACAAACTTCAACTACGCCCACCCTGTTCTTAAGGATCAAGTCAGTATTCTTGTGGCCATTGATCCTTCTCTGGACGCGCCGAAGAATGATTTGGAGCAGATCATGAGGACGGTGGTTCACGATGTCCTTGAAATGCCCGAACATGACATCAGTGTTACGACCCCGCTGGCTAATTTTGCCAAGGGGCTGTCAGATGCGGCGCGTATGTTGGCGGAGATCAGCAGAGTGTTTGATCTGAGTACCGAGCAGGCGACCTATCTACGTGGATCAACTATTCGAGAATTGTCAAATAATGTTGGCCACATTCTTGGAATTGGGTCAAAAGACTCAGCTCCGCGTAGCAGATTTCCGTTAATGAACTTCCAGGAAACGCTATACTTTCATCGTAAGGGCTTTGTTAGAAACGAACCCTCTCGGCTTAGTTGCTTCATCTTCATCGATCTAGACATCGTTTCGCTGGAAGGAAAGCCGATATATCCGGATATTCTGGAGAAGGCGTTCGATGTGGTGATCAGCCGAAACTCCATGCTTCGCGGTGTTATCGATGAAGGTGGTGACCGGCCTCATATGCGTATTCTAGATCACACGCCCCCCTTCAAAGTCGGTTTCCACGACCTTTCCGGCCTAACCGAGTCTGAAGCTGATGACTATCTAGTCAGGCGAGGACGGGATATCAATGACATCCGATTTGATATCACTAAATGGCCAATGTTCATTGCAGAGCTGTACCTGAAGCCCAATGGGAAGTATGCTCTCCTGTTCAATATCGACCACCTGTTGATCGACGGGTACAGCTTCATGCACCTTCTGCAGGAGGTCCTCCAGGCCTACGAGTGTCTCGCGGACAATCGTCCGATTCCTGTTGCATCAGAGGAGCTCGGGTTTGGTGACTACGTACTCATCGAGGCAGCCAGACAAAGGACCCGAAGCTATCAGCGTGCAATGGCAAGGCAGCTGTCGTTGTTTGATAACCCGCCGACCAAACCCGTTCTGCCCGGTAAAACTGATCCAGCCAATATCGATGATGTTTGGTTTGATACACATTATCATATGCTGGACGCCAACATTGTCCGGGAAATGACAGTCCGGGCATCGTCACACGGAATCACGCTCAATTCTCTGCTTTTGGCTGTCTGGTTCAAGCTCGTCAATCTTTGGTCAGGGCAGGACGATCTCGTTATCAACATGCCCGTATTCAATAGGGAACAATATTCGTCGGGTGCCAGATCGGTCATTGGCACATTCATAGATATCTTCCCCGTAAGAATTCGTACAAATCCGGGCGAGAACGTGCTCGCTTTGGGACGCAAAGTAGAGAATTTTACGCGGGAACTACTCAGTGTACCGGTTTCTTCAATCGAGCTTTCTCGCAAACTTGCTGAGCGAGAGCACAGCATATCCGGTTCGATGAGCTCACTTATTTTCTCGAACTCCATAGGCGTCTATGGAGGAGATCTTAAGACCATCAAGAAACTGGATGTAGAGAACCCCAGATTCCGAACCGGCGCCCCTGGGACAATCATCGACCTCGTGCTATACGACTATGAAGGAGATTACTATGTAAATTGGAACTACATTCGGGATCTGTTCGATCAGTCCTTCATCGAAACGTTAGCTGGGCAGTTTCAGGCAATATGTCGAAACATTGTTGCGCAACCTGCTGCAACCGAGGCGCCATTTGACGTATTGCCTGTGATTCCGGCCGAGTTTCAGGCCGTGCTTTCTGCAAACAACGATACAGCACACTCGTTTCCTGATAGCACCATTCCGGAACTTGTTCTGGATCAGGCGCAGCGCACACCCGATGCCATTGCACTTCGGTATGACGATCAAGTCCTTTCCTATCGTGAGCTCACTGAACGTGCTAGTCGCGTCGCCAACCTGTTGATAGAACGAACGACCGTAAAGGAATCGACGTCGGATTTCGGGCAATCAGTTGCTGCAGGCTCTGCCTCAGAAGCTACGTCTCCATTCATTGCCCTGATGTTCGAGCGGGGGCTTGACATGATCGTGGCGCAGCTCGGCGTGATGATGGCAGGCTACGCTTACGTTCCCATTGATCCCGAGTATCCATCAGAACGTATCGCCTATGTATTGAACGATTGTCGCGCGCCAATCTTGATCACACAACGGCATTTAGTGGAGAGGGTTCCCGCTTCAACTCCTCTCTTGAAAATCATGGTTGTGATCGATGCGCCATTGGATGGCAAGATTCAGCGTGATCAAGAGCTGCTGGATGAGAATAGTATTGCGCGTATGCCTGGCACAATTCCTATGCAAATGCCGCGCGTGTCCGACCTGGCCTACATGATCTACACTTCTGGCTCAACAGGTTTGCCCAAGGGGGTTATGATTCCGTATCGCGGTATCGTAAACTTCTTGACTTGGGTTCTTCGCTTTCATCAGCTTACAGCCAAGGACCATGTAGCACTGGTCACGTCTTACGCATTCGACATGACTCTGGCAACCAATTGGGCTCCTCTTTTGTGCGGTGCCTGCATTCATATCCTTCATGAGGAGAAGACTCGTGATGTAGAGGTTCTGATCAAGTTTCTTAGTAAGGAGAGGATAACTTTTCTCAACGTCACTCCATCCCAGTTCTCGCTGCTAGCTAGCGCAAGAGAGCATCTGGCACTCGGTGATCTGCCCATGGCGCCTTCGATGCGGATCATGTTGGGTGGTGAGGTCATCAATACCAAGGATTTGAACAGCTGGTTGCAGCACTATCCAACGCATGTATTCATCAATGAGTATGGACCGACTGAGGTCAGCGTGGCGACTACGGCCTTCACCATTCCAGTTGATGAGCAAGGCGTGGTATCGATAGAGTCCGTTCCAATCGGCAAACCGCTAGACAATTGCTCGGCTTATGTCCTTTCGCCTTGCAACCAGCCGTGCATGCCGGGGGTTGCGGGAGAGCTCTGCCTTGGCGGTGTGGGTGTTGCGCTTGGCTATTTCAACAAGCCGGAGAGAACTGAGGCCGCATTTGTCGCTGACCCATTCCGTCCAGCGGGCGCTCGCATGTATCGCACAGGAGATATGGCTCGTATACGACCAGATGGCAATATCGAGTTTCTGGGTCGCCAGGATCACCAGATCAACTTGAAAGGATTTCGCATCGAGGCAGGCGAGGTTGAACACGCCCTTGTTCAGCACCCTGCGGTCTCGCAGGCGGTGGTCAGTGATCAGCTCGATGCAACCGGACAGAGGGTGCTTGTTGCGCATATCATCGTAACTGCGTCGGTCGAAGTATCAGACCTTCGGGACTGGCTCGGTGAAAGGCTACCTGCCTACATGGTTCCATCTCACATCATGCAATTGGACGAATTGCCTAAAACGCCAAGTGGAAAACTGGATCGTAAAGGGCTTCCTCCGATCCGTGGAGAGAATGCGGAACGCGCCATAACCGGTCGATCCCCTGAAAGCGGACTAGAACGTAAGTTGTGTTCTATATGGCAGGACGTGCTAGGAATCCAGTACATCGGCGTTGATGACAACTTCTGGAGTCTGGGTGGTGATTCTTTGCGTGCCATGCGATTGATTCTCCGTTATAAGGAAGAAGGCATACAGAATGTTGGCCTTAGAGAAGTTTTCGACTATCAAACGATTGGGGAAGTTGCCAGATACCTTGAAGGGCAGGAATCCAATTCCAACCAATCTCTGATATCGGTCATTCAGGCAGGTAACAATCCTCACGGCAAATTGCTGTTGCTGCCCTATGCCTGCGGAAGCGCCTCATCATTCGTTGAATTGACCCGCTTGCTGCCAGATGACGTTTCCGTTCTGTCAGTATCCCCCGCCGACTCCTGGAATGACGGCAGCACTGATATTACGGCGATGGCTAAGCAAATCATCGAGGCGATGGAGGCGTATGAGGATGAGCTTCCCTTGGTTGTTGCAGGCTATTCTTTTGGTGGTGTGCTCGCTACCGAACTGGTCAGACAATTGGAGTTAGCAGAAAAGGCCCCAAGGGCGCTCGTTCTGATCGCCACTGCGCCACCCGGGACTCATCAGGAGACAGACCTGATCCTGTCTGCTGACGATGAGTCGATCGTACGATATTCCAGGGATGTCTATGATTTTGATGCTAATGCGTTGTCTGTCGAAGAGTTGCAGTCCTATCTAAGACAGTTGCGTTCTCAAACATCTGCGATGACAAAACATAGTTTTGATGACCTTCAGAAATTGAGGACTCCTACGCTGAATCTTATTGGCATCGACGAGGAGGATATTGAACTTGCTGCCACATACAAACGTTGGGAGACATATTTCTTGAGTTGCACGAGCGAACAATTGCCGGGCGGTCACATGCTCATCAAGAGCCATACCAAGTCATTGGCCGAACGATTGAAGAGAGTGCTTGATGCGTCCCGCATCGAGGGTGGGGCTCCCTGATTCCCATGAAGCGTATCGGACTGATAGGCAGCACCGGACGAGTGGGGCAGGTGCTGCTGAAAGCGTTATTGCGTGATCCGGAGATTACTGTCCTTGCGGGCTGCCGTGATCCGGATCGCCGTCAGCCTCCAGATCCAGGCCATGTTGGTCAGCGGTATCAGGTACATAAACTGAATGTTTTTGATGAGCAGAAGCTTCTGTCCTTCTGTCGAGATGTTGACTTGCTTATCAATTGTGCAGGACCTTCTGGCGTGTTGCTTGACAGAGTACTTGTTACTGCGGCGCGCTTGGAGTGTCCCGTGCTTGATCCTGGAGGATATGACCCGGTGTTGTCCCGACTGGATGCTCTGGCCCGTCAGGCAGGTCGACATGCTGCGCCTATTGTCGTAGGCGCAGGACTGTTTCCTGGGCTTTCGGGCATATATCCCCGATGGCTGGCTGAGTCGGAAGACAGGGTACCGGATCGTCTCGACGTGTTTTATGCCGGCACGGATGAATGGGGCCCATCTTCCGCATGGGACATCATACACAGTACGAGTGACTTCGGCGCTAATCGCCCCCCGTCCTATTACGACGGGGGGAAATTGCGCGCCGTGCCGATTTATCGGGCATTTCGCAGGGTGGAGTTGCCATTTCCGGTTGGCCGGGTTCGTGGCATGTTACTTTATACTGAGGAGCTTGGGCGGCTTGCCAGACAGTTAGGCGTTTCCCAAGTGTACTGCCACGGGGCGAACAACGGTCGTTGGAGCGGTTGCGTGCTGGCGCTCGTGAAAACGCTTGGACTCAACCAGCGCCCCGAACAGATCGAGCGATCAGCCCAATGGTTGTCATGGGCTTCGCGGCGCGATCGCCGTCTTGGATATGTCCCCTGTTTCGCTATTGACTGTCACGCGACGTGGTCTGATCACAAACGTCATGCCATGATATTGACAGGGGATACCTATGAGGGCACGGCGGCAGTGCTTCTCTGTGCAGCCCGTCTCATACTTTCGGGATCCTGGCTTTCACCGAGCCATGAAGGCCCTCCGATCGGTATGGCACATGAGCTGTTCGATGTGGCACGCTTCATGCACGTATTTCGCTCGTCCGACTGCGTCATAAGGGAGGATCATTGAATTGTTCTCGAGGAAGCGTATTCTCATCATCGGCGGCACTGGTGCTGTGGGGAGCATGATCGCAAGAGAATTGCTGCGTTTTTTTCCGGATTCCGACATAGTGGTCTCTGCGCGAAACATTCCGACCTCAATTCCATCAGGGCTCCAGGGCCGGACACTCGACGCATTTGACGAGAATGCCTTGCTCCAGGCCGTTGTGGGTATGGATCTGGTTGTTATCGCAGCGGGGCCGTTCAGTTACTTGGGTACAAAAATTCATGCAGCCTGCATAAAATCCGGTGTTGATATCGTCGACATCAACGATAACGAGATGGCTACGCGAGGTATTCTTTCTCTTGAAGAGGAGAGCCGTAAGGCGGGCGTTCATATTTTGACCGGCATGGGTTTCACACCAGGATTGTCAACGTTGCTGCTTGTTCGTTTGGCGCAGAAGAATAGTTGCCTACCCAATGATTACCGCATTTCGATCTACATGGGTGCGCGAAATACCGGTGGTCCGAGCAATAGCAGCGTGTTGCTGGAAGGCTTCAAGGCACGTCTTCCATTTCTAAATAACGGTAAGACTGTTTTGGATAATGCGGTGTGGACGGGATCTAATGCAAAACAGTTTTTTCCTGGATACGATCATCCAGTTAGCACTGTCCCCTTTGCGTCCCCTGAGTTCCATACACTTGCGGCATATCAATTGGCACGCAATCTTGGTATTCTATCCCTGCGAAGTCGATATCATGTGCAGTATCTCTCGTCAGGGTTTGCGTGTTTGCTAGCAAAAAGCCGGATACTCCGATTAGCAACGCTTCGCCAGTGGATGTGCGGTATATTTTATCGTTTTGGTCGCATGTTAAGTTACAAACCGGACGCTGATGAAACCACCAGCCTGGTTGTGTTCTCCAAGGGAGAAACGTCTCATCTCGGTGTGCACGGCCCAATATCCACAGGGCATCTCACGGCGAGCGTGGCGGTGGCCGCTGTTACCTGGTTGTTGAAAAGACAATCAGATGTTGCTCCAGGTGTATGGCCAATGGAACGTATCCTGGTCGAGTATCCGGATGCTTCGTCTCACATAGAAACATATCTGCGCCAACGCGGTGTGATCATCAGTGACGATTGTTTCCCGACATGCGCGAATGATTACCGCTCGATTTTTGGACATAGTGCAACGTTTGATGGTTCAGCTGCTTCCCTGCGGCATATCGGTCAATGCTGGTACGATATCGAGACGATTCCTCCTCGAATTGTCCGAATGCAGCGGCAGATTCTGCGCCACTCGGATCTATGGAAGCGTGTGGTTGATAGCACTTCATTCGTGCAACGTCTACTGTTGACTGTGCGCATGAAACGGCTTCATTGGAGTTTGTTCTCTCTGGCCAGAAGGACATCATTCGGGTTGCGTGGATCCCCTGCAATTAATCAGCGTATTCTCAAAGATTTTTCGCTGTTTGCGGCGGGATGCCTGATAGCCAAGGAATGCTTGGGTGATGATGCCTACAATCTTTATGCTGACATGTTTCTGGAGAGCAGCCGGATGGAGATGGCTTGGCTTTGGCCTTCAAATCAGGTGTTTTCATTTTCGGAGCGACCTTTTGATGTATTGTTGGAGTACCTACAGGCTTACTTTGGTGCGTGCGCGCGCCTCAATGTAGTCAACCTTGAAATGCGAGTGCATCCTGACGGCTTGGATATTACATTCAAAAGCTGTACTTATGGAGCGATACTCACTACCTTGGGTTGCGCTCCTCTGAGGGGTTTGGTACGTCAGATGGAGCTTGAGGCGATTCAGAATCTGGCGGATCGATGCGGTGTCTATTATCGGTGGCATTCCGGTAGAGTACCAGATGAGGGACGGCTCGTCCTGTGTCGCATGGAACCTTCCGCATCTCTTGACATAGAACCAAATCAACAGAAGGAGGCATCAACATGAAACGTAACGATGACCGCGGCACCGTTCGCGTTGTCTCCACTGAATCTCTTCTGAGCATTTCCAGAGCGTGGTTGACCGTCTATTGCCATAAGGTCTGTGGTTACGAGTGGGGGTTGAAGCGTCCTGTTGCGAACTGGTTCGTGAATCGCCTCGGAGCCTCGTCCTTTTCAGCTGATATCTCTTATTTTACTAGATATGGCATCGCGTCCAGGGCGGCGTGGTTCGTTGCGCAGCTCGAAGCGATTCTGATCACGTCAGCATCACAAAATGAGCGTGTTGTGATATGGGCTCTGGTTGCAGGGCTGGACTCCCGCAGACAATGGATTATGCTGAATCATGCGACGCAAATCGCTTACCACGAGTTCTATTATGGAAAACTGTTTTCGGTAAAGGACGCGATCCTAAGAGACTCACCATGGCGAAACCAATGGGTATCTGTCCAGAAGCACGCGGTGGGCCTGTGTGCCATTGGCATCGGGGATTTTTCCCAATATAACGGTAAGGTCTTGGTTGTTGCCGAAGGTGTTTTGGATTGTTTTGACGAAGGGATTAGTTTACGGATTATTCAAGGTGTTACATACCGAGCGCCGGGAGCGCTGGTGCTTCTGGATGCACAGATCAGTTGGCTGTTGTCTCTGAACAATAATTCGCTCAGACGTGCCATTGGTGCGTACGATCTTGGCTTTGGTTCGGCTCCCAGAATTCCTCGGACGTTTTGTGAAGGTTTGTGTGGTCTAACCATAAGAAAGCAGAGGTCGTTATTCCCTAGTTTGATTGTACGATGGGCGCCAGTCATGGAGTATTTTTCTATGCCCAAGAAAATTAGACAGATGTTCATTTTGACGGTTCAGGAGGTCGCTCTCTCATGACGGCAGTTATTGATCTTGCCCCTAATGGGTATATTGTCGTAACAATTTTTCTGTCTATTCTCGGAACGCTGGCAGGCATACTTGGCTTTGTCGGTAGTAACGATGCCATGGCTAAACAGAGGAAGGGCAATTGGCTAAGAACGTGTCTCTATTGGGTGAGCATGCTTCCATCGGTTTGCTGGTATATTTTACCTTTGTTGCCGCAGCCACGCTTTCCATCGTTATGGTCTGGCGTTACTGCGGGAAACCCGATGCATTTAACAGTAGGTGCGCTTTCCGGTCTTGTTATGGTTCTGTACGGGTGGCGTGCGCTGATTGTTGTATCGGAGAACAGTCGCGCAACCGGTAAAGCCATGGTGGATTTTCTTCATCCGCGTCAGCTCCTGACGAAGGGTGCCTATCGTCGCGTTCGCCACCCGATGTTTCTTTCAGACTTCATTACCCATGTGGGCCTTGCAGTCTGTACCGGTGCTCTCATGGCTCTGGTGCTTATGCCTCTTTACTTTCTGATGAGTGCGGGAATTTGTTACGCGGAAGAAAGGTGGGTGCTTAGGCCGGTGTTCGGCTCTGCGTATGAACAATACATGAGTGTCGTGCCAGGTTATATGGGTGTCCGGGAACTGATTGTGTTAGTCATGCTTTACGTGTTCTCTGCATTTTGCGTGTTCACGTAATTGAATCAGCTTTTTACTAGGCTGTGTCAGCGGATCAAGTATCAGGTTTGCTAGGTCGGTCGGGCGTGTTCATCACGTCTCCTCGCGGGATCTGTCGGGGTGCACCTCGGAAGGCAGGAAGCCGTGCTGCTCCTGGAAGGCACGGGCAAAATGGCTGGGGTTGGTGTAGCCGACGTGCCGGGCGATGGCGTGGATGGGCTCGCGTCCCTTCTCGACCAGGGCCAGCGCGGTGTTCAGGCGCAGCTGGCGCACGCAGGCGGCAATGCCCATGCCTGTGCGCTCGCGAAAGGCACGCTTCAGGTAGCACTCGTTGAGGCCCACACGGCGCGCCAGGTCGCCGATGGAGAGGTTCCGTGCGTACTCGGCGTGGATGATGTCGAGGGTATCGCTGACCGCACGCTGCCAGCGATGCCGGTTGCTGGTGGGGGCCGGCCCGGGCATCTCCAGCCACAGGCCCAGCAGCGCAATGGCCAGCCCTTCGATCTGCAGGCGCCGGGCCAGGGTGGGGGGCGTTCCGTCCTGCAGCAGGGCCTGCAGGCGCAGGGCGATGCCGCCCATGGTGGCCGGCAGGTTCTGGGCGTGGTAATGGGAGGCAGCCCGGGCCGAATCCAGATAGTGCTGGAGGCGGCGGCGCCCTTCGCCATCGGGCAGGTCTTCCTGCCAGCGTGCGAGCAGTTCGACCGACGCCGTGACGTGGGTCTGCGACAGGCGGCTGGGCAGCATGGAGGAGCGCTGCCAGTGCTGCAGGCCGGAGAAGGTCCAGAGTTCGTGATGGCGGTGGCTCTGGTGGGCCTGCCCCCGGCCATCGACCCATTCGATGCGGCCGCCCATCATCATCTGCAGGCTCACGGCGGGGGCAAACGTGTCGCCGCGGGTGTTGAGGCGGGTGACGGGCTGGTGCAGGTCGGCCGCCAGCATGCTGGCCATCAGGCCATTGTCGAAGGCCTGCGCGTTCAGGTCGCCCTTGCCCAGCCCCCGGGAATCGAAGTGGGTGGCAAGGTGGCAGCTGCCGCGGTCCAGCCGGAAGCTGTCGGGCGCAGGCAGGCCCTCCGGGTTCCAGGTGACGTGCCGGATGAAGCTGTTGAAGAGCTTTCTGCCGGAGGACAGGGCGGTCTGCGGGCCGTGGTCGGGGGCAGTCATGGCGCAGGCAGGTGTGTTTCGGGATGGGGGTCCGGAATGGGGGAAATGAGAACCTATCATGGTATGGGGGCGTTGTCAGCCTTCCCTGGTTCCCTGTGGCCCACCCTGATAGGGGGTTCAAAGACTCATTCGTCCCTGCGAAACCTGCAGGTGCACAATGGATATCTGGTTTGACGTGATGATCAACGATTTCATGCGAAGGACGAACACGTGCAGCAGATCGATCTGAACAGTGACCTGGGCGAGAGTTTCGGTGCCTGGAAAATGGGGGACGATGCGGCGATGCTCGACATCGTCACCAGTGCCAACGTGGCCTGCGGTTTCCATGCGGGTGATCCGGCCGGGGTGCTGGATACGCTGCGGGCTGCGGCGCAGCGGGGTGTGCGTGTGGGTGCGCACGTGGCCTATCCGGACCTGGCGGGCTTTGGCCGGCGGGCGATGGATGTGGCCTCGGCAGACCTGCGTGCGGGGGTGATCTACCAGATCGGCGCGCTGCAGGCGCTGGCCCGGGTGGCAGGGACCGAGGTGTGCTACGTAAAACCGCACGGCGCGCTCTACAACACCATTGCGCACGACGAGCGGCAGGCTACCGATGTGATCGAGGCGCTGCGGCTGCTGGATGCGGATCTGGCGCTGGTGGTGCTGGCGGGCTCGCCGCTGGCGGCGTGGGCGCGGTCGGCCGGGTTGCGGGTGGTGGCCGAGG
>ERZ773043.921-NODE-921-length-17075-cov-3.106757_pt1 | contig 17075 bp, 16 predicted proteins | sample MGYA00580636_ERZ773043 | MGnify/ENA primary metagenome ERZ773043 (study PRJEB29015, sample SAMEA2737992) | human oral metagenome | biome: human oral; feature: human-associated habitat; material: dental | place: China | collected 2065 ... | reverse complement strand
TAGTAAGGCCAAAGCTTATCATAGGGACAAAAAGACAGTTTATATGTGATTTATAACATTAGATTCTTGAAGACGTACAAGCTTATAAAACCGTTTAGAACGACATCAATGCCCAACAAAAAGGGCAGACGATGGCTTCGCCTGCCCTTTTTATTAATGTAGTGCAAGATAATAAATGTGGACGATCGTCCCAATGTTAGTCTTTCGAGAGATTGAGATTGTAAACCGTTACGCCGATGAACGTGAGCATGGCAACAAACAGAACAATGGGCGTGAAACTCATTAGGTTTAAGCCATACAGTGCATCATAGAACTGCGAACTTAGAATGTGGCCTATGCGTGCCACCTGTTCCCAACCTCGAGTAAACAGAATAAACGCCAAACCCACCATACAACAGAAGAGTGTCCAAGCCCTGTTGTAGGTGCTGATAGCCGAACGGGGCAGCTTTTGCATCACGCGTTCAGAAAAGCCGTTGTCGAATATTTCTTGTTTATGCTCCGAAAAGAACTGCATCAACAATTCGTCATCTCTTTCTGTCATATCCATTTTCTTTTAAGTATCGGGTCATTTTTTCTTTTCCTCTGAACAAATGCGACTTTACTGTTCCTGCGGCCATGCCCGTTATCTCGGCTATTTTGTCGATGGGCTGGCCCTCCATGAGTTGTAAAGTAACGCATGTTCGTTCGTAGCTGCTCAGCTTGTTCAATGCTTCGTAAATGTCGAGCGAAACGGTTGTGTCGGAAACCTCTGCGTTTCGCCGTGCTACCTCCGTCGTTTCCAAGTCCTCTGTATGTTTGTTGCTGCGTGTATAGTCGTAGAAAACGTTGTAGGCGATGCGATACAGCCAAGTGGAAAAGGCCGAGTCGCCCCTGAATTTGGTGATATTGAGGTAGGCTTTTATGAATGTGTCTTGTGCCAAGTCGTCGCTCAACGGCTCGTTTCCCAACGTTTGGTTGAGAAAGAATCGCCTGATGGGCGACTGATACCTCACAACCAGCTCGTTAAAAGCTTTACGGTTGTGTTGTTCAGCCGCCAAGGCAACCAGTGTATTATCGTTGAGCTGCGTCACGTTCATTTAGAATTCGGGATGGTTGTTTTCGTCTTTATTTTCGCGTTTCTTGCGAGATGCGCGTGCCATATACACCTGTCCAAGTCCGTAGCACAGCACCAACAGACCCACACCTGCAAGGCTTTCTGCATCGAACATGAGGAACATCAAGGCCAAACCCAGCCCAAGAGCAGTGTTCTTCACACCTCGTTTCCAAAGCAACTCATCGCTTTCGGCAAACGCGGCATCAGCCTTTGCAGGCGGCAATTGGCCCATTTCCATGGCCTTCATCGACAATTTTACGCGGTCGTTGTGTCGCTTTACCATATAATATATTATCAAACCGAAGATTAGGAAGGGCGCGCACGCAAGAATGAAACCGAGAAAGACGATAATAACGACCGCAACCGCGGCTCCTGGGCCATGGCCGGCAACCCTATTAATGAAATGGCCAAAATCATCGTGGACGTCATCGTCGTCGTCCCACGAGCTGGATACATTGGCACTATCCGAACCCGATCCGTTGGCAGAAGCGGTGTCAGAATATACCTCAATGGCCGCAGACGTGCTGTCGGCCTTTACCGAGACGGTTGTTGTTTTGTGGCGATGTCGGTGTTTGGGGGTGGCATCCATGGCCGTAACTCCGACCAGAAACAGCATGGAAAATGCCAATAAATATTTTTTCATCGTGTTGTTGTTTATCGTTTTTACGTATATAAGACGTGAACAAATGCGATTTAGTTGCAGAATATGCGAAAAAATGTATCGTAAAAGTGACGGGAGTGATGATGTAAATCGGATTTTTATTTGTATTTTTGCAGGTCGACGCATTGATTGATATTCGTACAACTATGATAAATGAAATAGATAAACATATAGAGTTAAAGGGAGTAAGGGTAAACAACCTCAAAAACATCAGCCTTAACATACCTCGAAATAAGTTCATTGCCATTGCCGGCGTTAGCGGGTCGGGCAAGTCTTCGTTGGCTTTCGACACGCTTTATGCCGAAGGGCAGCGCCGTTATGTGGAGTCGCTCTCATCATACGCACGCCAATTTCTAGGCAATATGAGCAAACCCGAATGTGATTTCATCAAGGGTTTGCCACCTGCCATTGCCATCGAACAAAAGGTTAACACGCGAAACCCACGCTCAACAGTGGGCACTTCTACCGAAATATACGAATACATGCGCCTGCTTTTTGCGCGAATTGGCAAGACCATATCGCCCGTTTCGGGACAAGAAGTGAAGAAACACAGCGTGGAAGACGTGATACAATGCACCAAACAATACTCCAACGGAACAAAGTTCGTGGTGCTTGCGCCCATACACATACCAGAAGAAAGAACTTTTGAGAAACAACTCAACATGTTTGTTCAGGAGGGTTACACCCGATTGTGGCACAAAGGCGACTTTGTACGCATAGACGAGCTTGTGGAAAACGAGGAAAGGCTGAAAGCAGCCAACGCCGACGAATACCTATTGCTCATAGACCGACTTGCCGTAGACGATAGCAAGGAACACCTTTCGCGACTAACCGATTCGGTAGAGACCGCCATGTACGAAGGTCATGGCGAATGCAGGTTGGTGTTTCTTCCTTCTAACATCACCTACGAGTTCTCTTCGCGATTTGAAGCCGATGGCATGACCTTCGAAGAGCCATCGGACAACATGTTTGCCTTTAACTCTCCGCTAGGTGCTTGCCCCACATGCGAGGGCTTTGGCAAGGTTATCGGCATAGAAGAGAGTCTTGTTATACCCAATTCCACGCTTAGCGTGTACGATGGTTGCGTGCAATGCTGGCATGGCGACAAGATGGGCATTTGGAAAGAAGAGTTTTGCAGGCGTGCTGCACAAGATAACTTTCCCATCTTCAAACCTTACTTTGAATTGTCGAGAAAGGAAAAAGACATGCTTTGGCATGGACTTCCATCCGAGAAGGGCCGCGACATCAGCGAACAGATGTGCATCGATGCCTTCTTTCAGATGGTGCGCGAGAACCAATATAAGATACAATACCGCGTGATGCTGAATCGCTATCGCGGCAAAACAACTTGTCCCGAATGTCATGGAACACGCTTGAAGAAAGAGGCTACATGGGTTAAGATAGACGGAATGAGCATTACCGACCTCGTGGAAATGCCCATCGGCAAGCTTAAAACATGGTTCGACAACTTGCAACTAAACGACTATGACGCTAAGATAGCTGCCCGTTTGCTCACCGAAATAAACAACCGACTACAATTCTTGCTCGACGTTGGGTTGCATTACCTCACGCTTAACCGCCAATCAAACACGCTTAGTGGCGGCGAAAGCCAACGCATACAGCTCACCACATCGCTAGGCAGCTCGCTAGTAGGCTCGTTATATATTCTCGACGAGCCCAGTATAGGTCTACATAGTCGCGACACCGACCGCTTAATAAAGGTTCTGAACGACCTCGTGCAAATAGGAAACACTGTAATTGTTGTGGAACACGACGAGGATATACTGCGAAAGGCCGACCATCTCATTGATGTTGGCCCCGATGCTGGACGTTTGGGCGGCGAAATTGTATTTAATGCCCCCGCATCCTACATCACAAAGGATGCCTTAGAGAAGTACCCCAACAGCCATACCGTTGCTTATCTCACGGGAGCAGAGAAGATTGACACGCCAACATCAAGGCGCAAGTGGAACCAGTCGATACTATTGAAGGGCGCACGCATGAACAATCTCAAAGGCATTGATGTTACCTTTCCGCTCAATGTGCTGACAGTTGTAACGGGCGTAAGCGGTTCAGGCAAGTCATCGCTCATCAAAGGCATACTTCATCCTGCCCTTAAACGCAGCATGGGCGACGTTGCCGACGCACCAGGAGAGTTCATTGCGCTGGAAGGTGACCTTAAACGGGTGAAACATATCGAGTTCGTAGACCAAAATCCCATCGGCAGAAGTACACGTTCTAACCCTGCCACCTATGTTAAAGCATACGAACCCATACGCCAACTCTTCGCAAATCAGCCCTTAGCCAAGCAATTGGGGTTCTCGGCTCAATACTTTTCGTTCAATGCCGAGGGCGGACGATGCGAGGAATGCAAGGGCGCAGGCGTGATAACTGTGGAGATGCAGTTCATGGCCGACTTGATTTTAGAGTGCGAAACATGTCATGGCCAACGCTTTAAACAAGATGTTTTGGACGTTCGCTACGAAGGAAAGAACATTAACGACATTCTAGACCTAACCGTTTCGGAGGCCATTGAGTTCTTCGCCGCCCATAAACAAACAGTTATTGTCAATAGATTACAGCCACTTGAAGACGTTGGCTTGGGCTATATTAAGCTAGGTCAAAACTCATCTACCCTTTCAGGAGGTGAAAATCAGCGCGTGAAACTAGCATATTTCATTGGACAAGAGAAGGCCGAACCTACGCTTTTCATCTTCGATGAGCCTACCACAGGACTTCATTTCCATGATATTAAGCGGTTGTTAAAGGCTATGGGCGCACTGATTGAACGCGGCCACTCTGTCATTGTGATTGAACACAACATGGATGTGATAAAGTGTGCCGACCATGTTATCGACCTTGGACCCGATGGAGGCGACCGCGGAGGTAAGTTAGTGTTTGCCGGAACACCCGAAGAGCTGGCCAATTGCAAGGAGAGTATTACCGGAAAATACTTGAAAGCGCAGTTGGAAAGCTAACAAACCACGCCCCACCCCATTCCAACAATGGGCAAAATGCTAATGGCAGTTGGCAGAACAGCATATAACATTCGTTCAACCAACTGCCATTAAGCATCTGTGTTTAAGAGGAACTCCTCATGAATAATGCGCCTTAGTTTTGTTTTTGATGTTGTTTTCAGCAGATTGTCATTGGGCAAGCATAGTGTTCTTTTCTCACCAAGGCAATGTTCAAGCAAGCTTGGCATTGTTCGTTTGGCTTAACAAAAGCGTTCGCCTAAAAGGTCAATCCGTTGTTTGCGGCAAGTGTGTATCTTATTTTAGGTAGATTGCAGACCTCTTTTAAATCTGCGCCACATTGCAGTGCGTAGTTGTCGCCACACCAACGCATGTATATCAAGAGAGGGGCGTTTAAAAGTGTTTTTTTTACTTCAACAGTTTCTCAGTAAGTTTCTCCAGCATGTCTTTGGTCATCGAGTCGAGGTCGTATTGCGGCATCCAACCCCACTCTTTTCTTGCAGCCGAGTCGTCCATCTGGTCGGGCCAGCTGTCGGCGATGCTCTGTTTCAAGGGGTCAACTTCGTAAACCATTTCAAACTCAGGCTTGTATTTCCTAATGGCTTGGTAGATGGTTTCAGGGTCAAAGCTCATAGAGGCAATGTTAAATCCGTTATGATGCACCAGTTTTGTCTTGTCGGCCTCCATCAGTTGAATGGCAGCATGCAGGGCATCGGGCATGTACATCATGTCCATACGCGTGCCCTTACCGATGGGACAAACAAACTTTTCGCCTTTAACTGCCGAGTAATAGATGTCTACGGCGTAGTCGGTTGTTCCACCTCCAGGAGGTGTTACGTACGAGATAATGCCAGGGAAACGCACCGAACGCGTGTCAACCCCATACTTCTTTTGGTAATAGTCGCTCAACAATTCGGTTGTTACTTTCGATACACCATAGATAGTAGCAGGGCGTTGGATAGTGTCTTGCGGTGTCATTACGTGAGGCGTGTCGGGCCCGAACGAACCAATCGAACTAGGCGTAAACACTGCGCAACCGTTCTCGCGTGCCACTTCCAAGATGTTCCACAAACCATCAATGCCAATCTTCCATGCCAATCGCGGCTTGCTCTCGGCCACAACAGAAAGCAAAGCGGCCAAGTTGTAGATGGTGTCGATGTTGTACTTGCGCACCACTTCGGCAATCATCTCCGGATTTGTCACGTCGGCAATGGCACAAGGTCCTGCATCTTTCAGCTCGCCTTTGGGCTCAGCGCCCTGAATGTAGCCTGCCACCACGTTACTGTTACCGTAACGTTTCCTTAATTCACCAGTAAGTTCAGAACCTATCTGGCCCGTAGATCCAATGACTAAAACATTTTTCATAACTGTTTTATCTGTTTTTTTGTTTTTCAGATGCAAAGTAAACGCTTTTTCTTATATGTATAAAAAGTTAATATTTAAAGAAGTTTAAAATTTCGCGAGTTCGCAAAAAAAACTCCATTTACGACCTTTGTATCAAAAAAAATGATTTACTTTGCCCTTTGTAACTTAAATTTAAGGATCATTATGTATGGCAAAATGAAAGAACATCTCAGCAAGAGCATCGCTGAGATTAAAGAGGCCGGACTCTATAAGGAGGAAAGGCTCATTGAGAGTGCTCAACAAGCTGCTATCACGGTGAAGGGAAAAGAAGTGTTGAACTTCTGCGCCAACAACTACTTAGGCCTATCTAACCATCCTCGCCTTATCGAAGGTGCAAAGCGCATGATGGACCGCAGGGGATTCGGCATGTCGTCTGTTCGTTTTATCTGTGGCACACAAGATGCCCACAAAGAGCTGGAACAGGCCATATCCAACTACTTCCAAACCGAAGACACCATTCTCTATGCCGCCTGTTTCGATGCCAACGGAGGTGTGTTCGAACCGCTTTTCACCGACGAAGACGCCATTATCAGCGATGCACTTAACTACGCGTCCATCATCGACGGCGTTAGACTCTGCAAAGCAAAACGCTATCGCTACCAAAACGCCGACATGGCCGACCTTGAACGCTGTCTGCAAGAGGCGCAACAACAGCGTTTCCGCATCATCGTTACCGATGGCGTGTTCTCAATGGACGGCAATGTGGCGCCTATGGACAAAATATGCGACTTGGCAGAAAAGTACGATGCGTTGGTAATGGTAGACGAATCGCACTCGGCAGGCGTGGTTGGCGCAACGGGACATGGCGTTAGCGAACTTTGTAAGACCTATGGTCGCGTTGACATTTACACTGGAACATTGGGCAAGGCCTTTGGTGGTGCATTGGGCGGATTTACTACTGGCCGCAAAGAAATTATCGACATGTTGCGCCAAAGAAGTCGTCCCTACCTCTTCTCAAATTCACTTGCGCCTTGCATCATTGGCGCCAGCATCGAAGTTTTCAAGATGTTGGCCGAGAGCAATGAGCTTCACGACAAGCTAGTAGACAACGTAAACTACTTCCGCGACAAGATGATGGCGGCAGGTTTCGACATCAAACCCACTCAGAGTGCCATCTGTGCAGTGATGCTTTACGATGCCAAACTGTCGCAGGTATATGCCTCGCGCATGCTCGACGAAGGCATTTACGTAACAGGTTTCTATTATCCCGTTGTACCCAAAGAGCAAGCACGCATCAGGGTGCAAATTTCCGCAGGCCACAATCGCGAACAACTAGACAAGTGTATTGCGGCATTTATTAAGGTTGGTAAAGAGCTTGGGGTGCTGAAATAAGCCCTCCCACCTTTTATATATACGCTCCCGAAGGATTGCATTCAACCTTCGGGAGTTTTTTCTTTGTCAACTCTTCAGAGATAGACTTTATTAACTTGCTTGCCCTTTTCTTCCAATAAGAAAGGGGACACAACCTCTTGGCTGCATCCCCTTATGATTTGTTATGCTAACAGAGCAAAGTCTTAGCAAACCTTTTCCAATCGTTTAAGGATGGAGAAGATAAACAAGGCAGACAGCAAGCAGCAAACAATAAGTACGCTCCATACCATCCACAATTGCATGTCGCCCCATAGGTAGCCAATGATGGCAACGAGGTAGTTGCCAATGGCCGTAGCAACAAACCAGCCACCCATCATCATTCCCTTATACTTAGGAGGTGCAACCTTAGAAACAAACGAGATGCCCATGGGCGAAAGCAGCAGCTCGGCAAAGGTTAACACGAGGTAAGTAGAAATGAGCCAGTCGGGAGAAACCAGCTGACTGTCGCTAATACCAGAGTTCTTAACTTCTGTTGGAGTGGGCAAGCCAAACGATGCGATGGCCAGAACAAGGAAACCGCAAGCAGCGATAAGCATACCATAACCAATCTTTCTAGGGGCAGTGGGTTCTTTACCCTTGCGACCTAGATAGCCAAACACGGCCAAAGACACTGGCGTTAGCGCCACAACGAAGAAAGGATTGAACTGCTGGAATATCTGGGGCAAAATCTTAATTTGGGCTTCAAGCGATGAATAATTGGCCACGATGCCAATAATGGCGCCTGCCAATACCAAGGCTGCAATGGTTCTGCCTTTGGTGGTTTTAGACTGGAATAGCGAGAATGCACTGTAAACAGAAACCACAATCAGCACCAAGTTAAGAATATCGAAACCTAAGCGGTTAAGTCCAACAACCGACTTGGCCGTGTAGTCGCGTGCAAAGAAGGTCATCGTTAGTCCGTTTTGGTGGAATGCCATCCAGAAGAAAATAACTACGGCGAATACCAACAGCAGGGCAACAATGCGCTGCTTGGTTTCTTCTGGGCTCAATTCGGGTTCGGCAGCAGCATCGCTACCTGCCTGGGCTGCCTTCTGCTTGTTGTTAACGTCGGCATGCTTGAAGGTAGAACGGAACACCAGGTAGATAATCATCGACACGATAAGCGATACGCAAGCTACGGCAAATCCATAGTTGTAAGCACGAGAAAGCTCTGAGATGTAGGTGGTACAGAAAGTGGTCATGTCACCAGCATATCCTTGTGCAGCCTTTAATTGTTCGAGCAATACACTACCGTCGGCCTTGATTGTTCCATCCAAGAATTGGTGAGCCAATGAAGGTATCTGCGGCTCGTAGGTAAAATTAGAACCTGCCAACACGTAGTTGGTAATCTTTGTGGCGGCCGTGGGAGCGAAAAGCGCACCAATGTTGATGGCCATGTAGAACAGGCTGAAAGCGGTATCGCGCTTAGAACTCAGTTGGGGGTTGTCGTAAAGGTTACCCACAAGCACTTGAAGGTTGCCCTTGAACAAGCCCGTGCCGCATGATATCAACGCCAACGCACCGAACATCATGGCCTTGCCAGAGAAGTCGGCAGCTGTGGGGATAGCCAACAGCACGTAACCCAAAAACATAATGACAATTCCCGAGGTTACCATCTTGCCATAACCGAACTTGTCGGCTAGGATTCCGCCAACGAGTGGCATGAAATAGACAAACCCAAGGAAACTAGCGAAGATAGTAGACGTCTCTGTAGCCGTGTAACCAAACTTGGCCTGCAAGAAGAGGGTGAAGATGGCAAGCATCGTGTAATAACCAAAGCGCTCGCCAGTATTGGCCAATGCCAATGCGTAAAGTCCTTTCGGTTGACCTTCAAACATAATCGTTAATTTTTAGTTTTTAATGAATGATATTTTGTTTATTGTATTTTCCCTAGAAAAATGAGACCATTTTGGCAAAGGATAGCAGTGTGCATGGGTTATAACTTCGACGCACGGGTTAGGTCGAACAGGTAAGCCATCTTCACAATGATGTTACCGAAGTTGGAACGCCCAAAGTAATCGCGCTTGCTGTCGCCATAAATGTTGCCCAACCCATAATAGTAACGCCCTTCCAAAAGGAAATGTCCCACACGAGGTATGCTGTACTCCATACCCAAGCCTGCTGCAATGCCATAGTCGAACGTTCGTTCAACGGGCATCGTCTCTTGTTGCGTCACCTTGTTGGCCCTGTCGGTTAGGTTTCGGGTAGACACATCGTAATTTGTTTTAGTACTCTCGCTAAGGTAAAACCCCATCTGAGGCCCCACCTGGAAAAAGAATTGTGCGCCGCGTGTTTCCCTACCCCATGCCAAATGCGCGAATATTGGCACCTGTATGTAGTTTATCGTGCGACTATATTCCTCGGCCAATCCCGTGGTTGCATTCACTACGGGGTTTCGTTCCAAGTCGCGAATATCTTGTTTCCAACCTAACGAGGCGTAGTTTACCTCGGCATAGATGGAACAAATGGTATTGAAGTATTTCTCTGACACATATCGAAAAGACAATCCGCCCGTCGGGCCACCATGATAGCCCTGGTCTACGCGAGGGTTGAACCCTACGTTGCTCAGCACATATCCGCCATTGAAACCTATCGAGAAGTTGTTGCGGTAGGCCCCTATCTGGGCTTTGCACACCGAAGTGGCGACCAAATACGCAGCGATAATTGCCAATGCTCTTGTTTTCATCCGTCAATAACTGATTAGTTCAATCTTTTTGTCGTTGGTATAACGCACCAACATGAATGCTTGGTTCTGCATTCCACCGCTCCCCACACGTTTGAAGTTGAGCGGTGTTTGCACGGTAGTGTACTCATTTTGAGCCTTGCTGCCGTTAAAAGCCTTACCATATTTATATAGCCCACGTAGGAAGAACTGCGCATGGTCGTAGCCCATCAACACAAACTTAGGCAAAGCGTATAGTGGTTCCACGCCAAACCAACGACGATAGCTTGTTTCCAACTGCTGTGTCCGCGTAGAAAGTGGATTGTAATAGAAGGTGGTGGGGATGTGGGCATTGAACTTAAAAAAGTTGTCGAGATTGTTTCTGGTGTACATCAACCACTCCGTATAGCCGTAAAGCGACACCACAACGCTTGGGTTGCTTGCCACAAGCCCTTTAAGTTTGGTCATGGCCACAGTTAGTTCGGGCGAACGTCCTGTGTTAAGCACCACAACGTTGGGCTGCGTACGACTGAATGCCTTAGCAAAAAGTTCTTCGCTCGATTTCAAGTTGGTGATGCTGTACTTTGCGCCGCGTGCGTTCAAACGATTACGAAGGCCGAAAGTAAAGATTCCTTTCTTGCTTGTGGAGTCGTTGCAGTCGATAAACACCGCATGGTGGTTGCCAAAGCGTGAAATAAAGGCGTCTATGGCGGCATTGTTCAGCTCGTCGGTAGATTGGTACACCTGAAAAATCTCTGGGTTGCGACTAACTTCATCGCCCCAAATGGAAAATGGAATAACCATCTTTATACCAGCTCCCTTGCAGAAGTCGGACAGGGGTTTCACCTGCTTCGTGTACAACGGACCGAATATAACGTCGCAATTGCGAATGCTTGCGTTTTGAAGCGTGGTGCGGATATCAGCGTCTATCGGCACGTTCCACGCATGTATGTCGATAGAATAGCCTTGTTGCTTCAAACTGTCGCAGCCCATTAGAAAACCCCTGTAGTATTCTATCATCCGCTTCCCGTCGCCATCCACGTCGTGTAAGGGCAACACAAAACCAACCTTGATGGTTTTAGCATGTTGCTCTTGTTGAGTGGAGCTGGCTGCACTTTGCGATTGCAGCTTGACAGCAGGCACAGTGTTCGTGGGTTTCTCGGTGGCATTCGAAGGATAAGGGATAAAGATGTAGTCGCCTTTCTTCAACTCATATCCAGCCACTTTCATCTCTGGGTTGGCGTTGATAAGTTCTTCCAACGTTAGCCCAAAGTTCTTGGCAATGCCGAAAAGAGTGTCTTTTTTCTTCACCTGATACATGTCGCGCCACTTTAAGTTTTGGGCATCTACAGGTATGCAAAGAAAAGCCACGAACAGCACGAACAGGTATCTGATAATTGCTTTTGTCATTGTTCTTCCAAAATTGGTTTCTGCAAAGATAACGATTTTGAAAGAATGAACAATGAATTTTAAAATTAATTGCATACTATTCTGTATTTCTGACGTATCAATAAGCCATTGACACCATCGCAGACACCTAATTCATATATAAGCGTGTTTAGAATAAGAACATCTCTAATGCCAAAATCTTGGATACGATTGTTTGATTATAGGCCAGTTCTAGAAAGTTCCGCTGCTCGCTTTGTAGGTTTTATCTAAGCGACCGTTGCTTGCATTTTGAGCGTACATAATGAACTAGACAACTGAAAAGGCAAGTGAGTTATGATAGATAAAAACAAACGATAATGTGACGTGTTGCTTAAAATGGGATTCACAGCGTGGATTCTTTTTGGACCCAAACTAGATATTGCACGCTCCACAAAAGGAATTAAAGCGTAGACCAACGCGAACCAGTTAAGCACCACTGCTGTTACTTTCGTAGGGTTTTGTTCAAGATAACATGGTTGCTTGTTCCAAACAAACGTATCATTACAAAAGCATTTACTTTCGACAAAAACTTAGCAGCTCATCATCTTGTCCACTCATAAAGTTATCAACTCGTCAACCTGTCTGCTCGTTAGCACCTCCCTTTTGTCTACTCCGCGATTCAAACTTTGTCAGCTTTTCAGCAAGAAATTTAACATTATGAGTGCCATCGTAATTCACCAAACGCCCACCTTGCCTCAAATAAGCGATTCTCGGGAAGGTTTGTTTTGATGTTAAAAAGGTTAACCTGTGAATGCTGCAAAATGAATTTTTATGTGGAAAGACAGCCATTTGCACCGGATTACAGGCTATTTACAGTAAAACGGAGTGCGTTTTGGTGCTAAGTGCAATGCGTTTTAATGCTAAATGCAATGCGTTTTGGTACTAAATGGAAGGCGTTTTGGTACTAAATGGAAGGCGTTTTGGTGCTAAATGCAATGCGTTTCGGTGCTAAACGCGAGCTATTTTGGTGCTAAACGCAAGATGAAAAGTATAAACATCCGCTTAAATCGTACAAATAAAACCTTCTTGAACCATGAAACATGTGCCCCACAGGGGCAAAATGCACATCAAAAAGTGGGTTTTTAGAGGTAAAATGGGTGCATTTGGGCTTGAAAAAAATCGAACTTCCAACCAAACTAGAAAGGCAAAATGGTGCAAAACGCAGGTCTAATTCTCGAAAATTGACAACAAGAAAGGCGTGAAAGGATAGAAACAACGGCTATTTAACTACTTTATAGCCGTTATTTTCGCTAGAAAGGAGTGAAATTCTGAGCGAATTTGTAAAATAAAGATAACAATTTTAAGATTTTGAGTTGGTGAGTTTGTGGGTAGACGAGTTGATATATTCGGAAGTTGGTGTGTTCGTGAGTTGATGAATTTGCAAGTTTGTGAGCTCTTGAATTTGTAAGTTGATGAGTTGAAGTATTCGGCAGCTATTGGGTTTTTATGAGTTTATAGGTTTGTGGGTTCATTTGTTCTTCACTTTATTATAGAAGATGAGTGCTCGTCTTGTATTGGCATCACAAATATAACAAGTTCCCAATTTACAAGCACATAAAAGTTAAGACAACGCTTTAACCTTCTTCAGAAGAATGATTACTCCCCAACGTTTAGATTATATCTGGGCTGATTTCTCTTGCTTTTCACAAGAGGGCATACCGGCCTATGCTACCAACAGACCAAGTGAAAATGCCAAACAAGGGCAAAGAGCATTACTTAAACGGTGATTGAATGATGGCGAATACTTTTAGAACCCTACCCATATAGAAATATTTAAAGCCAAGACAACTTAACACACATGAGCTTATATGATAAAGAGGTGTACCAAACTATACAACAATGTGAGAACCTCCCATTTCTATCCGCCACACACTCATATCCAACAACAGCACATTTACTTTCTTTTATCTAAACAAAACAAATCACAAATCACAGGCGTAAAACACTCTCTTTGGCCAAAAATTAACCATTCTTATTACATTACAGAACGTCACCATTTAGAAAACAATATTTTTTTAAACTTTTTCGACCTTTTTATTTGGCAGTTCAAATATTATGTTTAATTTTGCGATGTGAATCAGATATACATCTGTAAAATCACAAAAAATAAAAGTATAATTATATTATAATAAAAGAAAGGAAATCGAATGAAAATAAAAGAAATTAGTTGCAATTTGAACCCATAAAACCATGAAACGTGTCATTGGGTAACAAAACGTTAGTTTTAATTCGGAATTTACAAAATAAATACTTCCGTAAAGAAACAACGCCACACGCACCTAAGTTTAATAATATTTGGTTAAACCATATCAAGGAAGACATTTACATTTCTAAATACCATACAAATACATCGAAACCATGAAAACAAAGGCAATGTTTCCCAACCTAAGTGTTTGGCCTATCCAACATCAAAGTACCATTACACAACCTTGAAGCGCCAATGCGCAAAAGACAGCCTTAGTAAGCCATGAACATGCACAAAGCTAGTTCACATCACAATGAAGGGGAAAACAATTTCGCCTATGCCTCGAGATGGGTAACTCAAAACGCCACGTATTGAAACGAGGCGCTTTGAACCCCATCCGCGGAGGCAAACACAACAAGACACCATGAACACACTTCAAAAACGATTCATTAACAACCACTATATAAATCCCAGCCAAGGCACAACTCACGCCAATGTGCACAAAGGCGGTCATTAACAACTCTCTTAGATAATTGTGTCCACAAACAGGCCACAACAACCACACCAGCCCGCAACAAATCCATGAACACACGCCAACTAAGGCCCGCGGGTTGTTACAAATCACATCAAAAAATGAAAGAAGAACAACTGAAAGAACGGCAATGCCCATGCAAAATGGCGTATGTATGTCCCGACATCGCCATGACCGAAATGGCGATGCAAGGACAACTGCTACAGGCATCAGCAAAAGGCGAACACAAAACGCTGCCAAACGGCGGAACGGTGTACAACAACTCGGGTAGTTCGGGTGGAGATGCCGGAACAGCCGAAGAAGACAACGTTATCAGCAACAGTAAGGGTTATACCCTCTACGAATGGGATTAACTCCCCCTCACACTTATCTCTTATGGTGGAACGAAAAATAGCATTTATCATGAAATTCATTACACAACACATGAAGCAATTGGCAATGGCGGCTTACGCGTTCGCCTTAGCATTTACGCTGGGGGGATGTGTTAACGACCTGACCAACAACGAGCATAGGGCAGAGAACAAAGAGACGAAGGAAACGTTTAACACCAAGTCGTTCGCTGGAGCTTCCAGCCAAATGGAACTGCCCAAGACAAAAACGTCGGGGAAGTATACAGACGTATCGAAAAAGCAAGACGGAAGTAAAATGGGCATCCAATTTTATTGGGATCACGATGACTATCAACGACTTTGGGTAAACTTGGGCGGAGCCACGGGATGGCAAAGATTCTACAAACAAGATACACTTAAGCTTTTAAATGACGGGAAGATTGCCCAATCACGCTTTTATCTAAGCTCATATTATAAGCTTACGAAAGAACAATATCCGCTGTGGTATAGCTACTATGGTCTTAGCAACGGACAACCCTATACAAACATTCCCTATTCTTATTATCAGAGCAATGCGAATGATTTCTCCAAATTGTACGAACAGGGAGATTGTGGATTTACTACAGCGGTCGATAATGGTATTTGGTATGCTTTTACCTTGAAACACGCTACGTCATATATAACATTTATGCCATACGCAGGCGAAGGTAAAAGTAAAGAAACGTTGACAAAATGTAAGCTCATGAAGATTACGCTCACAACGGACGAAGTTAATTCAGGGCTTTTCTACTTTGACGAAAATGGAAATGTAGATAAGAGTAAATGGCCAACAGCATATAAACAGAGAATAACTATTTGTGGCAATGGAGATGCTAATTCTGCCTTTGTAGTACCAGAAAGTCAAGAGGCAGCCAAAAAGAATGCTGCTGTTATGGTGATGGCACCAGGTACATACCACAACGTGCAAATAACCTACACGCTTTACGACCCCGTGGTCCAGACAACGGGCGTGTTTAAAAAGTTTATTCCTGAACTAACTCTAAACCCAGGTAAGAGTACTTCCATTTTTTCAAAACTCGAGGCAGACGATTTTACACCTAAGTTTGGACAGTATCACATGTGGGGGGCCACTTTGCATTTTTGGGAAAACCACGAAAGCGCAGCACATCATAATTGGAGAAAGGGGGGCGTTGATGGCGTTGCTGGTTATCCACAAAGCGGTGGTAGATTTTATAACCTGCACATGGATCCTGGTGCAAACAATATAGCTCCAGCAGGAACAATTGACCGCAATGCTCCCTCGGCCAACTTCATAAGCTATTATGTAAAATACGGTGACCCTCGATGGGATGATTCCCCCTTTACATATGATGGACATTTGTTTACTGGTAGGATGTGGTTTCTAAAACGAAAGCATTTTGCTAAGGAAGCTGGCTACAATGAAAGTAACATGGATGTAATGATGAACGAAAAGAATGCCAATGGCACAGACTTCCGTAAAGATAGGGGAACTGTAAGTGGTTCTGTAAACAAATGGTCAGACGTACCAGAGGGAAAGAGAAGCAACTATTTTTATGTTGTGGCTCTGGGGTACTACACCTATTGGGGTGAACTAAAGATGGATCAAAACTACGTTGGCCGGTATTGGACTAGTACAGCCATTACAACAAAACATTATTCACCATGTGCGTTCTTTTTAGAAATAGCTCCAGGTAGCGTCTATGTGACAGGATATGATGATTCCGTAAGCTACCCATATTATAAAGGACACGGCTACCAAGAGTGGCCTGGCGAGAATTAAGTAACAACAATAAGACAACAATCATGTTAAAGTTAAGATATAAATTGTTGATTTCTCTTTCTGCATGCGCATTGGCTTTTATGCCAATGGCATGCACGGAAGAACAGAACCTGGCTCAGCCAGACAACAACCAAGAAGAACTGGAACCTGCCGTTGGTTTCACTGGCTCGATGAACTCACCTTCATCACGCACCAGTGGGGAATATGGGAAAATTGACGCAACAAACCTGGGCATAACGTTTTATTGGACGACCAACGACCATGAGCACATGTACATAAACAGAGGTACAGACACTTCGCCCATCTGGGAACGCGCCAGTAAAGTGTCCTTTACAGATAAGGATGCAACGACCCATTCCGCAAATGCCACATTCAGGTTTAAGGGCAAATATGAAAATAAGCAATACACCATGCTCTATGTTGGCGGTGACCAAAAACAGTCCTCAAAGAGTAAACTTTACGTAGACTTTGCCCGAATTCAGAAACAAACATCTCTTGATGATGGGGAACTAGCAAACAGCGGCGATTGCGGTATAGCAAAAACCACCTGTGACTATTACAATAAAAAGGGGAAAGGTTGGGGCTATCATGGTGACAGGCATACCTTTAAACTAGAACACAAGGCAGCATACGTAACCTTTATGCCATATAACCC
>ERZ773043.918-NODE-918-length-17107-cov-9.897197_pt1 | contig 17107 bp, 12 predicted proteins | sample MGYA00580636_ERZ773043 | MGnify/ENA primary metagenome ERZ773043 (study PRJEB29015, sample SAMEA2737992) | human oral metagenome | biome: human oral; feature: human-associated habitat; material: dental | place: China | collected 2065 ... | reverse complement strand
ACGAGAGGCCTTGGATGCCTGGCCTCCCGTATTGGAGTAGACCTCGGTGTCAAAGACGAAGACGTTGACGTCATCGCCAGAGGCGAGGACGTGATCCAGGCCACCGAAACCGATGTCGTAGGCCCAGCCGTCGCCTCCAAAGATCCAGAAGGACTTCTTGCTCATGTAGGGCTTGTCAGCCAGGATCCTCTTGGCCTCTGGCGTTCCAAGCTGCTCAAGCTGGCGAGAGTATGCCTCGGCGGTAACCTCGGAGTCGCCCGCCTTGCCCCTGGAGTCTATCCAGGCTTGCGCAGCCGCCTTGAAGTCCTCGCTCACGCCATCGGAGGCCATGAGCGCCTCGGTCTCGGCAACAAGCTTGTTCTGAACGGCCTCATAGCCAACGGCAAGGCCATAACCATGCTCGGCGTTGTCCTCGAACAGGGAGTTGTTCCACGCAGGACCGTGACCCTCTGCGTTGCAGGTGTACGGCGCGGTCACAGCGGGGTTACCCCAGATGGAGGAGCAGCCGGTGGCGTTGGAGATGTACATGCGGTTGCCAAAGAGCTGGGTCACGAGGCGCGCATAGCTCGTCTCGGCGCAACCGGCGCAGGAGCCCGAGAACTCGAGCAGCGGCTTATAGAACTGCGAGCCCTTGACCGTCTTATCGGATTGCAGCTCCTTCTTCTCTCCGACCTTGTTGACGGCGTAGTCCCAGACCTCGGCCTGATCGGCCTCCTCGGCCTGCGGCACCATGGTCAAAGCGTCAACGGGGCAGATGTAAGCGCAGTTGGTACAACCCATGCAGTCGAGCGGAGACACGGCAATGGTAAACTTGTATCCGCTGTTCTTGGGAAGCTTGAGGTCCACCATGCGCATGTTCTCAGGGGCGGCAGCAGCCTCCTTGGCGTCCATCGCAATCGGGCGAATCGTGGCGTGCGGGCACACATAGCTGCACTGGTTGCACTGGATGCACTTGGTCTCGTCCCAATGCGGGACGATGACGGCAATGCCGCGCTTCTCGTAGGCAGAGGCACCGAGCTCCCACTGGCCATCGGGATTGTTCTTGAAGGCCGAGACCGGCAGGCTGTCGCCATCCATCAGATTGATGGGACCAAGCAGCTCCCTGACCTGCTTGACGAGCGCCTCACGACCCTCGAGCACGACAGGCTTGGTGTCATCGGTGGCGTTGGCCCAGTCGGCAGGAATCTCGAGCTTGTGGAAGGCGGTGGCACCCGCGTCGATGGCCTTCCAGTTGGACTCGACGACGGCCTGACCCTTCTTGGCGTAGGACTTCTCGGCCGCCTTCTTCATGTACGAGAGGGCCTCCTCGGCGGGAAGTACCTTGGCCAGGGCGAAGAACGCGGACTGGAGCACCGTGTTCGTACGCTTGCCCATGCCGACCTTCTCGGCGAGGTCAATGGCATCGATGAGGTAGACGTTGATGTTGTTCTGGGCGACATAGCGCTTGGCGACCGCAGGGAAGTGGTTGGCGAACTCCTCGTCACTCCACTGGCAGTTCACGAGGAAGGAGCCACCGGGCTTGACATCGCGTACCATCTTGAAGCCCTTGGTTATGTAGGACGGATTGTGGCAGGCCACGAAATCCGCCCGCGTGACGTAGTAGGGGGAGCGGATGGGCGAGTCACCAAAGCGCAGGTGACTGACCGTGACGCCACCGGTCTTCTTGGAGTCATACTGGAAGTACGCCTGCACGTACTTGTCGGTGTGGTCGCCGATGATCTTGATGGAGTTCTTGTTCGCACCCACGGTGCCGTCGCCACCAAGGCCCCAGAACTTGCACTCGATGGTGCCGGGGGCGGAGGTGTTGGGAGCGTTCTCGTCGCGCGGGAGCGAGAGGTTCGTGACGTCGTCCACGATGCCGATGGTGAACTCGCGCTTGGGATTGTCCTTCTTGAGCTCGGTATAGACTGCGAAGGCATCAGCGGGCGTGGTGTCCTTGGAACCGAGACCGTAGCGGCCGCCGACAACCTTGATGTCCGGGCGTCCGGCCTCGAAGAGGGCGTTCACGACATCCTGGTACAGCGGCTCGCCGATGGAGCCGGGCTCCTTGGTGCGGTCGAGGACGGCGATCTTCTTGACCGTCTGGGGAAGTGCCTTCACGAAATGCTCAATGGAGAAGGGACGGTATAGGCGCACCTTCACCAAACCGACCTTCTCGCCATGGGCGTTCAGGTAGTCGATGGCCTCCTCAAGCGTATCGCAGAAGGAACCCATGCAGATGACGACGCGATCGGCATCCTTAGCCCCATAGTAGTCGAACAGGTGGTAGCTACTGCCCAACTTGGCGTTGATCTTGTCCATGTAGCCCTCGACGATGGCGGGAAGCTTATCGTACATCGAGTTGCAGGCCTCACGGTGCTGGAAGAAGATGTCGCCATTCTCGTGTGAGCCACGGGCATGGGGGTGCTCGGGGTTGAGTGCGTGGTCACGGAACGCCTGCACAGCGTCCATATCGCACATGTCGCCGAGATCGTCGAAGTCCCAGGCGGCAACCTTCTGGATCTCGTGGGAAGTCCGAAAGCCGTCGAAGAAGTTGATGAAGGGCACGCCACCGCTGATGGCCGAGAGGTGTGCGACAGGCGAGAGATCCATGACCTCCTGGACGTTGCCCTCCGCCAACATGGCGAAGCCGGTCTGGCGGCAGGCCATGACGTCGGAGTGATCGCCAAAGATGTTGAGGGCCTGGGTCGCCACCGTACGCGCGGACACGTGGAAGACACCGGGAAGACCCTCGGCGGCTATCTTGTACATGTTGGGAATCATGAGCAGCAGCCCCTGCGAGGCCGTGTAGGTCGACGTGAGAGCACCAGAGCCCAACGAGCCATGGACGGTCCCGGAGGCACCACCCTCAGACTGCATCTCGACGACCTTGACGGGCGTGCCGAAGATGTTCTTGAGCCCATGCGCCGCCCACTGATCCACGTGATCGGCCATCGGGCTTGATGGCGTGATCGGGTAGATTCCCGCTACCTCGGTGTAGGCATACGAGACCCACGCGGCGGCCTCGTTGCCATCCATCGACTTGAATTTTCTCTTCATTTTTCCTCTCCTTTGAAACGTGGCGCAGTCCGCCAGCCGATCTGATGGAACCACTTAATGGGCAATCCTGTGCAGGTCCATTCCCCCTACGGCTAGCACGTCCTCGGCGCACTCCCTACACGGTAAGTATAGCGCAATCTACTCGTAACAAACCTCCCCTCTTGAGATAACCGGTAGCCGGTAGCACATTTGTGTGCCGACGGTCGTATTTCGCGACAGGTCCCCTACCGGCACAACCTCTGCTTTGACGAGCTGCCGCAAATATGGCGGGAGCCCCTCTTGCCCTGCGGTCCGCACCTGTCCTGGCCGGCACACGTTAGACGGGCATCATCCTGAACTGTAGTTACAACTCTGTAAGCAGTTGGAGGCCCTCCCCCCTCACAAGCCGGCAACACTATATGGTGGAACTATATGGTACTACAATTAGGAGATTCATCTTGCAGCCTCGTATAGTACAAGGAGTCCACGCCATGAACGCTACGCTCACTCGCCGCGCCGTCCTCAAGCTTTTGGGTGGCCTGTCGGCCCTCAGCATCGTCCCCGCAGGCCTTTCCGCCTGCACCGGCGGCGGCTCCGGCTCACAGGGGCAGGGGGGAGGCTCCCGCAAGATAGGCGTGCTGCAGCTCACCGAGCATCCCGCGCTCGACGCCTCCAACAAGGGCTTTGTCGAGGCGCTCGACGAAGCCGGCATCACCTACAACATCGATCAGCAGAACGCCCAGAACGATCAGTCCGCCTGTCAGACGATCGCCCACAAGCTCGTGAACGATGGTAATGACCTCATCCTCGCGATCGCGACACCCGCCGCCCAGGCCGTCGCCGGCGCCACCGACGAGATCCCCATCGTCGGCACCGCCATCACCGACTTCGCGTCGGCTGGTCTTGTCCAGAGCAACGACAAGCCCGGCAAGAACGTCACCGGCTCCTCTGACCTCACCCCCGTCGCGGACCAGTTCGACCTGCTCGTAAAGCTCCTTCCCCAGGCCAAGACCGTGGGCGTGCTCTATTGCACCGCCGAGTCCAACTCGGACGTACAGGTCAAGCTTGCCGATCAGGCGGCCGCCAACCACGGCTTGAAGCTCGTCCGCTACTCCGTCTCGAGCTCAAACGAGATCCAGCAGGTCGTCGAGTCCATGGTCGGCAAGGTGGATGTCGTCTACACTCCTACTGACAACACCATCGCTGCAGGCATGACCACCGTCACCATGATCACCAACGATAACAAGCTTCCCACCATCTGTGGCGAGGAGGGCATGGTCGACAACGGGGGCCTGGCCACCTATGGCATAAACTACGAGGAGCTCGGCAAGCTAGCGGGTCAGATGGCCGTAAAGATCCTGAAAGGCGAGTCCAAGCCCGCTGACATGGCCATCGAGCATCTTGATGCCAGCAAGTGCACGCTCAAGACCAACGAGGAGACGGCAAAAAAGCTTGGCATCGACCTCTCGGTCCTCAATAGCTAGTCACCCTGAGTCCCGTGCCTTGACGTGCAGGGGGCCTTTTGTGTAGCGTGTGCCGGGGGCGTTTTGGCACACGCCGCACACCGCCTACCGCACGTTCGTAGAGTCTGCCGTCCATTGGAGGAATCTCATGCAGCTTGCCCTCTTGGGAGCCGCCTCCCAGGGAATTCTCTGGGGCATCATGGTACTTGGGGTCTTCGTCACCTTCAGGATGCTCGATATCGCAGATCTGACCGTCGACGGCAGCTTCGCCTTGGGAGGTAGCGTCGCGGCTGTGGCCTCTGTTGGCTTAGGTCTTGACCCCATCGTCGCCATCCTGCTCGGAACCCTCGCGGGGATCGTCGCGGGGCTCGTGACGGGACTGCTCCATGTGCTGTTTGACATCCCCGCCATCCTTGCGGGAATCCTCACCCAGATATCGCTCTGGTCCGTCAACTTGCGTATCATGGGCAAGTCGAACACACCGCTTCTGAACGCGGACACCATCTTCACGCGCGTCGCCTCGCTTCTCAACCTCACGCAGACCATCGCGACGCTCGTCATCGGCATCGCTCTCGCACTCGTGATCATCGTCGCCATGTACTGGTTCTTTGGTACCGAGATCGGAAGCGCGCTGCGCGCGACGGGCAACAACGAGGACATGTGCCGTGCCTTGGGCATAGACGTCCGCGTGACCAAGGTGATCGCGCTGGCGCTCTCCAATGGCCTCGTCGGCATGTCGGGCGCCCTCATCTGCCAGAGCCAGAAGTACGCCGATATCGGCATGGGCACGGGCGCCATCGTCATCGGCCTCGCCGCCATCGTTATCGGGGAGGTGCTCGGCAGGCTCACCCCTGGCAAGCTCACGGCCTTTGGCAGCCGCCTCGTCTCGGTCGTCGTGGGATCGGTGGTCTACTTTATCGTCCGCGCCGTCGTCTTGCAGATGGGCCTTGACGCCAACGACATGAAGCTGCTCTCGGCCGCCATCGTCGCGCTGGCGTTGGCCACGCCCGTGGTGCTTGAGCGCCACCAGCTCAGGCGCTCCTACAAGAGGGACAACGCCGCGAGCGCCCTGCCTGACGATACCGCGAAGGGAGGCGAGCGCTGATGCTCACGCTGAGCAGGGTCTCCAAGACCTTCAACAGGGGAACCGCGAGCGAGAAGCCCGCACTCACCACTGTCAACCTCACCCTTGAGGACGGTGAGTTCGTGACCATCATCGGTGGCAACGGCGCGGGAAAGTCCACGATGCTCAATATGATCGCCGGCGTCTACCCGCTTGACGCCGGCACGATAGAGCTCGACGGCATCGACATCAGCCAACTTCCAGAGCACAGACGCTCACGCTACCTAGGCCGCGTCTTCCAGGATCCCATGCGCGGCACAGCCGCCGACATGCAGATCGACGAGAACCTAGCCCTTGCCAAGCGCCGGGGCGAGCACCGGGGACTCTCCTGGGGCATAGGAAAAGAGGAGCGCGCAGGGTACGCCAAGAGGCTCGCCTCCCTTGACCTGGGTCTTGAGGATCGTCTTGAGTCAAAGGTGGGCCTGCTCTCTGGCGGACAGCGCCAGGCACTCACCCTGCTCATGGCAACGCTTCAGAAGCCCAAGCTGCTCCTGCTCGACGAGCACACGGCGGCGCTCGACCCCAAGACGGCCAAGAAGGTCCTCTCGCTCACACAACAGGTGGTGGATGAGCACCACCTCACCACACTCATGGTCACACACAACATGAATGACGCCATCCGACTCGGTAGCCGGCTGATCATGATGCATGAGGGACAGATCATATACGACGTCGCTCATGAGGAGAAGCGGAGGCTCACCGTTGCCGACCTGCTCCAGAAGTTCGAGGAGGTGTCGGGCGGCGAGCTTACGAACGACCGCATGCTGCTGTCTGAGGCATAGGGTGGCATGTGCGCGGCGCGACCCCGAGCGTCCAGGTGCCGGCCATGGGCGCGCTCGCCCTTTGGTCGTCCTTTGACTATCTTCTCGCGTGATGCTAGCTCGCATCCTGACGCAGGCAGGATAACCGGATGACGATGACGCCTGCAGACAGCGCCACGACGATGGGCAACCATGGGTCAAGGCCATTCTCGATCGAGGAGACATCAGCTGCACGACTCGCGTCGTGCGTGCCCATCTGCACCGTGGAATATCCGCTCGCCACCTCCGCAGGAGTACCTGCGAGCTTCGAGGCACCCTGCGATCCTACCCTTGTCACGTCTTGTCGCATTAGGATTGGATCGACCCATGCACCCAGCACGCCCATCGCAAAGCAAGCGCTTGAGATGAATAGAACGCTTAGAGCAACACCCAGTTTCTGCTTCATGTGAACTCCTTTGGGCTACGTTTGGTCTGCATTTATTCTGCGTTCATTTGCGGCACATCACACGAGCGAATCCACCTTGTAGCCTATAATAACATATTTTAAGATCAAGTGTCAACGCCCTCCGTAAAAACACAGCACGCCGGATCCTCGGGCTAGGTCGGACGCCTCGCCAACCTTCTATAAGGCGTGACCTGCCCTAGGTCTCGCTTTTCCTGAGCAGTCTTCTCGTGTTGAGCGCCACGACCGCAAGCGTCGTTCCGTTATGCAGATAAGCGGCTGTGGTCACAGGCACGAGGCCCATCACGCCGCCCACGATGAGGAGGGAGTTGAAGCCTACGATAAAGCGGTAGTCCCAGCCGATGCGCCGCATAAGCCGTTGTGACAGGACCCTCATCGTGACCAGGGACTCAAGCGAGTTATCCATCACAGCAACGTCTGCCACCGCCCGAGCAATATCGCTCGCATCCGAGAGTGCCACCGACACATCGGCCGAGGCAAGGGCGGGCGAGTCGTTAATGCCATCTCCCACCATGATGACGGTATGCCCGTGGGCCTTGAGCGCATCGATATGGGAGCTCTTGTCCTCGGGCAGGACCTGCGCGTGGTAGTCATCAAGCTCCAGCTCACCCGCCACATGGGCAGCGGCGGCCTTGGAGTCTCCCGTAAGCATGATGACCCGCCTCACGCCAAGGCTTCGCAGGCGCGAGATGACCTCCCTCGCCTCGTCGCGCAGCGGGTCAGCAATGCAGATAGCCCCGACGAGCTGCCGCTCACGCGCAAGATATACGACGGAGGAGCTGGGAGCCTCTCGTGCGATGCGCTCATCCAAGTCGTCAGGCTTTTCCACACCCTCGTCCTCGAAGACAAAGTGGGCGCTCCCAATGATCATCCTGTCGCCACCCACATGGGTCGATATGCCGTGGGCGACCACGTAGTGCACCTTGGCATGCAGCTCACGCTCATGCGAGAGGTGGTGGCGGCGCGCCTCTCGCACGATAGCGCGTGCCATGCTGTGCGGGAAGTGCTCCTCGATGCAAGCGGCATAGCGCAAGACGCTGGCCTCGTCCATCTCACCGAAGGCAAGCACCTTCTCGACCTGGGGAGACGCATGGGTGAGCGTTCCCGTCTTGTCGAAGACGACTGTATCGGCAGCGGCAAGTGCCTCCAGGTACTTGCCGCCCTTCACGATGACGCTCAGGTCGGAGGCCTCCCCCATCGCGCTCATCACGGCCACCGGGGTAGAGAGCTTGATCGCACAGGAGTAGTCAACCATGAGGACGATCATGGCCTTCTCGACGTTGCGCGTGATAGCCATGATGGCAAAGAACGCAAGCAGGTTGAGGGGCACGAGCGAATCCGCAAGACTCTCTGCCTTGCCCTGCACACTGGCCTTGAGACTCGCCGACTGCTCGACGAGAGTGGCAATGCTGTCGATGCGAGCTTCTCCCGGAGCTGCGGTCACACGAACAGTGAGCTCGCCTTCCTCGAGCGCCGTCCCGGCATAGACCGTCGAGCCCACGCCCTTGTGCACAAGACGCGCCTCACCCGTCAGCGACGCCTCGTCGAGGCTCCCCTCACCGGCGATGACGGTCGCGTCCACCGGAAGGACCGAGCCCATGCCCATGCGCAATAGCATCCCCTCGCGCACCTCAGACATCGACACCTGCGTGTCCTGGCCATCAATGACAGCCCAAGCCGTCTGCGGCCGCGTGATCAGGCCCTCCCTGAGGGCGAGATGAGCACGACTCTGAACGTGATCCTCGAGGATGTTGGAGAGCCCCAGTAAAAACATGACGGCATCCGCATCCCAATAGCGCCCTCGTGCGAGAGACGCTCCGATGGCCATGGCATCGAGCACCTCTACCGTAAGCCTACCCTTTGTCAGATACCCGAACCCATTGACGATGTAGCTTAGCCCCATGAGAACGGTCCAAGCAACGCGCAGGGGCATCGGCAGCAGCCACTTGCGAGCATAGCGAGAGACAACGTGCCTCACGACCCGTAGGATGAAGCGGTTCTTCTCGGCGGCAAGCTCTACCTGGCCAGCGAAGGGCTCAATGCTCCCATCTTCACGTGGAAGGGCAAGCACATCGAGCATGCCGATCGCATCGAGTACCCGTTGGCGGCAGCTCGGCTCGAAGACGACAAGTACGGATGCGTTAGCAACGTGCACCTCCGCATGGCTGACGCCATCAAGGCGCAACAGCGCATGCGAGATGCCGTATGCCTCCTTGTCATCGAGCGTTCCCGTAGAACAGCGAAGGCGCAGACGCCCCGGTATGTCAGAGACTATGGCATACAGCATGGCAGAGCCACTCCCTAAGCGTCAGCACCAGCCTTATCGATTTCGGCCGTCACCTCTTCGCGGATGCGACCTTCCTCCTTGGCGAGACGCTCCTTGACCGCCGCATCGATCCTCGCCCTGCGGCGGGCCTCGGCGGTGACGTCACTGGCGTCATCGATGATGGACTGCGTCTCGGCACGTACGACATCGGCAAGCTTGATACCACAGGCAGCCACAGAGACGGCACCTCTATGGAGCACGCCCCTTTGCGCAAGCCTCACGACGGCCGCAGTGGCTGCCGCCCCTGCGGCGGCAATACAGGCCTGATGATGAAAGCCCATGTCAGAACCTCTTTCTCTTGTGAGGGGTACCCCCGCACCCCTCAGTTTGTCACACCTGCGATAGGTGCCGCCCGCACGGGGCGACACCTAGCAGGCTAGCGCAGGCCAAGACCGACACACGGATAGTGCGGCGCACTCACACCGTATCTCCAGCACCGGCTAGGCTGTCCAGGATCTTGTCATCCTTCTCCTTCCACTTGGGAGTGGGACGGAAGAGCTGGAAAAGCATCGCTGCGCAAAGCACGAAGGCCACCACGGTCCAGAAGCCAAAGCTGCCAAAGACGATCAGCTCGTAGAACTGGTTGATGAGCAGTCCCACAACCCAACCAAAGACACATTCGTAACCGATGGCGAAGGCCGTCCACCTGGCAGACTCCATCTGTCGGCGGATGGTGCCCATGGCGGCGAAGCACGGGGCACAGAGCATGTTGAAGGCCACAAAGGCGCACATCGCACCGACATGGAGCGTACCCGCCACAGTGAACATGCCGGCAAAGCCCCGCCACATGCTGACGGACTTCTCGGTCGCGTCACCCAGGCCATAGAGCACACCAAAGGTCGAGACCAGGTTCTCTTTGGCTATCAGGGCCGAGATCGACGAGGACGTGGCCTGCCAGTTCCCAAAGCCGAGTGGCATGAAGATCCAGCTGAGCGCTCCGCCTATGCCCGCGAGGATGGAGTAGTCCATGTAGCCGTCAGGCACGCCCTCCATACCCTGCAAGAAGCCAAAGGCGCCCGATCCGCCCTCCCAGCCGGCGATGCCAAAGTTGGAGAGAAACCAGATGCCCACGGCAGCCGCGAAGATGATCGTGCCAGCCTTCTTGGCGTAGGAACTGACGCGTTCCCACACGTGCAGGAGCCAGGAGCGGAGGGAGGGAAGGTGATAGTCGGGCAGCTCCATCACGAAGGGTACCGGGGCGCCCGCGAAGGGCCTGGTCTTCTTGAGCATGACAGCCGAGACGATGATGGCGACGATGCCCATGAAGTAGAACAGGGGAGCCACCCACCAGGCACTGTTGTCGGCGCCCACGAGCACACCCATCACAAGCGCGATGATCGGCAACTTGGCCGAGCAGGGAATCATGGTGGTGAGCATGGCCGTCATGCGGCGATCGCGCTCGTTCTCGATGGTCTTGGTCGCGAGCACGCCGGGCACGCCGCAGCCCGATGAGATGATCATGGGAATGAACGACTTGCCCGAGAGACCGAAGCGACGAAAGACGCGATCCATGACAAAGGCAACGCGGCTCATGTAGCCACAATCCTCAAGGAAGCAGAGGGCAACGAAGAGACAGAAGATCTGTGGGATGAAGCTCAGTACGGCTCCCACGCCATTGATGATGCCATCGCCCACGAGCGACTGCACCATGTCAGAGGCACCCGCGCCTGTGAGCCAGCCTGAGACGACGTGCGGGATGGAGTCCACGAAGCCATCGTAGTCGAGCTGGTCAGGCTCAGGGCTGTCAAGCGCAGTCTTGAAGTCATCAATCGTTACCTTGTCAACGACCTGGAGCTGCTGGCCACCCTCAAGCACGGGGTTGCCGTCTGCATCCACCTGAGAGATGACGTTGTCATCGGTATCGAGGAAGTTGCCGTCCTCATCTGTGGCAGGGACGTCGGTCGCAACGACACCCGCCTGGCCGGCGGCATCCTCGAAGGTGGAGATCGTCTCCTTGTCCTCGTCGGTTGGTTCCTTCGCGTCAACGGCATCCTGGACGCCATCGACACTTACGCCTGCGTCTTCCGCAGCTGCAATGTAGCCGCTGATCTGGTCTTTGTAGTGATTGCCCTTCCAGGCGTCGTCGGCCTCCTCGAACTGCTGGGCTGACTGGGCGTTCACGAAGAAGCCGTCGCCAAAGAGGTTGTCGGTGACCCAGTCGGTTGCCGGTTTGCCTACCAGCACCAAGGCCACCCAGTACACAAGGATCATGACGCCCACGAAGATGGGAAGCCCCAGCACGCGGTTGGTGACCACACGGTCTATCTGCTGCGAGCGCGTGAGCGTCTTGGGGGCCTTCTTCACGCAGGCGTCCATGACCGTGGCGATCCAGTCGTAGCGATCGGAGGTGATGATGGACTCGGAGTCATCGTCACGCTCTTTCTCGACTGAGGCGATATGGCCCTCGAGTGAGGCAAGCTCGTCGGACGAGAGCCCCAGGGCCTTGATGGCGTCCGCATCGCGCTCGAACAGCTTGATGGAGTACCAGCGCACAAGCTCGGGTTTGCACTTGTCCTTGATCGCGGCGGAGATGGCATCGAGGGCAGCCTCGACCGCAGATGAGAAGCAGCTCACGCCGCCGGGGACATCGCCCTTTTTGGCTGCCTCGATACCCGACTTAACGAGCTCGTCGAGGTTGGTGTTGCGCAGTGCCGAGACCTCGAGCACGGGCACGCCCAACATCTGGGACAGCTTCTTTGTGTCTACAACGTCACCGCGCTCCTTGAGGAGATCGCACATATTGAGCCCCACGACCACAGGACAGCCCGCCTCCAGGATCTGGGTCGTGAGGTAGAGGCTCCGCTCAAGATTTGTGACGTCGATGAGGTTGATCACGGCGTCGGGGCGGTCGTTCACCACGTAGTCGCGCGAGACGACCTCCTCTGGCGAGTAGGGCGAGAGCGAATAGATGCCCGGCAGGTCAACAAACGTGACATTCTTGTCAGCCTTCCAGGTTGCCATCTTCTTCTCGACCGTGACGCCCGGCCAATTGCCCACATAGCCGTTCGAGCCGGTGAGCTCATTGAACAGCGTCGTCTTGCCACAGTTAGGATTGCCGGCAAGGGCTATGTTCAGCTTCTGTTTCTCAGTTGTCATGGGATACCCTTTCGCGCAGGGGCCTAGGCCCTCGCAACATCCGTGACCTCGATACACTCAGCCTCGTCCTTGCGCAGCGATAACTCATAGCCACGCACCGTGACCTCTATGGGGTCGCCGAGCGGGGCGACCTTGTGCACGAGCACCTGAGTACCCTTGGTGAGACCCATGTCCATGATTCTGCGCTTGATTGCGCCGGTACCGCTGAGCCGCGCCACCGTGGCGCTCTGTCCGACCTTCACATCCTTCAGGGTTGCCATCCATGCCTTCCTTCTCCATGCCGCCGCAGCAGCGAAACAGGACTGCACCTCCTATTGCCATGACATCCCTGCGCAGCGCAGGATAGCCCACGCGCAACGCAAGGGCGGCGTCATGCCGCCAGTCTTTTACTGGGGCGTGGCAGGGTGCGATATGAGGTGGTCACGAGGCTAGGCGGTCACGACGCGCATCGCCATCTCGCGCCCAATGCCAAAGGTCGCACCCTTGACGCTCACGAGGACGTCCCCGTCCACACGCGACACGACCTCGATCTCGGCTCCAGGGACAAAGCCCATCTCGGAGAGGTGCTGGCGTAGGTCCTGACTACCACGCACCTTGAGGACGGTTGCGGTCTGTCCCTCGCTCACCATTGCAAGCGGCAACTGCGCGCCCCTCACCGGGGCTGTACCCTCATCCTCTGTGGCCACGTAAGCTCGATCGTCAATGACAGCTTCCATACCAGTCTCTCCTTCTCCCATCGATTCGGGTGCCCAGTAGGTACTCTCCGAGAGGCCCAGCTCTACGGAAGGCCGAACCAATCGTGTATTTTGGTGAGTAGTAGTATACGGCTGACTTCTGATGGCGCGCAAGACCAATGGTAGTTTTAGCGAACTTAGTGGACATTTTTGGCTCTTCACGACTCCTGGCAGATGGCGTGAGTCTACGAAGGACCAATTGACGATTATCCACGGCGACCAGCCGAACATCGGGACCCGCCTGAGCGGAGTCTGAGGAGTGAGGAGTGTCGGCATAGCCGCGCACGACGGCTCGCGTGTACCAACCTGCACGCGTACGCAAAAACCGTGCGTCACACCACCTGTCCGTCTGTTTGCACACGTGTCGCGTGACGGCGGCAGGCAGGATGCCACACGAGGTGCCACAGAAGCATCGGGCTCTGTTTGTGCTGGTAGAAGCCATCGTCTGCCGATTGCATAGGTCTTGATGGCAGACCGACGCCCGCCCCCACCCTATGCTATGCGTATAAGGAACCCTGTAATCGGCAGGTAGGGAGGAGATATGTCAGGGAAAATGATGTCTCAAGGTCGATCGGGCGGCAGCGACGATTCGCACAGGCCTCGCGAGGGCTCCCACCCTTGGACGACCTTCCTCTGCCCATGCGCCATCGCAACAGGAGCGCTCGCCGGCGCGTTTCCCCGCCTCGCTACGACGACGGTGCACGTCGCGATACCTCCCGTGGGCGTTACGGGATTCTTTGCGCCGACGCTTGTGCTTGCCATTGGCATCCTCCTCGTGGCTTGGGACCGCACGGGTAGATGGGCGGCAAGAGGCCGCAACGCCTTGGTGGCTCACCTGCTGTGTCTCGTCTTTTCCGTCGCGTTCATCGCGTTCGAATTGGCCTGCCTGTACCTGCGTGGTGTACTGTCAGAGTGGAACTATGTCTCCGTGACGCCGTGGATGCGCTGTCTTGAGCTGGGATGGGGTACGCTGTGCATGTTGCTCCTCATGCTGGCTGTTCTGCTGTCGCCTTCGAGCGAGACATCACGCCGCCTTGTGGCCCATTCCTGCCAGATTTCCACTTCGGTACTCGTGCTAGGTCTTGCCTCGGGCTTTGCCTTGGCCCTCTCATCGATGGACGCTACCACGGGAGGTACCGTTCCAAAGGATGCTCGTGTCGTCATCGTGGTAGCTGTCATGCTGTGTCGCTTTCTGTGGATGATACTGGCGACCTTACTCGTGCCCTCGCCATTATCGGAGTCCCTGGAGGGTCGCTGGCTTCCATGGGGGAGCCTGCTAGCGGGACATGCGCTCGGCGCTGTCGTGCGAATGCTGACCGAGGGTACTCAGGCGGGGTTTATCTACGTGGGCCCAGCCTACCATCTGACGCTGCTCGCAGCATCGCTTGCCTTGCTTGTCATCGCACTTGTGGTGGGCAGACGAGCATCGCGGCGCAGTGCGCAGCCACGTACGGACAGGGAGGCAGCAAGACCCCAACTTCCGTTCGCACCCCAGGTCTATGAGAAGATGCTTGTCGGGCTTGCGGGGGCGGATAGTCTCAGTGGCCGTGAGAGACAGGTCATTCTCATGACGCTCTCGGGCTGGCCTGCAAGCGCCATTGCCGGTACGCTCCACGTGTCAGAGCCCACCGTCAGCTCCTATCGCGGCAGGGCTTACCGAAAGCTCAAGGTCAAGTCACTGCCCGAGCTCGTCGCTCGGGTGCGCCCCTTGCGCCGAGTCGCGCCAATTGCCAGCTTAGGGTGACCGCTAGCATCTGGCATACGCCGTGTCGTGGCCCTCGCGCTCGTGCCGTGTGCTACCCTCGTCGTCTCCCTCTGTCTTGGGGATCGTGGGGTGACCGTCTTTTCGCTGGTCACATGCGCCATGATGGCGGCCGGGGTCCTCTCGCTCCATCGGGCGCTCGGGACGGCCGGGCGAGACGCCCGCAGCGCGGGGGCTCGCGGTGCGGAGGCGGCCATAGCGCTCGGATCCCTCTGCACCCTCGCGGGCACGCGCGCCCTGGGCAACAGCCCAACTGGCCCTGCGAGCGCCCTCGCGAGCTACCTGGTCCTCGGGACGGTAGGTGCCCTCGTGCCTCTTGCGGCGCGCGGCGGACGCGACGCGGCGCTGTCCGACGCGATGCTCGCCTGTGACGAGCGCCCCAGGCTCTACCTGCTGGGACGCGGCCTCACGCAGCTGGAAGCGAGCGTCAGCGTCCTGACGGCGGAGGGGGTCCCCGCGCCGGGCATAGCGTCCCACCTCCACGTTGCCCTCCCCACCGTCTACTCCTATAGGGCGCGGGGCCTCGGGAAGCTGGGCCTGCACGGCAGGGGGCAGCTCCTGGAGCTCCTCAGGAGAGAGGCCGGCATGAGGTAGCGCACCGTCAGGGCGCTCGGGGGCATGTGGAACGCATTGGTGACCCGCACCTGACGGCGCGCCGTACGTGGGAGCGCGCCGTGCACTGCCACTCGGCGGTGAGCGTACGGAGCGGCACGTTCAGGGGCGAGTGGCAGTGCGCCGTACACTGCCACTCGGCATCGAGCGTACCGTATCGGTACGATCAGGGCCGAGTGGCAGTGCGTCCGGTACGATCAGGGTCGAGTGGCAGTGCGTCTCACACTGCCACTCGGCATCGAGCGTACCGCATCGGTACGATCAGGGGCGAGTGGCAGTGCCTGCTGGCCGGGACGGACTCCGAACCCGCAGCCGTTACGCCGATTGGAGAGTGGCCCAACTGGGCAAATGCGCTCGGGCAACCGCCTGCCAAGCCGCAGGGGCGGTCGCGCCGAGGCCTGCGGGCCTCGGCCTGGGGCCTGACCGCACGGAAAGGCGTAGTCTGAGCAGAGGACCTCGCTGATGGTGCGCCCTAGGCAGAGGCTCAGGAGGTGCCGGGAACTCAGGCTAAGGCAGGGTCCCGGGGTCTGAGGCTGAAGTTTGCCCTGCGTCACCTTCGCCACAGACTCTGGGACCCGTGTGGCAGCACTACCTTCCCGTCGCACTCGGAGGGCTTTCGCTCTTGAGGTACCGCAGAGCCGTCCCAAGATGATTCTTTGGAGCGGGAGGGCTGTCGTTTGCTTACATTTCTACGTTGGTGGGTCGTCGGCTCGATCTGGGAAGCCGACTTTTATGATATGTCCCTCGCCCACCATGCCAGATTTGTAGCTTCGCACTCGGTGGCATCGAGTGGCGCGAGCATCGTGCACCCGATGACGTCGAGTGGTGCGAAGAGCCACAAATGCGCAGGTAACGAGAGATTCTGCGCCACTCGGTAACGTCGAGTGGTACGAGCATCGTGCACTCGGTGACGTCGAGTGGCACTCAGAGCGAGACGCGGACTCCTGCGCCTTGGTATGGCGTCTTGATGATGTGGTATAGCATTTGGACGATGTAGCGTGGCGTCTGGCCGATGCCACGCCGTCGTGTTACCAAATCTTGGCAGGAGGCGTCTTGGCGCGAGGCTCACGTGGACGTGGGAAGCCTGAAGGCGTGCAGGCGCTTCATCTGGCTGACGATGGTAGACGGCTCCCAGCTTTTCTCGGTGTGGATCTTGGAGTACGGGTCGTGGATGATGAGATTGCCGTCTGCGGTCTTGCCAGTGATGACGATGAAGTGACCCGAGGTCGAGAATTCGCCCGGTCCCATACTGGCGATCATGATGTAGCCTCGGCCCAGATAGTCCTCGAGATCAGCGACAGTGATGCCCAGCTCCCTGTGAGCCAGCCTGTAATGCCTAGCGGCGACGTCGACGAAGTTGCCGTAGGTGCCCGAGCTGTCATCCGTGTACCCCTTACTTGTCGCAAGCTGCCCCATCACGTAGGGCGTCACATCGGCCTTACCAGTGACCGCCATGTACACCATCGAGAGGGCCGTGGGACAGCAGCCGGTGGCCCCAAAGTCCCTGCCACAGTACTCGGTGTATGCCCAGCGTGCGTCCCACTGATAGAGGACAGGCACCGTCCCGGCCGTCACGGTCTCGTCATAGGCCTCCCCCTTGGCCTGTGGGTACTTGCTGGGAAGACCTTGGATGAAGTCACGGGCAGCCGGCTCCTTGGCCAGGAGCTTAAGGAGGTCGGCCTCGGCCGACTCACCCCCATTGCCGATGTGCGCGTAGGCGCCCATGTTATCGAGGATGCCCGCCACCTG
>ERZ773043.917-NODE-917-length-17108-cov-3.067085_pt1 | contig 17108 bp, 19 predicted proteins | sample MGYA00580636_ERZ773043 | MGnify/ENA primary metagenome ERZ773043 (study PRJEB29015, sample SAMEA2737992) | human oral metagenome | biome: human oral; feature: human-associated habitat; material: dental | place: China | collected 2065 ... | reverse complement strand
ATTTGAAATTTGCGTGCATTCTCTGCACATCTTGTTCGCCGCAGCTTTGTGAAATTTCGCTATCTTGCGCTTAGTTATCGCGACGCCCTAAAAATTTCGCTGTCTTGGCGCGGATAAAATAAACCTAAGCCGCGCGATAAATTTTAAAAGCTCCGCGGGCAAATTTTAAAGCTTGAAGCTTAGAATTTTAAAATTCTTGCATAAATTTTAAAAGCTAAATTAAAGCGCGCCGAAATCACGATCTTATGTGTCAAATCCTGCAGCACTATCTTAGATTTATCGCAAGCGGCTGCGAGCCCTCTTAATTTCGTTTCTGCAGATTTCATTAACCTGCTCGCCCTCGCTATTTCGCAAGATAACCTCGTAGTCCGTGATTTCACGACCTTTGTTATACCCCTCGATATATCTGAATCTCGATAAAACTATTTTAAAGGATTCCACATCGTCTAAAGTATACTTATCGCCGAGCTTTACGTAGTTAAAATTCCTACTAGTAAGCGTATGAAAATTATTAAATTTTTGCTTTAAATTTAGCGTATAAATTGCCGTATGAGGCGTATCGTTATCGCAGCGATTAAATTCGCTCTCATCAAAGGCAAGCGCGAGGCAAATTTCATCTCCGCAGATTACCTTTATATCTTTGGCGCGGCTGTTTATACGGATGGTCTGTCGCCACCCATCGCCCTCTATCTCAAAGACGTTGCGAGCGAGTTTTTTGGCTATTTCATCTCCGACATAGCCTCTGGCTTCAGATTTATCAGCCCAACCAAGCGCAGAGTAGTTCGGTTTTTGCGGAAAATCCGCAAGCGGAGTTTGAAGCTCGCTTATAGCGTTTAAATTTTCCTCGGTGCCTTGCGGAGCTGCAAAAGAGGTACCTCTCATAGAGTGTAGATTAAAGAACCCGATAAATTTCCTCACGACCTTATGCGCCGTTTGAGAAAATATCTTGGCTTCATTTTCAAAAAGCGAAATATCGTAGATGCCGTAGCTATAATATCCAAGCTCTCTACTCACCCACCTTTCGTCCGGCGAACGATCGATCTCGTCGTATCCATAGTAGCGCTCTGGCATATCCTTTTGTAGCAAGAAGTCGTCGCTATCGCTGTCCTCATACCTAAGCCAGACCCCAAAATCGTCCTTAATGTATAGATAATCAAACTTCGCACCTCCTGCGAATTTTTTCTCGCCTAGCCAAAATACGGGCCTTTTGTCTAATGGCGGCAGAGCGGCGACGGGAGGCAAATTTTGTAACTCTTTTTCAAATTTTTCATCGATATAATCACACGCGCTAGTGGGCATACTAGGATCGCAACCCTCGGGCGTATCGGATGAAAAAAGCAAATTTAAAATCACAAATATATACAGCACAAAAAGCACGCATGCAACGCTCACGACCAAGGCGGTAATTTTTAAAATTTTTATAAAAGTTTTCATATCTAAATTTTACCTCGCCGTACCTAAAAAATCGTAAAATTTTGCTTTAAATTTGAAATCCCCACGCATTATCTGTACGCTTCGCCTATTGCTTCGCTAAGGTTTTTTAGTAGCTCGTCCGCAGCTTCCGTCTTATCGCGCGCGCTGCGATTTTTGCCGTTTGAAGCGCCAGCTTCGGCGCCCTTTACGCAGTCTTGCACGAAATACCACCAAAAGTACCCACCCACGTAGTTTTTCGCGTAGCGCGGCATCGTATAATACCGCCTCATCATAGTCTTTTTGCTCGCCTGCTTAGCGTCCGACGCCGTGTTTCCGCACTCGCCGATGCCGAGCTTCGAAGCGGGGAAGGCGCTTTGCAGATCGGTAAAAATTTCGCTCCAATCAGGCGCAAAGCCCTCGTTGTCGTCCTCGTAGTAGCTTACGAAAAGATAATCCAGCCCCTCTTTCATATCCTGCGGCACGAATTTTCGCAGCCACTCGCGCATTTCTATTTTTTGTACTCCGCTCGGCGTATAATACGCCGTAAGCGCCGTCTTAGCGCCATTTTTGTGGATGAGCTCGAATGCCGCGATCATCTTAGCGGCGATGAAATTCGCATCGTCCCCGAGCCAGCCCTCGCCGTTTATTTCGTTGCCGATCTCCCAGATCTGCACGTAGGGCGCGAGCGCGGCGAAGGCGTCCGCGAACCTCTTTTCGTAGCTTTTCACGCTTTTGTACGAGCTCATCTCGTAGGAGTCCACGGGGCAGGCCATCACGTACGAAACCTCGCTAAGTCGCCTAAAAAGAGGCTCATACTCGCGCGGGCTAATTTCTTTTGACATCACGACGCGCACGGTAGGCTTTACGGGTAGGGCTTGCAGGGCGCGCACGATGCTTTGCAGCTTCGCGCCCGAGGCGTCTTGCGCGTCATCGTACCAGCCGTCGTCGATCGTAACGCCCCAGATGAGGTCAGATTTAAAATTTTGTTTTGAAATTTTATTTGGATTTTCGCCGTAAAGTACGCCGCAAAACAGCACCCCGCAAAACAGCGCGAGAAATATGTGTTTGAAATAGACCACGGCTTGTTCCTTGATTTTAAATTTTAAAAATTTAGCTCTTTGCTGGTCTTTCCACAACCGATCAAGCAATCAAAATTTATCTCTTGCCTCTAAGATCATAAGAATAATACGAACGAGAAAAGCCCTCTACGCTGAATATAGCAAAAGCGTTAAGCGCAAGAGCCGCTAAGCTTAGTAGCACCGTAGCAGGCAGCGAAAAACGCGCCAAAAACGCATTTGCAATAGCAGCAAGTACAAGCGCAATAAAGCAATATGAAAATATCGCGACGCCGCTAGTGTCGGTAAGCTCCTGATAAAATCTATAAAAAAACAGAAACGATGCGATGAATCCCAATGCAAGTAGCATTTGAGCGATGATGCCGCCCGCTAAAAATATAAATAACAATACGCCTATAAATATTGCCGCAAAGGCAATGGCTACGTTGCGCAAAAGGCTGCGGCTTGCGGTAAGTTTAGAGATATTATAAATGCTAAAGATAAAAAGCACGAATGCCGCTGCGCTTAGTAGTACTCCTAATCCGCCGTAAATTCCTAATAGCAATAGCACCAGTTCGGCTATAGCTTTTAAGGCGCAGGCCGCGATGAAGGTGTATTTGATGAGTGCTACTTCTTTTTCTTGAGGGTTTGAGGGCTGCTGGCCTTGAGTGTGGAGGTAGTCGTTTAAGTCCATGGTTGCTCCTTTAAAATTTAGCAAAAGTATATCTAAAAAACGAATAGGTAAAAATAAATTTCAAAATTTAGCGGCTCGCGGGCGTCGTACAAAGAAAGTGCCGCACAAAAGCGGGTAAATTTAAGAGGTAAATTTTAAAATTTAGATCGGAATTTCGGCGCTGACGCGGTGGATAAATTTTAAGCGGGCTGTAAATTTAAAAAGATGTGAGATAAAATTTCGCGCAGATTTGCAAATTTAAAATTTACAAATCCGCGCAAACTGCTACAAGCGGGACTCGTAGCGACGTAGCGTGTAAAGACGTTTAAGCATCTTTTTGCGAGCTGAAATTTTTTGCTTTTTGCGGACTTCCGTCATCGGCTCAAAAAATCGTCTCGCGCGAACCTCGGTAACGACTAGGTTACGATCGGTCTGCTTCTTAAAGCGTCTGTAAGCTTCGTCAAATGATTCGTTCGGATATACCTTTACTCCAGGCACTTTCCTCACCGCCTTTCAAAAAAATAAGTCGTAAGTTTAGCGAAAAATTCTTTAAATTTGCTTTTGAAGCGCTTTTTTATATTTCCACACGCTCTTGTTGTTGCGAGTATCTATCATCGAAAGTTCTAAAAGTAGGCTTTCGCTTGCTTGCGCGGTAGAATTTTTAGCTGCATAATTTAAATTTTTTGATTTTTTAGATCCTGCCTTACCGTCGTTTGCCATAGCGGGGCTTTGCGGTAAAATTTTACCTACCAAGATGTAATCCGGCGCGTAGATCGAGCCGCTTTCTACGGCGTGATAGCCACGGCTTACACCATCGTTGCTAAATACGAGTTCGTCTTTGCTTGGAGCGTCTGTGACGACTGCTTTGCCTGAATGCAGCAGCGAAATTCTAATTTTTTTGCTTAAAAATTCTGCATCTACGCCGTGTGCGTTCGTCCCGTCCAGTGGCTCAATACCGACGACGCTGAATCTGCCGCCTTTTTTGCCGACTATGCGCTTTGAGAGTAGATCAGCGATACTTTCGCCCGCGATTCGCTCCAAATACGCATTTGGATACCCGGCGTGATCGATGCCTCCGGCAAGCACCGAATTATCCGTGCTTTTAGAGCCTTTAAGCGCAGCGCAGCCCGCTAAAAAGGCGCACAGCAAGATCACGAAAAAACTTATTTTAAAATTTTTCATAGCATTTCCAAATTTTATAAAATAAACTCCGCGATTATAGCGAGATTTGGTTAAATTTCGTTTTTTATAAGCAAAATTTGTAACGGATATTCCGCTCGTTCCTTTAATTTTGAGTTAAAGATTCCTTGATATACTTTCTGCCAATTTATTCAGAAAATTCGCGGGGTTATTATGAAGAGAATCATTAAAAGAGACGGAAGTTTTCAAGAATTTCAATCCTACAAAATAAAAGATGCTATCAAAAAAGCCTACAAAAGCGTCAGTACCGAATTTGACGAAAAAGTCTTCGATAACGTAATGGGCGCGATCGTTTTTAAAGATAAATTAAGCGTCGAAGATATTCAGGATCTCATCGAGAAAAAGCTCTTTGAAGCGGGCGATTTCGCCGTTTTGAAAAGCTTTATGATCTATCGCCATACGCACAAGATGCAGCGCGAGCACATTTTGGGGCTTGAGGAGGATACGACCTATATCAACTGCACCCAGACGGTCAATGAATACATCAGCAAGCAGGATTGGCGAATTTTGGCAAATTCCAATACCAGCTACTCAAACGCAGGCCTGATAAACAACACCGCCGGCAAGGTCATCGCAAACTACTGGCTCGATAAAATTTACTCTCGCGAGGAGGGCGCGGCGCACCGAAACGGCGACTATCATATCCACGATCTGGACTGCCTTACGGCGTATTGCGCGGGCTGGAGCTTGCGCGTGCTTCTAAACGAGGGCTTTAACGGCGTGCGCGGCAGAGTCGAGAGCAAGGCGCCGAAGCATTTCCGCGAAGCGCTGTATCAGATGGCGAATTTCCTTGGAATTTTACAAAGCGAATGGGCGGGCGCGCAGGCGTTTAGCAGCTTTGATACGTATCTGGCGCCATACGTTTTCCGCGATAAATTAAGCGACGATGAGGTCAAAAAGGCGATCACGAGCTTCGTGTTCAACCTAAACGTCCCGGCGCGCTGGGGGCAGAGCCCGTTTACCAACGTCACCATCGATATGACCTGCCCGGATGATCTAAAAACGCAGATCCCTACGCACAACAACGAGCATCTATTTAAAAATTTACACGACGAGGAGCTTTTGGCTGAGGCTAAAAGGCGCGGCAAGGACTCGCTCGAGGCTTTGACTTACGGCGATTTCGAGCCTGAGATGAACCGCATCGTGATCGCATTCTACGAGGTTTTAACGACGGGCGATAAGTGCGGCCAGCCCTTTACCTTCCCGATTCCTACGGTAAATTTAACGGAGGAGTTTGATTGGGATACTCCTGCGGCCGACGCGGTATTTGAAAACACCGCCAAGGTAGGCTCCAGTTACTTTCAAAATTTCATCGGCTCGCAATATATCACGAACGAAAAGGGCGAGCGCGTACCCAATCCAAAGGCGTATAAACCTGGCGCCGTACGCTCGATGTGCTGCCGCTTGCAGCTCGATCTGCGCGAGCTTCTTAAGCGCGGCGGAGGACTTTTCGGAAGCGCGGAGATGACGGGAAGTATCGGCGTCGTAACGATAAATTTAGCCCGCCTAGGCTATCTGTATAAAAATAACGAAGAGGCGCTGTATGCGAGGCTGGATGAACTTTTAGAGCTTGCTAAATCAACGCTTGAGAAGAAGCGAAAATTTGTTACCGAGATGTTCGAGCGCGGCTTGTATCCATATACGAAGCGCTATCTGCCGGGCTTTAACAACCATTTCAGCACTATAGGTATTAACGGCGCAAACGAGATGATACGGAATTTTAGCGGAAATAAAGAAGATATTACGACGGAATTCGGGCGTAAATTTGCCCTTAAAATGGTTGAGTATCTGCGCGAGAAGATCCGCTCGTTTCAGGAGCAGACGGGCAATCTATACAATCTCGAAGCCACGCCTGCCGAGGGAACTACGTATCGCTTCGCCAAAGAGGATAAGAAGCGCTACGCAGATATCATCCAAGCGGGATTTGATAAAAATATATATTACACCAATTCGACGCAGCTTCCGGCAAATTTCGGAAGCGATCCGTTCGAAGCTCTGGCGATGCAGGACGAGCTGCAAAGCTCCTATACCGGCGGCACGGTGCTGCATCTGTATATGAAGGAGCGCATCAGCTCGGCTCAGGCGTGCAAACAGCTCGTAAAGAGCGTAGTGCAAAACTACAAGCTTCCTTATATCACGATCACGCCGATTTTCAGCGTCTGTCATAAGCACGGCTACATCAGCGGCGAGCATGAATACTGCCCGAAATGCGACGAGGAGCTACTCGCGGAATACAAGGCCAAGCAGAGCAAGGGCGCCTAAATAGCGATTTAAATTTTAATCTTAATGAAAGGATGGAGAATGGAATTTCCAAAAGAGTTAGAAGCAAAACGCACAAAATGCGTCGTTTACACAAGAGTAATGGGCTATTTGCGTCCGGTAGAGAGCTTTAATATCGGAAAGAAGGGCGAACACAAAGAGCGCGTCTTTTTTGAAGAGAAAAAAGACAAAAAACAAATAGCCTAGTCGCCGCTACCGGCCAAATGCAACAAACGCATACGAAGCCGCCGCAAGCCTTAAACCTGCGTAACGCGCAGATTTACGAGATCACGCCGTTTACGATGCTTGATTTTGCTGATCACATCGCCGCGATCGCGTGGTTTTGCGGCTGCAATATGCGCTGCAATTACTGCTACAACCCACAAATCGTTACTTCACGGGGTAAAATTTCAAACGAAGAGTTTCTGCGCTTTTTGGATGCGCGCGCGGGCAAGCTTCAGGGCATCGTATTTAGCGGCGGCGAATGCACCTGTGCGAGCGATTTTATCCCGCTGGCGCACGAAGTTAAGCGGCGCGGCTTTTTGCTCAAAGTAGATACCAACGGCTCAAATCCGCAAAAGATCGAAGAGGCGCTAAGCCTAGGGCTGATCGATTATATAGCGCTTGATTTTAAGGCGCCGCGGCAGGATTTTGAGCTCATCACGAAGTCAAGCTTATACGATAAATTTCTGCAAACTCTTAGGCTTTTGCTGCGGCAAAATTTTAAATTTGAGGTGCGCACGACCGTGCATGCCGATTTTTTAAACGAAGCAAAAATCGAGCAGATGGCGCAAATTTTATGGAGCGAGGGTTATCGCGGCGTTTATTATCTGCAAAACTTCCTGCCCACCGGCGATAATTTCGGCAATTTAGACGCGCCGCTTGCGAGCTTTGATCCGAGCAAAATCCACACAGATCTAAAGATCGAACTTCGAAATTTTGATTAAATTTACGCCACTGCGCGCGTCTTGCCGCGATGAATGCGATGAAATTTTTATAGCGCGCGCATTGTCCGGCGTATATTGTGCCTCGATAAAATTCCGCCTCGCCGTTTGCCGCAATGGTGCTTACTGCAGGCATTGGCGAAAAGTAAATAGATGGAATCGCACCGCATGCCTTTAAAATTTCATCATAAAATTCCTCCATCATAAAATTTTACCCCAAAGTTTCGCCATAAAATTTCATTTCAAAGCTTCCAAGTATGCAGTCGGTATAAAATTTAGCTTCTGCTCGCTCGGTCGCAAAATTACGCTATGTGTTCCTGCCGAGCTGTGTGCGTCTTATAAAATTCTGGGCAAATTTACGGGTAAAATTTCACGCCTTTAAATTTTGCCCGCAAAGCCTTCGATAAGATTTTTTTCGTTACAATACGCCGAAATTTTTAAAAAGGCAAAAAATGGATAGAAAAAAAATCTACAACCCTTTCTCCGACGAGACGCTTACCGATCGCAAGGTCTTCGGCGGCAATCCGCAGGGAATTTTAAATTTTACCAAGGCGAAATATCAATGGGCGCTGAAGCTTTGGGATCTGATGGAGGCCAACACCTGGTTTCCTAAAGAGGTCGATACCACCGACGACGTGCGCGATTATAACTTCAATCTCACAAGCGCCGAGAAGCGGATGTACGATCTCGTGTGGAGCCAGCTGATATCGATGGATAGCTTTCAGACCAACAATCTCGCCGATAATATCAACCCCTACATCACGGCTCCGGAGATCAACGCCGTGCTCGCGCGCCAAGCCTACGAGGAGGCCAACCACAGCAAATCCTACGCCGTCATGGTCGAGGCGATCTGTGAAAACACCGATCTGATTTACGAGATGGAGAAGCACGACGATATGCTCCGCAGGAAAAACGACTACATCTCAAGCGTCTATGAGGAGCTTGCGGGCGAGGTTAGCGACGATAAGCTGCTGCTAGCGATGGTGGCGAATCAAATTTTAGAGGGGATCTACTTCTACAGCGGCTTTACCTCGATCTATGCGCTTGCTCGCGCGGGCAAGATGCTAGGCAGCGCGCAGATGATCCGCTTCATACAGCGCGACGAGATCACGCATCTGCTGCTCTTTCAAAACATGATAAATTCCGTCCGCAAGGAGCGCGCCGATCTGTTTAACAAACGCAACGTGGATAAAATTTACGAGATGTTCGAGACGGCGGGAAACTTAGAGATCGATTGGGGCAAATACATCACGGATAATCAAATCATGGGCTTTACGGACGACATCATCGAAGAATACATCCACTACCTAGTCGATCAGCGCCTGCTCGCCATCGGGCTTGAGAAGCGATACGGCGCGAAACATCCGATAAAATGGGTCGATGATTTTTCTAAATTTAACGATCAAAAGAGCAACTTTTTCGAGAGCAAGGTCACGAACTACAGCAAAGGAAGCTTGAGTTTTGATGATTTTTAGCGGATTTTGCAGTTTGAAATTTTGCTCTGCCGCATCGCGGCACGGATACTTTGCAGATACTTGTCCGGTGCGGTTTGGACGTGCAATGAGCGCAGAAGCCGTATTGCCTGCAAAATTTTTAAAATTTAGCCGCGCTATGTATCTAAAAAACGCAGCTTATGCTCTTTTGGCGCGGAATGGGCACTTTGGCGGCATTTTTAAAAGCTCTATTGGTTTGGAATTTAGACGGGGCGAAAGCTTTCGCGGCTTTAAATTTAACGTCTGGTCGGGCGGGAGCGCGCTATGGTCTCGCTAGAGCGGCTTCGCTGCGAAAAGATGGCGAACGACATCGCCGAGCAGGTGAGTTTAAATCCTGCGCTTTTTGAGGCGTTTTGCAGCGTCGCCAGAAGCGAGTTTGCTCCGCTTGGCGCGCACGCTTTCAGCCTCAACGCGCAGCCCATTTTAGCCAGTCAGTGGATCAGCTCGCCGCTGACGGTCGCGCGCATGACGATGGCGCTAAGCGTGGATCCGAAGGTCGAGAAAATTTTAGAGATCGGCTGCGGCAGCGGCTATCAAGCGGCGATTTTAAGCAGGATGGTTCACCGCGTCTTTGCCGTCGAGCGCGTCGAGCGGCTGGTGGGCGAGGCGAAAAAGCACTTTGCAAATCTCGGGATTTCAAACATCAGCCTGCGCCACGACGACGGCAACGCTGGGTGGAAAAATTTCGCCCCTTTTGATAGGATCTTGCTCTCCGCGTGCGCCGAGCGGATCGACGAGCGGCTGTTTGCGCAGCTGGCAATCGGCGGGATTTTGGTCGCTCCGATGAATAGAGGCGGTTCGCAAAAGATCGTTAGATTTAGTAAAATTTCTCCAAGCGAGATTAAAGAAGAGGAACTTGGCGCCTGCGAATTCGTCCCACTGGTGCAGGGTCGCGGATAGATCTAGCGCGCAGTAAATTTTAAAATTTCCTACCGCCGCGGGCGCGTAAATTTAATAAAATTTGCTTTTGCACTCCGTCGCGAGATCAGAGTTTTATTAATTATTTATTTAAATTCAAGTACAATACACAATTTTAATCTTTCAAGGATGAGTCATGCAAGATTTTAGCAAGGAAAAGATAGAGTCGCTGGTCGCCAGCTGGAAAAATCACAACAAAAACCAATTCTGGCTTAAAAAACAAACCGCGATCTCAAAGTATTTAGGCGAGATAAAGCGCTGCCTCGCAAGCTTTGATGAGACCGAGAACGAGTTTTTGCAAACTTTATATATAAATCTCAGCGACGGCAATCTTAGAAGCTGCAAAATTTTATCTTTGGGCGAGAAGTTCGCGCACGCCGAGTATTTCTTTATGGATCAGTTTTTTGATTCCAATATCAGCGCGTTTTATTATGATTTCGCTTTCAAAGACCGCATCGTCGGCAAAAAGGAGCTGTTTCCTAAAAATGCCGTAAAAAGCGTAGATAGCGTGCTTAGCGGCGAGGATAAAAACATCGTCTCGCTTTATGTTTTTATCGAAAATATCGTCAAAAATTTCAATAGCTATTCGCAGGAGCGCACCGCGCGCGATATTTTCAAACAAAAGCTAGTCAATTTCTACGATGAGCTTTACAGGCTTCTTACGGCGGTGGATAGCGCTTTGGCGATCGATTTTTTCGACGTCGCGCTGCATAATCAGCCCTTCGTGCTGATGGAATTTTTAAAATCCGCGATAAATGCCGACAATTTCTATCTGATCGATAGCTACCTAAGCGACGACGGGATGCTAAATTTAGGGCTTGCCGAGGACGGCGATTTCGCGCAAATTTCGCGCGAGAAGCTCTATCTGCTAGCCAGCATATTTGCGCAGTGCAACGACGAGTTTCCGACGCTCGTTTATCGCGATGAAACCGCGCAAATTTTATCCTTGCTCTACGACGAAAAGGTTGAAATTTTTGAAGAATTTTACGAAGTAAGCTCGCGATTTATCGCGGAATTTACCCCGTATCCGCAGGACGTCGTGGGCGCAGCTAGGATTGTGTATTCGTCGCTGTTTTTCGAATACGTCAAGAACTACAAAAGCGAAGAGGTTGCGAAAAATACGATATTTTACGGCGCGATCGGTACCGGCAAAACCCGTAGGCTGCGATCTTTGATTACCGAAAAGAAACTTGCGGCGAAAAATTTCCGCTACGTTTGCCTGCACGAAGGCTTTGAATACCGTGATTTCATCGACGGATTTTACGGCGAAAGCTTCATTAGCGGCGAGTTTAAGGCGCTGTGCAAAGAGGCGCTAAACGATCCGAAGAGCGAGTATTATTTTCTGATCGACAATGCAAGTGCCGCGAGCTTGGATAAAATTTTTGGCGAGGCTGCGGTGCTTTTGGATCGCCGCTACGACGAGGAAGACGAGCTTTCGCTGATCCGCACGAAAAATTCCCACGTAATCGACGGCTTTGAAGAGGGCGAGAAAGCGCGCGCAAGCATCGTTTTGAAGGACGGTCGCTCATATTTTGCGGTGCCTAAAAATTTATACGTCCTATGCACTCTAAGTGATCATAAATGCGTTTCGCCGTCGATCGCAAAGGCGTTTAGATGGATCAGATGCGAGTGCGATTACGGCGCGCTTGAGGATTATTTAAGAGATCGCGAGATCGTAAATGCAAGCGCGGTCGTTGCGGTTTGCAAGGCGCTGAATAAGTTTATCGCCGATGAGGCAAGCGGCCTCGGCGCGATCGGACACGGCGTATTTATGGGGCTAGCGCGCTATCAAAACAACGCTCAGATCATGCAAGAAGGGCTAAACGGCTTTTTCGCCGAGGTGCTTGAGCCGATCTTTAGGTGCGCGGCAAGTGGCGAAGATACCGCTACGAGCCTTAGCGAGCGCATCGCAGAAGCTAAAGGCGTGTTTAAATTTTAGCCGCCGCTTAGCAGGAATGGTTATTTGCGATGAAATTTTAAAATTTTATCGTACTGCGTTTCATTTGTGCTCACGGATACGGCGCGCGAAATTGGGTTTAAATTTTATTTTACTCCGCGCGGGTTTACAAGACGATTATAGCGCCATTTTATTTGTTGTGCAGCACATCGACTGGATTGATTAAATTTGCTATAAATTTAGACTTGAATTTTAGTTCTCGCTCGACCATACTTATCTGTGGCGCGGGCACGGAGTTGGATTGAAATTTTGATCTTTAAATTTAGCCTCAGCCGCTAAATTTACACAAAATCTTTATTTTGAAATTCTGCAGTATCTCTACGCGGAATTTTGCTTGTCGGCGCAATTTCTGTTTTGATTAAATTTAATTGAATTGAAGCAAGCCTGTGGGGCTAAAACAGTGCGTGCTTTTAAATTTAGCCCAAAAGCCCCGCGCCTTTTACCCTCTGCGAGCGATCCGCCGCGTAGAACCTCTTCCCGCCTACTACTTTGCCGCCCTCGATTTTGCCGCCCTTTACGTCGTATTTCCAGATCGGCGCGGCAGCTTTGAAATCCTCCACAAACTCGTTTATTAGCGCCAGAGCGACCTTGCGCTGCGGGCTTACGACGCCTGCGACGTAGGAGCTTTCGTGGATCGGCACACCCCCGTTTGCATGTGCAAAAAGCACGAATGCGCCCTGTGCCGCGGCCTTTTGCTGCCACGCTTCAAACCACGTCCGCAAAATCGGCTCGTATATATCGAAGCTCAGCGCGCAGATGCCACCCTCTTCGCGCACGATACCTACGAAGGTGATGAACGCGCCGCAATTTGCGTCTTTAAATTTAGCGTACCAGCGCGATAAAATCGCGTTCACATCCAAGCTGCCCTCATAAATTTCAGGCTTGGTCCCGTTTAAAATTTCTGGATTAAATTTAGCTTCGCTCATCGCCGCCTCCTAAGCTTAGCCGCCGCAAACGGGAGGCAAAAGGCTCACGCGATCGCCGGATTTAAGCGCGAAATTCGCATCATAAATCATCTTATCATTTACCGCTACGGCGCAGTTTGCGAGCCACTCACGCAAGCCTTCGTCCTTTTGCAGCTCCGCTTTTACCTCTTGCAAGGAGTTCGCGTTTAGGCGCAGAGGCTCGCGCCCGATCGGCCCTAAAAATTCTATCTCTACCATTTTTATCCTTTTTTAAAGATTAGGCGATTTTAACCAAAAATTTATAAAATTTTATATAATTGCGAAAAAATTTAATGAGGAAAAACGATGAAAATCGATGAAATTTCGACTCCCGCTTACGTGTGCGAGGAACAAAAACTGGTAAAAAATTTAGAAATTTTACGCGGCGTAGGCGAGCGAAGCGGCGCAAAAATTCTATGCGCGCTAAAAGGCTTTGCGTTTAGCTTCGCGATGCCTTACGTTGACAAATACCTCTGGGGCGCTACTTGCAGCGGTCTGCACGAGGCGAAATTTGCCGCGGAATTTATCAAAAACGGCGAAATCCACACATACTCGCCCGCATTCAAAGAGGATGATTTGGATGAAATTTTAAAAATTTCAAACCACGTCGTGTTCAATAGCGCCGCGCAGTGGCAAAAATACCGCGCAAAGGCGCTCGCTGCGGGAGCATCGTGCGGCTTGCGGATAAATCCGCAGACCTCCTTCGCGCCCAAAGACGCTTACAATCCGTGCGGCAGCTTTAGCAGGCTCGGAATGAGCCTTGAAGCGCTGCAGCGGGCGATCTTGCAAGACGGCGAGTTTTTGCGCGGCATCTCGGGGCTACATTTTCACGCGCTGTGCGAAGAAAGTGCTCAGAGCCTAGAGCGGGTGCTTGAGATTTTCGAGGCGAAATTCGGTAAGTATTTTAGAACTCTAAAGTGGCTAAACTTCGGCGGGGGGCACCATATCACGCGCGCAGGCTACGACGTGGAGCTGCTGATAGATCTGATCAAAAAATTTCGCGAAAAATACGAAGTCGAAATTTATCTCGAGCCCGGCGAGGCGGTCGGCTGGGAGTGCGGATATTTGGTCGCTAGCGTGCTTGACATAGTAGAAAACGGCGCTAAAATCGCTATTTTAGACGCTTCCGCTGAAGCTCATATGCCCGATACCGTGCTGATGCCGTATCGTCCTGCGGTGCGCGGCGAGAGCAAGAACGGTAAATTTAGCTATCGCTTCGGCGGAAATACCTGCCTCGCAGGCGATGTCGTAGGGCTTGAGAGCGGACGGCCCGAGTATAAATTTGACGCGCCGCTAAACATCGGCGATCGGGTGATTTTCGAGGATCAGATCCACTACACGATCGTGAAAAACACGACCTTTAACGGCATCAAGCTGCCCGATCTCGTCTTAGCGGACGAGCGCGGAGAGGTTTTGGCAATCAAAAAATTCGGCTACGACGAGTATGCGAGGCGAAACTAGCGCCGCACTTAATGCAAAAATGTAATTTTGCTTTGTAAGAAAATTTTTTGCAAAAAATGATATAATCGGCTTAAATTTTATATCTAAGGAAATCTATGAAAAGATTGTTTCTCACGCTTTTCGCCTGTATTTATGCGCAGGCCGAAGAGAAAAAATATGCCGATATCGTGCAGGGAAATAGCGATGTTTGGGGCAATGCAAGGCTTGAAAACATCGATAGCTACGGCAATGGCTTCGGTCCGATTTTTCTGCAATTTCAAGGACATCTGCAAAGCTCGGGCTTTTTTGCGTGGCTGGCGTTGGGTGCGGTTTTGGGCGCAATCATAGCTTTTATTGGGCACTACGCGATCATAGGACCGAAGCACTTCGATCATCACGCGGGCAAGCCGATCTATGCATTTAATAAATTTGAGCGACTATACCATCTTGTAGCGGCTGTCGCATGGGCGATCTTGGTTCCGACAGGCTTGATTATGATGTTTGGCGAGGAATTCGGCGGCGGCGCTTTCGTGAGATTTTGTAAAAACGCTCACGGACTGGCTACGATAGCGTTTGCAATCTCCGTTGTGCCTATGCTAGTGACATGGTTTTGGCGTATGCTACCGCGAGCTTACGATATCAAATGGATGATGATCGTGGGCGGCTATTTAAGCAAAAAGAAGCGCGCGATCCCTGCGGGTAAATTTAACGCAGGCCAAAAGGCGTGGTTTTGGGTCGCGACTTTAGGCGGCATAGTGATGATAGCCACGGGCGCATCGATGTTTTTCTTAGATTACAATATCCCTGAGATGAGAAGCGCGCTAGGTATGAGCCAGATCGAAATTTTAAGAGCAAGCGCGATTATTCATAATTTTTTGGGTGCGGTCTGCGCGGTATTTTTGCTCGTGCATATCTATATGGCGGTCTTTGCGATCAGCGGCGCCATCCACTCGATGATCGATGGACACAAGCCGGAGGAGGAAGTTTACGTACTTCACCACTACTGGTATCGCGAGCTGCTCGATAAAGGGCAGATTGCTAAATCGCAATTTGAAGCGAAGTACCCGCGCTTATAACTTGGGTAAATTTTATGCGGGCCTGCTTGCGTGCGGCTCGCATTAGCTTTGAGGTTCAAAGAATTTTTATTTTAAGGATTTCACATGCAACTAGATTGTCGCAATTTAAATTGCCCGGAACCGCTTTTACGCGCTAAAAAAGCCCTCGGCGAGCTAAAAATCGGAGAGAGTTTAGAAATTTTGGTAAACGACGTAGCGCCGCGCGAAAACATAAAACGTTTTTTGGCTAAAAACGGCTTTGAAGCGCAAATTTCACAAGCGGGCGCCGATACGCTTATAAAAACCGTAAAAACGGACGAGCTTAAAGATGAAAGTATCGACGATATTTATTGTAATGTCACGGCGCCAAAAAGAGGCAAGGTGATATTCCTAAACGAGGAGCAGTGCGGAAGCGGCCCGATCGGAAAGAGCTTGCTTGCTAAATTTTTAGGCGCGGCGCTAAACCTAGACGAAAAGCCAGTGAAGGTCATCTGCGTAAACAACGCCGTGCGCATAACTACCAACCGCGGCCACGAATGCTTTGAGGCGATCAAAAAGCTAAATGAAGCGGGAGCTGAAATTTTAAGCTGCGGAAGCTGCCTAGAGGGTTACAAACTGGTCGATAAGCTCGCGATCGGCGAAATTTCAAACGCATACGAAATCATGGACGTCCTATCAAAATACGAAGTAATCAAACTATGATCTACAGAGATTTTAACCTCACGAAATTTATTGCAGCCGCCGGTTGAGCCGCCAAGCTTGACCCGGCGGGTCTAACCGAAAATCTTGGAAATTTAATCGAGCCCAATGCAAGCCTGCTGTCGTCCACCTGCAGCAACGAAGATGCGAGCGTATTTCGCATAAGCGATGATCTTGCGCTCGTGCAGACGCTCGATTTCATCACCCCTTTGGTGGACGATCCGTTTATTTTCGGACAGATCGCGGCGGCAAACTCCCTAAGCGACGTATTTGCGATGGGCGGCGAAGTGATAAACGCCCTAAATATCGTGGGTTTTGACGATTGTCATTTCTCAAACGAAATTCTGCGCGAAATTCTGCGCGGCGGCAAAGACAAGATCAAAGAGTGCGGAGGGGTCTTGGTGGGCGGTCACACCATCTCTACTCCTGAAATTTATTACGGACTTAGCGTCACGGGGCGGGTGAATCCGCGTAAATTTTGGAGCAATAATACAGCGCGCGAAGGCGACCTGCTGATCCTAACAAAACCCCTCGGTACGGGCATTATCGCTACGGCTATTAAGGCGAAATTTCTTAAATTTGAAGAATTTCGTGACGCGATAGAGAGCATGATTTTGTTAAATTTTTATACTGTGGGCGCGTTAGCGGGTCTAAAAATACATGCTGCGACCGATGTGACGGGCTTTGGACTGCTTGGACATGCGCTTGAGATGATTAATGAGAGCGTGAGTTTTAAAATTTATCCTAGCAAAATCCCGCTTCTAAAAAGCGCCCTCAGATGCCTTGATGAGGGGTTGATCCCTGCAGGAAGCTATAAAAATTTGAAATTTATCGCGCCTGGTGTCGATTCCGAGCCGGACATAACGCTTTGTGACGCGCAAACTAGCGGCGGACTTCTGCTTGCCGTAGCGGAAAAGGACGCGGCGCGAGCGCTTGTAAATTTAAAAAACGCAGGCTACGCTAGTAGCGCTATCATCGGCGAAGTTATAGCACATGCCGAGCATAAAATTTATTTAGTTTAAAATCTTTTCTATTCAGCCCCCTTTAAGCATCACTCT
>ERZ773043.912-NODE-912-length-17136-cov-15.225338_pt1 | contig 17136 bp, 12 predicted proteins | sample MGYA00580636_ERZ773043 | MGnify/ENA primary metagenome ERZ773043 (study PRJEB29015, sample SAMEA2737992) | human oral metagenome | biome: human oral; feature: human-associated habitat; material: dental | place: China | collected 2065 ... | reverse complement strand
TCAAAGCTCTCTCTAACAAAAATGACCGTATCTTGACTAAGAAGAAGGTTAAAAGCCGATTGGAGTAGGGGCGTATGGGAAAATCCATCTGAAACATGATATAATATAGTAAAATTGTGCATTATAAAGGAGAGAATGATGCAAGTAAAACCAGAACTGGAGATAGAAAAACAACTGATCACCCAACTGGTAACTGGGGAGAGTCAATGGACTTATAGAGAAGACCTAAAAACAGAAGAACAACTATGGGACAATTTTTTTGAGAAACTAGCCCAAAACAACGTTGCTCTTCTAGCAGACTATCCTTTGACAGAGCAGGAAAAACGCCAGATTCAGAACCAATTAAACTTTGTCAGTTACTATGATGCTGCTAAGTGGTTGGTAGGTGAAAATGGTATTGCTAAAGTCGAAGTTCAAAGAGAAGATGCTAGCTTAGGCACCATCCGTTTGTCAGTCATCTGGAGAGACAATATCGCAGCTGGTAAGTCTAGCTATGAAGTTGTTAACCAAGTTGAGAGAGACAAGGCGAATCCTCTGGACCAAGACCGTAGACTGGATGTTACTCTTCTCATCAATGGCTTGCCCATGATTCAAATCGAGCTCAAGAGTTCCCAAGCTGCGTTTATCGATGCCTTTCACCAGATAAAAAAATATGATCGTGAAGGTAAATTCCGTGGCATCTACTCTAGCTTGCAGATGTTTGTTGTGACCAACAAGGTAGACACACGCTATATCGCTGCAGCTAGAGAAAACAAACTCAACAAGCAATTTCTAACCAAGTGGGTAGATAAGGACAATCATCCTGTGACAAACTTGACCAGCTTTGCTCACGAAGTCCTTTCCATCCCTCGTGCTCATCAGATGGCCATGCAATACTCGGTCATTGATGATAGCAAGAAAGCTCTCATCCTCTTGCGCCCCTATCAAATCCATGCCATCGAAGCGGTGCAAGAAGCTTCTCGTCAGCAAGCATCAGGATATGTTTGGCATACAACAGGTTCAGGGAAGACCCTGACTTCTTATAAGGTGGCTCGGAATCTCCTCCAGATTCCATCCATTCAAAAGACAATTTTTGTTGTTGACCGCAGAGACCTTGACCAACAGACCACTTCATCATTTCTCTCCTATGCGACCAATGATGTCATTGATATCGATGAGACGGATAATACCCATGATTTGGTCAAGCGCTTAGGAAGTAATGATAAGCGTGTCGTGGTGACCACTATCCAGAAAATCGCCACCATGATGCGCAAGTTTGAACAAGGACTTTACCAGCGTGATGCGGACAAAATCAAGGGACTCCGAGTGGCCTTTGTCGTGGATGAATGCCACCGTGCCGTTACGCCACAAACACAAAAAGACATTAAAGCCTTTTTCCCACAGTCCCTTTGGTATGGATTTACAGGGACGCCTATCTTTAAGGAAAATAAACGCCAGCAGGTCGGCGACCTCGCCCAAACCACCCAGCAACAGTATGGAGACCGTCTCCATGAGTATACAGTCAAGGAAGCCATCCATGATGCGGCTGTCTTAGGCTTTAAGGTGGATTATCGTAATACCCTCATCACGGATAAATCTGAAGATGACATACCAGATACCGTCTACGAAGATGAGGAGCATATGCTGGAAGTCTTGGATGCCATTATCAATAAATCCCGGCAACAGCTAGGCTTCCAAAAGGGAGTAGGTAAGACCTACAATGCTCTCTTGACTGTCAAGTCAATCCCTCAAGCCCAAGCCTACTATGACCTACTCAAAAAAGTCAAGGTTGGGGAGACGAGAGTCAAGGTATCGGAGAGGGTCAAGCAGGTACTTCCTGACTTTCCAAAGGTGACCATCACCTACTCGGTCACTGAAAACGAAGAAGACTCAAGAGTCAACCAAGACCACATGAAGCAGGTGTTAGAGGACTACAACCAAGAGTTTGATACTCACTTTACCATGGCGAATCTTCGTGGTTTTAATACAGATGTCAATAACCGTCTGGCTCGAAAACAGGATAAGTATCTCTATCGCAATGAACAGTTGGACTTGGTTATCGTGGTCAATCGTCTCTTAACGGGATTTGATGCTCCTTGTCTATCGACTCTCTTTATCGACCGCAAGCCTATGCAACCGCAGGATTTGATTCAGGCTTTTAGTCGTACCAACCGTATCTTTGATTCTAGTAAGACCTATGGTCATATCATTACTTTCCAAAAGCCTATAGCCTTTAAGGAAGCAGTGGATAATGCCCTCAAACTCTACTCAAATGGTGGAGAAAATGATGTCCTAGCCCCTAGCTGGGAAGAAGAAAAGAGAAACTTTTTACGGAGTTGCAGCGATTTCCAAAATCTCATCACCGATGATCCTGAGGAAGGACTCCAAATCGAGCAAATCTCTACACCTGAGTTGAGAAAGCTCGCTAAGGCCTATCAGGTCTTTGATAAATACCTAGCTTCTATCCGCGTTTATAAAGAGTATGATGAAGAAGAAATCTACGCCCAGACAGGACTAAGCGCAGAAGAATTGGAAGTCTACCTAGGCTTTTATCAAAATATCCTTGCTGAGTTAAAAAGCCGAAGAGATGATGGTGATGAGGATGGGGAGCCCCTTGATATTCACTATGAACTGGAGTCTATCCAAGTGGATGAGATCAACTATGCCTATATCCTAACCTTGATCCAAAGCCTAATCGAGCAAGGTCGGAGTCAAGAAAAGAACCTAAGCGCTCAGGATAGAGAAGCAGTGGATACCTATATCCAAAGTCTGGAGAAGACTAATCTAAATCTTGCTCAGATCATTACTGAACTTTGGAGACAAGTCCAAGCAAATCCAGAAAGCTATCGTGGTCAGTCTATCGCAAATATCTTGGATCAGATGATCGAGGCGGTCATCCAGCAACACATCCAAGTCTTTAGCAAGCGTTGGTATGTCGGTGAGGATGAACTCCGTTACTATGTCGAACACTACCGTAAGGGAGCCAAAAAACAACTAGGAGAGAGCCAGTTGACCAAGAGCCAGCGCTATCAGGACTATAAGATAGAAGTGGCAGATGCCCTTAATCCCCTCCTCTATAAAAAACAAATCAAAGAAGCTTGTAAGCAACTTGTCGAAGAAGTTATTGAGCCGCTTAGAGTGGGGAGATAGTTCTTCGAAGTCTCGAAAATATGAATTTCCTAAAGTTTACATGTATTCTAAACTTAGAATGATAAGAAATGCATAAATTTATAAGTATTCTAAGCTTCGAATGGTCTAGCTGATAAAGTTTTGAGGTCTTCGAACTTTCGAATAGTCGTCTTTCCTAAAGTTTAGATGTATTCTAAAGCTAGAAAAGTTAAAATCTAAAAATAGTAAGAGTCTCTAGCTGACAGACAGATATGTTTCCAGTCAGATAGAGATTTTTTGTTTTGGAAATAAAAGATTTGCCCTGAAAAGTACATTTTAGATGGAAATATTGACAGTTCAGAGGAAGGGGGACAAATCTTTTAAAGTAACTGTTAGAATGGATTTATAAATTTAAGGGAAAACTCCTTTTTGAAATAATGAAAAAAGAAAGGTTATCATCATGACAAAAACATTCACTATCCGTCCACTAAGCTATACCAACTTTACTAACCGTGAGTTTGAAAGTCTCATGGTAGATACGGGTCAACTACTAGAAGTTTTTGCTAAGGCTCATAAGGACGAGACTATGTATAGTAAGCACCTTGATTCCTTCAAGAGCAAGCTAGCAGACTTCCAAGGCCAACTCGCTATCGTAGAACAGAAAGAGGCGACGAACCTGACCGAAGTCGATCGCAATCGTGACAGCGCCCTAGTCGGTCTCTTTACTCTTCATCGAGGATTTGCTAAGATCAAGGAGACCAAACTCAAAGAAGCCCATGAGACCTTGAAACCAGTCTTTGCCAAGTACAAGGATATCACCAAGCATAGCAATGATGTGGAAACGGCAGAAATCAAGAGTCTGCTCAAAACGCTCAGTGAAGAACCCTATCACACAGCAGTGACCAGCCTAGGACTGACACCTATGCTCCTTGCAGTCACTAGTGCGCAGGAGGAATATGATAGGGTGGAAAGTCAGGCACGTGCGCATAAGTCTGCCAAGGAAGTCGGCAAGACTAGACAAGTCCGTACCGAACTAACCAGCATCTACGACCTCTTTATGCGCTATACCGCAGCCAGCGCAGAAGCCTTCCCTGAAAAAGAACACCTGACCAAACTCCTCAAGGACCTGAATACAATCCGAGATAGTAAACGACGATTGACTGGTTCAAGTAAGAAGGATAAGAAAGTGAAAGAAGAGGAAACTACACAAGTAGCAGGATAAAAATAAACGTCTTTAGATATATTATTATCTAAAGGCGTTTTTTTGCTGTTTTATGATATAATCTAAGTGTAAAAATAATGTTAGTCTACATTTTATGTTAAAAAAAGATAGTTGTATTTCTATCGTTGGTTAATAAAAGGAAAATACTATGGAAAATATAATTTTTAATGTGGAACAATTTAAAAGAAATATACTAACAAAAAACTTGAATATTTTAATTGGTTCAGGAGTATCAAATCCAGCTATTCCTTTAATGAAGTTCTTTTCAAAAGATGATAAAGGTATGACTGTAAGTAAAGAAGATGCAAATGCTAATTTAGAAAATCATATATGGAAAGTGAGTTCCTTTTTGCTTTGGGAACATAATGATAGAATCAAGTATTTTGTTGAAAATATAGATAAACAGACTTTGTATTCAACAGATTATTTTACTGAGCTGAAGAATTTCAATACCTTTGAAAATAATATTGGTTATGTATTAGAACGATATGTAAAGTTTTTAGAAAAAGTAATTACATTGCTTTACACTTCAAATTCTAGAACGGTTTCAAAGAGTGTTAGTATTTTTACTACAAATTACGATTTATTTATTGAAAATTCTTTGGATCTATTAATGAAAAATGAGAACTTTATATTTAATGATGGGAGCAACGGTTATTTCCATAAAGTGTTAGATAGTTCTAATTATAATAAAAGTGTGGCGTATAGAGGATTAAATGAAAATTATTTAAATGAGCTTCCATCAATTTCTTTAATTAAACCTCATGGGTCTATGAATTGGGAAAAAGGTGAAAATAATCAGATTTTAATAAGACCGTATGTTGTCGATCAACCAGTAGTTGTTAAGCCTACCGGACTTGAAGGACAGGAAACATATCTTAACAATCATTTTCATGATATGTTAAGAGTATTCCAACTAGAGTTAGATAAACCTCAATCAGTATTAATTGTTGTAGGATTCTCGTTTCAAGATGATCATATTGCAAAGATGGTAAGGAGGTCCTTAAAGAATCCAGAATTAATGATTTATATATTTTGCTATGCTGATAGTGATTTTGAGGTTATTAAGAATAATTTGTCTCTTGATAATATTCCTAGGAATCTTCAGATAGTGATACCAACTGCTTTAGAATCTGAAAATAAGAACATTTTGAATACAAGTGGAAATTTTGATATTAGTAGTTTGACAGAGTTATTTATCATCGAGGATGAAGAAGTAAAATGAATCGTGATGTGAAAAAATTAGGTGTAATCGTAGGTGTTGATGGCGATATTTCTCAAGTTGGAATGTATCATTTATCTAATGATGCTGAATATCTATGGTATGGTGATGTGTTACAAGGTGCAAAAATCGGAGCATATCTGACAATTTTGCAGAATAATGTAAAAATTATCGCTTCTGTTGTTACTGAAAAAGTTGCTGATCAACAAAATACAATTCGAAGTACAGAATTTGACAATCGATTTTCAAAGAATTCTATAAATCGAATTGTTCATTTGAAGACTAAAGGTGTTATTGTAAAAGGTGAATTTCAAGTAACAAGTCAATATGTACCTATGATTGGTAATGAAGTATGTATTACTTCAAAAAAAGACTTAGAATTAATATATGGGATTAATACGTCTGAGCCGACAATTTCTATTGGAAAATCAATCTTAGAAGGTCAAGTTATCCCTTTATCAATTAATAAAATTTTTGCCTCCCATATTGGTGTTTTTGGGAATACTGGTAGCGGTAAATCAAATACATTGCATAAGTTATTTTTAGAATTATTTCGGTCTGACTATAGAGAAAAAATTTTAGAGCTTTCAAAATTCTATGTTATTGATTTTAATGGTGAATATACAAAAGATGATAGTTTTGATGTCATAGAGAATAAGAAGGTGTTTGATATAGATACTAGAAATCAAACCAATAATAAAATTCCAATCACTTCAGATTATTTATTTGATCCTGATATTTTGTCAATCCTATTTGGAGCAACAATAGCTACACAAGTGCCATTTTTGAGAAAAGCGCTTAAAATATGGGAGGAGAATAAATTTGATGGTACTAGTATTGCAAGATTTGTTGTGGGAACATTGAAAAAGATTTTAACTACTGGGAATTCTGCGAGTTTGGATTCTAAAGATAATTGGACATCGATTGCAGAGAAATACATTAACAGTGATTTATTTACTGTCTTAAAAAGTAATTTGTATTACAATTCTGCATATGAATCCTATTTTACAAAGAGGAACGGTGAAGCTTGCTATATAATTAATGCGAATACTCAAATAGAAAACTCCGAAATACATTATCTACGAATTAATGAAATTGAAGAAGCTTTATGTAATAAATTTGACGCACTCCCAGAAATTGAAAAATTGAAGTTTCATCTTGATTTTCAAAAAGTACATCAATCAGCTTGGAAATCAACAAACATTGAGCATATTAATCCTTTATTTCATAGAATTGATACAGCTCTAAATAGTTTAAAAAAAGTTGTTGAAGTTAAAGAGAGTATTGATGGAGATTTTTCCAGTCTAAATATTATTAATCTCGTACATGCTAATCAGGAGATTACTAGACTAATTCCAATGCTTATTTCAAAAATGGTTTATGATAAACAGAAAGAGAATATAAATCGAGACGCTGTTACATGTACTAGTCATTTAATTATTGATGAAGCACATAATATTTTAAATACTCAAAATCATTCTGTAGGAGATACTTGGCAGGACTACAGATTAAATATTTTTGAGGAAATCATTAAGGAAGGGCGAAAATTTGGTTTCTACTTAACTTTATCTAGTCAACGACCAGCAGATATTTCACCGACTATTCTTTCACAAGTTCATAATTATTTCATTCATAGATTGGTTAATGATAATGATTTACGAATGTTGGTTAATACTATGCCTACGCTGGATAAAACTTCCTTTAATAAAATTCCTAGTTTAGGTAAAGGAGAGGTTATAATTACTGGTAATGCTATTCAAGTTCCGGTATTTGTGAAAGTAGATAAAGAAGAAATCATTAGACCGAATAGTGATGATATTATTTTGACAGAATTGTGGAGTAGAAATGATGGTGAAAGTTAAAGGAAAATTTATTGAAGGGTGCAGAGAATGTAACAGTGATAATGGTTTTACGTTGCCCGAAGATGTCATTCAGGCAGCAATTAAGGGAGATTTAGTATTATTCTGTGGTGCAGGTATAAGTACGGAGTCAAAAAAAGTAATGCCTACTTCATTTTATACGGATATAAAAAATGAGTTGGAATATAGAAATCATATTGAACTAGATGAAAATCCATCCTTTTCTAAGTTGATGAGTTTGTTTTGTGAAAATGTCGTAAATGGTAGAAAACAACTATTTCAAAGGATAAATAGCAGATTTCAAATGATAGAAAACTTTCCGGAACTATACGGCATTGCTTCAGAATTTCACAAAGAAGTTGCTAAAATTCCACAGATTGGAACTGTAATAACAACTAATTGGGATACTTTGTTTGAAGATAATTGTGACATGTTTCCAATTATTTATAATGAAGATGTTGCTTTGTGGGATACGTTTGAAAAAAGGGTTTTTAAAATTCATGGTTCTATAAAAAATATAGGTTCAATTATTGCAACTGAGGAAGACTATGAAAATTGCTATCAAAAATTGTCAACAAAACCTATTGGGGATAGGTTAAAAACTATCTTATCAACAAAAACAGTAGTATTTGTAGGTTTTTCTTTCGGTGATGAAGATCTGAATAAAATTATTGAGATTCTTTCAGATGATTTGGGGCAGTTTGCAAATCAATTTTATTTAGTTACAATTGATGAAAAGTGGTTGGAGAAGCACCCTAAAAATATAATTCCGATTATTACTGATGGAACATTTTTTGTTAAATCTTTGAAAAATGAACTTATTCAGCAAGGAACTCTAATTGACAGTATGGTATATCGTTTTGCAGAAGATTCGAATAAAATTTTGATAAATGAACACTTAAGTTGGATGAATGATGCAAAGTTTCATGAAATTTTGCAAGAGTATCCCGAGCTATTATTGACAATTGCCTATCAAGATGGTCTAATACATGCTTTTCAATTTTCTATAGCAGACGAAAAATCAGGAAGAATACTAATTCCAAATTATACTTATCAAGTAGCACAGAGCTATTTGGGTATATATAACCAAAGAATGTATGAAAAAGAATATTTACGAGGTTACTATGATAGGGGATATTCTGATGGATTTTTGGCATTAGAATTGTTTGCTCGTGGAAAAAATGAAGGTGTTTTATTACCGCCGATATTCTTTTTTGACGATGAAAATTTTGTCGATTTAGAATCATTATTATCATATTTAAAAGATAATAGAAACCAAAAAATTTACAAATTTTGTAAAGAAAAGGTTACTCTTTGTAAGAATGGGGATATTCCTCATTTCAAGCCATGGTTTTGTTAGATGTATTTTAGTGGAGATTTTAAATGAATCAACATAGTAATCCAAAGATAAGATTTAAGGAATTTGTTAATAATTGGAATAACTATAAATTAGGACAGCTTGGAAATTTTAAATCGGGAATAGGCTTTCCAGATAGTCAACAAGGTGGTACAGAAGGGATTCCATTTTTTAAGGTTTCTGATATGAATAATATTGGAAATGAAACTGAGATGAGGAATGCAAATAATTATGTTACACAGGAGCAAATTATGAAAAATAGTTGGAAGGTTATTGATGAAACTCCAGCTATCATATTTGCTAAAGTTGGTGCTGCATTGATGTTAAATAGAAAACGGTTAGTTACTAGACCTTTTCTGATTGACAATAATACTATGAGCTATTCCTTCGATGAATCATGGGATAAAGATTTTGGTTTAACATTATTTCAAACGATAAATTTGCCTAAGTATGCACAAATCGGTGCTCTTCCTTCATACAATGCTAGTGATATAGCAATGATAAAGGTTAATGTGCCGAATGTTCATGAACAATCCGCTATCGGCTCCCTTTTCCGCACTCTCGACGACCTTCTGGATAGCTACAAGGACAATCTTGCCAACTACCAATCCCTAAAGGCAACCATGCTCTCTAAGATGTTTCCAAAAGCTGGGCAGACAGTGCCTGAGATTCGGTTGGATGGATTTGAAGGTGAGTGGGAGTTTTCATCGCTAGGAGAGCAAGCAGATATTACTAAATTAGCGGGTTTTGAGTTTACAAATCATGTAGTTTATAGTGAAGAGGGGGAAATTCCAGCTATAAGAGGTTTAAATGTAAAAAATCAAAAGGTTAATTTATCTGATGTCAAATATATAGATAAAAGTGATTTTTCGAAGCTAGATAGAAGTAAACTGATTGAAGATGATTTGCTATTTACATATGTTGGAACAGTTGGAGAGGTAGCAAGAGTTCCAGAGAGTGTTTTGTGGTATTTAGCACCAAATGTTTCAAGGATAAGGTTAAATAGGGCTTTGGATTCAAGATTTGTTTTATATCAAATGGCTAGTAACAGATTTAAACAAAAGCAGATTTTTCCTTTAATAGCAACCTCATCACAACCTGCTCTTAGTATGGCAAATATAAGAAAATTTATTATTTCTTTTACAACTCTTGAAGAACAACAAGCCATCGGCTCTTATTTCTCAAACCTTGATAACCTCATCTCTGCTCACCAGGAAAAAATTTCTCAGTTAGAAACACTGAAGAAGAAACTTTTGCAGGATATGTTTATATAAAAGGAGTGCAGTAAAATGTCAAAAGTAAAATCAGAAACTCTAAAGAAAGAAGAAAAACCTGTAGTAGCAATTTGCTATGATTTTGATAAAACCCTGTCTCCTGATGATATGCAAGCCCAAGGATTTATACAGAAGCTCGGGTATGAAATCAGTGAATTTTGGAAGAAATCCAATGGTTTTGCCAAGGCTAATAATATGGACAAGAACCTTGCCTATATGTTTACGATGAAAACAGAATCTGAAGGGAAAGTCCTATTTACAAAGACAGAGTTAGCCAAGTTTGGTTCAGAGGTAGAACTATTCCCAGGAGTCGAAGACTGGTTTGAGCGTATTCGAAAATATGGTGAAGAAAACGGAGTTATTGTAGAGCATTATATCATTTCATCTGGTTTGAAAGAAATGATAGAGGGAACATCAATAGCTAAAAATGGTGCTTTTAAGAAAATTTATGCAACTTCTTTTTATTGTGATGAAAAGGGTGTCGCAGTCTGGCCTGCTCAAGTTGTTAACTACACCAATAAGACTCAATTTCTTTTTAGAATTACCAAAGGTATTTTAGATGTCAATGACGATGCGGTGAACGATTTTTTTGCTGAAAGTGATTTACGAGTTCCTTTTAGAAATATGGTCTATTTAGGGGATAGTGATACAGATATTCCATGTATGAAGCTAGTCAAAACAAGAGGTGGCTACTCTATCGGTGTATTCAATCCAAAAACCAATGATAGAAGGAAAGTTCACAAAATGACTCAGGATAATCGTATTGATTATTTTGTTCCAGCTGACTACTCAGAAAATACAGAACTTGATAAACTAATCAAGACGATTATTAAAAAGACGGCTTATAATGAATTGTTAGAAAACAAGAAAAATGCTGATAAACTTGAAGCAAACTTAAGAAAGCGAAAAAGAAATCCCAAATTAAGGTAATTGTTTGCTAAATTAAAAAAACGATTAAGATTTATCGATGCTCGTATATTTGTATACAAAAAGGAGTTACCATGGTATCTGTAACACAACGTATAAAAGAAATTAACCAACCTCGAGGTGGCTATCTGCCTATCAAGTTATTTTCAGTAGAGCAGTTCGAAGATCACAGAGTTCTGCATCCTGTAGAATCTGTATCTCCTAGTTTAGTGGGGATTTGTGTGGACTACTTGACTCGATTTATGAAAGGGGCAGAAGCCCGTGATGCTTTCAGAATTTCTCTTAGAGGAGCTCATAAGGTTGGCATGGGAGACCTAGCAGAAGCACTACTCGATTTGGTGACAGGATTAGACGATTTATCGATAGAAAGTGCTTGTCGTCTAGCATCCTTTGATGTCGTCATTCGTGCGGGGGTTAAGTATTATAAGCCTTTTGAGGAAATTTTGGTGGATGCAGAAACGATAGAGAATATTCGTATCATGGTAGAACGAAGTCTTTGCTTTTTCGACCTCTATGGTCCTTTGGTAAAGGATGGCTTTCATTTTCTTGGAGGTTATACAGAAACGATTGATAAGGGTGATGGAGATTTTCTGACCAAGGATACATTATGGGATTTTAAGGTGACTAAAACAGCTCCTAATAAAGACCATACCCTACAAGTCCTTGTATACTATATCATGGGCCTACATTCCTATGATCCTGACTTCCTTTCTATCGAAAATCTTGGATTTTATAACCCTCGAAAAAATATCGTTTATCAACTTCCAGTCTCTTCTATTCCTTTAGATTTGATTCGAACGATTGAGAACGAAGTGATTTGTTATAAATGATTGCTTGTTTAAAAAATAAATTGCAAAACTTAGAAAGAAACATTATGGAAACAACACAAACGTCCCAGTCGCTCTACCAAGCCCTGTGGAACTCAGCGGATGTTCTCCGCTCTAAGATGGATGCCAATGACTACAAGTCCTATCTCTTGGGTATGGTCTTTTATAAGTATCTGTCAGACAAGATGCTCTTTTTCGTGGCGGAGACTATGGAGGAGGGGAGTGAGAACCTAGAGGCTGCCCTTGAGGTCTATCGCAACTACTATGAGGATGCGGATACTCACGAGGATCTTCTTGCAGTCATGAAGGATGAACTCAACTACATCATCAAGCCAGACTTGACCTTTACAGCTCTAGTAGCACATGTCAATGAGGGGACTTTCCAGCTGGAAGATTTGGCTCAGGGTTTTCGAGATATCGAGCAGAGTGACGACCTCTATGAAAATCTCTTTGAGGATATTGATCTCTATTCCAAAAAGCTAGGGGCGACTCCGCAAAAGCAAAACCAAACGGTAGCAGCGGTCATGAAAGAGTTGGCTGTGCTAGATGTGGCTGGTCATGCGGGCGATATGCTGGGGGATGCCTATGAGTATCTGATTGGTCAGTTTGCGACTGACTCGGGTAAGAAGGCTGGTGAGTTCTATACGCCTCAGCCTGTTGCCAAGCTCATGACTCAGATTGCCTTTTTGGGTCGTGAAGACCAGCAAGGCTTTACCATCTATGATGCGACCATGGGATCTGGCTCTCTCTTGCTCAATGCCAAGAAGTACTCTCATAAACCGCAGACAGTTGTCTACTTTGGTCAGGAGCTCAATACCTCGACCTATAACCTAGCTCGAATGAACATGATTCTACACGGTGTCCCAGTTGAGAATCAATTCCTCCACAATGCCGATACCTTGGATGAAGATTGGCCGACTCAAGAGCCGACCAACTTTGACGGTGTTCTCATGAACCCTCCATACTCAGCCAAGTGGTCTGCTAGTTCTGGCTTCCTGAATGATCCTCGTTTCTCTCCTTTTGGGAAACTCGCGCCTCAGTCCAAGGCTGACTTTGCCTTCCTCTTGCATGGTTACTACCATCTCAAGCAGGATAATGGAGTCATGGCTATCGTCCTTCCCCACGGTGTTCTTTTCCGTGGAAATGCGGAGGGAACCATTCGTAAGGCCTTGTTAGAAGAAGGAGCTATTGATACTGTTATCGGTCTACCAGCCAATATCTTCTTTAATACCAGCATTCCGACTACGGTTATCATTCTCAAAAAGAACCGCACCAATCGTGATGTCTACTTTATCGATGCTTCTAAGGAGTTTGATAAGGGGAAAAATCAGAATATCATGACGGATGCTCATATCGAGAAGATTCTGGAAGCCTACAAGTCTCGTGGGGAGATTGACAAGTTTGCCCATCTGGCGAGCTATGAGGAAATCGTCGAAAATGACTACAACCTCAATATCCCTCGCTATGTAGACACCTTTGAGGAAGAAGAAGTTGAACCACTGACAGAAATCGTCAGCAAGATTAACGAGACAAATAAAGCAATCGAAAGCCAAACCGCTTCTTTACTTGACATGCTGAACCAACTCCACGGAACCACACCAGAAGCCGATGCTGAGCTCAAACAGTTCTTGGCAGATTTTAAAGGGTGATGGCGTAATCGATTCGCTCATATTCCGCTCATAATTCGCTCATTTTTTAGATACAACTTTGTTTCCATATTTCCTGGAAACGGATAGAAAACAAGGAGAAAGATGGAAACTAACCAAAAATCCCAGTGTCAACAACTCTGGGCTAGAAACAAATATCTTGTTTTGAGTCATTCTAGCAATATTTACAATGAGATTCGCCAATACTTGAAGAATGAAAAAGTGGAGCTGAGTCAGGTTCAAGAGATGATTGACCGTGCCTGTCAAATCCCAGAACACAGGGGTCAGGTTTGCAATGCCTTCCAGCATATTTGGGGCTATTTCAAAAAGAAAGCGACAGATGTTGAGCGCAAGGACTATATGCTTTTGCTGGATCGCTACCGCTTTGGTCAGGCTTCTAAGGAAGACTTGGTCGCTAAAACTCGAGAGTTGCTTGAATGCTATCCCAATACCTACTTGCAGCATTCGACTTTACTGAAAGGAGACACCCATGAGACTTTGGCATGAAGCTTTGATTTCACAACTTCCCCGTCCTCAACTTTTGGGCCAACATCGAGAGTGCTGTGCTCTTCGTGGCAATGGCTGGGGCAGAAAGCATGCGACGGTGGACTATGTCTTTACCCACTCGCCCTATCGTCTCTATGCCTATCATCGCTTGATCATGGAGGAGATGATTGGCCGTGGCTACAATGTCAGTCCAGAGTGGCTGGACAAGGACTACCGTGGCAAAACCTGCCCTCCCTATGAAGACTTGCCTGAGGAGAAGCTAGGCAATCCCGTCTATAGTGAGCATGATGCAGAATACTATGAGGAGTGTCTGGCTAATCTCCGAGAGAAGGGCATTGAGCTGGAGTAAGAGTCAGGATTAGCTCCACATTATAACTCTTCTCGTAATTTTTTCGAATAATAAAGATGAGACCTTTAGAATTTTTCTAAGGTCTCCTTTTTATGAATATTAGAATTTACTTTTAATAACTTTTGAGTTATAATTTAATTAGAAAGAGGCTACTTGGTGCATACGATTTACTTCTATAAGGACAAAAATGGAAACGAGCCAGTCTTAGATTATATGAGAGAATTGGCTAGTCGTAAAAGTAAAGATAGTCGCATTAAACTGAATAAACTAAACGACTATATCGAGTTGCTTAGTCAGCATGGGACTAGAACTGGTGAACCCTATATCAAACATTTGGAAGATGAGATTTGGGAACTAAGACCTCTTAGGGATAGGATTTTATTTGTAGCGTGGCTTGATGGGAGTTTTGTTCTCTTGCATCATTTTGTCAAAAAGACTCAGAAAACTCCTAGGAGAGAGATTGAAAAAGCCAAGCGTGAACTGAAGGAAATAAAAGAAAGAGGGTTAAGTGATGAAGAATAGTGCCATTGGGAGTAATTGGAAGGATGTCCGATCTGAACTCTTTACCAAGGAGGAAATCCTTGAAAGTGATATGCGAGTGGCTATCATGAGTGAGTTGATTGAAGCCAGACATGAGCAAGGAATCAGCCAGAAAAAGCTAGAAGAACTTAGTGGAGTAAGTCAGCCTGTCATAGCTAGAATGGAAACAGGAAAGACTAGTCCTCAGTTAGATACAGTCTTAAAAGTTTTATCCAGTTTGGGAAAGACATTAGCAGTCGTCCCACTTAAACAGGAAAAGAGTTGAGTGGTAGAAGTTGGAAAGATTTAACAAATTTAACAGTTATAGTACCTCAATTTTATAATTTTAGAAAATCAAACTTTTTTAATTAAGAGTGAACGAAGTGAGCTTTTAGCGGATGTTTCCCGCTATAGTGGTATTCTAGATAATAATTTATTATTATCTAGGACGGAATTTTTGAGACATTCTGGCTCAAAAATTAGGGATGAAATTACGAAGTAAGTTGCTCCCGTCCGTACTTTTTAAGGGAAATATCAGAAATACCAAAGGAGAATCAACCTATAGTCTTTTCTAATAACAAGCCATAGTCACTTATAAGAATTATCAATAGCTCGTTTGAGTATTCTAACTAAAATATAGCTATAAAGCAAGATATACAAAGGATTTGAGACACTAGTCTCAAGTCTTTTTCTTTTGACCAAAAGAGTGATATAGTTTCAAACTATATCAAAGCCTAATTATTTACAATTATACAGACAGTTTCTTTTCTGTTAAGATAGTTTCAATAACAAATTTTGGAGGACAAAACATGTCAACTACAATTATCGGTTTCCCTCGTTTGGGCGAATTCCGCGAATTAAAATTTACAACTGAAAAATACTTTAGAAAAGAAATCTCAGAAGAAGAACTCCTAGCAGCAGCAAAAGAATTGCGCGCGAAACACTGGAACATTGTCAAAGAAAAAGGCATCACTGAAATCCCATCAAATGACTTTTCTCACTATGACAACTTCCTAGATGCGGCTTTCCTTTTCAATGTGGTGCCTGCTTCCGTTCAAAACTTGGACTTGTCTGACCTTGAGCGTTACTTTGCTTTGGGTCGTGGTTACCAAGGAGAAAAAGGGGATGTTCGTGCCCTTCCGATGAAGAAATGGTTCAACACCAACTACCACTACATCGTGCCTAAATTTGAAAAAGACACTCAAGTCAAACTTGCAGGTCACAAGATCTTTGACGAATTCCAAGAAGCCAAAGAACTTGGTCTCAACACTCGTCCAGTCCTTGTAGGTCCGTTCACTTTCCTTCAATTGTCAGACTTTGAAGAAGGCGTGAAAGCAGAAGACTTCGTAGACAGCTTAGTGGCTGCTTACCAAGAAGTTTTTGCTAAATTGGTGGAACTTAGTGCGACTCGCATCCAACTCGACGAAGCGGCTCTTGTCAAAGATTTGACAGCTGAAGAAAAAGCTCTCTTCTTGAACCTCTACAACAAACTTTTGGCTGACAAAAAAGGTCTTGAAGTCTTGCTTCAAACTTACTTCGGTGACGTTCGTGACGTCTACACTGACCTTGTGAACTTGCCAGTAGATGCCATCGGTTTGGACTTCGTTGAAGGTAAGAAAACTCTTGAACTTGTTAAAGGTGGTTTCCCAGCTGACAAGACTCTCTATGCAGGTATCGTCAATGGTAAAAACATCTGGCGCAACAACTATGAAAAGAGCTTAGCTATTCTTGAGCAAATTCCAGCTGAAAACATTGTCTTGACAAGCTCATGCTCACTTCTTCATGTGCCATTTACAACTGCTAACGAAGAATTTGAACCAGCAATCTTGAACCACTTTGCCTTTGCAGTTGAAAAATTGGAAGAACTTCGTGACTTGGATGCTATCCGCAATGGTCAAGGTGCAGAAGCTCTTGCAGCTAACAAAGAACTCTTTGCGACTGAGCGTGTGGGTGAAAATGCAGAACTTCGTGCGCGTATCGCTGGATTGACAGACGCAGACTACACTCGTTTGCCAGCCTTTGCTGAACGTGAAGCTATCCAAGAAGAAGCCTTTAAACTTCCAGCCCTTCCAACAACAACCATCGGTTCATTCCCTCAAACTAAGGAAGTCCGTGCCAAACGTTTGGCCTTCCGTAAGGGTGAATTGTCACAAGAAGAATACGACGCTTTCCTTGCTGAAACCATCGACGAATGGATCAAATGGCAAGAAGAAGTTGGATTTGACGTGCTGGTACACGGTGAGTTTGAGCGTAATGACATGGTTGAGTACTTCGGTCAAAACTTATCAGGTTACCTCTTCTCTAAGAATGGTTGGGTACAATCATACGGTATGCGTGGGG
>ERZ773043.900-NODE-900-length-17236-cov-8.282754_pt1 | contig 17236 bp, 13 predicted proteins | sample MGYA00580636_ERZ773043 | MGnify/ENA primary metagenome ERZ773043 (study PRJEB29015, sample SAMEA2737992) | human oral metagenome | biome: human oral; feature: human-associated habitat; material: dental | place: China | collected 2065 ... | reverse complement strand
ACCAGCGACCTCACCGTCCCGAACGGTGCGCGCTACCAAGCTGCGCCACACCCCGACGTCTTCTTTAGTATACCCGACCGTCGAGTATAATAAAAGCATGAGTTTAGAGAGGTATCTTACTACTGCTACATTACTGTCCGAACAAATTACGCTTCGTGAACTAGCGATTATTCTGCGAGAGTTGGCGCGCGTCCAGGTTGTGCCGGGTGCAGTAGTTGAATTTGGCTGCTATGCAGGTACGACGAGCATCCATATCGCGCGGTGGCTGGGCAGCAAACAATTTCATGTTTACGATTCATTTGCTGGTTTGCCAGAGAAGACGACGCCTGATATTAGTCCTGTCGGTGAGCAATTTCGCCCGGGTGAGTTGCTGGCGACGAAAAAGCAATTTATGACGAATTTCAAAAAAGCTGGCGTGCCATTGCCGCACATTCATAAGGGGTGGTTCCGTGATTTGCATCCGAGCGATGTACCAACATTAATCAGTTTTGTGTTTTTGGATGGTGATTATTATGAGTCGATTCTCACGCCGCTGCGGCTTATTGAGGATAAACTGGCGGATGGTGCAGTGATTGTCGTTGATGATTATGCAAACGAGGCGCTGCCAGGTGCTGCGCGAGCGGTTGACGAATGGCTGCGGACTCATCCGGCGCGTTTACGCGTTGAGCAATCACTTGCAGTGATACATCCGCAGTCTACTATGGATTGATGCCGCCTGCCTTCAGAATCGTATGCAGCCCGTTGTATCCGCCGGCGAAACCACTTGTCGTGTAGTTGTTGACTACTATGTACGGTAGACCTGATACGCCGAGCGCAAGTGCTCGTTTGGTGTTAGCTTCAATCTCGGACTTATGCTTTTCGTGTGCCATACAATCGCTAAATGTAGCAATGTCTAACTTAGCTGATTTTGCCGATTCAGCGAAGTAGTTGAGCGGCAACTTCGGAATTTCTTTTGGCACAGCAACATTTTTCACACCGATACCTTTATCAAAGTAGTCGGATTTGATACGTGGTACGATGTCGTGTGTGTACTCCCAATACTTATTTTGGTCGGCAGCACAATAGGCGGCTTCAGCGCCTTGTTCGCTGTTGGGTACCATGCTTTTAAGTACAGTGACGACGCGGTGTTCATAGCGTAGTTTGCCAGGTTTGATGTACGTATCGTTAAATTCATGCTGTGATGTTGCCGCTTCAACCTGAGCACAGTATGAACAAAAATAGTCAGTGTAATCAATAAAAACGTTTTTTGTGTCTGCATTGCCGCGTGACATATGCTGTACCCATGGCCTGCCATCCCCGACATGTTGGTTAGGCGGACGGTTCGCGATATTATATACAAATAACGCGACAATGCCAGCGGCAACAACGCCAAGAACGATATTAATTGGTGCAATACCACGATTGTTACGCATGTGACTCCTTTTGCTGTGTTAATTCCGTATGAATATAAACGATATAACCAGATCTCACAAGTGACCATATACTCAAGCAGAGCGCAACAACTAGTATGAAACTATTAGCGATGTGCGCAGCAGTTGTGGCGGCGGCACCAGAAAAGAACAAAGTCACGATTGGCAAAATAAGCGACGTACCGCAGGGGACGCAGCCGAGTCCAAGTGCGGCGGCTATGGTAGCAAGGCTGCTCGTTGCGGTTTGGCGTGATGCAAGTTGTTTGTCGTTTGCGCGGTTGTGTTTAGCGTCGAATACGATAGCGGCAATAGCAATGCCCTGTAAAAGTGAAATAAGAATAATCATAAAACCAGTGCTCGTCGTAATTGTGTCGCAGGCTAATGCAGTAATAAGCTGACCAACAAGCGCAAGCTTATTGACAATTGGCAGCGAAGATAGAAAAAGTGATCCGTAAAAATTAATATGGATTAGCCCGTAGATGACGATCGAAAATAGAAATGCAACAGCAAAACTGAGCACAACGTACCGCGGCTGCCGGATAAGGCGTTTCAGTCCGGTAAGCGATAACAGCCCCCGCCGCCAATCAAAGCCTTTCATGGCTAAATTATACCGCGATAGCGCGCAGAAGGCTAGAAATGTCTATTGGTTGAGGTTCATGTAAATCTTGATCTCACAAAAATGGTGTAAAATAGTAGCTGGATTAACGGGAAGAACATCTATGAAACCGATTTTGAAATTATGTAAACCGTACATTGCGGCGTTTGTTGCGCTAGTGGTATTCACGTATGTCGCAGTAATGATGTCGCTGCGTTTGCCGGATTATTCGGCGAATATCGTCAACAAAGGAATTATCTTGCAGGATCTTGGCTCGATTTGGACAGATGGACGCATGATGATCGTCGTTGCGCTGATCGGCGGCGTTTGCACGATTGCAAGCGTATTCTTTGCGGCGCGGATTGCTACAGGATTAGCGCGGGATGTGCGCCGGCGGGTATTCGCGCAGATTGAGAGTTTCACGATTGCGGATTTTAATCAGTTCTCTACCGCGTCGCTTATTACGCGCTCAACGAACGATATTCAGCAAATTCAGATGACATTGATGATGCTGTTGCGTTTTGCGCTGATGGCGCCGCTGATGGCGGTTGGTGGTATTCAGAAAGCGTTAGAAAATGCGCCAAATTTGACGTGGATCATCGCATCGGCAGTGGCGGGGCTGTTGATTATAATTGTTATGCTCTTCGCTGTGGCGGTTCCACGATTCAAGAAATTACAGCAGCTGGTTGATAAACTGAATCTAGTAACGCGCGAAAACTTAACGGGTTTGCGGGTTGTGCGGGCGTTCCACAATGAAAAAATTGAGCAAACGAAATTTCAGCACGTGAATAATGAGTTGAACGGACTAAATTTGTTCGTGAATCGTTTAATGATGGCGCTTGATCCGGTGATGATGTTAGTTATGAACCTTACAAGCATTGCAGTGGTTTGGTTTGGCGCGTGGCTGGTAGACGCTGGTACGCTAGAAATTGGTAATATGATGGCGTTTTTGCAATACGCAATGCAGGTGATTATTTCATTTTTGATGATTTCGATGGTATTCATTATGGTGCCGCGTGCGGCGGTGTCGGTGCGGCGCGTCAGCGAGATTTTGGATACGCAGCCGTCAATTACTGATCCGAAACAACCGAATCATCTTCCGGCGGATGGCGTGGGAAAAATTGAATTTCGTGATGTAACGTTTAGTTACCCGGGTGCGGATTTACCAGTACTGTCGGGTATTAACTTTACTGCTGAGCCAGGGCAAACAACGGCGTTTATTGGCAGTACGGGCAGCGGTAAATCAACTCTCATTAATTTAATCCCGCGGTTCTATGACGTGAGTGCTGGGCAGATTTTGCTTGATGGTGTTGATATCCGCAATGTCATGCTCAGTGAGCTGACCTCACGCATCGGCTATGTGCCGCAAAAAGGCGTACTTTTCAGCGGTACGGTCGCGAGTAACATTTCTTACGGTAATCAGAGAGCGTCGCGTAAGGAGCTTGAGAAAGCGGCGCAGATTGCCCAGGCGGCAGAATTTATTAATGAACTTGACAGCGCATACGATAGTAGTATTGCGCAGGGTGGTAGCAATGTATCGGGCGGACAGCGTCAGCGGTTATCAATTGCGCGCGCACTGGCAACGCAGGCGCAGATTTATATTTTCGACGATTCGTTTTCGGCGCTAGACTTTAAGACTGACGCGAGGTTGCGGCGCGCGCTTGCTAAGGAGATGAAACATAAAACTATGCTGATTGTGGCGCAGCGTATCAACACGATTATGAATGCTGATAAAATCATCGTACTTGACGAGGGCAAAATCGTCGGGCAGGGCACGCATGCCGAATTGATGCAGTCGTGCCGTATATACCAAGAAATTGCCGCGTCGCAGTTGTCTGATGGAGAGCTTGCGCAGCTAGCGGCTAATGTTGCTACGCCATCATCAGCGTCAAAAAGGTCTGCTACGCGATCCGTCCGGCGGCAGAAAGGAGTAGCGCGATGAGTAATAGGCAAGATTTTAAAAAACGACCACGCGTGCGCCAAGGCGGACCGATGGGAAATATGGGTGCGGGCGAAAAAGCTAAAAACTTTCGCGATACGATGAAAAAATTAGTATGTTATTTGGCGGCGTTTCGTTGGCAGTTGCTGGCGGTCGCGGTGCTTGCGGTTGGCAGTACGATTTTTGCGATTGTCAGCCCGAAAATCCTCGGCGAGGCAACTAACCAAATTGTGAAAGATTACGTTAGCATCAAAGCATACGATACGATCACGAAAAAACTGCCGGCGGATACAAAGCTGCCAAGCGGCACAACAGGCGGCGATATATTAAACAGATTGCCGAACAAGTCGGAGGTTGAAGGCAAAATCCCAGCCGGTCAGCTTGACACGATCCGCGCGCTTGATATGACGAAAAAGCCTGCATTCCACTTTGACGCAATTGGCCAAATCGTCCTATGGCTTGTTGGGCTATATCTGTTGAGTGCAACGCTCCGCTATCTTGAAAGCTGGATCATGACAAACGTAACGCAAAAAGTCACATTTCAGATGCGGCGTGATATTTCGTTGAAAATTAACCGTTTGCCGCTCAGCTACTTTGATAAGCAAACTTACGGTGAGGTGCTCAGTCGCGTCACGAACGATGTTGATACAATCAGCCAGACGCTAAATCAAAGTTTGTCGCAAATCGTGTCGGCGGTGGTAATGATTGCTGGTATCGTCGCAATGATGCTATCAATTAGTTGGCAGATGACAGTAGTAGCACTTCTGGTGTTGCCAGTGAGCATGGGTTTTGTGCTGCTAATTGCGAAAAAATCGCAGGTACAATTTACTCGTCAGCAAACTGAGCTCGGCGAACTGAACGGGCATATTGAGGAAATGTATGCCGGGCATCAAGTCATGCGCGTATTTAACGGGCAAGCGCGGTCGCTAGCAAAATTTACGGCAATTAATAATCAACTGCACGTAAGCGCTTGGAAATCGCAGTTTTTGTCGGGACTGATGTGGCCGATTATGAATTTTGTTGGAAATTTAGGTTACGTCGGCGTGGCAGTGTTGGGCGGTTGGCTGGCGATCAATGGTCGCTTGCAGGTCGGTGATATTCAGGCATTTATTCAATATATGCGACAGTTTAATCAGCCGATTGAGCAGACGGCGAATATCGCTAACGTCTTGCAATCAACGGCTGCAGCGGCAGAGCGAGTATTCGAGTTCATCGACGAACCAGAAGAAGCGCGCGAGGGTAGGGATTTGGTAAAGCTAGAAAAAGTGAAGGGCGGCGTGGAATTTGATAACGTCACTTTCGGTTATAATCCAGACGAGCCGGTTATCAAGGGTCTGTCGGCGCGCGTCAAGCCGGGACAGCGCGTGGCGATCGTTGGTCCGACCGGCGCCGGCAAGACGACGCTGGTAAATTTGCTGATGCGATTTTATGAGATTAACAGCGGCGCGATTAAAATTGACGGCGTTGATATCCGCCAGATGAAGCGCAGTGACGTGCGGCAGATGTTTGGTATGGTACTGCAGGATACATGGCTATTTAGTGGCACGATTCGCGATAATTTGCGTTACGGTCGTCCGGATGCTAACGACGATGAACTGATCGCTACCGCCAAAGAAGCGCACGTTGATCACTTTGTTCGCTCGCTGCCAGGCGGCTACGACATGGTGCTTGACGAAGAGGCAACGAACATTTCGCAGGGTGAAAAGCAACTGCTGACTATCGCGCGGGCGATGCTTGCTAAAACGCCGATGTTGATTTTAGATGAAGCTACCAGCTCAGTTGATACGCGCACCGAAGTACTGATTCAACAAGCAATGGATCGGCTGGTGAAGGGCAAAACTAGCTTCGTTATCGCTCACCGGCTCAGTACGATTCGCGACGCCGATCTAATCTTGGTCGTCCGCGACGGCAACATCATTGAGCAAGGCAAGCACGACGAACTGCTGAAGAAAAATGGCTTTTACGCTGAGCTGTATAATAGCCAGTTTGCTGAGTGATAGTTTATAAATGGCAATGATAAAGAGTAGGTTGAGGTACAAAATTTAGTGTACTATTTCTCTGTAGGATATCTAGTATTTAAAGTAGGTGGTCTCAAGCAGTTTATAATTAACGCACTTTATATCTTACATCCTCAATAATTTCTCCATTATCATCTAAGTAGCAGATACCCTGAACCTCTAAACGCTGCTTCGCATAATTGCCATTATTGTGATAAAGTTTTTCACCTAGAACCGACCATATAATAGTTAAATCTTTTTTCTCCAGCGCTTTTATAAAATTATCTTTATTCACTAATAAGGCATCCGAACTTAAGCGCTCATTTATATTAGGATTGAAAATGTATATATTTTTGTCTCTTGATTGATATACTCCCAGACTGTCAGTGTCTTGTATACTTAATAATTTTCTCAGGGGCAAACTTGGGCCATAAACTTTAATACCTGTATCCCTAAGAGCTCGGTCATTCTCAAAACCACCGCTAGAGTATTGAATAACAGGCTGTATAACTTTAAAGGGTATTTGTTTGTCGGGAGTTATCCATCCGTCGCTCGGTTCGTAGATTGCTATAGTATCTTGATATGCAGAACTGCTGGGAAACTCTGAAAGAAATACCGAACGGCTGTGGTCGGCAGGCTGTGGCAGTGTATCATTATAGAATCTTTTGTCTTTGCCCCAGCTAATAATTGTTTGTAGATCTTTCTTATGAATGATATATCCCTGAGTGCGAACCCATAGCTCGCGATATTTTCTGTCATCTTCATCTTCTGGGTTTTCTCTCTCGCTCTTCCAAATCGCCCAGCTCAAGAGTGTAATAAAAGTCTTGTTGCTATGTTTGCTTTCTATTATGGTTTCTGGTCTTGGTATGTCTTCGGATGAAAATTGCCAGTTTTCTGTTCTCCATGCATCGTATGAAGGCTTCCACCAGATATCTTTTTCATCATCATTGTTGTTTGTGAAATTCTCCAACAATAACGGATCGACGGTAGGGTCTAAATCTCTTGCGTATGTTTGGTAGGCGCTTTTGAAAGTTGCAGGAGTGTCGTCCAGCCAATTATCCTGAATATAGTAATAATTTGATCCTATCATTGCCAAGAATTCGTACAAGGCTATCCATTGGTATTTCTTGCCTATACGCTCAACATTGCTATTTTGGAGGCGATCAAAACTACCACGACCTTTGTCATATTCTTCATGGAGTCCTGGATTCCATCCAAGTTTTATAACCCTACCCATTATCCACCTACGCGCTATATTAATATCATAATCTTCGAAAGCTTTAGTAAAAGTTTTTTCACCGACGATGTAGGGTTTATATTTTTTATATCTACGTTTTTTAAAAAATGATAGTGAACTTTCAAAATTATTTAATGCCTGTGCTACCTCGTCATTTGATATTTTTTGCTTGATAGTAGCAGGTTTAATGAAATTAAAGCTGAGCCGATTACTTAATTTCTTGAAGTTATATTCTTCTAACAGCTTCTTTTGTCTTTTAGGGAGCGACTTTCTAAATCTGTCAAAGTCTTTCCTAGAGGTGTTGGGGTTTGATAATTTTTTGGACAGGGGAATATTTGTAAACCCGCTTAAGTAAGAACCTACTGTGTAGTTGCCGAAATCTGCTAAAGCAGCTCCGCCCTCCCCATACATCAGGGAGCTCCATATTGAATAGTAGTCATAGTTATCATTCCTGTCATATTTTCTTCTGAGGATATCTATGCTTGGTATGTCATTTGGGAATTCGTAGTATATGAATGGAGGCTTAATGGTATTAAGATTTACATGAATATTATTTTTATATTTTCGAATATATAGTTCAATTAGTCCTTTCGCGTAGTCATCCAATAATGCGTCTGGTCTACGATTTTTGTTTAAGAAGTGGTTTTTATAAATCCATACAGCGAGCGATTTAAACTCAGCCTTATTGTGTGGATTTAACGAAACAACGCCGTATACTACCGCAAATAGTCTTTCGATTATGTAAGGGTCGTCAGTATTAATAAACATATCTAGTAATTTTACTAGTACGTCTTGGTGATATCTAAATAGCTGGATTAATGCTCTTGTTGATCGATCGCGTAGATCATTATCCGTTGATGATAAAGTCCACGCTAGAGTCATACCTGTCAGTAGTATCGCCTTTGGGTCGCTGATATCTTTTGGCAGTTTGCTAATGCTCCAGGATTGGATCCTTGATATGGCATTTCCTTGTTCGCTGGTAGCGTTAAGCATATACGACTGAAACCATGAGTCTCTTTCTGCTAAATTAGTTCTATTCAATATTTCATGAAGCCGCAGAGCATTTAGTGGGTGATTAGGAACTACGGCAACATCAAACAGACAGTCCATTACTTGATACAGGTCATATACTGAATCGTTCACATACGTATTTATATATTCTTTAATTTGAGACTCATTGATGTAGGATGCTTTTCCTGTTTTCTTATCAAAACCATCAAGTTCAACGTCACGCCACTTTACGCCATTGAGGAATGCGGTCTTTATTCTATAATCATCTCTATATTTTTCTGGGATTACCCACACAAATTCAACTTTATCTTTCTTGCATCTTTCTGGTATCTGAATTGACAGAGCTTCTAATAGACCAACGTTGTGTATATTTTCATCCAAAAACGTTCCGTCTGCAAAAAAATTCTGAGCATCTACTTTAGAGTTGATTTTATTTTCAGTGAGCATGGAGCGTACTATCAAGTGGTCGCTAAAACGGTTGTAGGTAAATTTATATTTATATTCAACTCTTTTGCCATATCTTGGGTATTTTAATAATAGCCCATACTTTTCCATCAATTTTAAGAGTTCTGATGCGTGACTAGATAATTTGGGGGCAGCCTCAATGATTTTTAATATTTTATAATGTGATATGACTGAGGTCTTGTTTTGGCCCATCCATATGCCAATTTGTTTTATGACGTTCCACCATAAGTAATTTTTCTCGTCTAAATTTATATTTAATTCTTTTGTTATCTTTTTTGATTGTTTTATCACGTACTGCTCAAAAACATGCGTTGCACCTTTGCCTTTAAATGTCTTATTTGGTGTATTAGCATAGGCTTCACAGAATATCATTAAGAAAAGTGGATTTCTGAACTCTGGATTAATAATTGGAATTTCTGGCATTTTCATCTTGTAATGTTTGAAAAATGTAGATACGGCGGCCCACTCCATTTCGGAAAATCCAAAATGCTCTATTGTGCTATATCTTTTTCTGTTTGGTATCATTTTTTCATAACCATTGCGAACACTAATAGCTAAAGACAGCCCCTTAATATCAAAAAGTTCTGAAAGTTGCGACCATTTTATAGCATCCGCCTCGTTGATAGCGTCTATAATCAAACAGACTCTGTCGGGTGAGGAATTAGCTAGAGACTTCAAATCCTTTAGAAAATCTGAGCTAGTTGTGTAACCCATTAATTTTGCCATACACACTGTGGGGTTTGTGTCTTCTATGCTCGCAAGCTCATCTGATAGAAAAATTAAGGTAGGTTTCCCAAAGTTAATTCGACTGTTGGCATAGTCGCAAAGTAAGTGGGTTTTTCCAATGCCAGCTTCACCTTTTAGAATCATCCGTGGCGTAGAGAATAAATCTATTTTGACTCCATCATTGATAAAATCCAGTAAGTTTCTTAGTGTTGTGTAAAGTGACGATATAGGACCTGTATCAATGCTAGTTTTTGCATACTCTTCCTTTTCTTGACGCTCTTTATCTTGGAGATATTTGAAAAACCAATAAAGATCATTAGATAATTTTATAGCGCTTTTTAGCTTCTTAGTTAATATACTCCATGATATATTTTCGTTCTTTGATTTAGTTTTTAGGCTTAATAATTTATCAATAACTGATTTTATATTTTTGCGTAGCTGCTCTAATTCTTTCGTTTTATCGGGGTGATCGGTGTTATGATATAATGACGCTTTTTCCGCTTTACGAGTTAGTTTAAATAGCTCGGCGAGATATTCAGGCTCTCGATTTAGGGCTTGAAGGTTTCTTTTTATATTCTGGACTTCTAAGTTAATGGCGCGATTGTACCGTAGACCAGCGCTATTGTTGGCTCGTTTTAATCTTTCTTTTTGTGCTTGAGTACCTAGTTTCATAGTTTAGTATTGCTACGATGATTTATGGGTAAGCCCTATCTTAATTATAAGACAAATAGTCTATTTATAGATTTTTTGTATACACTTGGTCGTGATACGTTAATTTATTGATTTAGTCATCGTCCCAATAGAAGGTTTACTTCATCAGTATTATTATTTCGGTGCTCAATAGATTACGATTGCCTCTAGAACAATCAACTCACGAGTTCCGCCGCAAAATATCCAACACACCAAACTTTCCAGTCAACATGGACTGGTCGATGATGTGCGGCGTGAGGGCGGCGATGAGTTCTTTTGGTTTGGTGTCGCTTGGTAAATCCAGTATCGTGTCCAGCGCGTACACGTAAAATTGATAGCGGTGCGTGCCGAACGGCGGTTGAGGACCGCCGTAGCCGGAACGACCCCAACTGGTTATGCCTTCAACCGCGCCATTTGGCAGGGTGTCGGCAGCGATTTCGGTTGTCTCGGGCGGCAAATTCCAGACAGTCCAATGATAAAATCCATCGCGCCCGGGCGCATCAGGATCATGGCAAATAATGGCGAGACTTTTTGCATTTGCTGGCACGCCGGCAATGCGCAGTGTTGGGCGTCGATTACCGCCAAGCCGTGTGCAAGCTTTTGGGATTTTAGCGCCGTCAGCGAAGTCAGGACTCAAAATATTCATACTGCATATAGTACGAATCAGCAGGCAGATCGTCAAGTTATTGTAAGTACTTACGTTTTATGTCTTTATAAAAAATACGCAAGGAGTTAGTAAAAATAGAACAAGCGAGACGACAGAGGTATCGCACGCTCTTATGCACGAATTATCGTCCGAAGCGCGCGCTGAGGTTGGATCGGCGGTCGCGGCAATGATTATGCAAACAATTGAAGGCGGTGAAACAATGATTGCTGTGACGCCGGAAGAAATCGCTGAGCGCGGTGTGAATGATTCTTTGAAAGGCTTAGCGACGTTTATTGATGGCGAACTAGTCAGCTATGCAAGCGCAACAGCGCCCCGCCCGCGGCGTATAGATAGCGTACCAATGTCGGAAATCGGTTCGGTTATCACAAAAGAAGCGTATCGCGGGCGCGGACTGGCACGGGCTGCTATGGCGGCACTCGTGAACGAGCTGGCGAACGAAGGTGTTACGTCGGTGGTGTTCGCTAACGGTAAGAGCGAACCTACTGCACGAAGCTTGGGTATGCGCGATGCGCAGTTATTTGAGGTGACGGCAGATATGGCGGAGCTATGTAAAGAATGCAATAATTATTGTCCGCTTAACGGCTTAAAGCATAAAGATGAAGAGCCGGCGAACCCGGCACGATGTTGTGATACAATTTTAACAAACATTGACGACATCGTGAAAGGCTCGCGCTATGGAAGAGGTTGCAAAACTTGCTAAAGAACTTATTGCTATTCCGTCGGTATCAGGCGACGAGGCGGAGATTTTGAAATTCTGCGCTGATTGGTTTCGTGGTACAGAATTTGATGACGTATTCACTGACGACATGTTTACAGCTGGCGTGGTGCGTGCGGCAAGTGGTACGGCGTCTCGGGCGCTTATTTTGTGCGGGCATGTCGACACGGTGGCGCCGGGCGACGAATCGGCGTGGTCACGCAATCCGTGGCAGGCATACGTGCGGGACGGGCGGCTCTATGGATTAGGTTCGGGCGATATGAAAATGGGTGTGGCTTTGCAAATGATCGTTGCAAAAGAATACATTAATGCGCGCCGTGATAACTTGGATGTGTGGTGCGTAGTAGTCGCAAACGAAGAAGTTGATGGTGCGGGTTCGGCGGCATTTACGAATTTTTTTGCGCAGCAGACAAACTATGAAGAAGTAAGTTGTTTAATTGCCGAACCGACAGATGGCGATCGGATCGAAGTTGGACATCGTGGCAATCGGTTCGTTGAGTTAGAGTTTAGTGGTACGGCGGGGCATGCGTCGCAGGAAGAGAATTACCAGGCGAGCGCGCTGCCGAAAATGGCGCATTTTTTGATGGGATTGCCAGATATTCGCAAAACGTTACACCAAACGTACCGCCACAATATGCTTGGCGAGCCGTCATTTACGCCGACGCGCGTATCGCCGAGCCAATCATTCTCGGCGAATAAAACCGCCGATAAAACGTATGTGGCGCTTGATATTCGTACAACGCCAGGGCTTGACGAAGCTTTTGAGCGGCAAATGAATGTGTTTGCAGAGGAGTACGACTTCTCGTGGCGCTACGCAGCAGCGCCGGTGAGTTCAGCGCTCTGTGCGAACGATGCACCGATTTTGCGCGCGGTGCAAACATGTTTGCCAGAGGGTAGGGTTTCTGTAAGTCTAGGCGCAACTGACCAAGCATTCTTTCAGGACATCGGTGTGCAAACGGTCGTGTATGGTTCGGGCGATTTTGCGCGAGCGCACACAACCGATGAATCGGTATCGCTCGAAAAGGCTAAAACGGCGCTTGCGGTGTATCGACGGGTAGTAGCGTTGTTGTAAACAAGGTGGGTAATGCGGCGCAGACTTATCGGTGGCCTGCGCTTTTTGTTTTGCACAGTTTTGATGTAATAGCAATTGTCTACATCTAGAACAAGCGACATAGAGCGCGGGTTATTTGCGTGTTAGTAATGGGCAGCCGTTATTGGACACGTAAATGCGTTCTAGGTGTAGACAGCCAAAAAATTAACGGCTGTCCTTTTTTATGGGACGGCAGCCCATAAAGGAGGGGCTATGAAAGGAAGAGAGAAGAAGTCAATAATAAAGAAGTGGTGGTTTTGGCTGATCGTCGTTATCGCTATTGGTTGTGTGTATACGGCAAGCCAGCCGAAAAATCAGGCAAACGAAACAACTAAATCGGCGAGTGATGCAAAATCAAGCGAGCAACCTACTCAAGCTGACAATAAGCAAGAGAAAAAGAAAGATCGCTTGACACTTGACGATGGGTGGCAGGTTAATAAGAGCAACCCATACATAACAAAGGTTACTGGTGTTGTTTCTAACAATTCTGATAAGGCGATTAATGGCTATATTCAGATAATTTTTTCTGCGTTGGATGCGGGCGGTGCGAACGTTGGAGATTGTCTCGCAAACGCAAACACGGTTGATGCAAACGGTAAATGGAAATTTGAAGCAATGTGTTCTGGTAATGGAATTGAAACAGTACGCTTCAAATCGCTCACTGGATTCTAGTTGCCAATAGTCTTAATAATTATAGAATAGCCTGAATCTTTTTGGGCTATTTACTTATAATATAATTAACCACATCAGTATAATATTGGTCCGCTCCTGTCGGTACAATACGTAAAAGGCCCTCTTTTACGAGCCACGCGTAATGACTATGCTCCCAGCTGAGTCGTATCCGGGGATTGTGTACGTGTGCCTTATATAAAACATGCGTCACGTGTGGATGCTCTTTTGTGAATACATGCGTGACGCTATCAGGTGTGATTGTTATACCTATTTCTTCCCGTACCTCTCGACATATTGCTGCGCGCCAGTCTTCGTTTGCCTCAACTTCACCGCCAGGAAAGTCTGGGTGTCCAGGAAAATGTGGATGCGTCATGCTGCGGTATAACACCAGAACCTTATTTGCTTCATTATAGAGTAGCAGCTTTGCAACAACTTTTTCACCGGTGGACAGTATCCTATCATTAGACATGGTATGCGTGTGCCTATATCTCATTTGCTTCATTTTTTACTACTAGTAAATTGTTCTTGTACATTGCCCTTAAAACATCGGAGAGTAGATAGTTGTTAGCGAATCGCATAACATACTTCTTTTTATAGTTTGGGTGTACCATCAGAAGGTTTTTCTCGCGCATATGAGCTAACACCCGAGAAGTCTGAACCATCTTTGACGGCGTCGTGCCGAATATATGCCTTACATCTTGCGCCTGGATAATGTCTTTGCGCATAGCGATACGTAAAATCTCATATTCTTCCTGCGATATATATTTACTATCAAGAGCGTTTTTGATAGCTGGTTCTATGATGTTTGAGGATGAGTAATTTTGGTCGAGTAATCTGTTGACCCGCTCAAGTTCAGCGGAAATACCCCGCGCAACATACAAGCACCACGCCTCCATGTCTGCTACCCTGTTGCTGTCAGCTTTTGCTAGCATAGTATAGTACTTTTGTCTATCAGCACAAAATATAGCCGATGGATTTAGTATCGTCCGCTTTGTTTTGTCAATAAAGCGCAATTTTACAAGCATTGCGTAAGTTAGTAGGCGCGCTGTGCGACCATTACCGTTATCAAACGGATGAATCGCAGCTAGGCGGTGGTGGGCGGTTGCAATCTTAATTATATCTGTCTTATTTTCACTTTTACTTTCAATATAACTGCACAGATCCTGCATGAGCGCCGGTATTTCAACATGCTCTGGTGGTTGATGAACGCTTTTCGTAATGTGTACTGGTTCCTGTCTCCATATGCCAGGAGCTCTGCTTCCACTGTTTTTTAAGTTGGCGGTAACTATTTTCTGTAGTTCTCGTATAAAACCTGGGGTAATTGGCGGTGAGTTATCATCGCTAAGATTTTCCTCAATAAATTTTATTGCCTTACGAATATTGCGTAGCTCTTGAAAGTCTTCATTCTCTGCTGGCTTATCAGACGAGAGGGAATCAAGTGCTGCGCCTGCTACTGTTGTATGATTTCCTTCTATCCTAGCAGATGCAACACTTTCTAAAATGTGCATAATCTCCTTTAAGTCATAAAAAAGCCATGGTGGTATTGTCCCGCCAAGCCGCATGTAGCGTAATCGCTCTAAAGAAAATATTTCGCTTACTAACTGCGAGTCAAAAGTTGGGTTAATATGAACAATCGGTTTCACGCTGTTATTATAAATGTTTTTATTTATTATATCAATAACTTTTAACAAATTTATAGTTATTATATTCGTTTATAATTGTAATATGTTAAGTATGTTCTTAACATATTGTTATATAATTATTTAATGGTTTATCTGCAAAATTTAGTCCAGCAATTTAGCCCAAATCCTCAGTAAAATTAAGTATGTAGCACTAGCTCTAATACCTTATTGGATCCTTGGATTAATGCGCAAATGAAAGTGTGATCGCGCGAGAGAAAAGGATGCGTGAGACATTGCTTTCATTGATGAATATCGACAAATAGCATGCTGATATTAAGACGACTGCGAAACCGTAGATACAAGATTGATATTGAAACAGTTGCTTGCTACGCTTTCGGGAAAGGGGTGATATACTAAAGTGAATGAAACAAGACTACGGGAGAAAATGTAATGCAGACGAAACAAATCGTCGAGGCAATCGGTCTAGTTAAAACCTACGGCAGAACAAACGTAGTAGACGGCGTGTCGTTTAGCGTGGGTGAAGGTGAGATTTTCGGTATTCTTGGACCGAATGGCGCCGGCAAAACGACGACGCTTGAGATGCTTGAAGCACTTCGACCGATTGACGGTGGACAAGCTCATATTGACGGTATTGATGTTGCCAAACAGCCGAAGAAAGTTAAGCGTATTATCGGTATTCAGCTGCAGGCGACAAGCTTTTATGACAAGCTGAATTTGCGCGAACAGCTGAAAATGTTTGCGAGCTTGTACGGTACGCGAGTGAACGCTGATAAACTGCTTGAGAAAGTCCAATTAACTGATAAAGCAAAAAATTACGTTGAGCAACTTTCCGGCGGACAAAAGCAGCGCTTCGCTATTGCCTCAACGCTAGTGAATACGCCGAAAGTATTGTTTCTCGATGAACCGACGACCGGGCTCGACCCGCAGGCGCGTCGTAACATGTGGAATTTGATCAAGCAGATTCGCAATGAAGGTATGACGATTATACTGACGACGCATTATATGGACGAGGCGGAAATCTTGTGCGACCGGCTAGCAATTATGGATAATGGTAAAATTCTGACGATTGATACGCCACATAATCTTATTCAGGCGCTCTTAAAACGTGGTTTTAAGAAGAAACAGGTCGTCGAGCAGGCGAATTTAGAAGACGTGTTCATTGATTTAACAGGAAAGGCGATTCGAGACTGATGAAAGCATATTGGATGGGTATATTCGGTCAAGTAGTGGCGATAACAAAGCGTGTTATGCGCGACAAGATGGCGCTGTTTTTTACCTTTTTGTTTCCGCTGATTTTTTTGCTGGTGTTCGGCACGATTTTCAATAATCAATCGGCGTCGCTAAAAGTCGCGATTATCAATCATTCCGATAGCCAGTTTGCTAAACAATTTGTCGACAACGCCAAGAAAGGTGATGTTTCGGTGTTGAAAATCCAGGACGTTAGCGGCATGGACGAAGCAAAGGAAAAAATGAAGCGTTCGCAGCTGGACGGTATTATTGAGCTGCCGGCGGATTTTGGCAAGCCTGGCGCCGATCATCGACCAAGCGGTACAATCAATGTGCTCTATGCCAAAGGTTCAGATCAAGCTGGTAGCGTGTTGAGCGGCGTGATGACGCAGATCGTCGACGGCATCAACAAAGGTATGGGACAGCCGGAAGCGCCGCTAAAGGTAGTGTCGCAGGCGGTGGGCGATAAAGCATTGAAAACGTTTGACTATACATTTACCGGACTATTAGCATTCAGCTTGATGAGCATGGGGATTTTTGGTCTGGCAAACCAAATGCCGACAGAGAAGCAAAAGGGCGCATATCGGCGGCTGCGGGCGGCGCCGTTTACGTCAGGACAGTTGATCTTGGCTACGATGATCGTCTACACGATGATTTCCTTACTGAGCGCAGCGTCCATGCTGTTGGTTGGGCACTTAATGTTTCACTTTCAAATGCGCGGCGATTGGTTAACGTTTAGTTTGTTTCTCATGCTGGCAGCAGCAATGATGGTGAGTTTGGGGTTGCTTATCGGCTCATGGGCAAAGAACGAAAATCAATCGTCGCCGCTCACGAATCTCGTATCATTCCCAATGATGTTTTTATCTGGCGCGTTCTTCCCGAGTTATCTGTTTCCAGAGTGGATGCAAGGTATTACGAAATTTATTCCGATGACGCCGGTAGTCGACGGCTTTCGGTTGATTATGACCGAAAATGCTAGTTTGTTTGCAGTGAGTGGGCAAGTGTTGGCGGTGTTTGGCGTGACGATCGTCGTGTATCTTATTTCGACGCGCGTGTTTCGTTGGGAATAAATCAACCGCAAGTATAATATAAATCTTTGGTTCAAGCCTACTTTAGCCTAGTCACTCGCTTCCTTTCGTAGCATCTTAAGTAG
>ERZ773043.898-NODE-898-length-17258-cov-8.787537_pt1 | contig 17258 bp, 18 predicted proteins | sample MGYA00580636_ERZ773043 | MGnify/ENA primary metagenome ERZ773043 (study PRJEB29015, sample SAMEA2737992) | human oral metagenome | biome: human oral; feature: human-associated habitat; material: dental | place: China | collected 2065 ... | reverse complement strand
ATCTTTGCAAGGAGAATGTCTGGAAGTACAAGGGCATGTGGGAGGACTTTTCCTATAAGGTCGGCTTTTGGGCGGATATGGACCACCCCTATGTGACCTACCACGATGATTTCATCGAATCCGAGTGGTGGGCCTTAAAGGAGATCTGGAAGAAGAAGCTCCTCTATAAGGGCTTTAAGGTCGTGCCCTACTGCCCCCGCTGCGGAACGCCTCTCTCCTCTCATGAGGTCGCCCAGGGCTATCGGGAGCTGACAGAGCGCTCCGCCATCGTCCGCTTCAAGGCAAAGGAGGGGGACTTTTACTTCCTCGCCTGGACGACGACTCCCTGGACGCTTCCCTCCAATGCCGCGCTCTGCGTCCATCCGGAGCTCGAGTACAGTAAGGTAAAGGCGGCGGACGGCTACTGCTATGTGCTCGCGAACGAGCTGCTCGATCAGGTTCTCGGGCCTCTCGCAAGTGACGGAAATCCCGCCTACGAGATCGTGGAAAGCTTCCGAGGGGAGGAGCTCGTCGGCACAGACTATGAGCCGCTCTATTCCTGCGCCGCCGACGCAGCGGAGAAGCAGAGGAAGAAGGCGCACTTTATCGTCGCAGACCGCTATGTCAGCGCGGAGGACGGAACCGGCCTGGTCCACATCGCCCCCGCCTTCGGAGAGGATGATGCGAGAATCGGGCGGGAGAATGATCTTCCGCTCATCAAGTTTTTGGATGAGAAGGGAAGAATGACGGAGGAGACCCCGTTTTCCGGCATGCGGGCCAAGCCGACGGAGGAGGAGATCAAAAACGGGGCCGTCAGCGCGGACCCCGCTGTCCTGAAGGATCTCTCCGAGAGGAAGCTTCTCTTTTCTGCGCCGAAGTTTACGCACAGCTATCCCCACTGCTGGAGATGCGGGACGCCGCTCGTCTATTACGCGAGGGAATCCTGGTTCATCCGTATGACGGCGGTGCGGGATGAACTCATCGCCAATAACGATACGGTGAACTGGATCCCTCCTTCCATTGGCAAAGGCCGTTTCGGTGACTGGCTGGAACACGTGCAGGATTGGGGGATCAGCCGCAATCGTTACTGGGGAACGCCGCTCAATATCTGGGAGTGCAGCTGCGGTCATCAGCACGCGGTGGGATCCATTGAGGAATTGAAGTCCTTATCGAAAAATTGTCCGGAGAATATCGAGCTGCATCGGCCTTACATTGATGCTGTCACCATCCCCTGCGAGGACTGTGGCGGCGAGATGCACCGGGTGCCGGAGGTCATCGACTGCTGGTTTGATTCCGGCTCTATGCCGTTCGCGCAGTGGCACTATCCCTTTGAAAATAAGGAAATTTTTGAGCGCCGCTTTCCGGCGGATTTCATCTCGGAGGCGGTGGATCAGACCCGGGGATGGTTTTATTCCCTGATCGCCATCTCGACCCTTCTCTTTCACAAGGCTCCTTACAAGAACGTCATTGTTTTGGGCCATGTGCAGGATAAAGACGGCCGCAAGATGTCGAAATCCAAGGGGAATGCTGTGGATCCCATGGACGCGCTGAGAAAGCACGGAGCGGATGCTGTTCGCTGGTATTTCTACGAAAACAGCGCGCCGTGGCTGCCGAACCGCTTCTCCGACGATGCGGTGCAGGAGGGCGCGCGCAAGTTCATGGGGACGCTCTGGAATACCTACGCGTTCTATGTCCTCTACGCGAACATCGACAATTTCGACCCGACGGCGCACACGCTTGACTACAACCGCCTCTCGGTCATGGATCGCTGGGTGTTCTCACGTCTGAATACGATGGTGCGTACGGTGGACGACTGTCTTGGGAGCTACCGCGTGACCGAGGCGGCAAAGGCGGTACAGTCCTTCGTCGAGGAGCTGTCGAACTGGTACGTGCGCCGCAGCCGCAGCCGCTTCTGGGCAAAGGGCATGGAGCAGGACAAGGTCGATGCCTATCTAACGCTCTATACCGCGCTTGTGACGACGGTAAAGGCGGCGGCCCCGATGGTGCCGTTCATCACGGAGAGCATCTACCGCAATCTCGTCTGCTCGGTGGACAAGACGGCGCCGATCTCCGTGCACCTTGCGGACTTCCCGACGGTGAACGAGGCGCTTATTGACACGCAGCTCGAGGAGAACATGGAGATCGTGCTCGAGGTCGTGACACTCGGACGTGCGGCGCGCAATGCGGCGAACATCAAGAACCGTCAGCCGGTCGCGCGTATGTTCATCAAGGCGGAGCATACGCTGCCGGAGTTCTTCGTTGAGATCATCGAGGATGAACTCAATGTCAAGGAGGTTGCGTTCCGCGACGATATGTCGGACTTCCTCGCCTATCACGTGAAGCCGAATTTCCGCGTGCTCGGCGCGAAGGTCGGCAAGCAGATGAACGCGGTGAAGAAGGCGCTTGAGGAGAGTGACGGCGCGACGGTGAAGGATGCGATTGCGGGCGGCGGCAGCTATACGCTGCACCTCGCAGACGGCGATGTCACGGTCACGTCGGAGGATGTCGAAGTGACCGTCTCGCAGCAGGAGGGCTACAACTGCCAGAGTTACGGCGGCGTCACGGTTGCGCTTGAGACGACGCTTACGGAGGAGCTCCTTGCGGAGGGCTTTGTCCGCGAGATCATCAGCAAGGTACAGACCATGCGCAAGGAGTGCGGGCTTGAGGTGACGGATCACATTGTACTTGGCCTCACGGGGAATGCAAAGCTCACGGCAATCGCCCAGAAGAACGAGGCGTTTATCCGCGAGATTACGCTCGCCGATTCCGTATCCTACGACGCGCCCGTTGGTACAAGCAAGGACTGGAACATCAACGGTGAGAAGCTGACGATCAGTATCAAGTAAAATTTTCGGCAACGAGCCGCTTTGTTCGGGGATTACCGAATGAAGCGGCTTTTCTATTGACATTGTGGGGACATATCGTATAATGAAACACAACAAGCGAATTGTGAAATAGGAGAGTGGTCGCAATGGTAAAATTCAGCTACTACGGTCATGCGGCTTTTTTGCTCGATGACGGGACGAACAGGGTTCTCGTGGATCCATTCCTGACGGGAAATCCGACGGCAAGCATCGCGGCGAATGAGGCCGCCTGTGACTTTATCCTGCTCACACACGCGCATGGGGATCATCTCGGTGATGCACCATCGATTGCGGCACGCACGGGGGCGGCGATTGTCGCCATCCCCGAGGTCATCTCTGTCTGTGAGGGTCAGGCGTGTGCAGAGATTAAGTCGCATCCGATGAACATCGGCGGCTCGCTTGACCTGCCGTTCGGAAAGGTACGCATGACGTTCGCCCAGCACAGCGCGGGCGTTGCGGGCGGGATTGCCTGCGGCTTTGTGATCTACATCGGCGGCAAGGTCGTCTACTACTCGGGTGATACCGCTCTCTTCAGCGATATGCAGCTGATCGGACGCAAGGATGCGATCGACTATGCCGTGCTCCCCATCGGCGACAACTATACGATGGGTCTTGAGGATGCGGCGATGGCGGCACAGTGGCTGAACGCGAGCCATGTCATCCCCATTCACTACGATACATGGCCGATCATCGCGCAGGAAGTGAACCACTACAAGGAGGTCACGGAGGCGATGACGCGTGCGCGGGTGAATATTGTTGCGCCCGGCGAAACCATCGAACTTTGACCGTGCATGCAAAAACCCCGCTGCTCGTCCTCGTCGGACCAACGGCGGTCGGAAAGACGGCACTTTCGCTGCACCTTGCGGAGGCGCTGGGGACGGATATCATCTCGGGTGACTCCATGTGCATCTATCGCGGGTTCGATATCGGCAGTGCAAAGCCGACCGCAGAGGAGCAGGCGCGTGTCCCGCATCATCTCATCGACGTGCTGGATGCGGATGAACCGTTTTCCGTAACGGAGTTTGTCACGCGTGTCTCTGCTCTTGTGCACGTACACGAACGCACGGGGCGTCTGCCGTTCATCGTCGGCGGAACGGGGCTCTACATCAAGGCCCTTGTCGAGGGTTATGACTTCAACGAGACGCGGGAGCAGGAGCGCTTTCGCCGTGCGATGGAGGCCGTTGCTGCGCGGCGCGGCAACGAGCGCGTGCATTCCTTTCTCGCGCATCATGACCCCGAGGCGGCGAAGCGTCTGCACATCAATAATCTCAGGCGTGTGATCCGTGCAATCGAGGTCATGCGCTATGGAAATGAATGCATCTCACAGGAGAGCGCACTGATGAGCGGAGCGCAGCCCTACAATGCCTTTGTCATCGGGCTTATGCGTGAGCGTGCGCACCTTTATGAGCGCATCAATGCGCGCGTCACGGCGATGGTTGCGGCGGGGCTTGCGGATGAGGTTGCGGGACTCCTTGCACGCGGTGTGCGGCGCGATGCCCCCGCGATGAAGGGGATCGGCTACAAGGAGACGGCAGCATATCTCGCGGGCGAGATGAGCAAAGCGGAGGCTGTCACCGCCATCCAGACGGCGACGAGGCACTTTGCGAAGCGGCAGCTGACATGGTTCCGGCGTATGCCTTACATCCATTGGTACGATGCGGATGCACGGACAGAGACGGATCTCCTGCGTGCGATCCATGCGGATGTGTGTACATGGCTGAAAGAACGAGAAAGGAGCGCTCAGGCGTGACGGCAAAAATTATTAATTTGCAGGACAATTTTCTCAATCAGGTGCGTAAGGACGGCATTCCGGTGACCATCCACCTTGTGAACGGCTTTCAGATCAAGGGAGCAGTGCGGGGCTTTGACAACTTCGTCATCATGGTGGATACCATGGGGAAACAGCAGATGATCTACAAGCATGCGATTTCGACCATTACCCCTGCACAGACTGTGAAAACGCTGCCCGAGGATTCTTGAGCGGAGCAATCTGCGCTGCTGCACCGAAGTCGGTGCAGTATTTTTCTTTTTTGAGGAGAACACATGAAGATTCGTGGATTTGAAATTGTTTCTGTCTACAAGAGTGCGGACATTCATCTGCCGCAGCGCAAGACGGGAGCAAGTACAGGGTACGATTTTGCGGCAGCAGAAGCGGTCGCAATCCCGTCGGGAGAATGTGCTCTTGTCCCGACGGGGGTCAAGGCATATATGCAGCCGGACGAGGTGCTGCTCATCTACATCCGCTCGAGTACGGCGCTCAAGAAGCGTCTCATGCTGATGAACAGCGTGGGCGTGATCGATGCGGACTACTATGGGAATGCGGAGAACGAGGGACACATCTACATCCCGCTCTACAATTATGGGAAGGAATCCGTGCATATTGCGGCGGGAGAGCGCATTGCACAGGGGATCTTCACGCATTATCTTACCGTGGATGGAGATGCTGCGGGGCGTGGTACGGTTCGCGCAGGTGGATTCGGGTCGACGGGGGCTTGATCCTTTGACAGGAAAACGAAACTCCTTTATAATGACGATATATTGATATAAACTAGTATTCCTATACCCACTTGGGAGATGTTATGAAACTTTCAACGAAGGGGCGCTACAGTGTGACCGCGCTCTATGAACTTGCCCTGCACTACGGGGAGGGGGTTGTGCCTCTCAAGACGATTGCCAAGACGCAGCAGCTCTCGGAGAATTATTTGGAGCAGCTGATGGTCCCGCTCAAGCGCGCGGGACTTGTAGAGAGCGTGCGCGGTGCGCAGGGCGGCTATATGCTGGCACTGCCGCCCGAGGAGGTTACGATCGGGCGCATCATCACGGCGGTGGAGGGGCCGATTGCCCTCGTTGACTGCCTGTTGACAAGCGCAGAGGCGGAGGGACAAAGCTGCGTGCGTGCAGGCAGCTGTGTCACGCGTCGGATCTGGGAGGAGGTCCGTGACAGCATCAACGCTGTATTGAACAATATCTCACTTGCCGATCTCCTACTGCGCAATCGGCAGCGGCTCGGGTGCAACCAGTGAGGCCCATCTATCTCGACTACGCAGCGACAACACCGCTCGATGCGCGCGTGCTTGCGGCAATGCAGCCGTATCAGACGGAGTTCTATGGGAATCCGTCCAGTCTGCATTCGTTTGGACAGGCAGCGCGGCGTGCCGTTGCACGTGCGCGGGAACAGACAGCAGCGCTGGTCGGGGCATCTTCCGATGAGGTGTTCTTTACGAGCGGAGGAACGGAGAGCGATAACTGGGCACTGCGCGGCATTGCGGAGGAGCAGCGGGCCGCAGGACGCGGTGCGCACATCGTGACCTCAACAATTGAACATGCGGCCGTTCGTGAGAGCTGCCGCCATCTCGAAGCGTGCGGGTTCTCTGTGACCGAAGTCCCCGTTGACGGGGAGGGGCGCGTTGATCCTGCTGCCGTAGAGGCGGCGCTGCGTGCGGATACGGTGCTCGTCAGCATTATGACGGCGAATAACGAGGTTGGCACCATCCAGCCGATTGCGGAGATCGGAGCCGTTGTCCGTGCGCGCGGGATTCCATTTCATACAGATGCCGTACAGGCGGCGGGACATATACCCCTCGATGTTAATGTACTGAACGTGGATGCACTCTCCTTTTCCGCGCATAAATTCTGTGGACCGAAGGGCATCGGTGCGCTCTACCTGCGCCGTGGAACGAAGATTATGCCGCTCATTTGCGGCGGTGCACAGGAGCGGGATCTGCGTGCCGGGACGGAGAATACGGCGGCAATTGTCGGATGTGGGTGTGCGGCAGAGATCGCGAACGCCGAGATGGGCGCAGAGGATGAGCGCCTGCGTGCATATACACAGCTGCTGCGTGAGAAACTCGAGGCAGTGGACGGCATTGCTTTTCACGGCGCACAGGATAAGCGCCTCGCGGGCATCCTGAATTTCGGCATACGCGGATTCTCACAGGATACGTTTCTCATCCGCCTTGATCTCGCGGGTTTTGCCGTATCGGCGGGAAGCGCATGCAGTGCGGGTGCTGCACGCCCGTCCCACGTCCTGACAGCGATGGGTCTTTCGTCCGATGAGGCGAAGTGCGCCATTCGTGTGAGCTGTGGACGCGCTACCGAACGCGCGGAGATTCTTGCATTTGCGGAGCGTATTTTGGAGATTGCGGGGCAATGTTGAAAATATTTGTCTTTGCAGGAAACTTCATGTATAATTAGAACGATATATTCCGGAAGTGACAGTGGTCAGGGAGGGAATCTCATGGTAGGGGATATCTTGCGAAGAGAGCGCGAGAAACAAGGACGGACGATTGCCGATGTGGAGCAGGGGACGAGTATTCGTGCGCTCTATATTGAGCACATCGAGCGGGGCAATGTTGCTGAGCTGCCGGGCATGGTCTATGCAAAGGGTTTTGTACGAAACTATGCGAAGTTTTTGGGACTGAATGCGGAGAACCTCGTGCAGCAGTTTGCCGAGGAAAACGGAAGCGCATCCCCGCCCTCCGCGCCGGAGCCGGAGACGTCAGCACCGACGCGCCGCATATCACTGAGCAATGTCGGAGACGAATCGCTCTCGAATATCTCCATTGGCACGCCCAGCGCATCCTATGCGGGAATCTTCGGCAAGCTTGCTGCGGGCATCATTGTGCTCGTTGCTCTTGTGGGCGGAGGTGCTGCCGTTATCTCTGCGATCAACTCACCTGCGCGTGAGACGGCGGCGACCCCTCCGGTCAAGACGGAGCAGCCTGCTCCGGCACCGGCGGCCGCAGAGGCGGATGCATCCGATGCGACGCGGGCAGCTGCGGCTGCCGATGGGGTGCGCGTGAGCGTGACCCTCACGGAGCGCTGCTGGACAGAGGTCACTGTCGACGGCAAGAGCGTCTTTGAGGGAATCATCGAAAAGGGGAAGACGGAGAACTGGCAGGGCAAGGAATCCGTCGTTGTTCGTGCGGGCAACGCAGGTGCGCTCGACGTGACATGCAACGGAAAGAAGCTCGGCAAGTTCGGCGATAACGGAGAAGTCGTTGAGCGCCGCTTCACGAAGACCACGAAGGAACTGAAGGATACGCTGCCGGCTGCGCGTGAGGCGGCAGTTTCAGCACAGCAGGAGAAGAGCACCGCCGGCAGTGATAAGAGACCTGCAAAGGCGACACAGAGCACCGCAAAAACACAGTGAATTACGGCGCATGAGGAAGGATGAGCACGATGAAATGTCCTTTTTGCAAGAAGCCGGATAGTCGGGTGATTGACTCAAGGGCCGCAGATGACGGAGCGACGATTCGCCGCCGCCGTGAATGCGGGGAGTGTGGGCGGCGCTTCACCACGTACGAGGTTGTAGAAAAGCTGCCATTGATGGTTGTAAAAAGGGATAATCGCCGCGAGCCGTTCAATCGTGACAAGCTCCTGACGGGGATCATCCGTTCCTGCGATAAACGTGACATCTCGATGGAGCAGATCACAAACTTCGTCGCGGAGATTGAGCGTGATATCCGCAATCGTACGGAGCCGGAAGTGCCGTCGGAGAAGATCGGTGAAATCGTCATGGAGCGGCTCAAGGACTTTGATGAAGTCGCTTATATCCGCTTTGCCTCGGTCTATCGGAAATTCGATGACATCACGAACTTCATTGAGGAGCTGGAAACGCTGCGTGCACGACGCGGAAAGGAGTAGGAATACGAAAGGCATAGGTATGTTTTGGATCATCGTCTAAAGAGCGGTCTGCAGGAGAGATTTGCAAAAGAGCGCGGTGCCTATCGCTATCCGGTGGGGGGGCGCACACGCTTTGCGCTCGTCTATCCCAACACCTACTTTGTGGGGATGTCGAATCTCGGTCTGCACATCATCTATGACCTCCTCAACCGGCGCAGAGATACCGCGTGCGAGCGCTTCTTCCTGCCCGATCGGACGGAACTCCCGCGCTATGAGCGCACGCAGACGCCGATGATGAGCGTGGAGACGCAGACGCCTCTTGCGGACTTCGCCGTCATCGGCTTTGCTGTTTCGTTCGAAATGGACTATTTTCATCTCGTCAAGATATTGACGCTCAGCCATGTGCGTCTGTACGCATCCGAGCGCGGTGCACGGGACCCTTTGGTCATCGCGGGTGGGCCGTGTGCGACCTTCAACCCCGAACCTCTTGCGGAGATCGTGGATGCCTTTGTGATTGGGGAGGGCGAGGCGATCATGCCCGCCCTGATGGATGCCTATCACGAGGGCGTTCGGGCGGGAGATGATCGGGATTCGCTCCTGCATCGCCTCGCGCGGGTACCCGGTATCTATGTGCCTGCACTCTATGCGCCCTCCTATGACAGGACGGGAAAACTTGCTGCGTTTACGCCGAAAGAGGAGGCCCCGACCTCCGTCGTTCGCCAGTGGATCGAAAATCTCGATGCATCCCCCGCGCACACGGTTGTTGTCACGGAGGATACGGAGTTCAATCTCTATCTCATCGAGACGGCACGCGGCTGCGGGAGGCATTGCCGCTTCTGCATGGCGGGGTACTGCTTTCGCCGTCCGCGCAACCGTTCTCTCGCCGTCATCGAGGAGGAGGTACGTGCGGCACTGCCCTATGGCAAGAAAATCGGGCTGATGGGGGCTGCGATCTCCGATTACCCCGAAATCAACGCGCTCTGTCGCTCCATCCTTGGCGAGGGACTGTCCATGTCCGTCGCATCCTTCCGCGCGGACTCGGTGACGCAGGAACTCGTCGAGGCACTTGCCGCGAGCGGCCTGCAGACGCTGACCCTCGCACCCGAAGCAGGGAGCGCACGCATGCGTGCTGTTATCAACAAGGGCATTGAGGAACACCATCTCTTTACAGCGATCGATCTCGGCGCAGCGGCGCATATACCCAACTTTAAACTTTACATTATGGTGGGGCTGCCGTTCGAGGAAGATGCCGATATCGCGGCGATCATCGACCTCGCCGAGCGGCTGCGTCTCCATATGGATGAGAAGGGGAGCCGCGGCATGCTGACGCTCAGTGTGAATCCGTTCGTTCCAAAACCCTTTACCCCGTTTCAGTGGATGCCGATGGCGGACAAGAAGCGTCTCGATGTTGTGATGAAAACGATCACACAGGCGCTTCGCCGCCATAAAAAGATTGTTGTCAACTTTGAGTCGCCGAAGGAGGCTCTCGTCCAGGCAATCCTCGCACGAGGCGACCGTCGCCTCGCACAGCCGCTCATTCGTGCGGCAGAGCGGCGCGGCGCAAAGGATCTGATATCGGAGATGCGGGCAGATGGGCTCTCCCCGGATTTCTATCTTGTACGGGCGTGGGATATTGACGATCTGCTTCCGTGGGAGCATTTGGATATGGGCTTTACAAAGCGATATCTGCAGCAGGAGTATGAAAAAGCAGCGGCGCTGAAGGCAACGCCCGACTGCTTTGACGGATGTGTGCGCTGTGGTGTCTGCGGCGGGAAGGCAGAAAGGACCAACAAATGAGTTTTGTACTGCAGCATGTGCGGGACAATCTGTGGAGCGGCAGACTTGATATCTTCCCCGCGGACAGGCTTGTGCACGGCTTCTCGGCACGACTGGGCGGCGTGAGCCCCGCACCGTTCGATTCGCTCAATATGGCGCTGCATGTCGGCGACGATCCGGCATGCGTGTGGGAGAATCGTCGGCGGTATTTCTCGGCACTCGGCCTGCATGCGGAGCGGCTCTGCACCATCCGGCAGGTCCACGGCACGGAGATCGTGCGTGCCATGCGGCGCGATGCGGGACGCGGCGCACGGGCGTATGAGGATGCACTCGCAGATGCAGATGCCGTCATCACGAATGACAGCGGTGTCCCGCTCATGCTCTGCTATGCGGACTGTGTCCCCGTTCTCCTCTATGATCCTGTGCACCACGCGGCGGGTGTCGTGCATGCCGGTTGGAAGGGGACGGTACAGCGAATCGCAGCACAGACCGTCGCCCGCATGTGGGAGGAGTTCGGCACGGCGGCATCCGATGTGATCGCAGGGATCGGTCCCTCCATCGGTGCGGGATGCTATACGGTCGGCCCGGAGGTTGCGGAGCAGTTTCGTGCGGCATTTCCGGCGCATGCGGAGACCATTGTGCAGGATCGGGAAGGGGCACTCCACCTCGACCTCTGGGCGGCGAATCACGTACAGCTGGCGGAGGCAGGCGTTTTGGAGAAAAATATTGACCATGCGGATATATGCACTTCATGTGAGTGCAAGTTCTTTTATTCCTATCGTTCTGCAGATGGCAGAACGGGACGACTTGCGGCGGTGATGGAGCTGAGATGAGTGACAATATGACGATAGGCGCGCGGATTCAGGCGGTACGCACAGCGATTGCGGAGGCATGTGCACGGCGTACGCATGTGCCTCAGGATGCCCCCGTGGAACTGATCGCGGTGACCAAGAATCACCCCGTGGAGGCAATGCAGACAGCAATTGACGCGGGCGCTGCGAACATCGGTGAGAACCGCGTACAGGAGGCACTGGATAAGGCAAAGAATCTCGAACGCGAAGTGACGTGGCATCTCATCGGGCATTTGCAGACGAATAAGGTGAAGCATGCCGTCCGACAGTTTGACCTGATTCATTCGGTGGATTCCTTGCGGCTTGCGCAAGAGATTAACAAGGCAGCGGAGAAATTCGACAAGGTGCAGAACATCCTCATCCAAGTCAATCTGGCACGCGAAGAGCGTAAATCCGGCATCTATCGCGAAGATTTGGATGATCTGCTGGCGGAAATCGGCCGTCTGCCGTCCATTCGGTTGCAGGGTTTTATGTGTATTGCGCCGAATTATGACGATGTGGAGGAGTGTCGCCCGCTCTTCCGCGCGATGTATGAACTCTATCAGCAGGGAAAGGAACGTGCGCCGCGTACGGCGGACATTCGTTATCTCTCGATGGGGATGTCCAACGATTACGAAATTGCGGTGGAGGAAGGCGCAAATCTCGTGCGCGTCGGTACAGCAATTTTTGGTGCGCGTCAGTATGCCCGAGGAGTGTGAGAGATCAGTGAGTATCTTTAAGAAAATATCAACGAAATTCATCGGCGTTTCGTCGGACGAGGACATGGAGGATAGCGAGATTCACGAGGAGGAGCAGAAGAGTGCTCCCGTGCGGGAAATCGGTTCGAGCACAGGCCGCCGTGCACAGACGGGGGCGACCATCTCCTCGTTTCCGGACTTTTCTGTGTCGACGGGCGGGACGGGGAATGCGGCGATTGACAATGTGGTTGCGGCGTATCGCATGAATGTTGTCGTCATCGAGCCGCAGACGTTCGATGACGCACAGCAGGTGGCGGTCAATCTCCAGAAGAAGAAGCCTGTCGTGCTCAATTTTGAAAAGACGGAGAAGAGCGTGGCAAGCCGCATCATCGATTTCATCAGCGGTACGACGTATGCACTGAACGGGGATATCAAGAAGATCAGCAATAATGTTTTCCTCTGTGCACCGAATAATGTCAATGTCAGTTACTCCGAGGACGGGCATCATCTTGGCGATGATATGTCCTTTCCGAATCGGTAAAGCGTATGCGTGAAGATCTTCAGATTGGCATTGTCGGTGGCGGTGCGATGGCGGAGGCACTGATTTCAGGGCTGCTGCAGGCTGATACGGTGCCGGCATCCAACATCTCCGTATCGGAGCACAAGGCGATGCGCTGCGATGCGCTGATGCGCAGATACGGCATACGTGCACAGGTGGGGGCAGAATCTTTTCTGCCCCATATTGATGTGCTCATTCTAGCTGTGAAGCCCCATGCGGCTGCTGCTGCAATGCGGGAGACAGCGGCGTGTCTCAAAGAGGGGGCTCTGATCCTCTCCATTGTCGCAGGGCTGCCTGTTCATGCGATTGAGGCCGTGTATCCGAATCATCCCGTCATCCGAGCGATGCCCAATACACCGATCGCCGCAGGAGCGGGAATATCCGCCTATGCGTGCGGTACCCATGCAGGTGAGGAAGAATGTGTAGCCGCAGAACTGCTGCTTGGCGCTGCGGGGCGCACGGTTTTTGTACATGAGGATGCTCTGGATGCAGTAACAGGGCTCTCGGGCAGCGGCCCTGCCTATGCTTTCCTCGTGATTGAGGCGCTTATAGAGGGCGGCGTTGCTGCCGGGCTGAACCGTGATACGGCCCATATACTTGCGGCGCAGACACTTCTGGGAGCGGCGCAGATGGTGCTTGCAGCGAAGCAATCTCCCGCCGATCTGCGGGCGGCGGTGACGAGCCCTGCGGGCACGACTGCTGCAGGGCTGCGTGTCCTTGAACGTGCGGGTGTACGCGCAGCGTTCATCGAAGCAGTGCTTGCAGCGACGGAGCGTTCAAGAGAGTTGGGGAGAAAGTAATGGCAGAGCAGCAGAAGGAGCGGATTCTCCGCTTTTATCGCGGAAGCGAGGGAGAGGAGACGGCGATCCGTCTGATTGATCTTGCCGAGGCGGTCATGAAGACAGCAAAATTCCGGATCAGCACCTTTCTTGACCCCTATGGGCAGGAAATCGCGGAGACGATCTGTGCGGGCTATGACGATATTCAGCTCGACTTTGACGGCGGCTACATGGGCGCAGAACGACAGCGTGCTATGCTGCGCCATCGGGACTTTGCAGGGACGCCGGACGGGTTTGCGATTGCCTGTGTAGAGGCGGCGTGGAACGGGCAGTTCGCGCGTCTCACACACCGCGATGTGCTCGGTGCGGTCATGGGGCTCGGCATGGAGCGTGAACTTGTTGGGGACATCCTCCTTGCGCCGGATGCGGCAAAGATTATTTGCGATGCGAAGATTGCGGATTTCATCATGACCAATCTGACGATGATCGGTGCGGTCGGGGTAAAGGCTCAGCGGGGGGATCTGTCAGAGATCGCCCCGCGCGCAGAGCGGACGAAAGAGATTCGCGCGACGGTCGCCTCCCTGCGTCTCGACGCCATCGTCGCGGCGGGGTTTGGCATCTCGCGCAGCCGTGCGGCGGATGACATCGCGGCGGACAAGGTGAAGCTGAATTGGCAGAGTGCGGCGAGTGCCTCCAAGACGATCAAGGAGGGCGATGTTCTCTCCATGCGCGGACGCGGACGGGTCGAGGTGACGGAGGTGCGCGGTCAGACGAAGAAGGGGCGCACGGTTGTCGTATTGAACCGTTTCTTTTGAGGAAAGGCGGGCGCGGTATGCTGACACCGATGGATATACACGCGAAGGAATTTGGACGAAGCTTTCGCGGATTTGACGAGGGAGAGGTCAACGACTTCCTGAACGAGGTCATGCAGGCCTATGCCGAGGTGATTGATGAGAGGGATCGTCTGCACGCGGAACTCACGCGTGCACAGGAGACGATCGCGGATTTTCGCCGCATTGAGCAGAGTATGCGCGAGACCATTGTCGTGGCGCAAAAAACTGCCGAGGACATGACGGCGAGCGCGAAGCGGAATGCCGAACTCACGATTGAGACGGCTGCCAAGGAGGCACAGAATATGCGCCGTGAGGCGACGCTTCAGGCAAAGGCGCAGCTCGACGAGGCGGCGGACAAGGTGCGTGCCATTGTAGCGGAGTACGAGCGCCTTGTGCGGGAGAAGCATAAATTCCTGCGCCGCATAAAGGGAAATGTGCAGGCGGAGCTTGCGCTCATCGAGGATGCAATTGCCGAGATGCCCGATATGGTGGCGGAAAAGAAGACGAAGACCCGAACGGCAGACGAACAGCAGAGTGAGGAGGACGGTTGCGAACAATGAGCGGGCGCGTAAAAGCCGCGATTTCTTTTTTGACCATACTGCTGCTTGACCAGCTTGTGAAATATTATGTGGAACTGACGATGCTGCCGGGGGAGAGCATCCCGATTGTACCGCCATATTTTCATATCACCTTCGTGCTCAACCCGGGGGCAGCATTTGGGATCTTTCGCGGTCAGCAGTGGCTCTTTCTCGTGACGGCGACTGTGTTCGCGATCGCGTTCGCAGTGTTCTATGAACGCCTGCGCCGCAGCGGGCCTCTCATCCACTACGGCAGCATCGCACTCGCGGCGGGAGCTGTGAGTAACCTGATCGACCGCATTCGCCTCGGACATGTGGTAGACTTCTTCGACTTTCGCGTCTGGCCCGTGTTCAACATTGCGGACATCGCCATCGTCCTCGGCACGAGTGCCGTCCTCTGGGCACTTTTCGTACAGAGAAGGGAAATTTGATGATGAGCACAGCATTCACTGCCGACCGTGCGGATGAGCGTCTGGATCTGTTCCTCGTGCGGCGGCTGCCCGATCTCTCGCGCAGCTATGCACAGCGCCTCATTGCGGACGAACAGGTCACGGTGGATGGCACGGTTCGCAGGGCGAACTATAAGCTGCGCGGCGGTGAGGAGATCGTCTGCACAATTCCGCCCGCTGAGGAGATTCAGATCTGTGCGGAGGATATTCCGCTCGACATTCTCTATGAGGACGCGGACATTATCGTCATCAACAAGGCGCGCGGCATGGTGGTGCATCCCGCTGCCGGCATCTATACGGGGACGCTCGTCAACGCGCTGCTGTGGCACTGCAAGGATCTCTCGGGCATCAATGGAGCGCTGCGTCCCGGCATTGTGCATCGGCTCGACAAGGATACCTCGGGCGTTATGGTTGCAGCGAAAAATGACATGGCACACCACTATCTCGCCCGTCAGATCAGAGACAAGGAGGCGCAGCGTGAATACCGCGCAATCGTGCACGGCAATATTGTCCCGCGTGCGGGCGTGATTACAGGGGATATCGGACGACATCCGACCGACCGCAAGAAGATGGCGATTGTACGCGAGAATGGCAAGCCGGCGACGACGCATTTTGAGGTGCTTGAACGATTTGGCGACTACACCTATGTCGCCTGTCGTCTGGAGACGGGGCGCACGCATCAGATCCGCGTCCATATGACGAGCATCGGGCATCCGCTCGTCGGGGATACGAAGTATACGGCGAAAAAAAATCCCTTTGCAATAGCAGGCCAGGCGCTGCATTCGATGACGCTTCGCCTCACGCATCCGCGCACGGGAGCGGAGATGACGTTCACTGCGTCGCTCCCCGCGGATATGGAGGGGATTTTGCGCACGCTGCAGAGCAGCAGATGAGGAGATGATGTCATGACGGAGTTTCGGGAAAAGGCAGTTCTGATGGATGCCGACGCCATTCGGCGCGCACTCATGCGGATCTCTCATGAGATTGTTGAGAAGAACAAGGGAACGGAACATCTCGTGCTTGTTGGGATCCGCACGCGCGGTGTGACGATTGCTGCGCGAATTGCGAAGGAGATCGCGCACATCGAACAACATGACCTGCCGTGCGGTGTACTTGATATCACCCTCTATCGCGACGATCTCAACGAGCTCTCCTATCAGCCCGTTGTACATCCAACGGAGATGCCTCTTGATATCACAGGAAAGACTATTGTGCTTGTGGACGACGTGCTCTACACGGGCCGTACCATCCGTGCAGCGATGAATGCACTCCTTGACATTGGCCGCCCGCGTATGATCCAGCTCGCTGTGCTGATCGACCGCGGCCATAGGGAACTGCCCATCCGCGCGGATTATGTCGGCAAGAACGTTCCTACGTCAGCACACGAAGATGTGTCTGTGCTCCTCCGTGACAATGACGCGGAAGAGAGAGTCATCATCCGCGTACGCGTATAACTGCATACATTTAAGAGAGGCGCAGTGCGGCATGCTGCGTCTCTCTTTTGTCACTTGACGGCGCTTTTACAATAGAGGTATAATAAAACAAATACTGGGACATTTGTATGTGGCCTGTGGTTTGCATTTCAGGTACCCCGGTCAGAAGCCTTTGAAAGTGACGGAGCGATCGTATGATTTTTTACGGCGATAAGCAAAAGTCTATGTTGGATGAGGAGCAGGAAGCTGTCGATGAACTGGAGGCATGCGAGCTCGACGCAGAGGAAGAGGAGCCGGAAGAAGCGGCGGCAGAGAGCAGCATCTATGACGGCTGCAGTGATGAGGAACTGCTCGTGCACATCCGCTCCTGTGAGGGCGATGAGGCGCTCGACTATCTCATCAACAAGTACCGCAATTTTGTGCGCTCCAAAGCGCGTTCCTACTTCCTGATCGGAGCGGATCGTGAGGATATCGTACAGGAGGGGATGATCGGATTCTTCAAGGCGATTCGCGATTTTCGCGAGGACAAACTCTCGTCCTTCCGCGCATTCGCCGAGCTCTGTGTGACGCGTCAGATCATCACTGCGATCAAGACAGCGACGCGTCAGAAACACATCCCACTGAACTCCTATGTCTCGCTCAACAAGCCCATCTACGATGAGGACTCCGACCGGACCCTGCTCGATGTGCTCTCGGGTGCGCGCATCAGCGACCCCGAGGAGCTCGTCATCAGCCGCGAGGAGTTCGTGGACATCGAGCAGAAGATGGAGGAGATCTTGAGCGACCTCGAATGGCGCGTACTCATGAGCTACCTCGACGGCAAGTCCTATCAGGAGATCGCCGTCGACCTGCACC
>ERZ773043.896-NODE-896-length-17273-cov-4.103554_pt1 | contig 17273 bp, 14 predicted proteins | sample MGYA00580636_ERZ773043 | MGnify/ENA primary metagenome ERZ773043 (study PRJEB29015, sample SAMEA2737992) | human oral metagenome | biome: human oral; feature: human-associated habitat; material: dental | place: China | collected 2065 ... | reverse complement strand
GGCGCGGAGCCAGCTACCCCTCGGTGCGGAGCTAGCTGCCCCTTACCACCGAGCCCTCCTGAGGGATATCCCTCAGCCGCCCCACTGACGTCCCTCACGCCCGCGACGGACGTCCCCCAGCCGCCCCAGCGATATCCCTCACACCGCCCGCCCTTATACTTGCACTCCGCTCAGGCTCCTTCGCCTCTCCTCTTGCCTCAAGACGCAGAAGGCTCAGAGCGTAGCATCACACGCCCTCCTTGTATCCCCAAGAGGGAGCGAACAATTATCCTTACCTTTGTTCATGGATTACATATACACCTCTTACGATATGGAAAGCAAACACGACAAGTACTGGCATATACAGATGCACAAGCCCGATGGGCCCCAATCCGCGTTTATCATTCGGTCGAGAGATCTACTCGAAGAGCCACAGCCCGTCATTGGGACAAGTGAATGGGATAGCAAACAATGCGAAGACTTTAAGCATATCCCCGAAGGCTCGATCGTCCTAGTACGCGAAGGCAAGAAAGCCATCGCCTTATGTAGAATCACTGGCCCCAGCCGTAGCGACGAGAACCTAGAAAGGAAATACCACTCCATACACTACAGAGATGTCGAGGTCCTTGGCTTTATCTCTGATGATGAGCAGCCTGAGCCTGGTCTATTCAGTCAGAAAACCTTTGTCTCTTGCGGCAACCATACAAGACAGTGGCAATACATCGACAGACTATACACTAGCATGAAGCTCAGACGCTATACGGAGCTCCTCAAGAGCAAGAAGAACATCATCTTACAAGGCGCTCCTGGGACAGGGAAGACCTATACCACGCCAGCCCTCGCGGTCGGGATCTGCAATGAATCCTTCACTGCTTTTGACGAGCACGCTAAGCTGATGGAGGAGTATGAGCGCCTGCAGGCAAGCGGGCGGATCAGCTTCTGCACCTTCCACCAGTCGCTTGACTACGAGGACTTTGTAGAGGGGATGAAACCGCAGCTAGAGAACGGGCACGTCAGCTATCGTATCGAGCCAGGGATCTTCAAGTCCATCTGTGGGGCAGCTGCATTGGCATGCGAGAAGGTTGCAGCGGAGGAGCAGACAGCCCCCTCCTACGTCCTGATCATTGATGAGATCAACCGCGGCAACATCTCGAAGATCTTCGGGGAGCTCATCACCCTACTGGAGGCAGACAAGCGCAGCTGGGGAGGGAAGCACAGCCTCCACGTCAAGCTGCCCTATTCCAAGGAGGACTTCTCCGTGCCCTCCAACCTATATATTATAGGGACGATGAACACCACCGACCGCTCTACGGGATCTATAGACTATGCCGTACGCCGCCGCTTCGCCTTCGTCACCCTAGAGGCTCGGGCGGAGGCGCTCACAGAGTACTATGCCCAGCCGTCGCCAGCTATCCCCGCCGAAGTACGAGCCGCAGCCTTAGCCCTATTCGAGCAGATCAATGGCACGACCGAGGGGAGCAAGTCTTTTATCGCTAAGCATAAGGCAATGGACTTCGACCTCGAGGACCTCAAGGTCGGGCACAGCTACTTCATGGCAGAGAGCCTCGAAGCTCTCCAGCTGAAGATGCGCTACGAGGTCATCCCCCTGCTGCAGGAGTACATCAAGGATGGTATCCTTCGCCAGCTCCCCGATGATGAGCAGTACTTCGCCTGCTGGAGGGAGGCCAAGCCCTTCACGCCGCAGCCCACGGACAACCAGCAGGGATAATGCACGTCCAGGAACATGAGTTCATCCCCTCGCTCGAAAGACTATGGGGCGAGGGGATGCACCTCCCTGCACCGGAGGGGTACAAGCGCTGGTTCTTCCACTGGGAGAGCCCAGCGACAGAGGAGCTCGAGGAAGGGGAGAGCCCTCGGGAGGCCCCCACTGGCTACCGTGCCTCCTACGTCCTCGGGGCACAGTGGCTTGATCAAGCGCGAGGTCTGTCCTTAGTGGTCAGCCCTAAGCAAGGCTGCGCGCGAATAGACTTCCTCCAGATGTTCGGCCGCTGTCTTGCCTCGGGCATAGAGTCCAAGGCCTTAGCTCAGATCTACAGCCTAGATCTAGAGCAGCCCCGTATCAAGGCTCCGCAACTGCAGAGCGTACTAAGCCCCCTCATCCTCGCCCACTTCCTCTCTGTGATCCAGGAGCTCCTCCAGCGGGGGCTCAAGCGAGGCTATGTACCGCGGGAGGAGAACCTCAAGAAGGTCAAAGGACGCCTGGCCATCTCGCTCAACGAGCGCTGCAACATCCAGCGCAAGCGACTCGACAAGGTCTACTGCAGGTATCAGGAATACTCCGAGGACATTCCTGAGAATCGAATCCTCAAGAAGGCGCTACGCTTCGCGCAGCAGATCCTCTACACCCTTGAGAGCACAGGCCTACGACCGCTACAGGAGGCGATCAACCGCTGTCTCTCCTCCTTCGCTCGGGTAGGAGACGAGATCGAGGTCTGGGAGCTGAAGCAGTTCAAGACGCAGAAGCTATACAAGGAGTACCCCGTAGCCATCCAGCTAGCACAGACCATCCTCCGCCTCTACGACTATAGCCTCACGAAGATCTCGGCTAGGGAAGAGCTCTGCCCTGTATTCTGGCTAGACATGTCGCTACTCTACGAGCACTACGTCCTGGGGCTCCTAAGGGAGGCCTACGGAGATCGTATCGAGTACCAAAAGAAGGGCACGACAGGACGCCCCGACTTCGTCTGCTATGAGCCTCTACTTGTGATGGACACCAAGTACATGCCTGACCTAGCAGGGGGCAAGCTAGATAAGGACATCGTGAGGCAACTGGCGGGCTATGCGAGAGACCGTAGGCTATTCAGCGAAGCCCCCACGGCGCCTATTCCCTGCCTTGTGATCTACCCGACGACCGAGGAGGCGGAGCCGAATCCCTTTGCAGCACATCCGCTTGAGGACTTCCTTTGCCCAGAGCGAGAGGACAAGGATATCTGGGGCTTCTATCGCCTAGCGGTACCCCTACCTACGCTCGCTGCCAAATAGAATCTAGAGAGGGAGCGCAGCAGTGCAGCGGAGGGAGGAGCGTCAACTGGAATACGCTCCTCCCTCCGTCTATTTGGTGGGCTGCCGCGATTCGTATAAGTTTGCAGAGGCGCGCGACAAGTGCTGCGCCACACCTCTATAGAGAATAAGATGAGCTACATACATAGGCTACTCACGGCCGTCCTCCATAAGATCGAGGCGCTCCAAGGGGCCAAAGCCTTCGCCGACAAGATGCCTGCCGCACCCCCGCAGCAGCCCCACAGCAAGAAGCACCCCCTAGGGATAGCCCAGCTAAGCCCTAGATCAAGCAAGATAAGATAGTACAGCATGAATAAAGTCAAGAAGCTCTTCGGAGCATGCTACGGGTTCATCAAGAAGGCCCTCAAGCGACCTGGGCACACAGCGCAGGATAAGGCAGTCATATATAAAATGCAGGAGCACTTCGGAGCCTTCTACATGTTCATCGAGCAGTCCCTCGAGCGACATGGCTACACAGAGCTGGAATCGGAGGGCTACACCTGCTGCTTCTTTAAGCCCTTCGCCTATGGGCGCCTCTGCTTCGCCTTCAGTATAAATCGGGAGGGCGTCATCGAGGTAAAGCCTCCCCAGGTAGTATATCTTACCGTGGAGCGAGTACTGCAGGAGCTAGACTACCCAGATAAGGAGCCCAAGAGCATCACTAGGGGCACATGCTCAGCCGAACTACCCGCAGAGCTCATCAAGGTCCAAAGAGCGATGAAGGCCAATCCCACGGTCGACACAGCACGACTACTGGGTCTAGAGACCTACAAGTACATCAAGGAGGAGCTAGATAACTTCGAGGTGGAATACGCCATCCCGAGCAACCGGATCGAGGAGCTGGAGCTGAGCGACTTCTGGGCTATCGAGTTCAACGGCTCTCCTATAGAAGGCCTATTCAGAGGGCTCATCTTCTATCAGCTCGCCGCCCCAGAGCTAATGGACGAGCGCCTAGAGGAGAGCGATGCCATCCTAGAGAATAGGGATATGGTCCCTGATGACGCTTGGCGTGTCAGCTACCAGGAGCTCAAGGAGCGACTGCTCACTCTAGACAAGGCCTATGATTGACGTGGCCGCATGGCGCACTAGGCAGGGCTGGTAGCCTAGGCAGCCGATGGGCAGATCCGCCCCCGTAGCGGATGATGCCTGGGCAAGGTCAGAGTAAGGGGACAGCCCGCAGGAGGGCGTACTGAGGGATATCCCTCAGCCGCCCGACGGACGTCCCTCACGGCCGCGACGGATGGCTCTCAGCTCGCTCAGGGATATCACTCACACAGCCCGTACCTAAGTCGGGGCTCCTCAGCAGCGCTTAGCTAGGCTACTGGCTAGCCTTCTTAACCCACGGCCAGCACCCGCAGCTGATACGCTTAGGCTGCCGCTTCAAGCCTAGCTGTAAGCGCGGAGCAGGGGCACTCGGAGAAGGAGCATCCCGTCCTCTATGTGTAGCACGAGGGCGCCAGCAGAAGCTCGGCAAAGCACTCGGCATAAGCGCCTAAGACCTTCACCTCCTTGCCCAAACGTAGTCTGGCGAGCTAGCTAGCGCCCTTCCCCATACTATCCCAGCAAAGGGGGAGCAGGGCGTGAGCGCGCGCAGAGCCTGCTATTTGCTTATTAGGCAAAGTCTTCGTAAATTTGCGCACCAATAAGAGTGTACTTTGACCACGCAAGAACAAACTATAACAACAAGATAAGCTAAAAGAATTATGATCGTAGTTCCAGTAAAAGAGGGCGAAAACATCGAAAAGGCTCTGAGAAGATTCAAGAGAAAGTTTGAGAAGACCGGTGCTGTGCGCGCACTTCGTGCCCGTCAGGCCTACATCAAGCCCTCTGTAGCTCGACGCAAGAAGATGGAGAAGGCCATCTACGTCAAGCAGCTCCAGCAGGCCGAAGAGCAGTAGTAGAGACTCCGTCTCCCTCCCTTCGCTGACAGTGCTCGCACGAGCGAAGGCGATCATCCCGCCCTCGATTACGAGGCTACTCCATACCCCATCTCGCACCGCTCTTAGCGGACGTCAAGAGGTATCCCAATGATTTACACACCGCTGATATCCCACTCTGAGGATATCAGCGGTGTCGCTTTATCCCCCTGTGCTATGGGGCGCACAGCCCCACGTATATCTTATATCCCAATAGAGCCACCTCAATGAGCCTTCACGAAACCCTCCAGCATCGTCGCGCCATACGCTACTACGACCCAGAGAAGCCTCTGGATAGCGCCCGCGTCGAGGAATGCCTACGCCAAGCGACCCTCGCCCCGACGAGCTCGAATATGCAGCTCTACCGCTGCTACCATATCACTGACCCTACCGTCATCGCTGCGCTCACCCCGGCTTGTCTCGGGCAGAGCACCATCAGCACAGCAAAGGAAGTCGTCGTCTTCGCCATCACCCCCTCCCGCTGGCGCGAGCGTGTGGATTACCTCTTCCCCCGCATCGTAGAGGATATCCACAAGCACCAGCCCGAGGAGAAGTGGGCAAAGTACGAAGCTATGCAGCGTGAATACATGACCAAGGTAGTCCCCTTCCTCTACAGCCGTGGGTGCAAGGTCTGGGGCTGGGCACGCCATCTCGTGATGAACACCATCGCACTCTTCCGCCCCATGATACGTCAGGGTACCGAGGGCGATATGAAGACCGTCCTGCATAAGAGCTGTGCCCTCGTAGCGCAGACCTTCATGCTCGCTATGAGTGAGGCAGGCTACGACACCTGCCCCGTCGAGGGCTTCGATGCCCGCCGTGTGCGCAAGGTGCTGGGCCTACCCTCCTCCGTCGAACCTTCGCTCATCGTCTCCTGCGGTATCCGTGATGAGAAGCGCGCTTTGGGCGACCGCATCCGTGTACCCTTCGAGAGCGTCTACGAGCGTATCGGGAAGTAAGACCATCCCCCATACGTGCGCCCCATCCCTCCCCGTAGTGAAGAGATGGGGCGCACGCTGTGTATAAGTAGTGGATAAGGCGGGGGAAACCCACCGTCACATACCGATTACCCGTGGGTAAATGCGTATCTTTACGCAATATTATATAGCTATGGCCTCCTCTATGACAAGACGATTACGTGCCCTCTTGGGCCTTGGCATCGGCCTTCTTACGACCCTTGCGCTACCCGCACAGCGCAAGCAGATCGTTCGCCCTCAGTATCCACACCTCTCGCAGCGTGTGAATACGCTCATCGGTACCGACTGGGTGGGCAATGTCTACCCTGGCGCCTCGGCCCCCTTCGGCATGGTGCAGCTCAGCCCCGACAATGGGCGGGCGGGCTGGGACTATATCGCTGGCTACTTCTACCCCGACAGCACGATCGCAGGCTTCAGCCACACGCACCTGAGTGGCACGGGAGCAGGCGACCTCTATGATATCTCCTTCCTCCCCGTCACCCTTCCCGCGCTGGACGACCGTCTCACCCGCAAGCCTCAGGCAGGTAAGACGGGAGAGGAGCAAGCACCTATCGGCATCCACGCACGCTTCTCGCACGCTACCGAGGTGGCGAAGGCCGGCTACTATGCCGTGACACTCGAGCCCTACAGCATTCGTGTCGAGCTGACCGCCACCGACCGCGTGGGGGTACAGCGCTACACCTTCCAGAAGGATGCCGACTCGGTATGCATCATCCTCAATCTGGACAAGGCGATGAACTGGGACCGCACCGTCAACAGCGATGCACGTGCCATCTCGCCCACACAGATCACGGGCTTCCGCTACTCCGACGGCTGGGCTCGCAATCAGAAGGTCTACTTCACCACGAAGCTCTCTCGCCCTGCTGCCCGCATCGAGCGCACAGCCATCCCATACACCCTTGACACGGGGCAAGAATGCAAGTCCGTCAGCTATGGCATCATCCTCCACCTCTACTACAATAAGGTACGTGCTGGCGAAAGCATCACCCTCTGCACCGCCCTCTCTGGAGTAAGCGAAGCGGGCGCGCTGAAGAACCTGCAGTCCGAAGCCCCTCATACCGACTTCAACCGCTACCGCCAGGCAGCTACCCAACGCTGGGACAAGCGTCTTGCACAGATCCGTCTCTCAGCGGATACACCCGATAGCCTGCAGACGACTTTCTACACGGCACTCTATCGCGCGCAAATCTGCCCCACACTCTATAGCGACGTCGATGGCCGCTACCTCGGCGCTGACCGTGAGATCCATCAGCGTGCAGGTGACACCTACAGCACCTTCTCACTGTGGGATACCTACCGTGCAGCCCACCCACTCTACTCCATCCTTCAGCCCAAGCTCCAGCGTGACTTCGTGCAGTCACTCATCGACTTCGGCGAGCAGAACGAAGGTCACCTCCCCGTGTGGAATATGTTTGCCTCCGAGACCGACATGATGATCGGCTACCACTCCGTACCCGTCATCGTCGAGGCCGTCCTGCGTGGGATCTATGTCCCCAAGGACAAGGCGAAGCTCCTCAGCCTCCTCCGCACGACGGCTGAGCGCAAGGGCTACCGTGGGCTGGACGACTACCGCAAGAAGGGCTACATCGGAAGCGACCGCGAGGACGAGAGCGTCTCGAAGACCCTCGAGTATGCCTACGACGATGATGCTATCGCACGCTATGCCGCCTGGATGGGCGACCGCGAAGTGGAGAAGATCTACCGCGAGCGTGCCCGCTCCTATCGCCACCTCTGGGACGAGAAGACGGGCTTCTTCCGCCCCCGCAAGAGTAATGGCGAGCTGGATAGCGTCTTCGATCCCTTCGCCTACACCAAGCCCTTTACCGAGAGCAATGCTTACCACTACCTCTTCAGCGTACAGCACGATATCGATGGGCTGACGAAGCTCATGCAGGGTAAGCTCGGTGAGCGCCTTGATGAGTTCTTCTCTTCCGAGACCCCCAGCCACATTGAGCTCCCCATCTTCTCTACGGGGATGATCGGTCAGTACGCGCACGGCAACGAGCCTGGGCACCACGTCATCTTCCTCTACAATGCGGCCCGCCAGCCTTGGAAGACTACGGACCTCACACACCGCGTACTCAAGCAGCTCTACACCAATAAGCCCGCTGGTCTCTGTGGCAATGAAGACTGCGGTCAGATGTCCGCCTGGTACGTCTTCGCCTCACTCGGCTTCTATCCCGTCGATCCCTTGAGCGGACACTACGAACTCGTCACACCCCTCTTCCGTGAGAGTACGATCAACCTACCCAACGGCCGCACACTCCGCCTCTCTGCTCCCGAGCTGAGCGAGAAGAAGCGCTACATCAAGCGCGTCACCATCAACGGGCGTGAGCTCCGCAAGTCCTACATCACCTACGATGACGTGATGCAGGGCGGCGAGATCCACTTCACCCTCACCGATCAGCCCGGTAGCGTCTGGTATGAATAGTTCGGACACGAAGCGAAGCCATCTCGGGGCGCTCATCGCTGCCCTGAGTCTCTTCACACGCCTCCCCTTCTGGCGCCTGCGGGAGCTTACCAAGGCCGACTATGAGGATGCCCTCAGCTGGTGGCCCGTGGCGGGACTGGTGACGGCGACGACCCTAGCGGGGAGCTTCTACCTCTACTCGCTGATACTACCCTCGGTGGGAGCAGCGCTGGCCTTAGCCCTCGGTACGCGCCTACTCCTCACGGGCGCCTTCCACGAAGACGGCCTCGGAGACTTCTTCGACGGCTTCGGAGGCGGAAGGGAGCGCAGTCAGATCCTCGCCATTATGAAGGATAGCCACGTGGGGAGCTATGCTGTCCTCGGGCTCATCCTCTACTACCTCACCTACTGGGCACTGGGCACGTCACTCCCCGCCGGCTGGCTCCCTGCCGTGCTCTTCGCCTCGGACATCACGGGGAAGGTCACCTCGCTCCTGCAGGTACAGTTCCTCCCCTACGCTCGTCGCGAAGAGGAGAGTAAGATCGGGGTCACCTACCGCAAGGCACGCCCCTTGGCGATCTACGCAGCGCTGGCGATCTTCCTCACAGCGCAGTGGTGGGCACTGCGCCCTATCGAGGCCATCCCCATTGCTGGGAGCGAACTGACGCACTTCGTACCGCTCTCCATCTTCCTCCCCATCCTCGTCGGCGGTGGGCTCATCGCCTACCTGCGTAAGCGTATCGACGGCTACACGGGCGACACCTGCGGAGCGCTCTGCCTCCTCTCAGAGCTGGCGACGCTCACGGGCTTCGCCATCCTCTACCGCCTCGGCTTAGGCATCTAAGCCACGATCTCACCTACTATACCATGCGCCTGCACTTCATCCGCCACACCCGCCCCGACATCGCACGAGGTGTCTGCTATGGGCAGAGTGATATCCCGCTGGCAGCGTCCTTTGCAGAGGAGGCGGAGGACGTCAGAGCACGGCTCACTGAGCGGCTCGAAGGGCGCACACCTACCCGCATCTATAGCAGTCCACTCTCCCGCTGTCGGCGCCTCTGTGAGGCGCTGGGCTACGAAGCCCCCATCCTCGACGCACGGCTCTTAGAGCTGAACTTCGGGGAGTGGGAGCTGCAGCGCTTCGACGAGATCACCGACCCACGCCTCCAGCTCTGGTACGACGACTACCTCCATGTGGCACCCACGGGGGGCGAGTCCTTCACCGAGCAGGCAGCACGCGTAGCGGACTTCATCGAAGAGCTACGAGATGAACTCGCACAAAACGAGGACTCCTCCGCATGCGAAGTCTTAGTCTTCACACACGGAGGAGTCCTCCTATCTGCTGGGCTTTGGGCTGGCTGGTATCCCCTCGAGGAGGCCTTCAGCCACCAAAGTCCCTATGGAGCGATCTGTACGCTGGAGCTGTAAGCCTTAGTCTTCGCTGAGGAAGGCACTCACGATCGAGTAGAATTCCTCGTAGCAGCGCTCCAGATCATCGTTGGTCAGCACACGGTCGAAGAGCGGCGCATAGGTCAGCTCATGGGCGGCCTTCGCCACACGCTCCTCGATGACCTCAGGGCTATCCGTTGAGCGCCCGACGAGGCGACGACGGAGCTCCTCGATCGAGGGCGGCTCAATGAAGATGCTCAGAGCTTCGTGCCCATATCCCTTCTTGATATTCAGCCCACCGACGCAGTCGACGTCGAAGATCACGCGGTCACCCGCAGCGATACGGCGGTCGACCTCGGAGCGAAGCGTACCGTAGTAGCGTCCGGGGTAGACCTCTTCGTGCTCGAGGAAGTCGCCACGCTCGATGCCGGCCTTAAACTCCTCGGGAGAGAAGAAGTAATACTCCACACCATGCTGCTCCTGCCCACGGGGTGGACGGCTCGTAGCCGAGACGGAGAAGCCGAGATGCAGCTCGGGGTGCTCAGCGAGCAGACGATTGATGAGCGTACTCTTCCCCGTACCCGATGGGGCGGAGATGATGATTAGCTTTCCCATAGATTACACTATCGAAGCGAGAGGTCGGGGACGGGGAATTAATCCTCGTCCTCGTCTTCGTCCTTAGCGGCCTTCTTCTTGCGCTTGTCCTTGGGCTTGCCTTCGTTGCGCAGGGCTTCCTTGACCTTCTCAGTCAGCTCATCGAGGAGCTCGGGGTTGTCAGCGAGCGTCTGCTTAGCGTTCTCCTTACCCTGACCGAGCTTCGTAGCTCCGTAGCTGTACCACGAGCCACTTTTCTTGATGAAGTCTTCGCTCTCAGCGATGTCGATGATCTCACCGAGGCGGGAGATACCCTGCCCGTAGAGGATCTCGAAGTTAGCGACGCGGAAGGGAGGCGCCACCTTGTTCTTGACGACCTTCACGCGGGTATTGTTCCCGATGACCTCGTCGCCGTCCTTGAGCTGGCCGATACGACGGATGTCCAGACGCACGGAGGCGTAGAACTTCAGGGCGTTACCACCCGTAGTCGTTTCGGAGGGGCCGTAGGAGTTCCCACCGATCTTCTCACGAAGCTGGTTGATGAAGATACAGGCAGTATTGGACTTGCTGATAGCCCCCGTGATCTTACGCAGGGCCTGCGACATGAGGCGGGCCTGCAGACCTACCTTCGTCTCACCCATATCGCCCTCGATCTCCTGCTTAGGCACGAGTGCTGCGACGGAGTCGATGATGACCAGGTCGACGGCACCAGAGCGGATGACCTGCTCGGCGATATCGAGCGCCTGCTCCCCGTTGTCGGGCTGAGAGATATAGAGGCTGTCCATGTCGACGCCCAGCGCTTCGGCATAGGAGGGGTCGAAGGCGTGCTCGGCGTCGATGATGATCGCCTTACCGCCCTGCTTCTGCACCTCTGCGATAGCGTGGATAGCCAGCGTCGTCTTACCCGAAGACTCGGGGCCGTAGATCTCGATGATACGACCGCGGGGATAGCCGCCTACGCCGAGAGCGTGGTCGAGGTTGATCGAGCCGGTGGGGATGACGTTGACATCGGTCGTGGGGCGGGCAGCCATGTTCATGACCGCACCCTTACCGTAGGTCTTCTCGATCTTACCGAGGACGGTCTCGAGGGTCTTCAGCTTGGCCTCATCCTGGGCCTGCTTCTCTTTATCCTTAGCGCTCTTGGAGAGCTTTACTTCTTCACTCATGTGGAGGTTGTATTTATATATGGCTCGGGAGAGCCCGTAATTAATCTTCGTGGAGGATCTGCTGGGCGTGGTCCTTCGTATTGACGGCCTTGCCACGGATGATGCGCTCGATACGACCATCGGTGCCGATGACGAAGGTCGTGCGCTCGGTACCCATGTACTTGCGGCCGTACATGCTCTTCTCGATCCAAGTGCCGAAGAGTTCATTGAGGCGCACGTCGGTGTCGGCGATCAGGCGGAAGGGCAACTCGTACTTCGTGCGGAAGCCCACGTGGCTCTTCGCCGAGTCACGGCTCACCCCGATGATCTCGTAGCCAGCGGCGCGGAGCTCGCTGTAGCCGTCACGCAGGCTACATGCCTGAGCCGTGCAGCCCGAGGTATTGTCCTTGGGGTAGAAGTAGAGGACGATCTTACGCCCAGGGTAGTCCGAGAGGCGCACCTCCTGCCCTGCTTCGTCCAAGCCCAAGAGGTCGGGGACAAGATCCCCCAATGTCAGTGCCATAAGCAGCGTATCTAATAAAGTTCTAAGTATCGTTTGCGGGAAATGGGAGGCTTCGCAAGGCGAGCAATCTCCCTAATACAAAAATACGCATTTGCCCTGAAAGGGACGGCATCAGCAGTCCATCGCTGGGAGTCACTCTGAGGGGAGAGGCGCCGCAGCCCCCTATGGGGTCGTGATGTACGCCTAAATGAGCCTGTTGCCGCGAGTCCTGCACGATATTTATTGTGCTAAGGCATCGCACCCCCAGCCCCACAACATCCCTCTCCGAAGTGACACGCAGGCCCTTCGCCTTATCGCGCATATTCCTCTTATCCAGCGGAGGAAAAAGTGCTATTCTCGTGAAGAAAAAAGCACCTTCCCGTAGTGGTCTTCCTCTGTCTACGCACGTGGTCTTAAAGACCAGGCACGTCAATCCAAATATCCACGTACGTAGATATTAGAGCCACGTACGTAGCCCAAACTTATCTGCTACTCGTCCACAACTTTTATCCATACGCGGAGCAGCAATTGAACCACAAGAATATTAGATTATCTTTGCAACGTTAAATATCTAAAACATATACATACGTATGAAGAAGTTTTCTACTCTCTTGCTGAGCCTCGCCCTGGGAAGCACCCTCGCGGCTCAAACCCCTAAGTTTACTCCCGACCGTGGCGCCCTGCTCGACGGGAAGACCATCGTCAAGGCTAACATCACCAGCCCCATCTTCAAGAACTACAGCTTCGCTGCTGAGCGCATCCTCACGAAGGGTCTCAGCCTGCAGCTCGGCATCGCTACGATGCCTAAGGGTGCCCTGCCCTTCTCCTCGTCGTTCGAGAATCACATCGGCCACGATGTCTCTATGAGCAGCGTAAAGCTCCAGTCCTTCTACGTCACGCCTGAGCTGCGCTGGTACACGGGCGGTGGCTACGGTCACGGCTTCTACCTGATGGCTTACTACCGCTATCAGAACTATAAGCTCTCTGGCTACACGCTCAATATGGACGTACGCGAAGGTGCTTCTTCGGCTGAGAAGCGCGTTGCTCTTGACCTCACGGGCGACTTGAAGACGAATAGCTTCGGCTTCGGTCTCGGTGCTCAGTGGCTCTTCGGTCGCAATAAGAACATCGTCCTCGACTGGAACATCCTCGGCGTGCACGCTGGTAAGGGTAAGCTGACCCTCGCGGGCGACTACTCTGCTACAGGCCTCTCCGACCAGGAAATCGCAGACCTGCAGCAGCAGATCAGCGAGAACGTCAGCGACCTGCCCACCATCAAGCTCGTCGGTCAGGATGTCAACGTAGACAAGGCCTCTAAGAAGGTCTCTATCGACAACGTCTCCACCCCTTGGGCTTGGCTTCGTGCCTCCGTCTCTCTCGGCTTCCGCTTCTAAGCCTCCGAGGAGATAACTCCTATTAAATAGCGATCCCCCGCAGCGACACGGATGTCACTGCGGGGGATCGCTTTTGTGTGGACTACGAAGGGACTACTGCTTCTTCTGCTTCGACTTGATCTGCAGGATCCAGCGTATGAGGAGACTTGCCGAGGCCTCGATATAGGGATCGACCTCTGCCCCGCGGGCGATCTCATCCCTGAGGACGACATCAGGCGTGATGCCCTGCTCGATATCAGCACCGTCGGCATCGTAGGTGCGGGACGAAGAGAAGCGTACCGCCCAGCCATTAGGTAGCTCGGAGGACATCGGTAGGCCACCGCCACCGCCCGTCTTCACCCCGACGATCTTGACCTGCGGGAGGCCCTTCATACGGAGCGTGAAGTCATTGGCGGCGCTGTACACCCCTTGGTTGACGAGGACGACGACGGGCTTGAGCCAGATCGTACCCGCCTGCAGGGTATCGAGGTAGAAGGGAGTGCGACGCGAGAAAGCATCGTGCGCAGGGCCCGTCTTGTGCGAGATATAGCCGACGAGCTTGCGCTCACGGATGAAGTGCTGCGCCAGCATATCGGAGGTCGTGACTTGACCGCCCCCATTGTTGCGCAGGTCGAGGATGAGGCCGTTGCACGCCTTGAGGCGGTTGAGCACGGCATTCACATTACTACTTGAGATCGCCGAGGAGAACGATGCCACACGGACGTAGCCGATGGGCTCAGCACGGTGCACACCCTTCGGGTAATCCAGCGACTTGTAGGCCAGCCCGCCAGCGATATGGTAGTCATTGCCGAGGTAGCTCTCGATGAGCGTCTCGTCGTAAGAGCGAGGACCTTCGCTCCGCCACTGCCAGTAGCGTCCGTAGTCGAAGGTGGAGATCAGATTGACGTGCCCGTCACGCAGCTCGGCAAGAAGCTGGCTCATCACGAGGAAGAGCGAGTCAGTCGTCATCGTGGGGCGCAGGTCACGGCGGTGCTTGTGGTAGAGGTCACGCCAGGTGGTGCCTTGAGGGAGCTTGAGGTCAAAGTAGCAATAGCCACGGTCAAGGATCTCCCAGAGGCGGTCATAGTTGGCATACGGATCCGCCGTGTACTCGCTCTCGGTGGTACAGCACGTGAGCGAGAGGAGGAGGCCAAGCGCGGCGAGGAGCTTAGTGAGGTGCTTCATATCAGAAGGGCACAAGGGTCGAGTGATCATCGGCAGCACGACGCCCCTCAAGCGGAAGGATCTTCGTCGTCACCCCGATGAGGAGGCTGTGCTGATGGCGGTAGGCGGAGAGGTGATTCAGCTCCGTGCGGCGGTAGTCCCAGCGATAGCCCACCGAGAGCGTGAAGTAGTCGAGCACAGGTACATCTACGCTGGTAAGGACGAAGCCCGTGGGAGCCTTCAGCGGATGCGTCAGGTAGATGCGGCGCGAGGGCTGGCCGAAGTAATAGAGCTCGTAGAGCGTCTCACCGAATTCCTGCGAGAAAGCAAAGCCCAAGAGGTCGGTATGAGCGTAAGCCTTGAGAAGGAGGGGGAGGCGTGCGGGGCCGAAGCGAAGTGAGTAGAGTGCTGAGGGGCCTACCGAGAGCGCCATATCCAGCGTACCGGGGTTGTTCCCATTGCGGGAGCTGTACATACCACCAGCAAGACCGACGAGGCTACCACCGATAGCGAGACGCCCCCAGCTGCCGGCGCTGATGTGGCGCAGACGCCCCCAGTCATAGCGCGCGGTAAGGCTGTAGATGGAGCCATTGCCAGCGGGATTCTTCGTCGAGGCCAGGTCAACATTCAAGAGCGTATGACGTAGCCAGCGGGGGTCGGTCGTACGGGGCGTGTAGCCGAAGAGGCTTCCTCGTGCGACGCGCTGCTCTGGCAGGGAGCGGTAGCCCAAGCGGGTATGCTCCGAGGTGTAGCTGTAAACCTTCCCGCCGTAGTTGAGCGGTGTGAGGTAGGTATGCCCGAGACGCATCCCCCCGATGCCGAAGTACTGGCTGCGGTAGGTGATGTTGCTCTGGCGGGTCTGTGGCTCTGGTATCGTGAAGAGGCTACGCGCCTCTGAGCCTGCCCCGAGGCTATCCGCTGCACTCTGGGCTCTCAGCGGAGCCGAGAGGAGCGCCAGTGCGAGGGCCATGAGGGGCAAAGCAAGGGGCTTATTCATGATGGGATGGGGGGCTTATTCGTTCGAGCTATCCTCGGCCTGTCCAGCGAAGAGGTCGGCTTCTTCTTCCTCAGTCTCCGCCATGGACTCGTCGTGCTCCGACTCGAAGACGGGGGATTCCTTCAGCGGAGGGAGCTCCTCGACTTGGTCGATGAGGTAGGGAGCGATGCGCTTACCACGGGCGCGGATGCTCTTGACCAGAGCAAATTCCTCGACATCGATCTCGGTCGTGCGCAGCTCGCCACCCTTCTCCTGACGCCCGATGAGGAGGCGTGGGTAGTAGGTATCGGTCAGCAGGAGCAGCTCGTTCTTGGGATTCTCCCCGAGGATATTCTCGCGCTTCTGATCTTCCTCGATGCTGAAGCGCTTGATGTAATGGTACTTCTGATCGGCATCGTAGTAGACAGCCGTCCAGATCTTGCGGGGCTCATTCTTCTCGATGCGCAGGAGGTTCTCCTCGATATGGATAGAGTCGCTGAAGTCGGAGGTATAGCATTCGCCCGACTTGAGGACGACGAGGATGCGGTCACGGGCGTAGAAGGAGCCGAGGTACTGACCCTGCTCGTTGTAGTTCAGGCGCAGGACATCGCGGTCGAACCATACGTCACGCCCACCGAGCGTCGAGAAGCCCTTACTCAGGAGCGATACCGAGTGCACCTCTGCCTTCGTCACTAAGAGCCCGACGGAGCTACGCGACTTGATGGGGATGTCGGAGAAGTCCTTCTCGAACTGGAAGAGGCGCTGGCGGGCATTGCGGATCTTGAGCTTGACGGCGACCTTCTCCGCCTCACCATTGCCGTTAGCAGAGAAGTAGAGTACGCGTGAGCCTTCCTTGCCACGCGTCAGGTCGTAGACACGGTCACGGATGACCGAGAGCACATTGAAGCGCTTAGCGTAGACTGAGCCGCCCTTGCCATCGCGGTAGATGACGTTGTAGATCGTGCGCTCGTCATTGCGCTGATAGCGGTTGATATAGATGACCTCCTCGTTGCCGTAGAACTTCTTATCCTCGACCTTGCCGACGAAGTACTTACCGGAGCGGAAGATGATGATGACCTCGTCGAGGCTCGAGCAGTTGCACACGAACTCAGCGTCCTTCAGAGCCGTACCGAAGAAGCCCTCCTCGCGGTTGATGTAGAGCTTGGCATCCAGCTCGGCCACCTTCGTGACCTCGATGGTGCCGAAGTTCGTGATCTTCGTGCGGCGTGGGAAGGCAGCCCCATAGCGCTGGATGAGATGCTGGTACCAGCGGATGGTGTAGTCGGTGAGGTGTGCGATATCGTGACGAAGCTGAGCCATATCCTGCTCGATCTGCAGGAGTGCCGCCTCGTGCTTGGGAAGATTGAAGCGCAGGATACGTGCCATACGTAGCTCCAGCAGGCGGCGTAGGTCGTCCGTCGTCACTGGGCGGAGGAAGCGATCGGCAAAGGGTTCGATGCGCTTAGCGATATGTGCGAGAGCCGTGGCTTCGTCGGCAGCTTCTTCGAAGGCCTTATCCTTATAGATGCGCTCCTCGATGAAGATGCGCTCGAGCGAAGCACCAAGGTACTGCTCTTCCTTCTCCGAGAGGAGGATCTTCAGCTCTTCGCCGAAGAGGAACTTCGTGCGCTCTACGCTGTAGCGCAAGAGCTCGCTGACGGTCGTGAAGAGAGGCTTCTCCTCGTAGATGACGCAGCAGTTGGGTGAGATACTGACTTCGCAGTCCGTGAAGGCATAGAGGGCATCGATGGCCTTGTCTGACGACACGCCAGCGGCGAGCGTCAGGCGGATATCCGTCGTGGCAGCCGTCATATCGTCGACACGGCG
>ERZ773043.895-NODE-895-length-17275-cov-2.844077_pt1 | contig 17275 bp, 19 predicted proteins | sample MGYA00580636_ERZ773043 | MGnify/ENA primary metagenome ERZ773043 (study PRJEB29015, sample SAMEA2737992) | human oral metagenome | biome: human oral; feature: human-associated habitat; material: dental | place: China | collected 2065 ... | reverse complement strand
ATGAGCATATAGCTTGGGGTGTTACTAATTTTGGTCCTGATGTTCAAGATTTATACATAGAAAAACGTGATGCAAATAACCCACATCGTTTTGAATATGATGGAAAGTACTACGATGCACAAGTAGATTCTTACAATATAAAGGTTAAAAATGGAAATGACTTATTATGATTTAAAAATTTACGATAACGGCACAATGCGAGGTGTACTGCAAGATGACATCGAGGCACTGCCGTTTTTCGACTACTGGCAAAAGATGAGCCTATGCTCGACGCAAGGCATCTACATAGACGAAAATGGCAAAGAGCACAGGCTCGTATATCTGCACGACTGGGAAAAATTTTGCAGATTATTCGCTCGCGAACAGGAGCTACTTAAGCACGCCCCCGCCGGTAGCGAAAAAGCGATCCGATCCGTAGCGCATCTCGGTAAGTAGCATAGAAGCAATCCAGGCTTTAGCGCATCTCAATAGGCGGTGGAGAATACGACCAAAGCGTAGTATATTTTAGCTGGTGGAGAAATAGCACTCGAGCCGCTATGTATTTCGATAGGCGACAAGTAATGCGCCCTCTCACAGTGCAAGCGGATTTTATCCGCCAAATAGCGGCGCGCATTAATCAGCCAAAATCGCCGCCCTGCTTAAATCCGGGTTCAAATTTAGCTCATCTATTATCGATAAGAGCTCTAAAATTTCATTTTTGATCTCAGCGGCCTCGCTTAAGCTCGGCGGCGGCGAAAAGAGCGTTGTTTCAAACTTATTTTTCGCTCCGTTTAAAAATAGATAAAGCTTATCGTCCATAAACGCCGCGCTCACGCCCATTTTCCCCGCGAATTTTTCCTTTAGCTCTCGCAGGCGCTGCATAAACGCGGGCGTCAAAAGATACCTCGCCTCAACCTTATCGTCCGCAAAGACCCGAAATTCTTTACTAAAAAACACGTCGTCCATCTACTCTTTTTCGCCTAAAAATCTAGTGTCTAGCGTGCGGCTAGCCACTATAATTTGCCCGTTAAATTTCTTATAAAACTCGCAGACCAAGACCGAGCCGCTGAATGCTTGCATATCCTTCATGGCCTCCCAAGCAAAAATTATTGCGGATAGCAAATTTAGCGCCGCCGAGTCACTGATTTCCAGCGTCGCGCCGTTTGGGATGCGGATCGCTTCGCTAAGGCTAAATTTGACGCCTTTATAAATGCCGCCTATTTGATCTTCAGCGCGAAACTCACCCGGCGAATAGATGCCGATTTTGCGAAATTCTTTACGGCTGATGCCTGCATTCGGATCGTAGCTAAAATTTGGATCTGTGCCCCAAATAGCGGCGCGGACGAAAACGTCTTTATAAAACGCTTTGTAATCCCCCAGCTCGCTGGTCACTCGGCCCCTGTTAGCCATTAGCGCGGCTTGAAAAAACGGAATATAGATAATGATGAAAAATAGCGGTGCAAGGCGATTTTCAAAAAGATGCCCTACGGCAAATCCGCCGCCTACGGGCAGCACTATTATAAATAAAATTCCCAAAAACAGATACTTTAGAAATGCAAGCCGACACTCTTTTTGCTTTTTGGCGGTGGCAACTATCGCTTCGTTTATATTCAAAATTTTACCTTTTTCTAAATTTACGCAGCGGATTTCGCGCTCGCAGCGAATTTTAGCAAAATTTACGCCGCAAAGATACGGCGGCGCGAGTAAATTTTATTCGGCGGATTAAATTTATGAAATTTACGCCGCGGCGGCGATCTACTCGGACGTGCGCTGATTTAGCCACATTTTAAGATTGCCCGCGCCCTCTTTTAGCACCCCAAATCCTGCCGCGGCAATACAGACAAAATTAATTAGCGAGCCCCTCCCGCCGACGTTTAAAATCCCAAAGCCTACAATCCACAGCGCCGCGCCGAAGCCAAGCATGCACACGGCGGTCGCGATCCCCAGCTTGCGGCGCAAAGGGCTTGGTTTGCGCGCTACCTGAACCCGCGTAATCACGTAGCTGCCCGCATATCCTCCGCGGATGAAATACGCGCGCGCAAGCTCGCCCTCCTCCACGGGGATATCGTTAAACTCGCCGCGCAGCTTCACGCCGTCTATCTCGAAAAATACCCAAATTTTGCTATTTCCTCTTGCGGCGTGGACGCGGAGATTTCGAACCTCGCCCGTGATCTCATATTCCAATTTGTCTCCTCAAACATAGCTTCGCGCTTTGCTTCCGCGCTAAATTCCGCGCCGTAAAATTTTAAAATCTAAATTTTGCCTTGCTTGCAGCACCGTCCGCAAAATTTTAAAGTTGAGATTCTGCAAGCCCTAAATTTAGAGCTAAGCCTTAAAATTTCATAGCGATAGAATTTCAAGTAAAGCTCCGCCGCTAAATTTGGCTAATCGCATGCATGGGCTATCTGCGCCTCGCCGAATTTTGCACGTCGCAAAATCGCGGCGAAATTGCGCGCGCTACAAAAGCTCACAAATCCGCCACAGCAATATTGCAGGCAAGCCCATCGCAAAACCGATACCTCGCGACGAGCAGCACAAATATGCTATGAAAGGCGGATAACGCAAAATAGACGCCATACGGAGGACGGCGAGCAATACAAAACAGACGGCGCGCGGCAGGCAGTACAAACCGAAACGTGCGCCAGGCAACCAAGCGCCTACTTCTTTAAAATTTCGTTTTTCATAAATTCGTAGATCTGGCAGGATTTTTTATTGCCCGCGTCGCAGCCCTTTTTGACCCATCCAAGCCCCTCGGAAAATCCGCGCAGATCCCCCTTGCTCACATATAAATAGCCTAAATTATTGCAGGCGTCGCCGTAGCCCAGCTCACAGGATTTGGTGTAAAGCTTCTCCGCCTTATCGCGATCCTGCGGCGCGCCTAGGCCCTTATCATACGCAACGCCGACGTTATAGCAGCTATCCACTAGCCCGCCGTCGCAACCTCGCTCGAAAAAGCTCACCGCCTTTGCAGGATCCGCCGCAAGCCCAAAACCGCCCGTGAAATAGACCACGCCCGCATTGTGGCAGCTCTTGGCATAGCCCAAATCGCAAGCCTTGATATAGTGCCGAGCTGCCGCGGCGAAGTCCCTACTCAGCCGTCCCCGCTGATATAGGTTGCCTAGCTTGTGGCAAGCTATGGCGACGTTTTTATCGCACGCTGCGGCATAAAATACTCCCGCTTGCGTCGCATTGCCCTCGCCGTCGTATAGGGCACCCAAATCAAAGCAGCTATCTTTCTCACCCGCCTCGCAAGCCTTGGCAAAAGCGGGCTTGGCGCCGTCGTAATCTCCGCGGGAGAGCTTGTCGCGCCCCAGCTGCGCGCAGCTTACGCCATCGCCGCGGTAGCACTTAAACGACAAAACGGGCGACGGCAAAAAAAGCACCATAACCAAGACGCAAACGGCGATAGAAAGCGCCGTTATGTCGATGATCTTTCTCATATCTATCCTTTTTGCGGCGATGCGCCGCGGGGCTTAAGGAGTACTCTTGCAGGCAAATCCCGCCAAGGAGAATTCTACGAATTAAATTTCGTCGCATGAAATTTAATCTGCACAAAAATTTTAGTACCTCAAGCCTTGTTTTAAAATTTTACTTCGAACTTCCACGCCGCAAAATTTTGAAATTTTGAAATTCCGCAAGCAGTAAATTTGCAGCCAAATTTTAAATTTTACGAACAGCGCCGTAGCAATGCCGCGAAACCGCTCGTAAAATTTTTAAAATCAAAATTTTACGAGCTGTAAATTTAGAACTAGCTTTAAAATTTCATAGAAGTAAAATTTCGCTTTGTATTTTAAATCATAAAATTTCGTTCGTGAGATTTAGGCTATCGGCGCGAATGTAGCCTGTGCGGCTACATCTTCTCTTTCGCGTTTAGGCCCATCAGGGCAAACGCCGTGCGGATACTAAGCGCCACGAGCGCAAACAGCTTGAGCTTCGCATCCTCGTTCTCGCTGCCTACGACGCGGTTTTCGTTGTAGTATTTGTGAAAGTCCGCTGCGAGCGCCTTTAGGAAATCGGGCAGCTTCTGCAAGCCGCGAGAGTTAAAAGCGTCGTTTAAAATTTCATTCAAACCAAGCGCCGCAAAAGCTAGGCCGAGCCCCGCTTCATCCAGCGCGCCGAAGTCCGCGCCCAAGACGTCCGCCTCGCGCTTGCCCGCTTTGGTAAAAATTTGATTGACCCGCGCGTGAGCGTAGTTTATGTAAAAGATCGGATTGCTGCTGTCCTCGCGCGCAAGCTCGTCCACGTCGAACTCAAGCGGCGTCTCGCCCTTTTTGCTGATGAAGATAAATCGCATCGCGTCTCTACCGATCGCGGCGAGCACGTCGCTCATCAAAATCGCGTTGCCCGCGCGCTTGCTCATTTTGTAGGTCTGCCCGTCTTTGAGCAAATTTACCATCTGCATTAGGATGATCTCGAGCCTGCTTTCGTCATAGCCCAGAAAATGCACGGCGGCCTTTAAGCGCGCGATGTAGCCGTGATGATCGGCTCCCCAGATGTTGATGCAGCGCTCATATCCGCGCTCAAATTTGTTGTTGTGATAGACGATGTCGCCCGCAAGATAGGTCGGGCGCGCATCCTCGCGGATGACGACGCGATCCTTTTCGTCGCCGAGCTGCGATGAGCGGATCCAAATTTTGCCCTCCTGCTCATACATCTTGCCGCTGCGCTCAAGCTTCTTAATCGTTGGCTCAAGCTCGCCGTAGAGGCTCTTTTCGCTAGCCCAGTTTTGGATGTGAATGCCCGCGTCTGCGAGATCTTTTTGGATGATCTTTAGCACTTCGTCTTTAGCAAACTCCGCAAGGATCAAAACGCGCGATTCGTCGCGGAAAATTTCATCGCCGAATTGGGCGCGCGCAAGAGGGATGATCTCGTCGATATACTCGCCGCGGTAGTATTTCTCGGGGTAGCTCACGTCCTCGCCCGCGAGCTCGCGCGCACGAAGCGCGATCGAAGTGCCCAAAAGCTCGATCTGATTGCCCGCGTCGTTGATGTAGTACTCGGTATCGACGCGGTGCCCCAGATAGCCTCCGATGCGCGCGAACGTATCGCCGTAAACGGCGCCGCGCACGTGCCCGATATGAAGCGGACCTGTCGGATTGGCGCTGATATATTCGAGCAGAATTTTTTGCGGCATAGCGGCGGAATTCCGCGCCTCATCGCAATTTGATGCTGCGAGGGAATTTGACGCCTCTTCGGAATTCTGCGAAATAAAATTTTGCCTAGTGGTGGAATTCTGCGATTTAGCGGTGTCGTTGCCTCTCGCAGCTAGATTTGCAGTGTAACCTTTGCTAGCAGGCTCGCTCGCGCAAAGCTTTTCCGAAGCTGGTAAAATTCCACGTCCGAGCTTCGCGTCATTTTTCGCAAAATCGCCACCCAGGCTAAGAGCATTTTTAGCAAGAGCGCCCAACACGGCAGGCTTTAGGTGAAAATTTAGATAGCCGTTCACCGCCGTAGCGCTTAGAATTTCGCTATCTTTAAATTTAGCCGCAAGCTCCTCGGCGATAAGCTTTGGCGCCTTTCGCAGCTCCTTAGCCAGCGCAAAAGCCTCGGGCGAGGCGTAATGAGCCAAACTTTTATCTTTGGGTCTTTCTAAAACGACTTTGCGAGATAAAATTTTAAAAATTTCGTTTAAGACTAAATTTTTCAAATCCTTTACGCCTTTTTAGTATCGCTGATTTCGGCGTCTTTAACCTCTTGCTCCATCTTTTTCTCGACCTTTTGCGGTTCGTCGTCCTCTTCCATCTCTTTTTTAAAAGTCTTTATGCCCTTGCCCACACCCTTTGCGAGCTCAGGGATCTTTTTAGCTCCGAAAAGTAACACGATAATCGCTAAGATAATTAGCAGTTGTTGAACGCTTACGCCCATTTTTTCTCCTTTAAATTTTCCAAATTTCGATTAGCTTGCCTATGTCGCGGCTTGCCGTTTCTAGTTTGATAGTTTTATAGATTGATCTTAAATTTTCATACGCCGCTTCCAGGCGGTCGTTTATTATGAAATAATCATACTCGCCTAGGCGCTCCATCTCCTCTTGCGCGTTTTGCAGGCGTAAAGCAATATCGGCAGGATCATTATCGCCGCGAGCGCGTAACCTATCTCTAAGCTCCGATAAGCTCGGCGTAGTAATAAATACGCTAGTAAGCTCGCTTTTAGGCACTTTGCTACGCACGATCTCATATCCTTGCACATCGATGTCAAAAATCACGATCTTGCCCTGCTCAAGCTCGCTCGTAGCGGCTTTTAGCGAAGTACCATAGTATTTGCCGTGGACCAACGCCCACTCTAAAAACTCTCCGCGCTCGATGCCTGCGCGAAACTCGCTCTCGCTTATGAAATGATAATTCACACCATCCGCTTCGTCCGCACGCATTTCGCGCGTCGTAGAGGAGATCGAGAAGTATATCTGCTCGCCAAATTCTGCGATAAGACGCTTTATAAGCGTGCTTTTGCCGCTGCCGCTTGGACCGGAGACGAGCAAAATTTTGCCTTTCACTATCTATCTCCAAACGATATGTCGATATTGATCTTAAAGTCCTTCAGCGCGTCCTTAGCGTCCTTACTGCCCGCAAATTTCTCGATCGTGTTTGCGATGCCCGCTTCTAGATCATCGCGCAGTTTGGTTTTCAGCTCCTCGGCGCTCGGTTTTTTACCGTGCTCGTTACGCAGCGGCTCGCTTTTGGCGCTGGGCTCCAACTCGCTTGCCATAAGGCTGGCAAACTCCGCCGCAGCCGAAGCGGCAAGCTCATTCGGCGTAGATTGCGCGCCAAATTTCATCTCATTTACCTGCTCGGACGCACCAAATTTATGCGCTTTAAATTCGGTGCGCTCCGAAGGCTTTGAAGCATTAAATTTTATCTGCTGCGCGGCGCTCTTTGCGAGCTTGTCGGATTTAAATTGCTCGCTATCAGCGGAGCTTGCGGCAAACGAGTTTGCGAAATCGCCCTCCATAGCGCGCAAAAATCCGTCCGCAAACCCGCCGGCAACGCTATTGGCTTGCTCGCTTTGCTTCGGTAAATCTGAGGCATCTAATATGTGCGGCAAGTTTAGCTCCGAAAAATTTGGCGCAGGAGTGGAATTTGTAGTCCCGGTATTGCTAGAATTTGTAGAAGCTGCGAAATTTGCGCCAATTGAATTCCATGCTTCATTATGAGCAGACATAGGCGTATTCTGTGCAAGTCCGCCAGTAAATTCCATGCTTTGAAACGGAACGGCGTTATAAAGATTTTCGCGAGGTATATCGCCCGCACCCGCTAACGCAATCGGCGTATCTGAAGCGACCTCGTATTGAGACGAAATTTGCGTTTTTTGAAAATCCGTAGCCGCTTTATTTTTATCATGCGCAGATTTTTTATCCTCTTTTTCATCGGAAGCAAACGCAGCCGCGGCAAAATTATCATATCCGCCAAACTCCTCCACGGGCATGCCAGCGCTATCGAAAAGCCTAGAAAAATCCATATCAAATCCACTATTAACAGACACGCCGGCTGCATCTTGCACTACTTGCAAGGCAGAATTTTTTTCATCTGTTTTATAGGCAAATAAGCCGTCTGACTCATGCTGTTTAAGCGTAACGTCCGCAGAGTCTTTCGCTTCCTCTAGATTAGACGCAGCGTCTGCCTTTTTTTCAATGATAGTTTTATTAGAGCCGCCAGCTCTTTGCGGCTCATCTCGCTGCGCAAGCGGTAAAGTTTCGCTTGCCCGTGTGGCGGGAATTTCATCTTCTGTCTGCGATTTATTTGTTTTGAAATTCTTAGGATTTTCATCATCTAGCGCTGCTAGAGCTATCGGAGCGTCATCCTTTGCGAGTGGAATTTCATCTTGAGGCGCGTGATTACTTTCGGCGGGTTCGCTTGTGCCGATACTATTTAGCGGCACATCCTCAGGGATATCGCTAGCAGCCAAGCTTAGAGGCATATCGTCTGCGATATTATCCGCAATCTTTTCTGCGACGGCGTTAAGCGGCGTATCATCGGCGATGGTGTCCGCAAGAGCTGCTTCATCTGCAAGCTGTGAGAGCGGAATATCATCTGCGATCTCGTCCGTGCGCGGCATATCACCTACCAACTGCGAAAGCGGCACATCATCTGCAATCTCGGGCGCTATGTCACTTGCCAGCTGCGAAAGCGGTATATCCTTGCCGGAGTCATAAAAGCTATCCACAAGCTCTTCAAAATTACTGCCCGAAGCGGAATTTGCCTGATCAATCGCATCGATCTCTTTCATCACAGAGCTTGCATCGGCAAATTCTTTCGCCATTTTTTCTTTCGCCTGCACGCTCATATTTTGAACCGAAAACTCGCTGATAAATGTAATGAGCTCAAGCGGCGAAAAAGGCTTGGTAAGGGTGTATCGCGCTCCTGGCACCGAGACGTTTTTAGGCGTCAGAAACAGCGTCTTATTAAGATCAAATTTTGAAATATCATCGCCATCTTCATAATTTTTTATCGTCAAATCATATTCACTCTCGTCTGCACTATATGCTACCAGGTCCGCACCGATGCGCTCGCAGCAAATATTTACGACACTTGCAACCTGCTCATTGTGATTGTCAAGTAGAATTTTCATTTATGACCTTTTAGAAAGAATTTGGGCTATTGTAAGATATTTTTGGTTATTAATTGCTTATATTTGCGCTAAATTTCGGTTATTTAGGCAATAAACTTTGCAGCATTTTTGCGCTAAATTCTCATCGTGAGTCACAAGCACGAGTGCGCCACGGCTGGATTTTACGTAATCAAAGATCACGCCCATGACCTCGTTTGCGGTATCCTTATCTAAATTTCCAGTAGGCTCGTCGGCGAAGATTATGCGCGGCTTTTTGCAAAGTATGCGAGCGATGCTCACGCGCTGCTGCTGTCCGCCGCTAAGCTCGCCCACGCCTTGCTTTAAAGTATGTTCGATCTGAAGCTTTTTTAAAATTTCATCATCTATCGCATTATTCGTAAGTTTAGCAGCGAGTTCGATATTTTCGCCGGAGGAAAAGCCCTTAAAAAGGTAGTGAGATTGAAATATTATGCCAAAGTCGTTGCGGCGAATTTTAAGTCTCTCATCGGAGCTTAGTTCGTAAATACTGCGCCCGTCGTAGATCACTTCGCCCGAGTTCGGCTTTAAAAGCGTGCATAAAATATGAAGCAGGGTCGATTTGCCGCAGCCGCTAACGCCCAAAATAGCGATATTCTCGCTCTCTTGGACGCTTAAGCTTACGTTTTCAAAGAGCGTATAATCATACGCGTGAGTAAGATTTACGCCCTTTAAAAGTTCCATATTTAGCCGATTTGAGCCGCTACTTCGGCAGCGAAGTCTTCGCTCTTTTTCTCTAGGCCTTCGCCCACTTCGAAGCGGACGTATTTTACGATCTCGATCTTGCCGCCTAGTTTTTTAGCTTCTTCGTCAATCACCTGCTCGACGGTTTTCTTATCGTCCATTACGTAAAATTGCCCTAGCAGCGTGAGGCGCTGATCGATCTGGGTATTATCGGCGATGAAGCGATCGATCTGGCCCGGTAAAATTTTATCCCAAATTTTTTCAGGCTTATTTTGCTTGCGAAGCTCGTCTTTTAAAGCTTCGATCTCTTTGGCTAAAATTTCATCCGTTAAATGCGCGCGCGAGCCAAACTGCGGGATCTTATGAAGCGGCTTGCCTAAACGCACAAACTCCTCATTTTCCTTCTCAAACTCGCCTTTAAGAGCTAAGAATTCTTTTTCGATAAAATCGGGATCAAGCTCTTTATAGCTGATAACCTGAGGTTTCATCGCGGCTGCATGCATGCAGAGATTTTTTATAAGCTCCTTCGCACCCTCCGCAGTTCGCTCGCTGTCACAAGCTGCTGCGATGATTACACCTACGCGGCCGTTTGAGTGCAGGTAGCCGTTTACTACTCCGTTTGCGCCCGCCTTAATCGTCTCAAATCTTCTAACGACCAAATTTTCGCCGATCGTAGCGATCTGGCTTTTTAGATGCTCATCGAATTTAACGCCGTCGATGACACTGGAATTTAGCTCATCAATGCTGCTAATGCCCTTGCTTTGGATATGTAGAGTGGTATTTTTAACTAAATTTATAAAATTTTGATTTTTAGCTACGAAGTCGGTTTCGGAATTTATCTCGCTTATAGTTGCGATCTTGTGATCCGCGCCCACTTCGACGCTCACTAGGCCCTCGCTAGCTAGGCGGTCGGCTTTTTTAGCAGCCTTTCCTAAGCCCTTTTCGCGAAGCAGATCGACGGCCTTATCCATATCGCCGTCTGTTTCAACCAAAGCCTTTTTGCAATCCATCATCCCCGCTCCGGTGCTTTCGCGGAGCTCTTTTACCATTTGCGCGCTGATTTCCATTACTCTTCGTCCTCGCTTACGTCAAAATCCTCTTCGCTCATCGCCTCGGCTACGACTTCCTCTTTCTCCTCGTCGCTGACGGCTTCGCTCTGCTCGACATCCTCGCTTGCGTCTTGATCGCGAAGTGCCTTGCCTTCGTTGATCGCCTCAGCCATCTCTTGGCAGAAAAGCTGAACCGAGCGGATCGCATCGTCGTTGCCAGGTATCGGGAAATCGACTACGTCCGGATCGCAGTTCGTATCCAAAGGCGCGATAACCGGCATTTTTAGGCGATTAGCTTCCGCTACGGCGATCTTTTCTTTTACAACGTCGATGACGAAGATCATATCAGGAAGGCCCTTCATATTGCGAATGCCGCCTAGATAAAGCTCAAGCTTCTCTTTTTTGCGACGAAGCATTAGCGCCTCTTTTTTGGTTAGTAAATTTATCGAGCCATCCTCTTCCATGGTCTCGATTACTTCGAGCTTGCGGATCGATTGCTTGATAGTGGAAAAATTCGTCAGCATGCCGCCTAGCCATCTGTGGCTTACATAAGGCATGCCGCATTTTTCGGCGTACTCTTTTAGCGTCGCGCCGGCTTGTTTTTTGGTGCCTACGAAAAGTATCGTCTTGCCCTCTGCAGCCGCATCGCGTACGATATTATAAGTGTAGCGGAAGTAGCGGATAGTTTTTTGTAGATCTATGATGTAGATACCTTTTCTCTCGCCGAAAATGAATTTTTTCATCTTCGGATTCCATCTGCGTGTTTGGTGTCCGAAATGAACGCCGCACTCTAGCAAATCTCTCATTGTTACCATGAGTTTTCTCCTTGTGGGTTGCCCCGAAATTTAGGTTTCTCCTCCACACCCGTTAACATTTGTTTTTGACAAACGCAACCAAATTTTAGGATTGGTGTGTGTGAATTGAAGCTGGGATTATATTTAAAAATAGCTAAATTAAAGCTAAATTTAATATAATCCAAACCTCGGCGCGGTTAAATTTTGCGCTGCAAAGATGAGACGACCGTAAAGGTCGCGAGCGAAATTATTCGTCAAATTTAAACTCGCCAAATTTTAAGGAAGCGGCGAATTTGCTCTAAATTTCACTCAAAAAATCCCTTTTTCACGAGCTCGCCCTCTTTTACGCAAAACTCCCCTTTCGCGATCACGCTATCTAAATTTAGAGCTTCGTCAAATACCGCAAAATCACCGTCAAAGCCTACTTTTATCTCGCCTTTGCCGTTTAAATTTAGATATTTTGCGACGTTTTTACCCATCATGCTTAGCGCTTGCGGGATGGTTAGGATTTTATTTTTCACGCAGGCCTGCAAGACCTCTAAATTCGTCTCGCACGAAGCACAGCCGTAGCCGACCAGCGCGCCGTTTTCGTCAAATCTAGGCACGCTGCCGTTGCCGTCGGAGCTCATCGTTAGACGCTCTAAATTTAGCCCGTTAGCAAGCCCATACGCGATAGCCTCGTGAAGCGGCGCAAATTTACTTCCGCCGCTCGTGATGTCGATGTAACCGCCCATTTTTTGAAATTTGATCGCCTCGTCAAAAAGCTCCTTCGTCCGCGCACAGTGCGTCGGCGAAAAGTAATTAACGGGAAACGAATAGTCCTTTATCACGCTAAAAATGAGGTCGAATTTATCCGCTAGCCCGCCCATATGTATGTGCAGCACGCCGCCTTTTTTTGAGATCATGCCGCCGATGCGGATCTGCGTCAGGGTCTTGATGAGCTCCTGCGCGGTCGGGTAGCTGCCGCGGTTGTCGCACATCGCGATCTTACAGCCGATGACCTTGTCGATGAGCACCAGATCGCGCGTGACAGAGCCCGTAAATGTAACGCTAGGTAGCGCATAAGGCCAGTGTGGATGAAGGTCGAGATGCCCTCGTATTCAAGCGCTTTGGCCTTTGAGTAGAGGTTTTCCAGGCTTCTCGTGCACCTGTCCGTACCGAGAGCGCCTACGAGCGTAGTCGTGCCGTAGTGGATGATTTGCGATAGCGTTATTTCAGGCGTTCTAGAGTGATAACCAGCCTCGCCGCCGCCGCCCGTGATGTGTACGTGCTGATCGATGAGTCCGGGCGCTAAAATTTTGCCCTCTAGATCGTAAATTTCAAGCCCTTCGACTCGAAAATCAAGCCCCTTAGAAACGGCTAAAATTTTACCTCCGCCCACTAAAACGTCGCTCCTGCCGACGTGCTCTGGCGCGTATAGATCGGCATTTTTAAGTAACAGCATATTTTATCCTTTGCTTTGGGTTTTGATTTTAAAATTTACGTTTTCTGGCTTATTTTGACTGCGATGTCACGCCGCAATCTCGCCTATTTTTCGCCGCTTCGCTTTACAGCGCTTCTACGTTAAATTTTATAGAGTTTCATAAAATTCCGGCAGCATTGCGGAGAAATTTTATATCCTAATTTTTGCTTTTCATCGGCATAGTTTATTCATCACAAATTAATCACAAACCCGCAGAAGCGCCCCGTGACGCCGTCTCTGCGGTAGGAAAAATGCCGCTCGCTCTCGAAAGTGCAGCGTGGATCAAATTTAACGTTTCGCACCCCCGCAGCTGCGAGCTCGTCGCGCAGCGCGGCGTTCATATCGAAATGCCCCTGCGTTTTGTAGCGCTCAAACTCGCCCAGATCAAGCCCGCCAAGTTCGTAGTTTCGCGCCTTGATATTCGCGCCCACGAATACTTTCAGCTCCACAGCGACGCAGCCGAAGCGCTCGCTCATCAAATTTATCGCATTGGTGCAGATCCGCCCTATCACGCCCGCGCGCCCCGCATGCACAGCAGCAACCACGCCGCGCTGCTCATCAGCGATCAGCACTGGCGAGCAGTCCGCTACCAGCACGCACAGCGCCACGCCGCGCAGATCGGTCACGAGCCCGTCGCAGGGCGGGATTTCATCGCTACCTGCGCGTAAAATTTCAACTTTGTTTGAGTGGATCTGGCGCATAAATTTTAAATTTCGCGGCCCGATACCGAGCGCGGCGGCTAAAATTTCGCGGTTTTGCGCGACGTTTTGCGGATCGTCGCCTACGTGATCCCCTAAATTTAAGCTCGCGTATGCTCCGCCGCTTACGCCGCCAAGCCGCGTGCTAAAGCCCGCCAGCACGCCGCGTCCGTCCAATACAAACTCAAGATTTTCTCTGCAAATTTCGATTTTAGTCATCGCGCGCCGCTTAATACAGGCTCAAAATTTTATCTACCGCGTCCCACGAAAGCCCGTCTTGCTCGCCATCGGCGCTAGCGTCGTGCGCTGCAACAGTACCGCGACTGCCGAGCTGTCCGCCGGCAAAGCCCAGCTGCGCCGCGACGTATCGCGCGAGCAGATCCGTCTCGATATTTACGCGGCGCCCGATTTTGTAGGATCCAAATAGCGTATCCTTAAGCGTGAGCGGGATGATCGTAAGGCGAATGGCGCAGCTTTGCGCTTCACTCTTTAAATTTGCGCCCAAGGAGTTTGGATCGCGAACAGAATTTGAGCCGCTAGAATTTTGCCCGCGCGAACCTGCGCCGCTAAAATTTGAACCGAGCGGGCCTTTGCGGTCTTTGTGAATAAAATTTCCGCCGCCCTCAAGCACTTCGTTGATCGTTAAGCTCACGCCATCGATCGCTACCGAGCCTTTCGGCGCTAGCAGCGGCGCTATATGCAGCGGTGCGCGGATAAAAAAATCGACGCCGCTTGCAAGCTTTGAAATTTTATAAATTTCGCCCACGGCATCGACATGCCCTTGGATCAAATGCCCGTCTATGCGATCTCCAATCCGCATCGCAGGCTCGATATGCACAGGGCCGCGCAGGTTTTGCACGGCGATGACGCGCGCCGTCTCGCTCGAAAGCTGCACCGCAAATCCGTCCGCAAAAAGCCGCGTCACGCTCAGGCACGCGCCGTTTACCGCGACGCTATCGCCGAGCGCGGGGCGGTATCTCGCGCGCAGTCGCAGCAAATCGCCGCTAAAGCTCGCAACCTGCGCGATCTCTCTGATCAGTCCGTTAAACATTATGAGCCTTTGGAATTTTTACGTGATATTAGCGTAGAATTTTGAAATTTAAGGTTAAGCGAAGCTCGGCGAGTGCGAAGCCCGCCGAATGAAGTTTGAAATTATTTTTTAGAAACGATGAAATCGGCTAGCGCTTCGATCGATTCGTCGTTAAGCGAAGCTGCTTGACCTTTCATAACGCCCATCATGCCAAATTTTCCCTTGCCCTCGCCCAAGCTGCCGTCTTTGTAGCCTTTTAGGCTAGCGATGATATCTTCCTTGCTTAGGGTGTTTAGCGCAGGTACTTTGCCGCCAAGATAAGGCTTCTCGGCGTTAGCTCCATGACAGGCCACGCATTTTTTATATAAAGTAGCGCCGTCAGCGGCGAATACACTCGAACTAAACGCCGCAACCGCAGCACATGCAATAAGAACTTTTTTCATTCCTATCCTTTCTTTTTAAATTGTGGGTGCAGTATAATCAAAATTTAGTAAATTTCGGCTAAATTTTTGCAATTTGCGCCAAAGAGGCGAAATTCTATCTACTGCAAACTTTAGCGCAAAGGCTCAAAGCGGAATTTGCGCTGTAAAATTTTAAGCGAATTTCGCCTTGCCACTTAAATTTCAATTGTAGAATTTCGTGGCAAAATCCTAAGGCAAAATTTCATCTAGACGCCAAATTCCATCGCGAAATTCTGCGTAGAATTTTAAAATTTAGCTGCTTTACTTTATGCGCGAAATTTCGCCTCTTTGCATCTTATAAATTTTATCTGCGGCGCCGAAGTATTTATCATCGTGCGAGATCGCAAAGATCGTGTATCCGCGCGATTTCAGCTCGGGCAAAATCCGCTCGTAAAACTCCGCGCGAAACTGCGGATCGAGATCAGCCGCAAACTCATCGAGCATCAAAAATTTTCGCCCGTCCATCAGCACGCTTACGAGCGCCAAACGCTTGCGCTGCCCGCTAGATAGGCTCGTGGTGCTAAATTTAGCCCCCTTTAGCTCAACCTTATCCTGCAGGTGCGTAAGCGCTAGCCACTCGCGCGCGATGTCCGTATCGCCAGTAGCGTAGTCGAAGAGATAAAAATCGCTGAAAACCGCGCTTATGTTGTTGCTGTAGGCGCGCAGATCAGAGGGTTTAAGAGCCGCGCCGCCCACCAAAATTTCGCCCGTTTGCGGCGTATAAAGGCCCGCTAAGATCATAAAAAGCGTCGATTTCCCGCTGCCGTTTTCGCCGATTAAAAACACCGTCTCGCCGGCATTTAGCTGTAAGTTCACCCCTTTGATGCCGAATTTCCCTCCGGGATACGAAAAGCTCACGTCTTTAAGCTCCAGGCTGCGCCACGGCTGCATTTGCGCAAGCTCAAAGCCCTGCACGAACGGGTCTAAATTTAACTCTTTGATCTTTGCGTAGGCGATCTTTGCGCGCAGCACGCTAGGAAGCGAGAATATGAGCATCATCAAAGGCGCGCGCAAAAAAAGCACCGTAAGCGCGATCGTTACGGCGTTTGCAAGCTCCGCTTTGCCGCCGCTAAGCCCGAAATAAAATACGAATCCCACGGCGCCTAGCATCATCACGTTCATAAAATTACTCGCAAACGCGCCGTAAACCTCGGCTCGCAGCGAGCTTTGGCGTAAATTTTGCGCGTTGGGCAAAAAGTCGTTTTCGTATAGGCTCTTTGCTTTGGCTAGGCTTAGCGACAGCTCCTTGTGCCCCTCGATCGCCGCGGCGTAGTTTTTATACAAAACGTCCTCGTTTTGGCGGTACAGATCGTAATTTTGCATGACTTTTTTCATCAAAAAGCGGTTGAATACCATCAGCGCGCCGATCCAGGCGAATAAAAACGCAAACATCATAGGCGCGATGTATAGCACGTAGATGCCGCAAAACAGCACGATCATCGCGCCTTGAATGAGCTCTGAGATGCGCATAAAGCCCTCGGTTAGGCGCGAAATATCGCTGGAAAGGGACGCAAGCAGGTTCGCCTTCGACGCAGCCTCGATGCGCTCGAACTTCGTATCGATGATCTGCTTGATGATCTTGGTGCGCAGATCGAATACGAAGTCGTTTTCCATCTTGCAAAGCATGATGCGACTTAGCACCGAAAGCAGCAAAAATAGCGCCAAGAGCGCGAAAAATAGCGCGATGATCCTGCCGCCTCTTTCGGCGCCGTCAAGTAGATATTTATTGATAAAGCTTAAAATCAAGATCCCCGAGCCGCTGTAGATCGCATTTAGCGCGAGCATCGCGAGGATTTGTTTGGTATATTTTTTCATCTTTCACCCCAACAAAATTTGAGCGCAATTGTGGCAAAATTCGCTTGAAAAAACGGTTAAATTTTAAATCCGTTCTCATTTCGCGAATAAAATTTCACCCGGGACGCGCAAAATTCCGCCGTAAATCTGCGCGAAATTTCGTTTCAATCCCGCATTGTTTACAAAGCATAAAGCTGTCTGCTTGTACGGCACACGTTGCATTGAATTTCAAAGCTGATGCCCATTTGCTTCGGTGACTACGATATGCCCGCTCATTGAGCAAGCTCTATAAATATACGCCGACGTTACCACAACATCAAAATTTAGCCGTACGCCTTATAATTGAAATAAAATCTTCATAGCCATATTCACGAGTCACAACTACGCGCCGGCATTTTAAGCAAAGTTGGCATTTATAACTCTGCTAACGGCAGCATAAAAAATCCGTTGTCTCGAGCATTGAAATTGTGGATTTTTATTATTTTAGATATTTCTTGATATCTATACGGCGTCATCTCTATGCTTAATCCCTGCTGTATCTCTTGTTTTACCATACTACTTTTCCGGCATTTTGAAATATACAACTAAGCAATAGTCAATTTAAGCGAAAAATTTCGATCTCCTTAAAAAAGAAAGATAGCTTTAGTTTAGTAAGTTTTTGATAAGCTCGTCATTTTTGGAGTCATTTTCTAGATCAAAGTATAAAATTTTAAGTCGCATTTTGTCGTCGTATTTAAATTCCATAGA
>ERZ773043.893-NODE-893-length-17290-cov-3.196171_pt1 | contig 17290 bp, 13 predicted proteins | sample MGYA00580636_ERZ773043 | MGnify/ENA primary metagenome ERZ773043 (study PRJEB29015, sample SAMEA2737992) | human oral metagenome | biome: human oral; feature: human-associated habitat; material: dental | place: China | collected 2065 ... | reverse complement strand
CTGTATTTTGTTTGTAACCTAATAAAGAAAGTTTAAAACTATCTGTTAATTTTGCATCATAACCTAAGCTATATTCTTTTCTTTCAACTTCAATACGACTTAAATCCCCTGACTGCTTTCTGTCCTTTAAAAGCTGTGCTTCAGTTAATGCACCTGCAAAAGTTTCCTCAGCATTATATCTTGCCGCTTTAAATTTCAAGCTGTGATTATCTGTTATATTGTATTTTAAACTACCTTTTAAATAATCATACGATTCCTTTTCACCTTTTCTGTAACCTTTTCCATTAGTATTTTCATATCCTAAATCTATGATAAATTTATTATTGAAATTTATTCCTGTATCAAATCCAAGTTTATTTGTTCCGTAAGAACTGTTCTGGTAATATACTTTTCCTGATGCTCCCTCTTTTGTTCTATTTTTAGTAATAATATTTACTACTCCACCTCTAGTTCCACTTCCGTAAAGTACAGTTCCTCCACCATTTATTATCTCAATTCTCTCAATGTCATTAACTGATATTGTATTTAAAGGTACGTACGCATGAGAAGTATCAATTGTGTCCATCGCAATGTCACCATTAATAAGAATCTTTACTGAAGAAACTGCTTTAGAAACATTTCCACTTGTTCCAAGACCAAATTTTCCCTGTCCTCTTATATCAACAGCAGATCCAAAGCCTGTCTGAGTTATGCTCACTCCAGGAGCTTGTTTCAGGATATCTTCCACAGTATTATAACCTTTTTCCTGAATATCTTCAGCTGTAATAACAGTAATATTTTTTATCTGATTTTCAATATTATCACTGAATCCTGTTGCTGTAACAACTGTTTCCTGAAGTTTTCCTTCATATTCTCCCTCTGCATATAGAGAAAAAGCAGCTAAAATCAAGCTGAAAATTGCAATTTTTTTTAACATACGTTTCACCCGTGTGTGACATTAATATACATCAGTCACACTTCTCCTTTCTTCATTTGTTGTATTTTATCTATTATTTTTTTGTATATTAAGATTGATATTCTTTATATTCTGGTCTCTTAATTTTGCCATTGTTTCCACTATAACTCCGTATTCCAGATGCTCATCTGCAGTAACTGTAATATCCCCTAAAAGCTCTTTTGGAATTTTTTTTACTTCGGCAGGAATACTCTCCAGAGAAATTTTCTTTACATTATCTCCTGTTTTTATATAGTAGTTCTTATTTCTATCCACTACTATTTCTATCCTTGTTTCTTCCTTTCTATCAAATTTTGCATCAGATTTAGGCATGGACAGCTGAAATTGTGAATATTTATTAAATGTAGTTGCAATCATAAAAAATATAAGAAGCATAAATATTACATCTATTAGATTTAACATTGATATTTCGGTATTCTGCTTACTTCTTCTGTTGACAAATTTCATCTTTTAATTCCTTTCACAAATAGAAATATTTTTATTCCTAATGACATACTCCACTATTTATCTTCTACAAACAGTTTCATGTTTTTTAATTCTAGTAAGAAAATGCAGGGCAGCTCTTTCCATTTCGAGAATTATTGCATCTATTCTTCTGTTAAAATAGTTATAGAAAACTAATGAAGGTATAGCTACAATCAATCCAAAAGCAGTTGTATAAAGTGCTTCAGATATCCCAGCGGCAACAGCTTTTGCACTGTCGGCATTATTTGCCGTCAATGCAGAAAATGAAGCAATCATTCCGGTAACTGTTCCAAGAAGTCCTAATTGTGGTGCAGTATTTACAACTGCCCCAAGAAGCCACATTCCTTTTTCCAGCTCTCCTGTCTGTGCCAGAATAGCTTCCCGTATTATTTCTTCAAGATATTCCCTTTCCGATTCTTCTATTCCGTCCAAATCCAAATCTATACTATTCATTGTCTTAGTAATAACCCTCGATACAGAATCTTTTCTTTCCTTAGTAATTCTTACTATTTCATCTTTACTTTCTGTCAGCAGTAATTTAAACAGCTGTCCTCTATATTCTTTTGTATAATCTTTTTCCTTTGTAAGAAAAAGCCATAATTTTTCAAGGACTACTGCAAAACCGCATATTGATGCCAGCAATATTCCCCACATAAATATTCCACCTGCAATAAAATAATGTATCATGCTTATTTTTCCTTTCAAATTAATATACTTTGATAACGATAATATTTTAGCGTATAAATTTATAATAGTCAAATTTATTCCCTATAAAAATAAATTAATTTTTTTTAAAAAGCTTTTTATACTTTTTTCTATCTTTTTCAGGACTTTATTTTTCTAATTTTATAGACATTTGCTCATATATAATCATTTGACAAAAAAAATGTAATTTGATAATATTATCTTGAAATCAAGATAATAAGGTGATATGGATGTTAAAACATAAGGAGCTTCTAGATACTGTCATTACACTTACTCAGGTAAATAGTTACTTCACAAAAGTTCTAAATGAAAATATTTTAGAATTTGGATTAAATTTAACAGATTTTTCTGTTCTTGATCTCCTGTTTCAGAAAGGAGAACAGACAACACAGAAAATAGGGGAAAAAATATTAATTACAAGCGGAAGCATCACATATATAATAAATAAGCTTGAAAAGATGGAACTCATCTGTAGAAATAAATCTGAAACAGATAAGCGTATTACTAACATAAGACTCACAGAAAAAGGGAAAAAAACTATTTTTAAGATACTTCCTTTACAAATAGAAAAAATCAATGAAATATTTTCTGATTTTACAAAAGAAGACCTTGTTAATTTAAACTGTCTACTTAAAAAATTTAACTTTTCCTTTTTAATTTGATTTTTTCTTTTAAAAGGTATAGAATAGTAGAAAATAAAGAAATCAGGTGTGTATATTCGCATCTGATGAAAGGAAGCGAAATGAAAAATTCAAATAATATAGATTTAAAAAACAAAAATACTAAACTGAAAAAAGAAAAAGGACTCGAAAAAGGAACTTCCCGTGAGGAAGAAATTGCCAATTTTGTCAGTCATACTGTTGGTGCAGGACTTTCAATCCTTGGATTCATTCTGCTTATAATAAGGGCCAGCTGGGTAAATAATATTGCCGCTATTATTTCCTTTATTATTTTTGGACTTGGACTGATAACTCTCTATACAATGTCATCAGTATACCATGGTTTAAAACCTGGAACTGCAAAAATGGTTTTTGAAATTCTTGATCATTCAGCCATTTATATTCTTATAGCAGCCACATATACTCCTTTTCTGATTCTGGTAGTAAAATCTCCGACAGGAATGCTTGTACTCTGGATTCAGTGGATTATATGTATAATAGGTATAACATTTAAAGCTTTTTTTACAGGAAGATTTAAACTGTTTTCCACCCTCCTTTATCTGTTCATGGGATGGATGATTGTATTTTCATGGGGAGAATTACGGGCAAATATAAGTAATGTTTCACTGGCTTTCCTTATAGCAGGAGGAATACTTTATTCATTAGGAACTATTTTCTATATGTGGAAAATCTGTAAATATAACCATATGATATGGCATCTTTTTGTACTTATGGGAAGTATAGCACATTTCTTTGCTGTATTTCTTCTTGTATAGAAATACAGGATTAAAAAATAATCGTTATGAATCAGATTATGATTCGTAACGATTATTTTATTTTTTACACTTCTAATATTCTTGTATAAATTTCATATTCTCCGGCAAGTTTTTTATCCAGTATTTGCTTATAATTTTCAATCTGCTGAATATATATTTCATTCTCTAATGGTTCATATCCTGTCTTATAGTCAAAAATATATATTTTTTTATTTTCCTCATCTATATTTATTCTGTCCATGATTTTCTTATTTCCTTCTGAATCATATATTTCAAATTCTGTATATACTTTATATTTTTTATCGTAAATATCCCTATTTTTAGAAATAAATTCTTCCAGTCTGGAAATAATTTCTATTAAAATAGTCTTTCCAAGCATATTTCCATATCTGCTTAAAAGAGCTGATCTTGCTGTCTTTCTATCTTCCTCAGGATTATTTAGTATATGCTCAAAATAATAGTGTATAGCAAGACCCTTTTTTCTCTTAAACTCTTCCTTCAGAGTTATTTTAAAATCTTTTACAGGGAAATTTACTTTGCTGTTTGAAAAATAAGGCATTATTCTGTTAAGCTTTTCATCTGTCTGCTGATTATTTCCAGATAAATTGTCTTCCGTTTTTTTCTCACTTTCAGTAATTTCTCCACATTCATATCCTTCATTTTTTCCATAAACATCTATAAGTCTTTTAGCTAGACCTTTTCCTCCTGATTTGTTTGTGTCAAAAAACAGTAGCAAATTTTTCTTTGCCCTTGTCAAAGCCACATAATCCGCATTTATTTCTTCCATTTCCTTTTTATATTCATTATTTTCCCTGATATTGCTATAATATCCATCAATAAATGTCTTTTTATACTTTCCAAATGTTAACAGAAATTTATCCAGTTTCGTATATTTTTCATCGTATTCGAAATAAACTTCCAAATCATCGGTTTTATTTGACTCAGTATTACTTTTATAATAGAAAACAGTATCAAATTCAAGTCCTTTTGATTTATGTATACTCATTAGATTTATTGCTTCCACGTCACTGCTGCTCACCTGAGTTATTTTATCTTTTTCCTCTTCCATAAAACTTACAAATTCAAATAAATCATCATTTTCCTTAAGTATATTGAAAAAATTGAATATATTCTTTATATCACTATTTGTAGGATAAAAATTTATCACATTGAAATTTTCTATTATTTTTTGAGAAAAATTTTCCTTTTCATATTTACTGTTCAAATTTTTTGCTAACTTTTTTAGTTCTTTTATTTTATACAGTACATCTGAAAAAAGAAGGTTATTTCTATTCATTTTATCTATTTCTTCATATTTTTTTAGTTTTTCTGCCGTAGCCCCTTCCTGTCTGTTAACATATTCTGAAAAAGTTTCTCTTTTTCCATCCCTCATATATTCTTCTATTTTTGATTTATTTTCAAGAAGATATCCCACATGGTCATTCAGACATCCTATAAGGTCAGACCTCATAAATTCGAGAAAATATATAAAGTTATGAAATACAAAATATTTTATTAGTTTGTATAATGGAATTATTGCTTCATGATCCAGTATAGACGCATTATTATTTAATGTATAAGGAATATTTTCCTCATTCAGTCTTTTTACAATATTCTGTATCTGAGTATTTGTTCTACATAAAATACAGCTTTTCCCAAGATTTTTTATCTTTCCTTCCTTAATTAAGTACACTATATCTTCATATGTTCTGGCAACTCCTGAACCCCTGGGAACTTCTCTCAAGCAATAGCTAAAATATCCTCCCTGATAATCTTTATCATCTCTATATTTTACAGGTAAATACTCCCATTTTTTATCATATCCTTCATAAATCCTGTTTACATTTTCAATAACCTGTTTATAGCTTCTGTAAGATTTATCAAGATTTTCAACTTTTCCGTCTATTATTTTATCAAGTTTTTCAAACAGCTCTTTTTCTCCGCCACGCCATCCGTATATACTCTGTTTTTCATCTCCAACACAAATTATATTTTTTGCACTTTCCATTAATAGACTCAAAATTTTCCATTGCAAAACACTTGTATCCTGAAACTCATCTATCATTATTGTTTCTATTTCTCCACCAATCAGTTCAAGAAAATCCTTTGTAACACCATTTTCCTGAACAAAATTAAGTTCCCTGTCAAAAATAAATTTATATGTATAAACTGAAACATCATTATGTGTAAATCTCTTTGATTTTCTCTTTTCATTTTCAGCAATACTGTAGATTATCTCTGCAATTTCTGTCATTTTTTCATGCAGTGGAACTACCTTTTTTGTAAATATATTTTTTGACAGACTTTTCATGAAAGGTTCCTTTAGATTGTCTATCTCTTCAATAAAATTTCCTATTTCTTTTCCCTTTACAGTTCTTCCATTTTTGATTTTGAATCCTTCACCTTTATAGAAAATTTCCCAGTTTTTAATTACAATTTCTATCTTTTCCCTTTTATTTTCAATTTTATCTTTTATCATTTCATCAATATTCTTAAATTCTTTATAAATAATATGAAAATCATCATTTATAAAATTTGTTACAGGTTTAATTTCACCCTTTTTTCCGTTATTTTTTATTTCAGCTATCGCTTCAATCTGTTTAAATGTTTCTTCAAGATAATTTACAAAACTTGTATCTTCCTTTTTTTCACTAAAATCAGTTTTTTCCTCAGACAGAATAAAGTAATTCTGTAACTTCAGTATATTCTTTATAAATTCTATATATACTCCTATTTCCTTTTTTTCTTTCTTTTCTTCTACTAAAAATAGAAATTTTTCAAAATATTCTTGATTCTCTAAAATTTTTCCAAGAATATTTCCATAAAATTCTTCATCCTCTTCATCAATAGTTTCAAAATTATATATTCCAAAAAAAGGTGCTATCGTATTTTTAAATATCCTGTTTGTAAATCCGTCAATTGTATAAATACGCATTTCATCCTTGTTTCTTATAATATTAAAATATATTTCCTGAAGTTTTTCCTTATTTATCTGGGAATCTTCTAATCCATAGATTTCCTTAAGATTTTTTTCAATATCCTGCCAATTATATTTTTCAAACGCAATCTGATAAAGAAAATCATAGATTCTTTCCTTTATTTCAGCAGTTGCTTTTTTTGTAAAAGTCATTACAACTATATTTCTGTAATCTGTCCCTTTTATAAGATTAGCTATAAATTCCAGGGAAAGTCTATATGTCTTTCCTGTTCCGGCACTTGCCTTCAATACTGTCCTATTCATTTTCTCCATCCATTTCATCCTCCCATCTGCATATATCCTTATACGTTGTATGAGCATATGTACTTCCTTTTTCTCCGAGACTGTAGTACTCATTTTCATAATATCTTTTTAAAACATTTTTTATATCATCTTCAGTCAGAGAAGAAGACCCTCTCTCATCCTTTATTATTTCACCATTCCATGTATCTACTATCCATTTTTTTATTTCTTTTCCATCATTTTCTTCCAGCATTATCGAATAATAGTCAAGCTGTCTCTGTGCATTTTCTACTTTACTCTCTTTTTCTAATTTTCCTGACTTGTAGTCTACAAATATTTTTTCCATAGCTGTCTTTATATATAAATCAATCCTTCCATTTATATATACATTTTTATAAATATTTTTTTCTTTATCGAGTCTTACTTTTTCTTCAGAATAAATCTCTATTTCAGACTGATTAAGCATTTCTTCCTTTAACTGCCTGAAAAAGTTTTTGACCGACCTTGCGATTTCCTCAAATGATATTTCGCTGTAAAATTTAATAAATTCCTGCGGCATCTTATATTCATAGAAACTAAGCACTTCATTCAGTATTTTCTTTATTTCATCAATATCTGCGTCATATTCAAAACTTTCTATTTTTTTCTTGTTTTCCTTTACAATTTTTTCATAAACAGAGTGAATTATACTACCAAACATGAGAGGGCTAATTTTTTCATCAATTTCCTCTATTTCAGTTTTTCCTATCATATTCTCAAGATAATATCCATATTCAAATTTTTCCATTTTCTCAAATGAATAATACCCTAAATTCAATCTTGCATCTTTTAAGCTTTCCAAATCCTTTTTCAGCTTCGACTTTATAAATTTTCCTATTTTTCTTTTTTCCCACTTATCTTCTGTAAAGTATCTTTTTACAAATTCAAGTTCATCCTTTTCCAGTATTTCATTTTTTATTACTTCTTTACCGTATTTCAGTCTGATCTCTTCAACAATTCCTGAGCAGTCCTTATTTTCATCTATATTTTTAATATACGACAGATACACATTTCCCGCGTTTAAAATATTATTAATAAGCTTAAAGTTTTCAATCTTTTTTTCTTCTTCTGAAACAGGAAGACCTATTTTTTCCCTCTGTATTTTTGATAATAGGAAATTATTCACCCTTACCTCAGGAAACGTATCCTGAAGATTTAAAAATATAAGATTTTTTTTAGAAGTTTCTGAAATTGAGGAAAAATCATTTATACTGTACTGTTCAGCATCTTCTTCACTTATTTTTTCAAGATCAAGGCTTATCGCTTTTTTGTCGAGATATTTCAAAAATAATTTTAGCAGGCTCGCTGATATATTTTTCCCAAAAAATCCTTTCCACAAATCATCAAAATCAAATTCCTCCAGAACTCTCATTTCTGAGAGGGCTTCAAAATATTTATCACGGACATTGCTCCCTTCAATATCATTTTTATTAAAGAGCTCTGAAAGATAATCTTCAAAATCCTTTAAAGTGGAAAAATTTAATATTCTTTCCAGTTCTCCTATAAATTCCGTAAGTAGTTTAACTTCATCTTCATATAAAAATTTTTCCCGGTCTTCATTTTCTTCAGCGAATTTATTTAACTGCTCCTTCGAAATATATTTATAATCCTCTCTTGCAAAAGATTGAAAATAGGAATAAGTTTTTCCAAGACCAAAAGTATTTAAAAAATTATCTGATTTGTATGCACTATACAGTTCCTTTACTCTAAACATATAAAGTTTCTTACCATTTTCTTTATGAACTGTCCTCACACTTTCCAGAATATTGTATAAAAGTTCCAGAACTTTATATATCTTTGTTTTCTGCATTGTTATTTCAAGATTATATTTTATTTTAGACTGATTAAGAAGATGATAGTCTGCCTCATTATTTTCAATATTTCCCTGTAAATCATATATTTTACAGTCTTTTACATCTTCACCGGAAATATCCCCGAAAGAAAGCTTTTTTATCATTCCCAGTAGCTGTGCAAATTTATTTTCATATTCATGAATTTCAATATTTACACTGAAATTTCTTTCAAATTCCTCTTTCTCAGGCAGTGAAAAGCTATCTTTTATCTGGAGTTTTTTCTCATCAAAGTCATTTTTTCCCAGCTGAAGCTTATTTTCAACTTCTATTCCCTTTGATTCAAGAATTTCAATCATTTCTTCTTCAAATGGAGTAAATTTAACTTTATTTATAAAACATATTTTTTTATACTTCTTTATAAAAGCATCTGAGATATTTTCTTTTTTTCTAAGCATATAAGGCAGAATAAGCCCTTTTTCCTGTACTTTTTTTTCTATATTTTTATTTATCTTAATAAGCGTATCAAATGTTTTTTCCTGCCATTTTTCAAGTCCTATTTTTTCTTTATCTGAATAATCTACCTTATATTCCTGCATTTCAGAAAAAAGTGCATAAAAATTGTATGCAATATCTATTGCATCATAATAATTCTTTATTTTCAAGTTCTTTTTTATGCTGTCATTCAATGAATTATAGAACAGTACAACCTGTTTTTCTTCCTTTATGACAATTTTATCTGTTTCAAAAAGTTTTTCATAAAAATCATAGCTGTTCAGTAATTTAAAGTTGTTGAAAATGTTCTGATATGTTTTTAAGTACTCCCTTTTTATTTCAAAAAACGAAGATGAATTTTCAAATACATATAAATTTTCTTCGTTTTTATCAAATTCTTCAGAAAGGATTTCCTTCAAATCAGATTTTAAGCCAAGATAAGTTATTTTCATTATAAATTCCTCACTCCTTTTTTAATATTATATACATTATACTTCTTTATTCAATTATTTACAACTGAAATTGCTGACCCTGATTTCCATTTTTACAGTACTTTCATTTCTATATAACTTTTCAGGTATGTAATAAAAAATCAGCTCAGCTACCAAATCCTTAAAAAGAATACGGTAAAACCGAGCTGATTATTTTTTATTATCTTATTATCTGAAACAGTATCGCCACAACTAGAAATGCTGTTGCTATCCATTCAGTAAACTTTTCAATTCCTTCTTTTTCCTCGTCTACTATATTGGCATTTTTAGCCAGTCCCTGACTTCTGTCAGGCTGTAACAGGATAACAGCTATCATAATTATAGCTAAAACTACTAAAATTATTACCAGTAAATTTTCTAACATTATTCCTCCTATTAATTTACGGCAAATTATACATTAACTACTTAACTGCAGAATCTCCCGCTTTTACTATTACAGTGAATTTTTCAGGAATTAAGCTTGCTCCTCCAACTAATCCACCATCTATATCTTTTTGAGCAATAAGCTCAGCCGCATTGGCATCATTCATTGATCCACCATACTGAACTGTTACATTTTCAGCCACCTCAGCATTGTACAGCTTCACAAGTAAATCTCTTATAAATGCATGAACTTCCTGTGCCTGTGCAGGAGTTGCAGTTTTACCTGTTCCTATTGCCCATACAGGTTCGTATGCAATTACTACATTTGCCATTTTTTCAGCACATACATCCTTTAATCCACCTACTATCTGCTCTTCAACCACTTTTTCAGTAGTTCCATTTTCTCTTTCTTCCAATTTTTCTCCAACACATAAAATTGGTTTCAATCCATGCTTAAGTGCCGCTTTTACTTTTTCATTAACTATGGCATCAGTTTCCCCATAGTACTCTCTTCTTTCTGAATGTCCTAAAATAACATATTCAACACCTAAATCCTTTAACATCAATGGAGAAACTTCTCCAGTATAAGCCCCACTGTCATTTGCATTCATATTTTCAGCAGCTATTTTAATATTTGATCCGGCTGTTTCTCTTGTTGCTGTTTCTAAAGCTGTAAACGGTACCCCTATAACTATTCCTGCATTTTTAACATCTGCAACCAGAGGTTTAAATTCTGCAAAAAATTCTGCCGCTTCTTTTGCAGTTTTATTCATTTTCCAGTTTCCCGCTACGATTACTTTTCTCATTATTTTTCCTCCATATTTTTATTTTTCCTAGATATTTTAACATACTTTATTATATTTAACAATAATATTTATTCAGTATTGTTACATTCTGAAAAATATCAGCTTTAAAAACACATTTCAAAATACTGAACTGTTCTAGTTTTTACCTGTCATTTCACTTTTTTCATTTAATTCTGCAAATGCAGTTATTGTACTCGCAAGATTCTGAAAATTTGCAGGGACAATAATTTTTGTAGCCTGTCCATCTGCAACTCTTTCAAATGCTTCCATTCCTTTTAATGAAAGTACTTCAGGTGTAGGTTTAGCTTCATTCAGAAGTCTTAATGCTTCCGCTTTTGCCCTCTGAATTGAAAGAATAGCTTCTGCTTCCCCTTCAGCTTCTTTTATGGCCTGTTCCTTTTTAGCTTCTGCTCTCAATATTGCGGCCTGTTTTTCCCCTTCAGCCACTAATATTGCAGATTCTCTTTTAGCCTGTGCTTCAAGTATATTTGCCCTTTTTTCCCTTTCTGCCTTCATTTCCTTTTCCATGGCAGATCTTATATCAGCTGGTGGAATTATACTTTTCAGCTCAACCCTGTTTACTTTAATTCCCCATGGATCAGTAGCCTCATCAAGTTCAACTCTCATATTTGTATTTATTACATCTCTCGAAGTCAGTGTCTGGTCGACAGTCATGTCTCCGATTATATTTCTCAATGTTGTTGCAGTAAGATTTTCGATAGCTGATATTGGTCTTTCAATACCATAAGTATATAGTTTCGGATCAGTTATCTGAAAATATATTATTGTGTCAATCTGCATAGTAGCATTATCTTTTGTAATTACCGGCTGAGGTGGAAAATCCACAACCTGCTCTTTCAATGAAACTACTCTTGCAACCCTGTCAAAAAACGGATTTATAAAGTTCAGTCCTGATGACAGAGACTGGTCATATTTTCCTAATTTTTCAATAATATAAACTCTTGATTCAGGAACAATCTTAATAGCCTTAAATATTATTATTAAAGCTGCTACTAATATTATTATTCCAAATGGTAATAAAAGAAACATACTTATCTCCTCCTAATTTTTCATTTCAGTTATTTTTTTCTGTTATTATTTTTTTTCAAGTACAATTTTATTTCCTTCAAAATTTTTTATTTTTACAATGTCTCCTGCCTTAAAAAATTCTTCACTTATTCCTGTCCATATTGAACCTTTAAATTTAACTTCATATTCCTTTTTCAATTTGTCAGTATTTACAACTTTTTCAATCTTAATTTCAGAACCTTTCATCTGAGAACTGAAATTTTTGTCTGTCTTCTGAATATATCTTCTCAGGACAGGTCTTGTAAATATTACAAAAATCAATGAAAATACTGAAAAAATTAAAAATTCTACCTTAGAATTGTTTATAAATCCTGCCAGCAAAGTTACAATTAAAGCTGCAAGAGCCAGCCATATTGTAACAAGACCAGGTATTACAATCTCAAGTATAGCAAAAATTGCCGTAGCAATTGCCCAAAACATAGCTCCCATTTAAAATTCTCCCTCCCGGAATTAATCCATTCGTAAGTTTTTTGTTTTTATGCATTTCATATGTTCTGTATAAATTTTTCTATTATATTATACTACATTTTTTAATTTTTTTAAAGATTAATAAATTTAACAGTCAATAGCGGAAATATAAAACTTCATTGAAATTTCATCTTTTTATCCAAATTATTTGTATAAATTTATAGATTCCATGAATTTTGCAATTTTTGTTTCAAGTTCTTCCTTAATTGTATTTTCCTTGTCAACAACAGCCTGAGGAGCTTTTGCCAGAAATGCCTCATTGGAAAGCTTTCCTAAAACCTTATCCAGTTCCTTCTGAGTTTTTTCTATATCTTTTTCAAGCTTTGCAATTTCCTTTTCCTTGTCTATAAGATCAGCAAGCGGAACATAAATTTCAGTAGTTTCAACAAGTCTGAATCCTACAAGTTCAGGAATTTCAATATCAGGTGTGAAATCATATTTTTCAATATTTGCAAGCTTGTCTAAAATTTTCGGATTATTTTCCAGTATTCTTTTTTCAGATTCATTGACTGTCTTAAATATTACTTCTATTTTCTTTGAAGGGAAAACATTGTTTTCTCCTCTTATATTTCTTACAGCTGTTACAACTTCTTTCAGATAGTCAAATTCCTTTTCAGAATCACCATTTACTAATGCTTTGTCTTCCTTAGGAAATTCTGAAAGCATTATTGTAGGTTCATCTATTTCAAGTTTCTGCCATATTTCTTCTGTAATAAATGGCATAAATGGATGAAGCATTTTCAATCCATTATCCAGCACATGCTTTAATACCCACTGGGCAGTCACTTTGTCCGTACCTTCTCCGCCATAAACTCTCGTTTTAGCAATTTCCACATACCAGTCACAGAAATCTCCTCTGAAAAATTCATAAGTTATTTTTGCAGCACTGTCAAGCTCATATTTTTCCATGCTCTCATTTATAGCCTTTGACGCTGACTGAAGCTTTGACAATATCCATCTGTCTTCCAGCTTAAATTCCAGATCCATTACAGATACTTTATCATCAAAATCTTCAAGATTAGATAATACAAATCTTGATGCATTCCATACCTTATTTGCAAAAGTCGATCCCATTTCAAGAAGTTTTTCTGAAAAATGTATGTCCTGTCCCTGTGATGTATTGTAAAGGAAACTGAATCTTATTGCATCAGCTCCGTATTTATCTATAAGATCCAGAGGATCAGGTGAGTTTCCAAGTGATTTACTCATCTTTCTTCCCTGTTCATCTCTTATAAGTCCATGTAAATATACATAGTCAAAAGGTATCTCATCATTTATGTATAAACTCATCATTACCATTCTTGCTACCCAGAAGAACAGTATGTCTGCTCCTGTTACAAGTACATTTGTAGGAAAGAATTTTTCAAGATCCTTTGTTTTGTCAGGCCATCCCATTGTGGAGAAAGGCCATAAAGCTGATGAAAACCATGTATCAAGTACATCTGTCTCTTCCCTTAATGGAACATCTTTTCCAAATTTTTCCCTTGCCTGAGCTTTTGCTTCCTCTAAATCCCTGGCTACAAATATTGAACCATCTTCTGTATAATAGGCAGGTATTCTGTGTCCCCACCAGATCTGTCTTGAAATTGTCCAGTCCCTTATATTTTCAAGCCAGTTGTAGTACACTTTTTCCCATCTTTTTGGAGTTATCTGTATTTTACCATTTTTTACTACTTCCAGAGCTCTTTCAGCAAGAGGTTTCATTTTTACAAACCATTGTGTAGAAACTCTTGGCTCAATTACTGAGTCACATCTGTAACAGTGTCCAACAGCATTTTTATGTTCCTTCACTCCTACAAGGTATCCCTGTTCCTCAAGGTCTTTCAGTATAGCCTTTCTTGCTTCAAATCTCTCAAGCCCACAGTATTTTCCACCATTTTCATTTACTTTTGCATCTTCCGTAAATATATTCAGGAAAGGAAGTCCTGTTCTTTTTGCTACTTCAAAGTCATTAGGATCGTGGGAAGGTGTCATTTTAACTACTCCTGTTCCAAATTCCATATCTACATACTCATCAGCAACTACAGATATTTCCCTGTCCATTAATGGCAGTATTACCTTTTTTCCTATTAAATCCTTATATCTTTCGTCGTTAGGATTTACAGCTACTCCTGTATCTCCCAGCATTGTTTCAGGTCTTGTTGTAGCAATTACAACATATCCGTCACTGTCTTTTATAGGATATTTTATTTCCCATATTTTTCCATTTTTTTCAAAGTGGTTTACTTCGTCATCTGCAAGGGCAGTCTTATCATGTGGACACCAGTTTACAATGTATTCTCCCCTGTAAATCAGTCCATCATTGTAAAGTTTTATGAAAACTTCCTTTACAGCTCTTGAAAGTCCTTCATCCATTGTAAATCTTTCTCTTGACCAATCAGGAGAAACTCCCAGTTTTCTTAACTGTCTAGTTATAAGTCCGCCATGTTTTTCTTTCCATTCCCACGTTTTTTTCAGGAATTCATCTCTTCCGATTTCTTCTTTTGAAGTTCCCTGTTCCTTAAGCATTCTCTCAACTTTGTTCTGAGTGGCAATTCCTGCGTGATCCATTCCCGGAACCCACAAAGTATCAAATCCGCTCATTCTTTTATATCTTATTATTGCATCCTGAATAGTGTCATCCAGCATATGTCCCATGTGAAGTATCCCTGTTACGTTAGGAGGCGGGATTACTATTGAGTAACCTGGCTTCTCATCATTATACTGTGCACTAAAGTATCCATTTTCTTCCCATATTTTATACCACTTGTCTTCAATTTCAGTTGGCGAATAAACTTTATCCAGTTCTTTTTTCATATTTTTCTAATTTCTCATAAGTTCAGAATAATCCCGAGAAATTCTTTACCTCCAATCCTTTTATATTATATTTCCTGTTACGATTAAATATTTCTAATATGTATCTAACTGTTTTTAAACATAATTAGTGCATTCTGATGATTTCCATAATAATTTTTCCTTACCGATATTTCTTCAAAACCATTCTTTTTATACAGTTTTATTGCTTTCTCATTGTTTTCATTAACTTCCAGAAATATTTTCCTTCCATTTTTACAAAAAATATCAGCTGTATAATTCAGCAGCATATTTCCATAGCCTTTTCCCTGTTTTTCCTTTAATACAGCTATCTCAAAAAGGTCAATACTGTCAAAGGTATCATAAAATACTGCATATCCCGATATTTCTGAAGTTTCTTCCTCACTCAGACAGAAAACACTGTACAAATCATCATTCAAAATTTCTAAAAAATAAGTTCCATTTTTCTTTTCTTCAAAATTTTCATTGTGAATTTTTGTGAGTTTTTCAACTATTTCAGAAGATGCAGCACCTGTTGCAATTTTTATTATATCAGTCCCAGTCTGTTTAATGGCCACCATCTGAACAGCAACTTCCCTTTTATTCTATCTTCTGAAACATATCCAAAAAATCTTGAATCAAGACTGTTTGTCGTATTATCTCCCATAGCAATATAATAGTTCTTATCAAGAGTCAAAGTTTCTCCCTTTAACAGCTTCAAAAACAGTGCATCATTATATTTCAAATCCATTATAGGAAGTACAGTTTCCTGTCTTCCTTCCACTTTGAGAAAGAATGTATAATACACATCATATTTTGGATTATTTTCCTCATAATGATCTTCGTTTCCTATTATATCCTTAAATCCTTTATCAGTACCTATTCTAGCTAAAAATTCCTCCGGAGTTAAATATTTGTAATTTCCATCTCCGTATCCTGACCAGTCAGTTCCGGTAACAAAGTTATCCGTTCCTTCTATTTTTGCTTTTCCTTTAGGAATTATAACTATTTTATCAATTTTTATTTTATCCCCCTTTTTAGGAATATATATCTTGCTGTCTAATAAAAAACCGTCTTTACTATAAGGTCTGTTCAATTTTTCAGCTTTTTTATCGTTTAAATAGATACTTCCTGCATCAATATTTGATACTCTTGTATTCCCTGCTTCATCCACTGTTGAAGGATCTGTCAGATTCATTTCCTGTACATCTTTAATCTGTAAAGTCTGACCTGCCACTCCTACCAATCTTTTTGTAAACATAAGCTTATTTGTCACAGGTTCCTTAAACGCCACAATGTCATTCACTTTTGGAGATGTAAATTTGTACTTTATCATATTGGCAAAAACTCTGTCTTTTATTTTTATCGTTTCTTCCATTGATCCCGTAGGAATCACATAATTTCCAAGATAAAAAGTCTGTATAAGAAGTACAAGTACTACTGCCATTATTGACATATCCACTCTGTGAAGAGCTTTACCAAAACTGCTTCTACGTTTCTTTTCCACTTCTATTTTTTCCTCAAGATTTTCTATTGTAATCTTTTTATCGCCATTTCTTTTATCTTCCTTCATTTCCTCCATAAGAGTTCTCTCTGTAATTTCTTTTTTAGAAGGACGTCTAAATAAAAAAATAAGAATTACTGCCAATATGGCATTTATCACTAAAAAAACATAAAATTTCATATCCATTATATTAAACATCAAACGACCAAGAATAAGCATCACAATATTTCCCATAAATATCCATTCATGCTGTTCACGAAGTACAAGGAATAAAGCATTCAATGCAAATATCCCATATACACCTATTATTTTTATTCCTACATTAGGGTCAGGTGCTCTGTCTGAAATGTAAAAAAATAGAGCTGTTACTAATAATCCTATTACAGTAACGACATTTCCTATCATTAAATTTTTATCATTTTCTTCCAGTGAAATTTTATTTAGCACGGCATCTTCCTTTGCCTTTACAAAATCTATAACTTCCTTCTCCTTAAAAAAGAAATATACAAGAAACGCAGCTGTAACTAAATAAAATATCCCCCATAACAATATATTCATTTTTTTCCTTTCCAATAAACAGAAAAAGCTAGCAATTGCTAGCTTACAGCTACTTTCTGATTTCTTTAATTCTAGCAGCTTTTCCTGATAAGTTTCTCAAGTAGTATAATTTAG
>ERZ773043.889-NODE-889-length-17320-cov-3.031914_pt1 | contig 17320 bp, 12 predicted proteins | sample MGYA00580636_ERZ773043 | MGnify/ENA primary metagenome ERZ773043 (study PRJEB29015, sample SAMEA2737992) | human oral metagenome | biome: human oral; feature: human-associated habitat; material: dental | place: China | collected 2065 ... | reverse complement strand
AGTATCTCATCCAGATCTCGCCTAGAATATATATTTATAAGGAAGTAATTTCTATTTTTGAACCTTAGCACGATATTTTTGCGGATTAAGCCCAAAGGCTCATCCGCTCTTATTAGCATATAAATTTTAAACGGCAAGATGAACAATATGAAATTTATCGTATGATATAAAAACAATACAACTTTTCCTATGTGTACCCCTATGGACGACTTTTTATACAGCTCGTATGACGAAAAATAATGAAATCTTCCGTAGCTATCATATAGCTCTGATATAATGCAAAAACTTACCTTATCTATATCGTAGGCATCGCAAATTTTTATTACTTCCTCTTTCTTGACAAAATAAAAATCATTTAGCGCCTGATTTAGTGATCCGGGCTTATCGTCGAAAGCATTTATATAGCTGATTTTATTATTTTCCAATAAAAAATACGCGGGACTGCCCCTTCTTTTAATAGGCCAAAGTAATGTAGCCGGCAACAATAAAAAGACCACTACGATAAACATAACTAAATCGGCACTAAAATGCGTGTAAAATTTCAAGTTTAACGGAGTAACTTCTAAATTGAATATTTTATATAAGCAACCGAGTGAAAGAAAAAGAACGATATTGTTTTGAAAGTAAACCGCTCTGTCTATGATTTTGATCGGCTCTTTGTCGTAATCCCTCATAAAATTCCTTTTCGGTATGATTTTTGACAAAGCGCATTTTATCACCGCCTCGCTTTCGGTGCGTTTAAAGGTCGGGATATTTGCGGAGGCTCTTGCGACGAGTTGCTACGAGCGGCAGCTGTCTCAGCTAAGCGAGCGCTAGCGGTTTATCTGCGACCGCTTCGAGTATCGTTCGAGTACCGAGCGATCTCATCTGCGATTGCCGCGGGCGGAATTTTGCTCGAAATCCAGCCCCAATCTCGCCGCGAAATACTCGCGCAGCATCCGCCTTTGTGCTTCGTTTACGTTTAGCCGTAGCCAGATTACCCCGCGGGTCTAAATTTTACGCTGAAAACCGAAAAATTTCACGCCTTAATGTCGTAGCTGAAATTTTTCAAAAAATATATGCGTAAAGCCTCGCGCTCGGCTCGGCTAGGACGGATGCAAAAAAATACCGCCGCGCCCGTATCGTCCCTCCCGCGCAGTAGCAAGCAATCGCGCAGTCGTAGCCCCGCTCGTCCGTCTAGCCTTCGCGCGACGACGAGCTTTGAAGCGATCAAAATCGCAAAAATGCCCGCCGCTGCATAGATCGCAGCCTCGACAAAGCCGAATTTGATCGTCAAAAACACGCCTGCGACGTATGCGAAAAGAAGCAAGAATTTTAAAATTTCTTGCAGTTTCAAAAACCGCTCGTAGCTTATAAACGGCACGCGAAACGTCCGCACGAAGCCGAGCGACGGCTCTATCAGATCGACGCATCCAAGCATAAGATCGTATTTGTCTAGCCCTCTGCGAAAGGATATTTTAAGCTCGTCAAATTCCACGCGCGCCGCCTCTTTGCTACCGCTTCGCAGATAAAGTAACGCTAAAAACATAAAAACGATCGTCAGACTAGGCTTGGCTTGCTGCGAGCGTAGCGGGCTGTCCGTGTAAAACAGCTCCCCCGATCCGCCGATGTCCAAAGAGATAAAAATGCAAAAAAACGCAAGGATAGAGGCGGAGAAAATTCTATAAAACGTATCGTCGCAGATGAGGCTGAATTCGGGCTTTTGCATTAGTTTTTGTATAGCGGCGCGTCGGTGATTTTAAATCTAAATTTATTGCCCGCGCCGATAAATTTCACGAAGCTCGCTACGTCAAACCCCTGCTGCGGCGCGCTTAGCGGCGGCTTAGCAAGGATCTCGAAGCTTAGGCCTGCGTAGTTGAAAAACTTGCCGCAGCGCCGAAAGCCGCGTCTGCCGTAGAATTCTATGCGGCGCAGGCGCTGCGCGAGGTTGGGCGCGTCCTCGTGCGGCGGCTCGACGTCAAGGACGATTTGCGCGCGCGGATTTTGCGTGACGATGAGCGCGAGCAGCCTTGAGCCGATCCCCAGCCCGCGAAATTTCGCATCGATGCCGAGGTAGGCCACGTAAAAAATCTCGCTTTCTCCGCCGCTTGGAATTTCACTCTCATCGCGACGCGAAATCCCGCTCTCATCGTAGCACAAAATCTTTCCCTTTGCGGCATAGGATGAAATTTCTCTCTCCGTAGCGCTCGGTGAAATTTCTCCGTGCACGCTCACATTTGAAATTTTATCTGTCGCGACACCGCGGCATAGTATTTCTCCCGCACTCGCCTGCTTTAAATCGTCGTCCGCACATTTTATATTTTCGCTCGCTAGCCATTGATCCGCGCCCGCGCCCAAAACCCCGTCGCTAGCGCTTAAATCTGAAATTTCATTGCTCGTAACGTAGTTTGAAATTTCGTCGCTCGCAGTACCGAAAGATCCCGCATCGCAAGCGAATTCCACGCCGCTATGGGCTTTGGATCTTAAAATTTTATCCGCATTTAGGCGAGGCGGCGGCTGTTTGTGGTGCAAAACCGCGCGCTTGTAGGTTTGCTCGGTTCTATAGACGAAAAAGCCAACCAGCTCCTCGCCGCTTAAATTTTGCGCCGTCGTGGCGCAATTATCCGCAGAGCCGCAATTTTGGCTCGCTTTGCTGGGATTTTTACTTTCCAAGCTGGATTTTTTACTCGTTGCATTAGATTTTTTATCTGCCGCGTCGCGATTTTCGGAACTCAAAGAGGCTAATTCTACCGCGCCGCAGTCGCTCGCATCGAAATTTTTACTCGCAGCATCGCGATCTTGGCTCGCTTCGCCGCAATCCCGCTTTGCCGCGCAAAAATCTTGTTTTGGCGCGCATAAATTTTCGCCTGTCGCCGCGCCGCGATTTTTACTTTCCGAGCTGGATTTTTCACTCGTCGCATTAGATTTTTTGTCAGCCGCGCCGCTAGCGCTCAGGGCACCAAAATCCTCGAAAATCGCCGCGATTTCAAGCTGTCCTTTGCGCGACATTTTTAAGAAATTTTTTATGCTGATACGCTCGATTTCGGGGAACGCCGCGACGTTGATCGCCTCTATGCGCGCGATCAGCGCCGAGTCCTCGCCGATACGCTCAAGTCTCATTTTGCTCTCCTTGTCGCGATAGGCTTACCGCGTAAATTTAAAATTTGCCCGCTTTACTTGCCGAAATTTCATCGCTCGGCCCTTGAAATTTCATGAAATTTCGCAAAATTTCACCGCACCGCTCGTCTAAATTTAATCCTCGCCGTAAATTCGCTTTAAATTCCCCAGCGTCGCGCTCGCGTTTAGCAGTAGCGCATCGGCGATCGCCAGTCGCGCCATCGCGGTGGCTACGACGCTGCCGCGCACGGCGATACACGGATCGTGTCGCCCGCGCAGCTCGCAGACCGCGTCTGCGCCGCGCACGTCCACGCTGTGCTGCGCCATGAAAATGCTCGGGGTTGGCTTAAAATGCGTCGTGATCTCGATCGGCGCGCCGCTACTTATGCCGCCTAAGATCCCGCCTGCGTTATTGCTTGCGAAATTTGCGCCGATCTTGCCGCCGTTGGTGCGGATCGAATTTTTGCTAGCGCGCATAAAATCGTTGTTTTCACTACCTTTTAGCGTGCTCGCTTTCACTCCGGCGCCGATCTGCACGGCCTTTACGCCGTTTATGCCCATCAGCGCGCCCGCAAGCGTCGCATCCAGCTTGCCATACAGCGGCTCGCCGAGCCCCGCAGGCACGCCCGTGACGCGAGTTAGCACGCAGCCGCCGATACTATCGTCCGCATTTTTGACGCTTAGAATTAACTCCTTCTGCGCGTCCTCCACAGCGGGATCGAGTGCGAAAATTTCGCTGTTTTGCGCAAAATCAAAATTTAAAGCTTTGGCGTAAATTTCGCCCACGCCACAAATTCCGCTTTCTACGGAAATTTTAAAGTGATCTAGCAGGATCTGCGCAAATGCTCCCGCAGCCACGCGCACGGCGGTTTCGCGCGCGCTTGCTCGCCCGCCGCCTCGGTAATCGCGCAGTCCGTATTTGGCAAAATATGTAAAATCGGCGTGTGCGGGGCGGAAAATATCCTTTATGTTTTCGTAGTCCTTCGAGTGCTGGTTTGCGTTGCGGATGATAAATCCGATCGGCGCGCCGGTGCTGCGACCGTCAAAAATTCCGCTTAAAATTTCGATCTCGTCGGCTTCTTTGCGCGGCGTAGCGTATTTGCCGCCCGGTTTGCGGCGGTCAAGCTCGCTTTGTATTTTTGAAATCTCGATCGCCACGCCAGCCGGAAAGCCGTCCAAAACGCCGCCGATCGCCGCGCCGTGGCTCTCACCGAAGGTACTAAGGCGCAATTTTTCGCCGAAAGTATTCATAGCGCGCCTCCTTGATCGCTATCGCGTCCGTTTTGTTCGGCGTTTTTGTTTCGCTCATTGCTTCTTTTAGCGCTCGGCGTGCCGCCTGATGCGCCGGCGCGGTCGCTTTTTTTGCGGCCATGCGCCCGTCCATCGCCGTCTCGTGAGCCTTTTTTACCGTCCTGAGCGCAGTTCGCGCCGTTTTGTGCGTCGCTAGCGCATGCTGCTTGCTCGCTACTTGTTGCGCTAGTGCCGTGCGAAGCGCCGCTTTGTAAAAGCTCGATCGCGATTTGCGCGCATTTTTGCTCGGCCTCCTTTTTGCTCGCTCCCACGGCGGATGAGAGCCGCTTGCCGCCTACGAGCGCCGCCATTTCGAAGCTTTTTTTGTGATCGGGGCCGCTCGAGCCTAAAAGGATATATTCGGGCGTGACGCCGAATTTTGCCTGCGTGAGCTCTTGCAGCGCGGTTTTGTAGTCTCGCACAAGCTCGTTAAAGCTGATGCGCGGATAGAGGATTTCTAAAATTGCAGTCGCGATGCGGGCGGTGTTTTGCAGCCCGCTCTCAAGATAGACGGCGCCCATTATCGCCTCAAACGCGTCCGAAAGCAGCGATGGCTTCTCGCGCCCGCCGTTGCGCTCCTCGGACAGCGACATATTCAGGTTCTCGCCGATGCCCAAAAATTTTGCAAATTTAGAGAAGCTGCTTTCGTTCACGAGTGCGGCGCGCAGCTTGCTCAGATCGCCCTCGTCGCTGCTAAATTTTTTGAAAAGATACTCGCCCACGATCAGATCCATCACCGCATCGCCTAAAAATTCCAGCCTCTCGTTGTTATGTCCGTTTTTGGCGCTTTTGTGCGTAAGAGCGATCTTGAGGTGGGTTAAATTTTTAAATTTGTAGCCCAGTTTTTCTTGTAATTTTTCTAAATTTTGCATCTTTGCCCTTTATTATAAAATTTTACGAAATTCGCGGTGGTCCGCATGCAAACGGCGTCCGGTGCGAACAAAACCCGCACAAGCGAGACGAACGAGTGCGGGCATAGTCCGCGATAAATTCGTATTAACGCCGAATGAAACGCGCTAGCGCCAATCTGCGGCGAATAAAATTTAAACGTACCCGCTAATCCTAACGCAAGCCGTGCCGAAGCCTGATTTCCGCAAATTTAATATTTGCCAAAAACACGCCTGCTCCCAAATACAAGAGCCCGATTGCGTAAGCAAACGCACTAAAATCGGCTTCGGGCGATAAAATTTACGCCGAAGCGGTTCTGTATGCAAAGCAAACGCGGGTAAATCTATGCTAAATCCGCGTAACCGCAAGCTTTGCCGTAGAATTTCAGCCCTTTATCGCTTCTGCAGCCGCGCGAGCCATAGCGTCGCACTCCTCGTTTTGCGGATGACCCGCATGCCCCTTGACCCACGAGGCCTTGATCTCGTGAGGCGCCGCCGCCGCAAGGTATCTGCGCCACAGATCCGCGTTTTTCTTGCCCTTAAAATCGGTAACGACCCACTTTGCAAGCCAGGAATTTACCGCTTTAACGACATATTCGCTATCGGTAAAAAGCTCGACGCGGCAGGGCTGCTTAAGCGCGCTAAGCCCCATTATAGCGGCCGTTAGCTCCATTTGATTATTCGTCGTCATCGCTTCTGCGCCGCTTGCCTTTTTTATCGCGTCGCCGTATTGCAAGATGTAAGCCCAGCCGCCCGCTCCAGGGTTTCCGAGACAGCTGCCGTCGCTAAAAAGTTTGACCGATTTCACCGGTTTTCTCCGAAATTTGCGCTCTGATCTCCATGCTGCCTAGCTCGTAGCAGACCGGACAGCGGTGCGAGAAGAGCCCCACCGAGCTTTTGCACTTCGCGCAGGTGTAGCTAAAGCTAAGCCCCGCGTCCTCAAAGCCCGCGTCCTTCATAGCCATAAGCGCGTTGATCTCAAAAATTTTACTCGCGCTCTGCGGCTTTTGATCGCTTTTTCCAAGCGCGTAAAAAAGCGCGTTGTATTCCGCATCCTGCGTATTTACCGCCGCAGGGGAATCATAGATCAGATCGATAGCCTGCTCGATCGGCGGGAAGCGGTCAAAGCCCTCCATAGGCTCTTTGTTTTTGATAAAAAGCTCCATGCAGAACCGCCCTGCGCCTTTGAAGTTTAGCTTTGAAATTTTAGCGATCTTTTTATTAAACGGCGTATTGGCGTCGTTTGCGATGATCTGGGCGCGCTCGAACTGGCTTTGAGCATATACTTCGGCGTCCTGCTCGCGCAGCGCGTCAAGCACCTCAAGCGCCTCATTAAAGCGCTTCAGCCGCTCGTAAATCACCGTAAGATGCGTAAGGGCTTCTTTGTTTCTCGGGCGTAGCTTCAGCGCCTGTAAAAACACCTCTTCGGCGCGCCCTAAAAAGCCCGCTTTGAAATATACGATACCGAGATTGGTGAGGATAAACTCCCTCTGCACGCCGCCGCTAGCCTTACTTAGCGCGATTAGATAAATTTCTATCGCGCGCTCGAAGTCGCCGCTTTTTACGAAAGAGCTAGCTAAAATTCCAAGCGTCGGGATGTCTATTTGCGGGCTTGCCAAAAGCTGTCTGTGTTCGGTGCTAAGCGCGTCTAGGGTGTCAAATTTTTTGATGAAATTCTCTAAGCTCTGCCTCTCGTTTTTTTTAGAAAAAACTCCCCAAATGTAGCTTAGAATCGACACCAGTAAGATTATGCTTATCAGCATGATAAGCCCGAAAATCGGGTCGCGATCGTTTAAGAAAAAATTATCCAAATCAAACCTCGTCGCAAAAATAAAGGGCAATTATAGCAAAGTGCGGGTATAATTTCGCTTATGATTAAAAACGAAAGCATAGAAAATCTGCTGGCCACCGTAGATATCGTAGATGTCGTAGAAAAATATGTCCCGCTTAAGCGCAGTGGCGCAAATTTCGTGGGCGTCTGCCCCTTCCACGACGATTCGCACCCGAGCATGAGCGTGAGCTCCAAGCTTGGAATTTTTCACTGCTTTTCGTGCAAAGCGGGCGGCAATGCGATTAAATTTATCCAAGATTACGAAAAGATAAGCTTTCCCGAAGCGGTCGAAAAGCTTGCGGAGATGTATAATTTCGCGCTGCAATACACCGGCGCCAAAGTCCAGGAGCGCAGCGAAGAGAAGAAGGTGCTTGAGATTTTAAACGCCTACTACCAAAGCTGCCTTTATCAAAATCCTACCGCCGTAAAATACCTGCACGATCGCGGACTGAGCGATCAAAGCATTCGCAAATTCGGCCTTGGCTATGCAGGAGCTAGCGCGCAGACGATCAGGGTTTTGCAAAACGAAGAAATTCCGCCGCAAGACGCGCTAAATGCGGGCGCGGTGAAGCAAAACGAACGCGGGCTCTACGCAAGCTTCATCGAGCGCATCACCTTTCCGATCTACAACCACGCGAGCAAGCTCGTGGGCTTCGGCGGCCGCACGATAAGCGATAATCCCGCCAAATATGTCAATTCGCCGCAGTGCGCGCTGTTTGATAAATCTAAAATTTTCTACGCATTCGACCTTGCGAAAAAAAGCGCGATCGCTAAAAAAACCCTCATCATCACCGAGGGTTACATGGACGTCATTATGCTGCATCAAGCGGGCATTGATAACGCCGTAGCGGTGCTCGGCACGGCGCTGACGCCCGCTCATCTGCCGCTTATAAAGCGCGCGGAGCTTAACGTCGTGCTTAGCTTCGACGGCGACGCTGCGGGCATCAATGCGGCGATAAAATCGGCGCGGCTTTTGTGCCTGAATAAGATCGACTCAAGCGTCGCTATAATCGGCGGCGGTGCCGATCCCGCGGATATGATTGCGGCCGGCAAGGTGCGCGAGCTAGAGCAAATTTATGCTAGCGGCATGGAGAGCGGGGAGTTTCTGATCCGAAGAATCGCTAAAAAATACGACCTCGCCCGCCCCGTGCAAAAAGAAGCGGCGCTAAATGAGATCAAAGAATTTACCGCAGCGCTCGGCCCCGTGCTCGCCGAGTCCTATCAGAGCCTAGTGGCGCAAATTTTAAATGTCTCGCCCGCTTCGTTCAATCTCTCTAGCGGCGGTAAAAATTTCGGCGCGGGCTTTGAGGGGCGAAATTTTAACGAGGGCGGGAGCTTCGGCTCTCGCGATTTCGGCTCGCAAAATTTTAATGCAAGCGGAGATTTCAGCTCTTACGAGGGGTACAGTGCAGACGGCAGGGGCGGTGCGAGCGGGAGCTTAAACGGCGGAAATTTTGTTCGCGCGCAAAACACGGCGCGCTACGAGAGCTCTGCGCCGCCTGCGGCTTCGGCGAGGGGTGGGCGGACGCTACTGCGCCGCAAGGAGATCGCGGAGCTTCAGATCATAAAATCGATGCTGCTCGATGGCGAGATGGCACAGCTCGGGCTCGGCTGCTTGGAGCGGCGCGATTTTCGCATGCACGGCGATATTTTCGAGGCGTTTTTGGCTTTCGCTCGCAGCGGCGGAAATTTTAAAAATTTCATCGCGGGCGAGGGCGGTAATGTAGACAGCGCCTCCGAAAATTTTACCGCAGACGGCGCTGGAGAAAATTTTATCCGTAGCGAGAGCGTAAATTTAAAAAGCGGCGAGAGCTCTAGCGAGCAAAATTTTAACGGGCAGGGCTCCGCAAGCGCCGTAAATTTAAAAGGCTCCGTGCAGCAGGGCGCAAACGGCGGCGAGAAGCAAGACGTAAACAACATCGCAAATCAAGGCAAAAAGAAAGCCGCCGCTCAAAATATTCAAAACGCTCAAAGTGTCCAAAATACTCAAAACGTCGAAACCGAAGCCCTTGAAAATCTGCGCGCGCTCGCGCTGGACGATGAAATTTTGCCTATCGGCGGCGCGGCGCTTTTTAACGACGCGTGCAAAATTTTACGCCGCAACGCCCTGCAAGATCTGATGCAAAAGCTCAAAAACTCCGACGCGCCCGACAAGATCGAGCGGATCTTGGAGTATCAAAAAAAGATCAATCAACTCAAGTAAAGGAACGAAATGAAGGCATTGGCGCTCTTTAGCGGCGGGCTTGACTCCATGCTCGCGGTCAAACTCATCGTCTTGCAAGGCATTGAGGTGCTCGCGCTGAATATGGATATCGGATTTAGCGGCAAGGACGATAAGAGCGAGATCATGCGCCGCAGAGCCGCAGCCGCGGGAGCGGATTTTAAAAGCGTCGATATCAGAAGCGAATATCTGCGGCAGGTGCTTTTCGAGCCCAAATACGGCTACGGCAAGCACTTCAACCCCTGCATCGACTGCCACGGATATATGTTTAAGACCGCGCTTGCGATGCTGCAAAGCGAAGGGGCGAGCTTCATCATCACGGGCGAGGTGCTCGGACAGCGCCCGATGAGCCAGCGCGCGCAGGCTCTAGCTCAGGTCGGCGGGCTTAGCGGCGATGAGGAGGGGCTGATCCTGCGTCCGCTGTGCGCGAAGCTGCTGCCGCCCACGACGCCCGAGATCAAGGGCTGGGTCGATAGGGACGCGCTGCTTGACATCAGCGGGCGCGGGCGGGCTAGACAGATGCAGCTGGCGGCGGAGTTCGGCTTTGAGGATTACGAAACGCCCGCGGGAGGCTGTCTGCTAACCGTGCAGAGCTTCAGCGAGCGGATCAAGGATGCGGTAAAATTTGAAAAGATCGAAACGCCCGCGGACGCTGAAATTTTAAAATTCGGACGCCATCTGCGCCTGCCTGAGGGCGCTAAGCTCATAATCGGGCGAGATGAGAGCGACAACAAAAAGCTTGCCGCTGTGCAAAATCCAAAATTTAGCGAGATAAAATTTAAAGATGATGTCGTGGGCGCGCTAAGCCTGCTAAGCAGGGGCGCGAGCGAGGCGGATAGAGAGCTTGCGGCGAGGCTGGCGCTGACCTACGCCAAAACGGACGCCGCGCGTAGCTACGCCCTGCTCATAGACGGCAGCGAGCTGAGCACGAGCCCATTTGAGAGCAAGGATGCCGCCCGCGAGTATTTTGTGTAAAATCTAAACCGCCATCCAGGTTGTATTTGATAGGCGTAAAAACGATACATAAGCGCAAGAAGCTGCGATAGCAGATACAAGAGTAAAATTTAAAACGGCGGCGGCTGAAAGGCGAGCCGAAAATGCGGCTGGCTCAAAGTTAAATTTAACCGCCGCAAGCGCTAAATTTAAAAGCAAGAACGAGTAAATTTTATAAATTTAAGGAGCGTTTATGGAGTATTTCAAACCGTTTTTCGTAAAGATCGCAGGCCGCGCCAGAGATGACGATCACACGAGCGCGCACGATCGGATCATCGCGCCGCTACTGCAAAATGCGCTCACCGCCTACGTCTATAACGGGCGCAAAGATAGCATAGTGGGAGCTTTCGGTAGCGTGGAGCATCCGCTAAACTTGAGCGAGTTTAGTTTTCTCGTGCGCGAGCGGGGCAAATTTCGCCTCGATCTCTCGCGCGAATGCGTAAACGGCGCCGAGATCTTTTGGAACGCTTGCAGTTTTAGGCGCGGCTCGGTTATTATTTTGCTCGAGGGAGAGTTTGATTTGGCGCCTATTTTACGCCGCTGCGCCGAGATAAGCATAGACGAGACGCCAAACATGGGAAACAGCCCCGCAGCAACCAAGCTTGCTAAGCGCGCGATGAGCGAGGGACAGATCGCCGTGCTTTTTAGCGCTTCGAATGGGATAGAGTGGATGGATATCTACGCTCCTGAGGCGGTACAGGCTAAAATTTTAAAACTTGCGGATGAGATAAATCCAAATTTAGATTAAAATTTGGCGCCAACCTCGACTTTCGGCGAGAAATTTAAAATTTAAAAGCCGAGCTCCGCATTAAATTTCACGCTAGACAGGCATTGCGCGTCCCTGTGCGCGCAGACAAAGGTAGAGGTTGCAAAATAGGCCTCGTGCCTATCGCCCTCTGCGCCTTGCCAAAAGATAAAACAAAATGATCGCTGCTAAAACCACCGCAATTGCGGCGTAAATTTTACCCATGCCGCCGTAGCTTTTGGAGTCGTCGCTTAAATACAGGTTTATTACCGCGCCGTTATCAGTCGAAATTTCAAGCTTTGCGCCCTTTGCGCCGTTTAGCTTTACGCGCAGCATATTTGCCGCGGGGCTTGAAATTTCGGGCTTATCCATCAAAGAGTAGCTGGTTTTGTAGCTTTTCATCAAATCGTTGCAGTCTTTCGGGGTTACGAATATGTCGTAAAACGCGCCGTTTTTCACGCTCAAATTTTCTCCGCCTTGCACGACGAAGTATCTAAATTTGGGCGCCTGCGTGATAAACTCCCACCATAGCGTCTTTTGCTTGCCGCCCTGCTCGTAATTAAACTCCGCGTCATATTTGGCGTCGAATTTAAAAACATCTCTGCTGAAAAGCACGAACTGCCTATCGCTTAAAATGGCGTTAGGATCGGAGTTTTTGTCTAAAATTTTAACGTTTTGAAGCTCCCTGCCGCCTTCGTAAATTTTAAAACTTTTCATCGCTACGGGCGGCCCCTCGGCATTAAACTCCACGCTTACGGGATTTGCGGTGATTTTGCACTCAGGCATGGGATCCGGAATTTCATTGCTGAAAAACGCAAGCGCGGGCTCGTCGTTCGGGTAGTATACGTAAGGGCGCGAGTTTAGCGCGGTGGCGCTTTTGAACTTATCCTCCCTCATCCGTAGCGTTTCGTTTTTACACATCCCCAGTAGAAATTTGCCGCTTCCTTCGTCGTTTAAATTCCGCGAGCAAAAGGCGTTGAGACGCGAATTCCCCATCTCAAAAACGTAGCTGCTTTTTTTGCCGTGCTCAAAATAGCCGATGCCGATCTCATCTGAGGCAAAATCCAAAAATGCAAATCTATGGTAAATCGCGCTTAAAAGCCCGTCGATCGCGCTTTTTAGATCGCTTGAGTTATAGGATAAATTTTCACTCACGACGGCATTATAGCCTGCGTAAAAAGCGCGCTTTGACGGATTTTCACCCGTAAAATTCGGCTTGCCCGGGCTCTCGTCGTGCGACATCGCCTCGTTTGCGACGACATATTTTGCGTGATTAAGCGCGGAGATATTTAAAATTTCATTCTGCGAAAGCTGATTTAGCCCCGATTTTACGCGCACATTGTTGATGTAGCTTAGCGGATCGTCGTAAAAGGAAAAGCCGCTCATCGCAACGAGCGGCTGTTTTAAATTTGAGGGGGTGTTTTCGCATGCGGCAAAAAGCGCGCAGATCGCCCCAAGACCCAGGAGCCTAAGCCGTAGGGCCCGCTTTGGCAAACTCGACCCCCTCTTTTACGTCCTCGTAGCGTTTAAAATTCTCTTCAAACATCTTTGCGAGCTTATCGCGCGTGATTTTATATTCCGCCGGGTGCGTCCACGTATTAATAGGATTTAGCAGCTTCGTCTCGACGCCTGCGAGCTCTTTTGGGATCGCAAGGTTAAAAATACCAAAATTTTCAAATTCGCACTTTTTGATACTGCCGTCTAGGATCGCGTTTATGCACGCGCGCGTGGCTTTGATGCTCATTCGCTTGCCCACGCCGTACGCGCCGCCGCTCCAGCCTGTGTTTACGAGATAGACGCTGACATTATGTTTGTCGATCTTTTCGCCCAGCAGCTTAGCGTAAACGGTCGGGTGCAGCGGCATAAACGGCTCGCCGAAGCACGCGCTAAATGTCGCCACCGGCTCGGTGATGCCGCGCTCGGTGCCCGCAACCTTTGCTGTATAGCCGCTTAGGAAATAATACATCGCCTGCTCTTTGCTTAGCTTTGCGACCGGCGGCAAAACGCCGAATGCGTCGGCGGTCAGGAAGATGATGTTTTTGGGATGGCCGCCCGCAGAGCTTGGCTCGTAGCCCTCGATATGATAGATCGGGTAGCTGACGCGGGTATTTTCGGTCTTGCTGCCGTCTTTGTAGTCTACTACGCCCGCCTCGTCCGCAACCACGTTTTCAAGCAGCGCGTCGCGTTTGATCGCGGCGTAAATTTCAGGCTCGCTGCTCGGGTCTAAATTTATGCATTTCGCGTAGCAGCCGCCCTCGAAGTTAAATATCCCCTCATCGTCCCAGCCGTGCTCATCATCGCCGATTAGCTTGCGGTTTGGATCTGTAGAGAGCGTCGTTTTGCCCGTGCCGCTTAGACCGAAAAATAGCGCCGTGTCGCCCTGCTTGCCCACGTTTGCCGAGCAGTGCATCGACATCTTGCCCGCAAGCGGCAGCCAGTAGTTCATCATCGAAAAAATTCCCTTTTTCATCTCGCCGCCGTACCACGTGCCACCGATAACCGCGACGTTTTCCTCGACGTTAAAGATAACGAAAACGTCGGAGTTTAGCCCGTCGCTCGCGTAATCTTCGTTTTTGCATTTGCACGCGTTGTAAACGACGAAATCGGGATGAAATTCCGCAAGCTCGCTCTCGCTTGGGCGGATGAACATATTTTTAACAAAATGCGCCTGCCACGCGACTTCGGTTACGAAGCGCACGTTTTTACGGCTGGATTTGCTCGCGCCGCAATAGGCGTCTTGGATAAAGATTTCCTTGTCGCTTAGCTGAGCTTTGGCTTTGGCTAAAAGCTTATCGAAAAGCTCTTTTGAGATAGGCTGATTTATCTTGCCCCAAGCGATGTATTTTTGGCTCGGATCTTGCTTTACGAAGTATTTATCCTTTGGGCTGCGACCCGTAAAGATGCCGGTATCGACCATAAAAGTGCCGTTGCTGCTAACGCGTCCCTCGCCCATAGCCTTTTCAAGCTCAAAAAGCTCGTCGTAGCTTAGGTTGTGGTTGATTTTTTTAATATCTTTAAGACCTAGTTTATCCAGATCGTTCGGAGTCGTCATTTTGCGTCCTTTTTAAATTAAATTTTGATAAAAGATTGCGCTATTATAGCTTAAAATTTAGGTGAGCTCGCTTAAGCACCGAGGATGATCGCCATGAAATTTAGGCGGAAGTGCCCGCCTAAATTTTAGAGCTTATCTTAAAATCGCGAGCACCTGATCGGCATCGACCGTATCGCCTTGAGCGATCAAAATTTTATCGATTATGCCGTCACGCGGGCTTTCGATATTTATCTCCATCTTCATCGCTTCAAGAACGATGACATTCTGCCCCGCCTTAACAGCGTCGCCTTCCTTTATTAAAATTTTAAATACGTTACTAGGAAGCGTCGCTTTTATATCGTTATCGTCCGTACCACTTCGCGCGTCAGCAGTGGGCTGCTCGCCGGCGGAGCCTTGCGGCTGCGGCTTTGCGGGCGCTGAGGTATCGAAGCTGACGTCGTATCGATCGCCGTTTACGAGCACGTTTTGTCCGGCAAATTCTACGTTGTAAATTTTGCCGTTAATTTTAACATCAAATTTGCCGTTTTTAGAAATACCGCTTTGATGACTTGTGGCGGGTGTTACGTCCTCTTTTTTGCGGCTCATCACCTTGCCCTCGCCTTTTAAAAACGCGATGCCCTTTTCTTTGCACGCAAGCGCGATAAATACGTTCTCCTCACTAGGCTCGATGCCCTGCTCGCGTAGAATCTTCTGCGCATACGCGACGCTCTTGCTCTCGTCGGCATCGGCGATATCTACGGCGTGTTTGGTAGTAGGCTGTAGTCCCAGCTGCTCGGCGGCTAGCTTAATCACGGCTTCATCCGGCTTAACGGGCGTTTTGCCGAAATAGCCTAACACCATCTTGCCGTAGCCCTCGGCGATCTTTTTCCACGGACCGAACATTACGTTGTTAAACGCCTGCTGGAAATAAAACTGACTAACCGGCGTTACGCTCGTGCCGAAACCGCCCTTTTCGACGACCTCGCGCATAGCCTTGATGACGGCTGGGAATTTGTCTAAAATTTTATTATCGCGCATCATCTGAGTGTTCGCTGTAAGCGCGCCTCCGGGCATCGGGCTAAACGGAATGAGCGGACTTACCTGCGTGGCCTCGGGCGGCATAAAGTAATCCTTCAAGCACTCGCCCAAAACCTCTTCGTATTTTAAAATTTTCTCTGCATCCAGGCCCAGGTCGAAATTTTGCCCCTTCGTCGCGTGCAGCAGCGTGAGGATGTCCGGCTGGCTCGTGCCGCCGCTTACGGGATGCGCGGCAAGGTCGATGCCGTCTACGCCCGCAACGAGCGCAGCCTGATAGCATGCGACGCTAACTCCCGCCGTCTCGTGGGTGTGCAGGCGGATATGCACGCCGTCGCCTAAAATTTTACGCGCGCGCTTGATCGTTTCATAGACCTTCTGCGGGCTGCTGGTGCCGCTTGCGTCTTTAAAACAGACGCTGTCAAACGGGATCTGCGCGTCTAAAATTTGACGTAGAATTCTCTCATAAAACGCCGCATCGTGTGCGCCGCTGCATCCCGGCGGCAGATCCATCATCGTAACCACGACTTCGTGTTTAAGACCGTGACGATGTATGCACTCGCCGCTAAATTTTAAATTTTCCACGTCGTTTAACGCGTCGAAATTTCGAATCGTCGTCGTGCCGTGCTTGGCAAAAAGCTTGGCGTGCAGATCGATGATCTCGCGGCTGCCTGTATCGAGCGTGACGGTATTTACGCCGCGGCTAAGGGTCTGCAGGTTCGCCTCAGGCCCCACGATGCTTCTAAATTTATCCATCATCTCAAAGGCGTCTTCGTTTAGGTAAAAATACAGGCTCTGAAACCGCGCGCCGCCGCCGAACTCGAAGTGCGTGATGCCCGCGTCTTTGGCCGCGCTAACGGCAGGCAGAAAGTCCTCCATCGCCACGCGCGCGCCAAAAACTGACTGAAATCCGTCGCGGAAGGTCGTATCCATAACGTCGATAAGCTTTTTAGCCATTTTTAGCTCCTAGGTTAAATTTAGCGTGAATTTTAATATTTCTAGCCTAAAAAAGCTTTTAAACCAAAAATCCCCGGAAAGATTGCGAGCGTTAATAGCACTAGAATTTGCAATAAAATAAAAGGTAGCACGCCCTTGTAAATATCCGTGGTGTGGATTTGCGGCGGCGTCACGCCCTTTAAGAAAAATATCGAAAACCCAAATGGCGGCGTCATAAACGATGTTTGTAAATTTACAGCGATTAAGATCGCAAACCACACGGGATTGATATGCAAAGACTCTACTATCGGCAAAAGTATCGGCAAAATGATATATGAAATTTCGACATAATCGAGAAAAAATCCAAGCACTATGATAACTACCATCGTAAGCGCGATAAATCCCCATGCTTGACCGGGCAGATTCTCCATAAAATTTTTTACGACCTCATCTCCGCCCGTGTAAGAAAAAATCATCGAAAATGCCGTGGCGCCCATCAAAATCATAAAAACCATACCTGAAATTTTAGCGGTATTTTTTAGCGCGTCATAGATCAGCCCAAATGAAAACGTGCGGTATAAAACAGCTAGCGCTATCGCACCCAAGCAGCCTACCGACGAGCTCTCCGTAGGTGTAGCTATGCCCGCAAAAATAGATCCCAGGACGAGCAAAATCAGCACGAGCACCGGCACGACGTTTTTAAGCGCGATAAAAATTTGCTTTGATTTGCTAAGCCCCTCTAGCGGCGGAACAGGCGGCGCATAATCTTTGCAAATATATGAAATAATCGCAATATAAATCACGTAAAAACCCACTAGCACGAGCCCAGGAATAACTGCTGCAGAGAAAAGATCACCCACAGAGACCGAAAGTATATCGCCTAAAATAATCAGCACGATAGAAGGCGGAATAATCTGCCCAAGCGTGCCCGCAGCAGCGATAGTGCCGGTAGCTAGGGGCTTATTGTAGCCGTATTTCATCATCACGGGCAGGCTGATGACGCCCATAGCGATGACAGTCGCGCCCACGATGCCCGTCGTAGCCGCAAGTAACGCGCCCACCAAAACAGTGCTGATCGCCACGCCGCCTCGTACGCCGCCGAATAAAAATGCCATCGACTCTAATAAGCGCTCCGCAAGGCGAGTCTTTTGCAAAATCATACCCATCAAAATAAAAAGCGGCACCGAAATTAGCAGCTGATTTTCCATAATCGAGTAAATTCTATTAGGCATCAGTGAGAAAAACTGCCTGCTCA
>ERZ773043.888-NODE-888-length-17333-cov-19.611240_pt1 | contig 17333 bp, 16 predicted proteins | sample MGYA00580636_ERZ773043 | MGnify/ENA primary metagenome ERZ773043 (study PRJEB29015, sample SAMEA2737992) | human oral metagenome | biome: human oral; feature: human-associated habitat; material: dental | place: China | collected 2065 ... | reverse complement strand
AAAGAACCTGTCAGATGACCTAGACAAAATATTAAATCAGGAAGTAGATGCAAGTAAAACAGAGCTTTTAATAGGGACTACATCAAGGGTTCTGGCAAAGATACTTGGAGCTGAAAATTATAAGGTTACTATGTCTGTAGGAAAAGCATACTCTGCAATGGTGGACAGAAAAACAGCAGAAAATTCAAAATACTATAGGGAAGCTTTTAATTATCATAATCTTGGAAAAGAAAAAGTAATAGAGGTTTTAGAAAAATCAGAAGATCCGATAATGATAATAAATCCAATTTCTGAAAATAAAGGTAGGTTACCGGACAGATTAATGGTTATAACAGATATTTTGGATGCAAAAGGCAATAATATAATTGTAATACAAGATGTAAATAAGAAAGGTTTATTATATAAGAAACGTATAAAAGTAATAAAGTCATAACAATATACAATAAAAAGGATATGAATTATCAAGTTCAATATGCCCTTGATAATAATGGTGTATTATATATGTATAATAAAAAAAAGTCCATCCTTTATTAGAGGCGTGATAGGCGTCCAATTCGCCAACAGGCATATCCCTAACAGTTATGAACTCAAGAAAAATATACAACACTTCTGGAACAATGTCAACTATAAGAACAATAAAAGTGGTATGAAAACCAAGTATACGGACCATAATGTCTCAGCCGGAATGTCATTTAAGTCAGCACTTGATTCCATAAATCTTACCGGAATTGATGACCATAAAAATAGCCTTAAGCTTAACAGTGTTAAAGAACTGGTAAAGAAAAATGAGGAACTTAAGAGTATCAATCAAGAGCTTAAAAGACAGTTTAAACTGACTAAGGGATATGAGCCAAGGAGTAGTGATATTGAAAGAATAGCATCAAAAATGCTTATTGAAAGTAATTCCACCTATGACAAAGCTATACTTAATGAAAATCTAAAAAGGCTTTATAAGTATATAAATAAGTATGAAGGTCAGAATACAGATGAAGTTGTAATGATAGCTACACTTATTGCAAAGGATGTTCTGTCAAAGTCCAAAAATATTGATAGCAGTGCTGCAAAGTATCATTCTAAGGTTTTAGGTATGATCAGAGATTATACATTACACTTAGACAGCAAAGAGCTTTTATCATTAACTAATCTTGGGACCTTTGATGATATAAGGAAGAATTATGCAGACAGCATAGAACTTTCAAGGGATGAGGGATTAAGTGTGGATGAAGCTTATGCAGAGCTTAATGAAGCCTATCCGCACCTATTCAGTGATGAGATTACTAATTCACCGGATAAGCTTACAAGGATTCTTGACTTTATTGAAGAGACTAAACCGGTAGTAGGTAATGCTTATGGTTTAGATATTGATCAGATGGCAAATATGCTTGCCGAAGATATGTTTAATAATTACCTTGATGTAAGGGCAGCAGAACCAACATTTGCCGATAAGTTTAAGGCAGAGCTTAAGGCTGAAAGAGAGCAGCACGCAAAGAGGCTCAAGGAAGTTAAAGAGGGTCTTATTGCAAAGCATAAAGAAGAAATAAGAAGGCTTAAGAGTGAAAATAGAAAGAGGTTGGAGGCAAGCCTTAAAAAATATAACACTGAAATCTCAAACCTTAAAGATATCATAGCAAAAAGTAAAGATGCTAAAAGGGTGGCAGAGCTTGAAAGAGAACTGAAAAAGGTAAAGAAAGCAAGACATAATATTATAGAACTTGCAAGCAATGTAAGTGTGCAGGAAAAGATGCTTGTTAATCAAGCCGGATTAAGTACTATATCACAACTTAGAAACTCAACAAGTAAAGCTATAAACAGGGCAAGTCAAAATCCATATATATATATCGGATAGAAGTGCAGGGGGAGGGTTATGTTATGTATATGTTCAGAGTTTTGCTATACTTATTTTGCAAACGATGTAATGGAACACTATTTTATCCGCTATATTGAGTTAATCTTACTATTATTGTATAATTTAGTATAAAGTTTGTTTTTATTTGCTGTATACTTATTTACTTAAGATAATATGGAGAAGAAGGGCATGATAACAAGTATAGATAAAATTTTAAAACAAGGCATAGAAAAATTCGGATTTGAGGATTATATTTTTGAGAAAGAAGAAGGGAACTTTAAATCATACACTTATAATGAGTTTTATGAAGATGTGTTAAAGTTTACTTCTTTTTTTTATGCTAAAGGTTTAAAAAATAAAAAAATAGCTTTATATGCAGAAAACTCATATAATTATATGGTGGCGGACATAGCTATTATGGCTTATACAGGTATCTGTGTATCAATGGCACAGCAATGGAAAAGCGAAGATATAAAAAACATAATTAATGAAATAGGTATAGAGGCAATAATATACGATAAATCAAGGCAAGTTATCATAGACGAGCTTGAAGCGGAATATAAAAATATCGAATACATAAGTTTTGATGACTTGAAAAACTTGAAAGTACAAAAAGAAATTGACCTAACTGCTGTGGACATAGAAAAATGCTCCAAGATAGTTTTTTCATCAGGTACTACAGGAGAGCCGAAGGCGGTAATGCTTTCACAAAAGAATATGTTTGCCAATGTTAATAATCTTTTTAAAAGAGCAGCTATGGACAGCAGTGATAGCTGTTATCTTTTTCTGCCGCTTGCTCATACCTACGGCGGTATAGGAAACTTCCTGTATTCTTTAATATCCGGTATGAAGATATACATTTGCAGCGATAAGACAAAGATTATTGAAGAGATAAAAGAAGTTAGACCGAGTCTTTTTTCCGCTGTACCTCTGGTACTTAACAAGGTATATGAGTATGCCGTAAGTACTTCCACATCCATACAGGAAATACTCGGAGGCAACATAAAGTATCTGTTTTGCGGTGGGGCATTTCTTGAGCCGAGGATAAGAAAGTATATTAAAGATGAGGGGGTAAATCTTTTGGAAGCCTACGGTTTGTCTGAGACTACCTCACTTATAAGTTTGGAATATTCCTATAATAAAGATGATTTTGACTCGGTAGGTACTATCTTTGAAAACCAGATAGTAAGAATAGATGAACCTGATTCGAATGGAATCGGAGAAATAACTGTAAAGGGAGATAATATATTCATAGGTTATTATAACAGAGAAGATTTATATAAGTCGGTATTTGATGAGCTTGGCTACTTTCATACAGGAGATATAGGCTATGTGAAAGAGAATAAACTTTACCTTGTAGGAAGAAAGAAAAGGGTTATCATAAAACCTAATGCAAGGAACATATACCCTGAAGAACTTGAGGTCTTACTATTAGAAAGGTTTGATGTGGATGCTGTAAAAATATACGAAAAACAAGATAAGCTTCATTGCAGCCTATACAGCAACCGACTTAATTACAGCAAAGAACTTTTGAAAGAAATTAATTCTTACTTACCCAAATACGCTAAGATGGATAGCTGTGAGGTAATAAAAAATAACCTGAGTACAAAACTGAAATAATATGACACCGGAAAAAGAAAACTTGAAAAAAATCTTTAAAAAAGTACTTAAAAAAGATATAGTCAAGATAGAAGAACTTAAGTTTGAGGATAAAGAAGGAATTACCGGAAAGGTTGAGCAAAGCAGCGTTAATTTGCATAAGTACGGGATTGTATTTAAGGAGGGTTTAAGCAAGGAAGTACTTGTAAAGTCCAAGTCAAGAAACATCATTAAAAATGGGATAAGACTATTAAATTATGACAATGATATAAGACTTTTGTATTTGCTTATAAGATATCATAAAGTGCTTAGCTTTGATAAAAACTATATAAGGGAGCTTAAGTTTTATGAAAATACAGATATAGAATTAAAAAAGCATACCATAGCCTGCTACGGTTGTTATAAAAATTCATTACAGTCAAAATATCTTATATTTATGAGGGAGATTAAAGACAGTTTTGAGTTTGATAAAAGTTATATCTATAAGACCTTGGATGTGATAATAAAGTTTCATAAGCAGTATTACGGAAAAAAAGAGTGCTGCGACATATACAGATTAAATTATTATACAAATCATGATTATAAAAGGAGCAGAAAGCTGCTAAGTTATATTTTTCATAAATTTGACAATGAAAACAAAACTTATTTTTCAAGCAAAGGGCTTGAGAAAATAGAAAATTTTTTAGAAAATATACATATTTACCATAAGAATTTGCCTAAACACCTAAGCTTAACACATAACGATTTTACAGCAAGAAATATATTTTTTAGAAAAGAGGCTGTGCTTATATATGATTGGGAACTTGCCTGTTACCAAAATCCGGAACATGATCTTATTGAATTTTTGATATTTGAACTGCATAAGTTTGCTGATGATGAGGTAAGAGAACTTATAGCTTATTATAAAAATAATCTTCTTTCGGCATTAAATATTAATATACAAAAGGCAGATTATGAAAGAATACTTGAGTTTAACACACTTGAATATATAGTCAATAAACTTAGTGTATACAGATTGGCTGATGTCAGTCTTAAACTCGCGTTTATTAAACAAATGTGCAAAAATGCCGCAAGAATGTTACTGATAATAGAAGAGGAATTTGAATAAAAAGTGAAATAAAGATTTTAACTTACGAATATGATGTGTAAAAATACAGTAGAGATAATATTGATAATAGAAGAGTGATTTTAATAAACAGTGAAATAAAGATTTTAACTTATGAGTATTATTTGTAAAAATGCAGTAAGGATATTAGTGATAATAGAAGAGGGATTTTAATGAACAATGAATTAGAGATTTTAACTTTGGCGGACTATTATGAAAAGTTTGAAAAAGACGGCTGTGAAGCCTATTTGATAATAAATAACAAGATGAAAGATTATCGGGCAATGTTCGGCTTTGTTAAGCTTATCGATAATAAAGAAGCTGCAAAAGAGGTATTTTTTGCTTTGGAGAAAAAGGCAAAAGAACTTGGCTTTAAGCATTTGGTAGGACCTATAAATTACAATACATGGATGTCCTACAGGTTTGCAATAAGTAATTACGAATTAAAGCTTTTTCCGGATTGTAATAATCCTGCTTACTACAATGATATAATCAAGGCTTTGGGTTATAAGGAACTGTATACCTACAGAAGTGCGAGTATATATATGAACAATCCCATGTTTGAAATTGGTGAAAGCATATACAGAGAAAAGCTTGCAGAGGGGTACAGCTTTAAGACCTTTGAAGATAAAGAGGCTTTGGAAGTTGCAAGAGTTGTGTATGAGATTTCAAAAGATGCTTTTTCCGATGCATATTTGTATTCCGATATTCCCTATGAAATATTTGAAAAGTTATATTTATCTTGGGTAAAGCAGTTAAAGTTTTCGATAATAATTGCCTATAAGGGTACTGAGGCAATAGGCTATGTATTCGGTTATGAAAACCCTTTGGGTAAGGGGTTTATTTCAAAGACAAGTGCAGTTATAAAGAAGTATCAAAAGCATAAAATATACACTGCACTACTGTATCTTGGTTGGAAGTTGGTTTTGAACAAGGGTTATAAAGATATGATATATCATTTCCAATGTGAGCAAAAAGATACATTTAAAAGATTTGAGAAGAAGATAGAATCAAATGAGAAAAGATATGCGGTATATGTTAAGGAGTTGGTATAGAGTAGCTTTGATTATTATTTATGCTTTAATTAATTACAGTAGAATTAAAATAGTAATAAGCTAAGGACAGTAAAATGGAGACCGGAATGAAAAAAGAGTGTAAGATATGTGTAAATGACAGCTCTGTAAGAAATATAAGATTTAACAAAGATGGTATATGCAATTTTTGCGAAAACTATTTAAAAGAGAAGGAGAAGTTTAAGGACTATGATAAACTAAGGCCTCTTTTCGTAGAAAGAATCGAGAAAATAAAGGGCAAGCACAGTTATGATGCGGCGGTAGGTATATCAGGCGGCAAGGACAGTGTATTTGTGCTGCATGAGTTAAAAAATAAATACAGGCTTAAAATCAAAGCCTTTACAATGAATAATGGTTTTTTAAGTGATGAAGCAAGGAGCAATATAGATAAAATAGTAAAAGAGCTTGATGTTGAACATGAATATATAGATTTTGATAAGGAGCTTTTGAAGAGATTTTACAGCTATTCTATAAAAAAGTGGTTAGTTCCTTGTATTGCCTGCTCATATATAGGTTATGCTTCGATGATTAATCTTGCATCTAAAATAGATGCAGGAATGATAGTACATGGAAGAAGCCCTGAGCAAATGCTCATGTACGGTAAGGAAGCAAGCAACCGAAAACAAGAGATAGACCGCCAGCACTACACTATTCCGAACCAAAGACCAAAAGATAAGCATTGTGGGAAAATCTAAACTTTTGGATTTTCCTACAATGCCGACTACGGCGGAATCCTTCCCACTCCTTATATCTTTATTTCCGTATACATTGAATTTGTATTTAGTAAATGCTATAATGTCCCTATTCAAATTATAAATGTGTTGAATTAGTTACATGTACATATTTTTTGTGCCGCATAAATACCCTGTTGAGGTTGTCGTTCTTTGTCCAGATGTGGAAACAATAAAAGGAAGGGAACGATACAGGGAGAAAACAGGCTATTCCGGCTTTACGGTTGAAACCTTATACGATACATTTATGCAGACAACACCACGGATCGGCTTTTGGCTGGACAATTCCAACCAAACACCACAGCAGACAGCAGAAACCATTCTGAACGCCAGAAAGTCGGTATGATTGTTACATATAAGGGGAAGAAAAATTTCTTTTAGGTACTTTCTTTCCTAAAACTAATGTGATATAATAGCATCATTCCAAAAAAGGAGTAAAAAATATGCGGCAAGGTATTCTTAAATAAAACTATAATCAAATAGTGGGAACAAAGGATTATGATAGTCCCTTTTGTGGGGGCTTGGTTTTTTGTACCCAATTTAAGAATACTTTTGCCTTATCAATTTTGACATATCCGAAAAACAGCAATCACAAACAGGTGTATGCTGTATATGTGTATGTCCGCAAATTATAATCCCCAGTGGTAAAAGTATTTTACTGCTGGGGATTTTTATGCCCTTTTGGGGCTGTAAAAGGAGGACAATCACATGAAAATAATCAATATTGGAATTCTCGCCCATGTAGACGCAGGAAAAACAACATTGACGGAAAGCCTGCTGTACACCAGTGGAGCGATTGCGGAACAAGGAAACGTGGATAAAGGAACTACAAGAACAGACACTATGATTTTGGAACGGCAGCGCGGAATTACCATTCAGACAGCGGTTACTTCTTTTTGCTGGAATGATTATAAAATCAATATCGTGGACACTCCCGGTCATATGGATTTTTTAACCGAAGCATACCGCTCTTTATCTGTCCTTGACGGAGCTGTTTTAGTCATTTCGGCAAAAGACGGCGTACAGGCACAAACCCGTATATTATTCCATGCGCTTCAGAAAATGGACATTCCGACAATTATCTTTATAAATAAGATAGACCAAAATGGGATCGACCTGCGGCGTGTTTACCAAAGCATTAAAGATAAACTTACCAGTGATATGATTGTCATGCAGGAGGTTTCCCTGTCGCCAAAGATAACCATGACCGATATTTCTGATTTGGACAAATGGGATATGATTATTTCCGGAAGCGATGAACTATTAGAACGATATGTTGCAGAGGATTCTTTGGATATACAGGAATTACAATATGAAAAGTGCAAAAGAACCAGATGCTGCTCTTTGTTTCCTGTTTATCATGGGAGTGCAAAAGACAATTTAGGAACAGAAAAACTGATTGAAGCGATTACAGAAACTTTCATTACAGAAACAGACGATATTCAGTCTGAATTATGTGGATATGTTTTTAAGGTTGAGTATACAGAGCGGAAAAAACGGCTTTCTTATTTACGCCTGTATCATGGGACGCTCCATTTACGGGATACCCTGCTGCTGTCAAAAAAGGAAAAAATAAAGATTACAGAAATGTGTATTCCGTCAAATGGTGAAATCGTCCCGGTTGACCATGCCTGTCCGGGAGAAATTGTTATTTTAGCTGATGATACTTTGAAACTGAACGACATTCTGGGAAATGAAAAACTCCTGCCTCACAAAACACGGATTGATAATCCCATGCCATTACTTCGGACAACGGTAGAGCCGCAAAAGCCGGAGCAAAGGGAAGCCCTGTTAAATGCCCTCACAGAGATTGCTGATACAGACCCTCTTTTGCATTTTGACATTGATACTGTTACACATGAGATTATATTATCTTTTTTGGGAAAAGTACAGTTAGAAGTTATTTGTTCGCTATTAGAAGAAAAATATCATGTGGGCGTGGCTATGAAAGAGCCTTCGGTTATTTATCTGGAAAGACCGCAAAAAAAAGCGAGCTACACGATTCATATTGAAGTGCCGCCGAATCCGTTTTGGGCATCTATTGGTTTGACTGTAACACCGCTTCCTGTTGGAAGCGGAACACAATATAAAAGCGAGGTATCTCTCGGCTATTTAAACCAAAGTTTTCAAAATGCCGTCATGGAGGGTGTGCGTTATGGAATGGAGCAGGGCTTATATGGCTGGGGAGTGACAGACTGCCAAATTTGTTTTGATTATGGAGTTTATTACAGCCCGGTCAGCACCCCCGCTGATTTTCGTTTTCTTGCGCCTGTCGTGTTGGAGCAGGCATTGAAAAAAGCAGGAACACAACTGTTGGAACCATACCTTTCCTTTACCCTTTTTGCACCGCAGGAATATCTTTCACGGGCTTATAATGACGCACCAAAGTATTGCGCAATCATTGAATCAACCAGACTTGAAAAAGATGAAGTTATTTTTAAGGGGGAAATCCCTGCCCGTTGTATTGGTGAATATAGAAATGATTTGAATTTTTATACAAATGGAAGAAGTGTCTGCATTACAGAATTAAAAGGGTATCAGGAAACTTCCGGCGAGCCTGTGTTTCAGCCACGCCGCCCGAACAGCCGTTTAGACAAGATCCGGCATATGTTTCAGAAGATAATGTAACATCTTGCGCAATGCAAACGTTCATTGCTGGCTATTGCGAAATATCATTGATAAAATCAGCATCAGAGAGGAGGAACCATTTTGAACCAGAAACAGACGGATATTACAACAGGAAAGCAAATACGTCATCTGCGAACACAATCGGGAATGACACAGGAAGAACTGGCTGGGAAATTGAATGTTACCCGGCAGGCGCTATCGAATTGGGAGAGAGATGTTAATGAACCCGATTTAAATACGTTGAAAAAAATTTGTTTTCTTTTTGGAGTCCACATGGACGATTTTGCGAAGGAGGTAATAACAAAAATGGAAACATGTGAAAAAAAGAGAAACGACAATTTAATAAGTATGATATGGCAATTGGACTTTTTTATGGTGTCGGGATATTTCTTGGCATTGGTATTTTCTTTGTTGGCGGTTTTATGACAATGTCGGGTGCAGGGTGGGGAGCATCACTATTTGGCGGTGGCTGTTTTTCTCTTGTATTTGGCTTGATATGCCATGCAGTTATTACATTGAGAAGAAATGACAAATGATGACATATCCTGCTTTCTAGTCTTTTCGGTCATATCGCGTAAAAAAGCCGCTGCTTTTGGCTTTCCAATAGCGGCGGCAAAGGGAAATATCCTTTGAATACCTTACAGAAGAAAAGTTTTGCAGCATTATAAAAATAAAAGCCTATACCATTTTGGAAAGAAAAGATACATAATAGTCAAGACGGCAACAATCAGAAGTTATGGAGGGTAACAATGGAATATAGTAAGGAAGATTTAATGGAAGCAAAAAGGCAAATTTTGGGAGTGGGAGAGAACATGGGAACAGAGGAAAGCAAAAAGATCTGGGAGAAAAACGCACAATTTTGGGATGATGCAATGGGTGACGAATCCAATGAATTTCACAGAGAGGTAGTACGTCCCAAAGTAACGGAACTTCTCTCTCCTGATCCTTCGGATTACATTTTGGATATTGCGTGCGGCAATGGAAATTATTCTTCGTATCTTGCACAGAGAGGCGCTTCGGTCGTCGCTTTTGATTACAGCAAAAAAATGATAGAATTGGCTAAAAGACGGCGATCACAATATGCAAAACAAATTGAGTTTTGCGTAGCGGATGCGACCAATAGAGAAAGCTTATTAGGATTAAAAAGAAATCGAGCCTTTACGAAAGCAGTTTCTAATATGGCAATTATGGATATTACGGATATTGAACCGCTTTTTATGGCTGTTTATGAACTATTGGAGGAAAACGGGATTTTTGTCTTTGCAACGCAGCACCCTTGTTTTATCACATTGACTGAAAAATATATGACACCGCACAGTTACTATGATATAGCGATCGAAGGGCAGCCGGAGGAGCAGATTTATTATCATCGTTCCATACAAGATATTTTTAACCTTTGTTTCAGAGCTGGATTTGTCATTGATGGATTTTATGAAGAATGTTTCAAAAACAATAAAGAAATTCCTATGGTAATGATAGTAAGGCTTAAAAAGGTAAAACGTGATAGCTTAAAATAAATTCAAGTTTGCCGGATAAATAGCAAACCCGGCCGAGCCAGTCAACGGTCAAGATGAACGGGCTTCGCCCGCCGTTGACAGCCCCGCCCGGTTTTGCAGTTAGGCAGTCAAGGAGCGACAGCCTAAAGTGCTGCCGCCCCTTACTATCATAAAAAGCAACTACTAACCAGCCACAGCCCTTTTGGGAGGAAAGGGGGATTTTCCATGACCTGTACAGAAGAATATCGGGAACATATCGAGTACACTTTCCATGCCTTTTGCAAAGTCGTTATCCGAAATGCAACGATCAACGCAGCGAGGACACGGAGCAGGAAGCACAAAAGAGAAATATCCCTTGAATACCTCACAGACGAAAAGCACTACCCTTTAGGCACGACAGATGAATATTTCCAAGCCCCGGAGCCGGACGAGGAATACATACTTACCCTTTGCGGCGATACGGTCATTTTCAGCAGCGGTTTACTTGCGGAAGCCCTGTCACGGCTGGACGAACGGGAGCGGGAAATGATTTACCTGTCCTTTTTCAAGCGTATTCCACAGCACGAAATTGGCAGACAGTACGGGCGCAGCCGCAGCACAGCGGGCTACCATATCCGAAAAGCCCTACGGCAGCTCCAAGCGGAAATGGAGGGAATGGCATATGAGAAATAATAGGCTTCTCCCCTATGAAACAATCGTCCAAGCCGCCAGCGGGGAGCCGGAAGCGGTGGGAACTGTATTGCAGTATTACCGCCGCCGCATACAATGTGCCGCCCGTGTGAATGGACGGGTAGACCAAGATACAGAGGACTACATCACCCAGACGCTTCTCACAGCTATTTTCAAGTTCCGCTTTGGGAGATAGCCCTACCGCCTACAACTGAATAACCGCCGCTTCGCCGGCAACCAGAAAGCAGTAAATCTATTCAACAGATTTGCTGCTTTTTTTCGTTCCTGTTTGGCATTTTTGAAAATCCCCAGTATGAAAAAACAAAAGGGAAAATAGCCGCCGCAGTTGGCAAAATCCCTTACTTATCCGTAGAGGGTATCAAAGAAAAAAATACTGCCATTGTCCGCCTATTCCGGCTTGCGTGGTGTTGTAGGGAATAGAGGGGAAATTCTAAAAATCTCCGTCCATTTTGCTTTGCGTGGTGTTGTAGGTAGTGAAAGGAAAATTTTCAAGATAAGCCGGAATAGCGGGTAGCAAAGCCCTTTTGAAACGTTTTGTTAGCGGAAAGGACGGGAGCCGGGGAACGCCGGAGTTTTTCAGAGCAAGATTCTACCGAGGTGCCAAAATTCGCTCTCCGCTTATTTTTGCCCCTGCGGGAATCTTGTTGGGGAGTGCCTTCCCCAAACCCTGCTATGCGCCCTGTCGGGCGAGAAAGGAGGTCACAGACCATGCGAAAGAAATACAATACGCCCCACCGCCGTCATGTGGTAAAGACCCGCATGACCGATGAAGAATACGCCGACTTCACCGGGCGGCTGGCGGCTTATGAAATCAGCCAGTCCGAGTTTATCCGGCAAGCCATACGGAAAGCGACCATACGCCCCATTGTCACCGTTTCCCCGGTCAATGACGGGCTGCTTGCCGCCCTCTCCAAGCTCACGGCAGAGTACGGGAAAATCGGCGGCAACTTAAACCAGATTGCCCGGAGCCTGAACGAATACGGAAGCCCCTACCGGGGGCTGGAAAAGGAAGTGCGGGGAGCCGCCGCCGACCTTGCCGCCTTGAAGTTTGAAGTCTTGCAGAAAGTAGGTGAAGCCGTTGGCGATACTCAAACATATCAGCTCTAAAAATGCCAACTACGGGGACGCTGAAAAATACCTCACATTCGAGCATGACGAGTTTACCATGAAGCCCACCCTTGACGCAGACGGGCGGCTCATACCGAGGGTAGACTACCGCATATCCTCTCTGAATTGTGGCGGGGAGGATTTTGCCGTTGCCTGTATGCGCTCCAATCTCCGCTACGGCAAGAACCAGAAACGGGAGGACGTAAAGAGCCACCACTACATCATCAGCTTTGACCCACGGGACGGCCCGGACAACGGCTTGACCGTTGATCGGGCGCAGGAGCTGGGCGAGAAGTTCTGCGCCGAGCATTTCCCCGGACACCAGGCCCTTGTCTGCACCCACCCGGACGGACACAGCCACACCGAAAATATCCATGTGCATATCGTCATTAACAGTCTGCGGATTGCGGAGGTTCCCATGCTGCCCCACATGGACAGGCCAGCGGACAGGAAAGCAGGCTGCAAGCACCGCTGTACGGACGCAGCTATGAACTATCTGAAAGCCGAAGTCATGGAGATGTGCCACAGCGAGGGGCTTTACCAGATAGACCTTTTGAACGGCAGCAAAGAACGCATTACCGAGCGTGAGTATTGGGCGCAGAAGAAAGGACAGGCTGCCCTTGACAGAGCCAACGCCCCTATTGCTGCGGACGGTATCGCGCCCCGGCAGACCAAGTTTGAAACGGATAAGGCGAAGCTGCGCCGGACTATCCGGGAAGCCCTTGCCGCTGCTTCCGGCTTTGATGAGTTTGCCGCCCTGCTTCTCCGGCATGGTGTGACCGTCAAGGAGAGCCGGGGGCGGCTAAGTTACCTCACGCCGGACAGGACGAAGCCAATTACCGCCCGGAAGCTGGGGGACGATTTTGACCGGGCTGCTGTCCTCTCCGTTTTGGAGCAGAACGCCGCCAGAGCCGCCGAAAAACCCGCAGCCATAGCGGAATACCCCGGCAGTATCAAAGACCGCTTACGGACGAAAAAAGAAGCGAAAAACGCCCCGAACAATGACGCTGTACAGCGCATGGTAGACATAGCCGCCAAGCGAGCCGAGGGGAAAGGACGGGGCTATGAGAAGTGGGCGACCATGCACAACCTCAAACAGATGTCGGCTACCCTCATGCTCTACCAGCAGTATGGCTTTTCTTCCCCGGACGAGCTGGACGCTGCCATTTCCGCAGCCAACACCGCCACGCAGGAGAGCCTTGCCGGACTGAAAGGGCTGGAAGCCGCTATCCGGGAGAAAAAGGAATTGCAGCGCAACCTTTTGGGCTATATCGGCACGAAGCCCGCCCGTGACGGTCTGAAAGCGCAGAAATCGGAGAAAGCCCGGAGAGCCTACCGGGAACAGCACGAAAGCGATTTTATCATAGCGGACACAGCCGCCCGTTATTTCCGGGAGCATGGAATAACCAAGCTGCCAGCCAGCAAAGCCCTGCAAAGGGAGATTGAGCAGCTTACCGTCCAGAAGAACGCCGGATATAACGACTACCGGGAGAAACGCCAGCGGGCGCAGGAGCTTCAGACAGTCAGACGCAATATCGACCAGATTTTAAGGGGCGCACCGAGCCAGCAGAAAAAGCGTGAACAGGAGCGTTAAAGACCGCCCCGAAATGATACCGAAACCCTACAAAAATACAGGTATGATATGAACCCTTACCGCAATACTCCCCGACTTCCAAACGGGGCTTACAGGGCAGAAAAAGCCCGAAAATGATACCGAGAACATACAGAAAATGCCCCCTATCCCGCTACACCGATAGGAACGGCAGAAAGGAGCTTACCATTGCCGAGAATGAGCAAGAAGCGGCGGCTGGAATGGTCTTTCTTCCTCAACCACCGCAACCGTATCACTTACAACGACCTATGCCGGGGCTGCACCCGTGACTGCAAACAGAGCTTCCGGGCGGTTATCATACTATGCCCTCGCTATTATTCCAAACGCTGGAAAAAGGAGGACGCAGCCTATGGCAGATAACCGCAAATATTACTACCTCAAGCTGAAAGAGAGCTATTTTGACGATGATGCAATCGTTCTGCTGGAAAGTATGCAGGACGGCGTTATCTATTCCAACATTCTCTTGAAGCTGTACTTGAAATCGCTGAAAAACGGCGGGAAATTGCAGCTTGACGAGAATATCCCCTACACCGCCCAGATGATTGCGACCATTACCCGCCAGCAGGTAGGTACCGTAGAGAGAGCTTTGAAAATCTTTATGAAGCTGGGGCTTGTGGAGCCTTTGCCAAGCGGCGCACTCTACATGAGCAACATTGAGCTTTTAATCGGCCAGTCCTCTACCGAGGGGGAGCGCAAGCGCAGGGCGCGGCTGGCTTTGCAGGAACAAAAAGCCCTGCCGCAGACAGGGGCGGACAAATGTCCACCATATCGAGCGGACATTTGTCCACCAGAGATAGAGATAGAGAAAGAGATAGATATAGAAATAGAAAAAGAGAGAGAGTTAGAAACGGGACACCCCGCCCCCGCCGCCTATGGCAGATACCACAATGTCATTCTTTCCGATACGGAGCTTGACGGGCTGAAAACAGAGCTTCCCGGCAAGTGGGAGTATTACATTGACCGCCTATCCTGCCATATCGCTTCCAGCGGGAGGAAATACAAGAGCCATGCAGCCACGATTTTCAAGTGGGCGCAGGAGGACGCAGCCAAGAAAGCCCCGAAAAAGGGCATACCCGATTATACCTGTAAGGAGGGCGAGAGCTTATGACGAATGGATTTGATGAAATGATTTTGAATATGACCGACACCACGCCGGAGCCGGAGGACTACACCGGCGAGGACGGGCTTTTATACTGCGGGAAGTGCCACAAGCCCAAAGAGGGCTATTTCCCCAAAGAAACCGCCGCATGGCTGGGGCGTGACCGCCACCCGGCAGAATGTGACTGCCAGCGGGCAGAGCGTGAGGAACGGGAAGCCGCAGAGAAACAGCGCAGTCACCTTGAAACTGTCGAGCGGTTGAAGCGGCGGGGCTTTACAGACCCGGCTATGCAGGGCTGGACGTTTGAGAACGACAACGGCAAGTGCCCGCAAATGGAACACGCCCATTTCTATGTGGAGAACTGGGAAACCATGAAAGAGCGCAACATTGGCTATCTGCTATGGGGCGGCGTTGGCACAGGCAAGAGCTATTTTGCGGGCTGTATCGCAAATGCCCTTATGGAGCGTGAAATCCCCGTGTGCATGACAAACTTTGCATTGATATTGGGTGACCTTGCCGCCAGCTTTGAGGGCAGGAATGAATATATCTCCCGACTTTGCAGCTTCCCGCTGCTTATCCTTGACGATTTTGGAATGGAACGGGGAACGGAATACGGCTTAGAGCAGGTCTACAACGTGATTGACAGCCGTTACCGCAGCGGCAGGCCGCTGATCGTCACGACTAATCTCACGCTGGAGGACTTGCAGCACCCGGAGGACACCGCCCACGCCCGCATTTATGACCGTCTGATTGAAATGTGTTCTCCTGTCCGCTTTACCGGGAGCAACTTCCGAAAAGCCACGGCGCAGGAGAAAATGGGACAACTGAAAAAGCTGATGAACAGAAAGGAGAGCCGCCTATGACCAACACCCCAAAGAATGACCGCAGCACCCGCCGCCCGGATTGCGTGACGGAAATCCGCATAGGTAATTCTGTCCTTGTCGTTTCCGGCTATTTCAAGCAGGACACCACCGCCACCGCCGCCGATAAAATGCTGAAAGTGCTGGAAGCGGAAGCTGCTACACAAAAATCGGCAATTTGACGGGACGTAAAGAAGCAGAAAGGACTGTACAGCCAGCCCCGGCGTGTGGTATGATAGTCATACGGAATAGTGGGGCTGGCTGTCGGAAATGGAGGACACTATGTTAAGACAGACCACCCGAAACCTTATTACCGCCCTTTATCCGAGATTATCCCACGAGGACGAGCTGCAAGGTGAGAGCAATTCTATTTCAAACCAGAAGCGTATTCTTGAAACCTATGCGAAGCAGAACGGCTTTTCCAATCTGCAATGGTACACAGATGACGGTTATTCTGGGGCGAACTTCCAAAGACCCGGTTTTCAAGCCATGCTTGCGGACATTGAAGCCGGAAAAGTCGGCACCGTTATCGTCAAGGATATGTCACGGTTAGGGCGAAACTATCTGCAAGTGGGAATGTATACGGAAATGATTTTCCCACAGAAAGGCGTCCGCTTTATCGCTATCAATGACGGAGTGGACAGCGCACAGGGCGACAATGATTTTGCCCCTCTGCGGAACATTTTTAACGAATGGCTGGTGAGAGATACGAGCAAGAAAATCAAAGCAGTAAAACGGTCTAAGGGTATGAGCGGGAAGCCCGTCACGAGCAAACCCGTATACGGCTACTTTATGGACGAGGACGAAAATTTTATCATTGACGGGGAAGCCGCCCCTGTTGTGCGGCAGATTTACAGCTTGTGCCTTGCCGGGAACGGGCCGACCAAGATAGCCCGTATGCTCACAGAGCAGGAGATCCCCACGCCGGGAACGCTGGAATACCGTCGGACGGGAAGCACCCGCCGCTACCACCCCGGCTATGAGTGCAAGTGGGCGACCAATACCGTGGTACATATCCTTGAAAACAGGGAGTACACGGGCTGTCTGGTAAACTTCAAGACGGAGAAGCCGTCCTACAAGACCAAGCACAGCGTAGAGAACCCCATTGAGAAACAGGCGATTTTCGAGAACCACCATGAGCCTATCATTGACACCCAGATGTGGGAGCGTGTGCAGGAGTTACGCAAGCAGCGCAAACGCCCGAACCGCTATGATGAAGTGGGCTTATTCTCCGGCATACTCTTTTGTGCCGACTGCGGCAGCGTCCTTTACCAGCAGCGTTACCAGAACGCCACCCGCAAGCAGGATTGTTATATCTGCGGGAGCTACAAGAAGCGTACCCGTGACTGTACGGCGCACTTTATCCGCACCGACCTGTTGACCGCCGGAGTGACCGACAATCTGCGGAAAGTCACCAGCTATGCAGCGAAGCACGAAGCCCGGTTTATGAAGCTGCTGATCGAGCAGAACGAGGACGGGGGCAAGCG
>ERZ773043.886-NODE-886-length-17360-cov-14.827853_pt1 | contig 17360 bp, 17 predicted proteins | sample MGYA00580636_ERZ773043 | MGnify/ENA primary metagenome ERZ773043 (study PRJEB29015, sample SAMEA2737992) | human oral metagenome | biome: human oral; feature: human-associated habitat; material: dental | place: China | collected 2065 ... | reverse complement strand
ATTATTTTTATTCTAAATTACAATATTAAATGATCAAACGAGCTGGGATTAGTGCATAACACTATCACCTAAACATTTAACTCATAAACATGTAAAGCATATAGGAATAACTGTTATTGCGATGTGAAAGGGACGATAACTGATACTCTTTATGCTTAAAAAAAGGAAAAATCTAAAATAAAGTTACCCTTTTATTAATTTAACTGAATAATTAGATATAAATTGAAATTGTTTTAGTTTGTCAAATAAATATTAGGCTGTTTGTAATAAAAAAACTATTTAAGAATTTAGTGAGAAATCTTTTTTATATTATTTACAATATTTTCTATATCATTCATTAATAAAGATTGATTTTCTTCTGAATACATATGTGAAAAAAGAGAATTTAGATTTTCTTCAAAGTTTTCAGGCAAGATTTTGCATTGTTTTTTGCAAAGTTGAATTAAACGTTTTTCACCAGGGTGTGTTATCTCGTTTATTGCGAATAATAAGTCAAAATATGAAGCTAGAAATTCTGTTATTCTGTGATTTATACTGACAAAATCTTTTCTTGAAATTGCTTTTTTTATTTGGTTTGGGTATGCTGGCATTGAAGAGTCTATTAATTCCAGCTGTCTTTTTATGATGTTTTCTTTTAGCTGTTTTGGGTAATTTATGGTATATTTGTTTTTGTATTTTTCAAGAGTCCCATTTTTATCATATAAAATTTTGCAAGTAATTAGATTGTGCCACATGCAAGTTGTGTAAGAATTGCTTGGGTGATATTCAGCAACAACCCTTTCGATACCTTTCATAAAATCTTTCATGTCTCGGTAAAGAATGTCTATTTCGATTCCGTTATTTAGGACACAGTTGTCTTCGTATTCCCAAAAGCTGTTTCCAATTTCCATATAACTGCAGAATTTTTGTAGAATATTTTTTCTTTTTTCTTCGCTAATTGGGGAATTTACGTAAAGATACACATCGTAATCTGATTTTTCATCATAATTTTCTCCAGCTCGTGAGCCTCCTAATGCAATTGCTTCAACTTCTTCCAATAAAGACAGTTCTTTAAATAATTGTTCTACCATTTTTCCTCCTAGTTTTAAAAATTTAATTATGTTAATGTTTGTATTCTATCATTAAATATTAGATTTTTCTATAATTTTTTAATAGATAGAAATAATTAAAACGTATTTGGAAATTACTATTTTGCTTAAAATTTAGACTTTAACAAGTTTTATTATTTTAATTTAAGATATTTACAACAAAACGAAAATAATTTGATTAGCAAAATAAATAATGATATAATATTTATGTATTTTAAAACAAGTGTTAAAGTTTTGAATAAAATATTTACAAAAAAATCTAATCATTAATCAAAGTAATTTTTAAATGAATTCTTTCGTTCTTCAATGTTATATTTACTAGACAAAAATATATGTATGAGTTATAATAATACAAAGAATATATGATTGGAGAGAAATAAGTGTGGATGTACATCATTTAAAAATTTTCTTTGAGGCGTGCAAGGAAAAAAGTTTTACAAAAGCTGCAAAAAATTTATTTATAAGTCAATCTGCGGTATCAATACAAATAAAAAAACTGGAAACAAAACTTGGAATCCAGCTTATTGAAAGAAATTCTAAAAATTTTAGGTTGACTTTTGCGGGAAAAGAGCTTTATCGGATGTCAAAGGATGTTTTTGACAAGATTTTGCGAGTGGAAAAGGAAATGGAAAAAATTTCGCACTATGGCAAAGGGAAAATTTGCATAGGGGCGACTCATAATATTGGAGAGCCTGTACTGCCAAGAATTATGGTGGAATTTAAGAAACATAATCCTGAAATTGAATTTGATTTGTATATCAAAAATCGTGAATCCCTTGTAAAACATCTGAAAGAAGGAACAGTTGACATTGCTCTAATGGAGGAATATTTCATTGAAGATAAGGAAATAAAAGTTATTGAAACTGAGGAATATCCTTTTGTCGTTGTGGCAGGGAAAAAAATATCAGATTACAATGAATTAAAGGAAATGCAGCTGTTAAAGCGAGATACTGTATTGACAAGCAAATACTTGGATTTATTTGAAAAAATAATAGGATTTAATTTTGAAAACAGAATTGTCATAAATGGAAGTATCGAAACGATGAAAAACCTTATAAAAAGTGGGCTTGGTTTTGCCGTTCTGCCGTATTACAGCGTTTATGAGGAAATCGAAAAAGGTACATTAAAAGTAATTCATAACTTTGAAAAATCTGAAGATAAGTTTCAAATTGCCTATATCCGTGAAAATGGAGAAAAACCTGGAATTTCCAAATTTGTGAAATTTGTGAAGGATTACAAAATTACACCAGCGATGTTTAAGAGATAACTGTATGGTTACATAAATTTTAGATATTTTAAAAATTGTAATTAAAAAAATGTCTAAAAATTATTCTTATGTATTAATTACTATATCTAAGGAGAATACAATGAATCTATTAGAAAAAGAATACGAATACTTTTTTATGAAAAGTGAAGATAATAAAGAATTAAAAAACAAATATAAAAAAATAAAAAAAGATACAAAGAAACGTTAAAAAATAATAATGAAATTAATAAAATAGAAATATTATATTTTTATACGAGATACGAAATATTTTTGTTATTATTAATACCAATAATCGTTATTCTTAAATTTTTTAATAATTATAGTTTGCTATTACAAGTAAATCAACTTTATTTATCGCTTTTAATCTTATTCGTTTTAATGGCTTTGATATTTAATAAAAAATTATTTACTATTTTTTTTGGATTTAAATATGCAATTACAGATTTAATTTTTTTAATTCTTTTGGTTGTAATTCCGTTTATTACAAAAGCTGTTTTTGGATTAGTAGGGATAATAGTAACATTTGTAATAGTTATTATTGTTATTACATTTTACAAAAAAGTTTTTTTTAAGACTATTCTTGAACAAAGAAAAATAAAAATAAAACAAGACTTAAAAGAACTAGTAGAAAATGAAAATTTGACGAAAAACGATTTTAAATATATCCTTCAAAAAAAAAGATTAAGAATACCGTTGTTTTTTATGATAACATTATTTATATCAACGTTATTTTCATTTCCAAATTTAATAAAGGGTCCTAGTGAAATAGAAAAAGTAATAGGAACTCAAATAGATTTTATAAATAAATGGTTTTATGTATTTTTAATATTGTTATTTATTAGTTCAATAGTTGAAATTATAAATAATGTTATCGATATTTCAGATGAAGAAAGAATCGAACTAAATAATATTTTAAAAGAAATATATGAAGAAAAATTTTAATTTGAATACCAAACACTAAGAATAAATTTTTAGACAAGTATATTTTTATTATATTTTAGGAGGAAAATTATGTTAAAAAAGAATATCAGAAATTCGTATTTAACGGCTTTTGAAACTGTGAAGGCATTTGTGGAAAATGAGGAAAATATTGAAAAAACAGAAAAAATTTCACAGGAGCTGGCACAAGCGTACAAAAATGGTAAAAAATCGCTTATTGCAGGAAATGGTGGAAGTAACTGTGATGCAATGCACTTTGCTGAAGAATTTACAGGAAGATTTAGAAAAGACAGAAAAGCATTGCCGTCTATAAGTATTAGCGATTCTTCGCATATTACATGCGTTGGAAACGACTATGGATTTGACTTTATTTTTGCAAAAGGCGTGGAAGCATTTGGACAGGAAGGTGATTTTTTCTTTGGAATTTCAACTTCGGGAAATTCTAAAAATATAATTGAAGCTGTTAAATCAGCTAAGGAAAGAAATTTAAAAACAGTGGCATTACTTGGAAAAGATGGTGGAAAATTGAAGGGAGTATGTGACTATGAATTTATAATTCCTGGAGAAACATCAGACAGGATTCAGGAAGTTCACATGATGATTTTACACATTATAATTGAAGGTGTAGAAAGAATTTTATTTCCTGAAAATTACTAGAAATAACAATGCTTTTTGTAAATTCAAGGAGGAAGATGAAAAAAAGTGTAAATATAGAAAAAACTAGAAACTGGGAATATCTGAAATTAGCATTTGGATTTACATTGTCAACGCTGACAGTTCCTTTGCTAAATTCTGTTGACACAGCAGTTGTAGGAAATCTTTCAAATCCAGTATTTATAGGTGGAGTAACACTTGGAGGAACGATTTTTAATACAATTTATTGGCTTTTTGGCTTTTTACGTGTCAGCACATCGGGATATTCTGCAAAAGCTTTTGGAGAAAGCAACAGAAGGGAAGAAATTACAGTTCTGGTACGTCCAGTGTTAATTTCCGTTTTATTGGGAATTTTCTTTATTTTGTTTCAAAAACCTATTTTATGGGGATTTACACATTTTTTTGATGCTGGCAGGGAAATTACGGAATATATAGCAGTCTATTTTAATATTTTGATATGGGGAGCACCGTTCGTGCTCCTAAATTATACATTTTTAGGCTGGATAATGGGACGTAAGGAAATAAAAAAATGCCTGGTTTTGCAGCTTATGACAAATTTTGTAAATATTGCTCTGGACATATATTTTGTAAAAGTTCTGAAAATGGATGTTGCAGGAGTGGCGGCCGCTACTTTGATTTCTCAAATAACAACAACTCTTTTATCAGTTTTTATTATTTTAAAGACTTTTTCATTAAAGGAGATTTTACATAATATAAATTTAAAAGAAATTTTTGACAAAGCTGAAGTAAAAAAGGTTGGAGCGGTAAATTTGGATTTGGTATTAAGAACAGTGTGCCTTTTGGTAACAACAAATTTATTTTTGGAAAAGGCTGCGCACAATGGAAAAATCATATTGGCTGCAAATTCCATATTATTTCAGGTTCAGTATCTGATGTCGTACATTTTTGACGGCTTTGCCAACGCTTCAAGCGTATTCTCGGGTATAGCAGTGGGAGAGAAGAATTTTAGAAAACTAAAATGGGTAATGAGAAAGTCAATTCATTTTTGCATCATAATCTCAGTATTTTTAAGTACAGCGTTTATTTTAGGCGGTAAAAAGCTGCTATTATTTTACACAAAGAATACAGAAGTTATAAACACTGCAAATCAGTATAAAATGTGGATAGCTGCATTTCCAATAGTTGTAAGCTTTGGATTAGTAATTTATGGAAATTTTACAGGTGCTACAGAAACAGCATATATAAGAAATTCAATGCTGCAATCGTTAGTAATTTTTCTAATAGTGTATTTTACAGTAATACCAGCATATCAAAATCATGGATTATGGTTATCTTTCATAGTTTTTTCATTTGCAAGGTCGTTATTTTTAATGAGGTATGTTAAAAAATTTTTGGAAAAATATAAATTGGAATTGAATGTAAAAACATCAATAAATAGCGGTATTTAGCAATTATATGCTAAAAAGATTTTCATATAAGGAATTTTATTATGATTTCATTTTGAATAAATAGCTTTTTATAAGAAATTTAACAGTTTTATGTGGTATATTACTGTTGAAACAAAATTTAAAGAAAAGGAATGATGAAGATGAAATTATTGAAAAAATCAATGCTAGTATTGTCTGTAATGACATTAATTGGAGGAATGAGTTTTGCCGCAACAGCTAAGAAAAGACCTGCTGCAAGAAAGGTGGCTTCAGAATCATATACTTGCGGTTCTGAAAGAATAACAGTTTCTTATCCAGCAACAAATGCCGCTAGAGTAGTGACTAAAGCAGGAAAAGTTTATAACCTTAAAATAGCAGTATCAGGCAGCGGATCAAGATATGTTTCTAAAAATGGAAATATCGAATTCTTCAAAGGTGGAAAAGATGCTATTTATAGAGGACCTAATGGCATTGAAAAATCTTGCACAAGAAGATAACAAAATTTATTCTTAATTAATTGAAAAACATAGCTGACAGATTAGAAGAAAGTCTGAAGGCTATGTTTTATTTTTGTTTGATTTCAGGCAATATTAAAAGAAGAACTAAAGATGTGGATTTATTTCAGGATTTTCAATCTGAACTGTTACATGCTCTATTCCGTATTCATTTTTTAGAAGTTTTACCACATCATTTACAATTTCATAATCATTTACACCGTCGTACTCATCTAGTAAAATATGGAATGAAATACTTATATTTTCTTCAGAAATATTCCATAAATGGAATTCATGAATATCTTTTATTTTATTAATTGTCAAAATTTTAGCATGAATTTCGTCAATGTCTAAATCACTGGGAACAGCTTCCATTAAAATAAAAAACGCCTCTTTTGCAATTTTTAATCCACCAGTAAAAATAACAACGCTTATAATCACACTTATTATTATGTCAAAGATAACAAGGTTAGTTAATTTCAAAATAATCGCAGCAATTATTACTCCAACAGAATTTAATGTGTCACCTAAAAAATGCCATAATGCACTTTTTACATTGAGATTATTTTCTTTTTTCAAACTTTTCATAAGCACAAACATAAGTATTATATTAACCAAAAGTCCGATTACTGCAATTGTAAACATTGTAAAAAAATCAACATGCTCTGGATTAAAAAGCCGTTTTACAGCCTCAATAACTATTCCAAGCGAAATTATCATAAGAGCCAGCCCATTTATGAATGCAGAAATTATCTCAATTCTCAAAAATCCGTAAGTAAAATTCTTGTTTGGCTTTTTGGCTGAATAAAATACTGCTACAATGCTGAATAAAAGTGCAACGACATCTGAAAACATGTGAAATGAATCTGAAATAAGCGCAAGCGAACCGCTAAATATCCCACCAAACAATTCAACTAAAGCAAAAAATAATGTCAGTAAAATTGAAGTTATCAAAGTTTTCTTTGATTGTGCCTGATATTTATAATGCTTTATATGATGATATTTAAAATCAATTTTTTCTTTACTCATTTTATCTTTCCTTCTTTCCACTAAAAATATTTAATCTATTTTAATTATATAATAGGAGTTTTTTTATTTCAACAACATAATTTTATTTTATAGCAAAACTATTTTGAAATCTTAAAATTATTTTTAATATTGTTGCAGATTGCAATTTTGTATGGTAAACTTTTGTTAGAAATAATAATTAAAATAGATTCAAATCATACTTTTATAGCATAAAAATTAAGTAATAAAATTAATATAAAGGAGAAATATAAAATGTCAAATATATTTGAAAAAAAAGTTAGAATAAATGAATTGACAAACTTGAGAAAAGAACTTATGCAGCAGGGGAATGTTGTGGAAGAGGTTAAAGTATTAAAGGAATTAGCAGAACTTACAGAAGATGTTTTTGGTGAGGAAAGTGATGAAAATATTAAAATTTTGAATGAAGTTGGGGGGACTCTTAAATATGTTGGGGAGTTTGATACGGCAAAAGATGCTTTGCTGAAGGCACAAGGCTTTATTGAGAAAAAATATGGCAAGGACAGTATTCCGTATGCGACTTGCAGCCTTAACCTAGCTGAAGTTTACAGGTTTATGAAAAAATATGATGAAACTGAAGATATGTACCTTAATACTATGAAAATTTATGAAAGTAATAATTTGCAGAATGACTATGTTTATGCGAGCGTGTGCAATAATTTGGCTTTATTTTATCAGGAACTTGAAAGATACGAGGAAGCGATTGAATTGCAGGAAAAAAGTCTGGAAGTATTGGAAAAAGTTGGAGAAAACCCTATTCAGTATGCAATTACGCTAAGTAATCTTGTACAGCCTTATTTGAAAGTGAAAAACAAGGAAAAAGCTGAAGAATACTTGCAAAAATCACTGAAACTAATCGAAAAGGAAGCTGGAAAAACTCATAACTTGTATGCAGCAGTCCTTAACAATATGGCGACTTTTTATTTTGCAGAAAATGAATATGAAAAAGCATTGGAATTATTTGAGGAAAGTGCTGAAATTTGTGAAAAGACGTTTGGTAAAGAAAGCAATAACTATAAAAATATTTTGGAAAATATTGAAGTTGTGAAGGAAAAAATGGTTTAGATGGAAGAAGGAGAAAAAATGGATTCAAATAAAATAAAAGGACTGGAACTTTCTAAAAAATATTTTGAAGAAGTTTATCTTCCAGTTATAAAAAGTGAATTTCCAGAAGTTTTTGAAAAAATGGCGGCTGGACTTGCGGGGGAAGGTTCGGAATGTTTTGGGTTTGATGATGAGATTTCACAGGATCATGATTTTGGACCGTCCTGCTGTATTTGGTTAAGTTCAGAAGATTATGAAAAATATGGACTAAATTTGCAGAAAAGGCTTAATGAATTGCCAAAGGAGTTTTTGGGATTTAGAGCATTGAATGTGAGCGAATTTGGGGATGGACGGCGTGGTGTCCTTAATATAGAAGACTGGTTTTTCAAGTTTTTGGGAGATGTGAAGGCACCTGAGAATTTGTATGATTGGCGATTGATTCCAGAAGAATTGCTTGCAACGGCGGTTAATGGAGAAATTTTTATGGATAATTTGGGAAAATTTACGAAAATTAGAAATGATTTGAAAAAATATTTTCCAGAAGATATACGGCTTAATAAAATTGCCACAAGATGTATGAAAATGGCACAATCTGGGCAATATAACTATTTACGGTGCATGAAAAGGAATGAAATTGTGGCAGCAGGGCTGGCAGAAACTGAGTTTATAAATGAGGCGATACATATAATTTTTTTATTAAATAAAAAATATAAACTTTTTTACAAATGGATGCCAAAAGCTTTAAAAGACTTGAAAATTTTAGGCGAAAAAACTTATTTTCTAATTGAAGAACTGGTAAAATTGCCAGCTGGTGCGGTTAATAGAAAATTTCAAATTATTGAAGAAATAAGTGCCGATATAATTTCGGAAATGAAAAATCAAAATATTGTTCCAAGACAATTAACAAGCGACTTTTTACAGGATTATGGACCTTTTGTGCAAAATAAAATAGAAGATGAGAAATTAAGAAACTGGAATCCTGCGATGGATTAAAATAGAAAATTTGAAAAACAATCAACAAAATTAAAGAATATTGGATTTTAAAATAGGAGAATCGAAAATGGAAAGAGAAATTAGCAAAAAAGAAAGTTTTATTCGGCAAATTTTAAAAAGGGAATGGGAATTTTTTCAAAATGTGCATCATACGGAAGGAAGAGCAGAATGTCAGGATAATCCACAGGAATTTGAAATTATGAGGAGGAGCCAATGGGAAACATTGCCTGATGAAATTCTGGAAAGTTATTTGGAAGACTTGATTTTGGCAAAACATCGTGGCGAAAACATTGTTCAAGATAAATATGCCAGAATGATGAAATACAGTTCTCCAAAAGAATACGAGATAATCAAGGATCACTTGCCTGAAATCTCGCCAGAAAAGGAAGAGCTGGTACAAAAAATAGTAGAAATTTATTTGCATTGGGAAGAAGAGATAATAAAAAAATATCCAAAAGTTACTTCAAAAGGGCGTCCTTTATACTCAAAATATGACACACCAAACTATACTTCAATTGAAACTTACTTGAAGGGAGAATTATCATCATATTCAGTAAAAACATTGAAATTATATTACGAGTATATTCAAAGCTGTGTTGCAAATAAGGTCAACTTGGCAGAAAATAATTTGGAAAACATTGTACTGGAAAAAGGGTATAGGACGATTGATGAAGCAGAGAAAAGTTTGTAAATTTATAAATTGAAGGGAAGATAAATGGTAAAAGTAAAGGAATTAATAGAACGTGGATTAGAATTATTTTCAAGAAATAGTGTAGGCAGGCTAGAAAAGTTTTTTGAATCAGCAAAACAAGAAAATCTAGATATAAGTTCAATTGATAAAAAATATATGAAATTTAAAAGAACTAAGAAGAAAAAACGATTTACAACAATTTTTAATTATTTTACTTTCGGATTTTCAGCAATAGGAAGAATGGCACATATGGCCTATGATGCCGAAAGAAAGGAAGAATTTAAAAACGAAAGAATGAAATTGCAAGGGGAAATAAAAGATGTGTTAGCGAATGAAAGTATGGATGATAATTCTAGGGAACTATTACAAATAATGGATTTCTATTTATATGATTAAAATTGCGAATTAGGTTTATTGTCAAATTAAGCACAACAAAAAGTAAAAATTAATTTTTAAAGTTTTTATGTTAAGATTAGAGTGTAAATAAAACACAATTCAAATGACTAAAAAACTGTGAAAAAATTCCTTTTCATTGAATGGGGATTTTTTTATTTGTAAAAAATATTTGATTTTTTAAGAAAATGATGTATAATAATATTAATTTAAAATTAAAATTTATATAAAAATAGTTTTTCAAAGGGGGAAAAATGAGAATAAAGAGGAATAACGATGGGTTTACACTCATTGAGGTTTTGTTATACATTTCAATTATGGCGATTTTGTTTATGGTGGTTTCTGTGAATTTGCAGAAACAGAGGCAGAATCAGGAGTTTGCAATTCAAAAGAGGAATATTAGCCAGTTTATTAGAAAAATTCAGCAGTATGCACAGCACAACAGGAAGGAATATGTGCTGGATTTTAAAATATCTGAAAAAACAGCTTATTTTCTGGACGAAAAAAATGGGAAAAAGGATATTGTTGATAAAATGGAGATTTCCAAAAACTTATCTTATATGACAAATAATTCTAATAAAAATGCTGATTTTAGAAGACGTACTACAAATGAAGGGAATTTTGAAAAAGGATTTTCCGTTTATTTGCTGGATAAAAAGGGAGAAAAAATTTATTACAGAATTTCTACAAACACAATAAATGCGGCGAAATATCCGATTATAAGTATTTACAGGGCTAAAAAGCCAATTAATCTTTCGGATGATTATTCAAAGGCTAACTTGTGGGAGGAGGAAATTTAGATGAAAAGTGGGGGAAATGTTGAGAATAATACAGCAACTGGACAAAATAATAAAAAAAGAGATTTTGAGAATATAAAATTCCGTAAAATTGTGAAAAAGTCAGATAGAAAAGAAGATTTTAAAAAATATGAGAATACAAAAATAAGTAAAAATAGTGGAAGTGATAAAACTCAAGAAAATGTAATTAAATTTGAAAATAAGGAATTTGATAAATATATTCTGGAAATGAAAAAATTGAGGGAGAAAGAGGCTAGAAAAAAGTATATAAAATCTGAACTTTCACGCAGGAAACAAAATTTAGTAAGATTTTTTAATATGGAAATAGGAATTGAAGAAGTGAAAAGAACTTGGCAATTTGGAATTTTAATTTTGGCAGGAATTTTTTTGTTTATCTTTTATTTGAATTTTGTTACTTTTAAGGGGGAACTTTCTGGAGAAAAGACACTTTATGTGAAAATTGATGGAAATCGTGGAAGTGTCTTGAAGGTTAATAACAAATATTTGAAAAGTCAGGCGAGCATTGAAAATAAGAAGGGGCTTGAATATGGATTTTACCTTATGCGGTACAAAATTAGGAAAATTGTAAATAAAAATGGCAATATTAAGATTGAAGGGAAAGTGTTAGGATATAAAGAATCACGATTAAATGGCGTTCGTAAATATATTTTGGAGATTTTTGATAATTTGTTTATAACTGAAGAAAATTTGTATGCTTTTTCACGTGCTGCGGTTCTGGGAGAAAAGGCGGAGGTTTCTAAGGATATGAAGGATAAGTTTAAATACACGGGACTGGCTCATTTGATTGTAATTTCTGGGACTCATATAAGTCTGGTTGTGATTGGGATTGTGAAAATTTTGGATGGGCTGTCGCTAGGGTACAGGTTTAAGTATTTAATGGCACTTGTTGCACTTACTTTTTACTGTGCATTAATCGGATTTTCTCCAGGAATTTTACGTGCCTATATTATGGGAGCGATGATGATTTTGGCAAGGATTCTTTTTGAGCAGGAAGACAGTAAAAAATCCCTTCTGGTGTCGTTTATTGTTATAATTGTACTAAATCCATATTCACTTTTTGATATTTCTATGCAGCTTTCATATGCAGCAGTTGTGGCAATAATATTTGTAAATCCTGAATTTAAGAAAATTTATCAGGAAAAAATTTTGGATAAAATAAAAAACGAAGTATTGAGAAATACTGTAGATTTGATATTTTTAAGTTTAACAATACAAATTACGAGCATTCCTTTATTTTTGTATTATTTTGAAAAACTGCCATTATTTTCATTTTTATTAAACATTGTGGGAATACCGATTGGAACTGTTGTTATACAATGTCTATTTTTTGCTGTGCTTTTAAATATTTTTAAATTATCTTTATTTAATGGAATAGTAGTTTTTATTACTGAAATTATTTTTAAGGCTTTTGAGGGATTTATTTATGCTGGAAGCAAAATTCCACTTTTACAGATGAATATTAATGGAAAAGCACCATTATGGACGGTTTTTGCATATTATGGAATGTTATTTTTTATAACATTTTTTGTAATGCCCTTGTTTACTGCAAAAATCGATATGTACTCAAGCTCTTTTAATACTGAAACAATAAAATAATTTTGGAGATTGATTTTAGAATACCGTTAATAATATAAATGAAAATTGTGATAATAAACATATTTTATAAGTTCCTGTTTCGTGGTATAATAATATGATAAAAAAATAATAAAATTTGAAAGGAAGATAGAATATGAGTTTACCAAATTGTCCAAAATGCGGATCAGTATATGTTTATGAGGATGGAAATATGCTAGTTTGTCCAGAATGCTTTTATGAATGGGCTGAAAATGGGGAAGAAAGCAGTGATGAAAACGTTGTGAAAGATTCAAACGGAAATATTTTGCAGGATGGAGACAGCGTTACGATTATTAAGGATTTGAAAGTGAAAGGTGCATCGTCAGACTTGAAGAGAGGAACAAAAGTTAAAAATATAAGATTAATTGATGATGGGATTCATAACATTGAGTGTAAAATAGACGGTTTTGGTGCAATGAAACTGAAATCGGAATTTGTTAAAAAAATATAAAAAATAGAATTGGAGAAAGAATGAAATCAGGATTTATAACAATTGTTGGGCGTCCGAATGTTGGGAAGTCTACACTTATGAATAAGCTTGTGAAAGAAAAAGTTGCGATTGTGTCGGATAAGGCTGGAACGACTAGGGATCAGATAAAAGGGATTGTAAATATTGGAGAAAATCAGTTTATATTTGTTGATACGCCAGGGATTCATAAACCTAAACATTTGCTTGGGGAACACATGACAAATGTAGCGTTAGAGGCACTTGAAAATGTGGATTTGATAATGTTTATGCTGGATGGGACACAGGAAATTTCAACTGGGGATATGTTTGTTAATGAAAATGTGCGAAGTGTAAAGACACCAATTGTACTTGTTATTAACAAAATTGATAAAATGTCGGATGAGGAAATTGAGGAAAAGAAAAAGGAAATTCGTGAAAAATTGGGAGAATTTGATGAGATAATAACTCTTACGGCGGAATATGCGATTGGAATTCATAAGATATTTGAAGTTGCTGAAAAATATTTATCAAATGATGTATGGTTTTATCCAGAAGACTACTATACAGATTTACCAGTAAATAAAATTGTTGTGGAAACAGTTAGAGAGAAAATTTTACATCATACGAAAGATGAAATTCCGCATAGTGTAGCTGTGGAGATTATTAATGTAGAAACAAAGCCTACAATTAGAAAATACGATATAAATATTTATGTTGAAAGAGATAGCCAAAAAGGAATTATTATTGGAAAAGATGGGGCTATGCTTAAGAAAATTGGGACAGAGGCTAGACGTGAAATTGAGCATTTAATTGATTTGAAGGTTAATTTAAAATTATGGGTAAAAGTTAAGAAGAAATGGAGAAAGAATAAGAAATTTCTGGATGAAATGGGATATAAAATAAAATAACAGTTATTTTAGATTTCATTTGGTTAATAATAATTTTTTTAATTTTTATAAAAATTTTGCTTGAAAATACATATTTATAGAGAAAGTAGAAATATGAGTTTAAATTTTGGAAACAATTAGTAAAAGAGAATTTTGAAAAAAAGAAAGAGGAAAATAGAAATGAATTTTAAGATACATTCAAAATTTCAGCCGACTGGAGATCAGCCTCAGGCTATCCAAAAAATTGTGGAAAACTTGGAAGATGGGATTACAGATCAGATTTTGCTTGGGGTTACGGGGTCGGGAAAGACATTTACAGTTGCGAATGTTATTGAAAAAATAAATCGTCCAGCCTTGATAATGGCACCGAATAAGACGCTTGCAGCACAGCTTTACAATGAATACAAGCAGTTTTTTCCTGAAAATGCTGTTGAATATTTTGTGTCTTATTATGATTATTATCAGCCTGAAGCATATATTATGCAGACTGACACGTATATTGAAAAAGACTCTTCGATTAATGATGAGATTGATAAATTGCGGCACGCGGCAACAGCGGCACTTTTGAATAGAAGAGATGTTATTATTGTGGCTTCCGTTTCGGCAATTTATGGATTGGGGTCTCCAGAGGCATATAAAAAGAGATCGATTCCGATTGATGTGGAAACAGGATTTGAGAGAAATGAGCTTATAAAAAGGCTGATTTCACTTAGATACGAGAGAAATGACATTGCCTTTGAGCGTGGAAAATTCCGTGTGAAGGGGGATATTCTTGATTTACATCCGTCTTATCAGGATACAGGATACCGTTTTGAATTTTTTGGAGATGATTTGGAAAGCATTTCAGAGATTAATACGCTTACTGGACAGAAAATTAGAAATATAAAAAGAATCACAATAATGCCTGCAACTCACTATTTGACAAATGAAGATACAAAAGTGATGTTTGAGGCAATAAAAAAAGAAATGGAAGAAAGAGTGCATTTTTTCCAGAAAGAGGGAAAACTGCTGGAAGCACAGAGAATTGAGCAAAGAACAAAATATGACTTGGAAATGATTGAGGAAATTGGTTATTGTAAAGGTGTGGAAAACTATTCCAGATATTTGACTGGAAAGGGTGAAGGAGAAGCGCCCGATACGTTGATTGACTATTTTCCAGAGGATTTGGTCGTATTTTTGGATGAGTCGCACATTTCAGTTCCACAGATAAATGGGATGTATAAGGGAGATAGAGCAAGAAAGAAGGCTTTAATTGACAATGGATTCAGGCTTCCAAGCGCTTATGACAACCGTCCGTTGAAATTTGAGGAATTTTTTGGGAAAATCCCGCAAGTTGTATATATTTCAGCCACTCCAAGCGATTATGAGCTGGAACATTCAAATGGTGAAGTTGTAGAGCAGCTTGTTCGTCCAACAGGAATTGTAGAGCCAAGTATCGACATTCGTGAAACAAAAAATCAAATTGATGACTTGATGGATGAAATAAAAACAAGAACGGCAAGAAAAGAACGGATTTTAGTTACAACCTTGACAAAAAAAATGGCAGAAGAACTGACAGATTACTATTTGGAATATGGAATAAAAGTAAAATATATGCATTCTGACATCGACACGCTAGAAAGAACAGAGATAATAAGAGGTTTGAGAAAAGGTGAATTTGATGTTCTGGTTGGAATAAACTTGTTACGGGAAGGGCTGGATATTCCGGAAGTATCATTAGTGGCAATTTTGGAAGCAGACAAGGAAGGGTATTTACGTTCGAGAAGATCTTTAATTCAGACAATGGGACGTGCCGCAAGAAACGTAGAAGGACATGTTATCCTGTATGCTGACAGAATAACAGGCTCCATGCAGGAAGCCATTGATGAGGTAAACAGACGGCGTGAAGTTCAGGAAAAATACAACTTGGAAAACAACATTAATCCAAAATCAATCGTAAGAGAAATTGCAGAGTCAATCGTAGACTATGAAATTGAAAAAGAAAATGAAGCGAACAAAGCAATCAAGCAGTATAAGAGCGAAAAAGACGTGGAAAAGGAAATTAAGAAACTTGATAAGCAAATTAAAAAACTGGCTGAAGAGCTTAATTTTGAGGAAGCTATTAAATTGAGGGATAAAATGAATGAATTGAAAAAGTTGTTAATTGAACTGTAAATTATAAAAAATTAATTAAAAAAATGATTGACAATTGAAAAATTCTATACTATAATATGCATAGAAAATAACTTGGTCAGATGTAATTTTATTACAGGACTATCTAATCCACTATGCGTAGTGGATTTTTTTGTGGAGGGGGAAATGGGAGACATTGTGTATGATAAACCTTTTAAAACTTATAAAGAGCAAATAGAAATATTAAAAAATAAATATAAACTAAATATAAAAAATGAAAATTTTGCTTTAGAACTTTTAAGTACGATTTCATATTATGATTTGATTAATGGTTCTAAAGAATCTTTTTTTGAGAAAGATTCTGAAATATTTGAAGAAAACACAGATATTATAGATTTGTTTCTTTTCAAAATATTAGATAAAAATATTCAAAATACATTGTTTAAGTATAGTGTCTATGTAGAAAATATATTTAAAACAAAAATGGCATATCTTATATCAAGGAAATACGGAATTTCAATTGAACAGTATTTAAATGAAAAAAACTACTATTTGCCTATTAATTTTCAAAGAAGAGAAAAAAGAAATCAAACCTTAAAAGCAATTTTGGCAGTAGCAACAGATAATATGTATAAAAATGATCCTACAGAATATTATAAAAAATATCATAATCATATTCCAGCTTGGATATTATTCAAAAATGTTAATTTTACAGACATTATTGATTTATATTCCTTTTTAAAATTAGAAGATAAGCTGGAGATAGCAAAAGAATATTGTAATAATGCGAGTCAACTCAAAGATGAAGAATTAGTAGAACTATTAAAAAATTCAATTACTATCGTAAGAAAGTTTAGAAATAGAATTGCCCATAATTTGAAAGTAATAACCTATAGAGCTAAAGGTAACAATTTGAAATTGAAGAATATTAAAAATTTTCTTCCAAATCAATTTATAGGGAAAAATGATTATAAAAATAAAATAGGAATTAATGACTTGTTTTCTATGATTTCCTCAATAACTTTTTTGTTAAAAAATGAGACATTAATATTTCAGATGTTTAGTGAATTAAAGGCTGATTTTAATTTAATATCCTTACAGAAAATGGTAAAAAAATATAAAAAAGTAACAAACTTTCCTCAAAATATTGAAAAAAGATTTGATATAATTTTAGGAAAAGAAAAATAATAGCAAGAAGGAGTTGAGATGATGTTTATTTTGAAAATGTTATTAGAAATAGTAATAATGCTTATTTTGTGTGTAATTTTAAATTTAATTCTTGTGAAGAAGATTCTTAGAGTGAAAAATAAGAAGAAATTGCCTTTAAAAAAGATAAAAACTGTTGTTTTTGATGTCAAGAAATTGAAGGAAGATGTGGCTATGCCTGCATTAAAGGGGAAAGAGAAATTATCGTATTATCAAATATTACAAGGATTAAATAATCTTGCGGAAGATAAGAATATAAAAAAAGTGATTATTGATG
>ERZ773043.885-NODE-885-length-17369-cov-2.893208_pt1 | contig 17369 bp, 17 predicted proteins | sample MGYA00580636_ERZ773043 | MGnify/ENA primary metagenome ERZ773043 (study PRJEB29015, sample SAMEA2737992) | human oral metagenome | biome: human oral; feature: human-associated habitat; material: dental | place: China | collected 2065 ... | reverse complement strand
GGCAAGGTAGCGGAGTAAAGGAAGTTAGACAATTTCATGACGCTAATGGAGCGCTTGTAAGAGAAGTCCCTTATAACGAAGCAGGGCAAATTCATGGAATTGTAAGAGAATGGTACTCAAATGGTGATTTTAAACTAGAAATAAGATATAAGAATGGTAAAAAGGATGGGCCGTTTAAGCAAAGCATAGGTTCTGGAATGATAAAAGAAGGAAACTATAAAGACAATAAACTTTTAGCTCTATCAAAACATATAATGAAAACGGAATACTCATAAAGGAAGAGGTATATGATGAAAAAGAAATGCTTATAAAAACTATGTCTTGGTATAGTAACAGACAGAAAAAAAGCGAAATAAACTACGAAGATGGTTATAAAACAAAAAATTATGTAGAATATTACGAAAATGGTCAATTAAAATCTCAATATGATGACGTTGGAGAAAAAACATGGTATGAAAATGGACAACAAGAGAGCGAAGAAAATAATGATGGAACATGGCGTATAATTGGTACAAAAATGGTCAACTAAAAAGCGAGCGCGACAGCAATAAAACATCACGTTATTGGTATGAAAATGGCCAACAAGAGAGCGAGGAAAGTAGCAACGGAATTCTATGCAATTGGTATGAAAACGGATATATAAAAATGGCATCAAAAAAGCATAGTAATGGAAGTGAAGAGATGGAATGTAATGAAAATGGAACATTAAAGCGCATGCTTATACTAAATGATAATAACGAATATATCGATATATACGGCAGGCAAGATATCCAAGAGCTTATAAAAGCAATTGGAATTAGTGAAAACGATTTATGTAAAATAAATCCTTTTAGGCAGTAAAGTCGCGAAGTGTTACGCTTCTAAAGATTTTACGTGCGGCGCGCATCTTGCACCGCACCCGTATGACCTTGCTAAGAGGCGTCGCTCTTGCGTGTACTGCGACGCGTTTTCGGAGTGATCTGCGTCGCGCTCATTTTGTTAAATTTTGTAGACTTACTTCTCGCTCACTGTTTTAGAGCGAGCAGATTTACTTTTGCCGTCCTAGACACCGACCAGAATAACTACAATGCGTGTTCTATTCTAAAGTTAGGCGCTTTTGCGTGCGCGAGGCTTTCTTTTCGCGGGAGCGCTTTTTACTGACGTACTTTTGCCGTCCGGCAGATTTTCCAAGGCTAAATTTGCTACGGATCTCTTTCTGCCCCTGCTCTTTGCTTTTCTATTTTGCAAAAACTCGCTGTACGGCGAGCCGTAAAGGCTAGCGTGCCAGATCGCGCTTGCCAGCATCACTGCACCCGAAACTTTATGCAGCTGCGACATGCGCGAGTTCATATTCAGCGCGGTTAGAGCCGTGATGCCCATACTCACTCCAAGCGTCACTTTAGCCGCTTTGCGCTGAAAATTTAGATCCAAAATTTTATCTTCAATGCTCAAATTTTACCCCTTTGATAGAATTTAGTAGAAGGCCTATCGTCGTGCCGTTATGCAGCAGCGCCGTAGCTACGGGACTTAGCGCGCCGAAGGTCGCCAAAAATAAAATGATCGAATTTATCCCCACGGTGGCGTTGAAATTTCGATTTACGAGCCGCAGCGTGTCGTTGGCCAGCGCCTTTACCTGCGCGACGCCCTCGATGTCGTTTTTCAAAAGCCCGATCTGCGCGGAAGCCTTGGCGATCTCTGCGCCGTTTAGCATGCTGATGCCGATGTCCGCCTTCATCAGGCTCGGCGCATCGTTTATGCCGTCGCCCACGAAGACCACCTTCCGCCCCTCGGCTTTTAACTGCTCTAAAATTTCGGTCTTTTGCGTCGGCAGCAGCTCGCCGTAATAGCGATCTACGCCGAGCTTTTTGGCTACGGCGCGGGCTTTTGAGCTCACGTCGCCGCTTAGCATGACGATCTGTTTAGCGCCCAGCTCACGGAGCCTAGCGATGACGGCGCGGGCGTTTGCGCGCACTTCGTCTCTAAGTCCGATGAGCCCCAAAAGTCTGCCGTCAAATGCGATGTAAAGCAGCGCGAGCCCCTTTTGCATCGCAAGATCGATGGTCTGCTCATGCGCCGCAAACGAGATCATCTCGTCATCCTCCAGGAAGTGGCGCGAGCCGATGATGAGCTTTTTGCCCTCGATACTGGTCTTTACGCCGTGAGCAACGACGAATTCCACCTCGTCGTGGTGTTTGTGGATAAAACCGTGCTTTTTAGCCGCATCCACGATCGCCTCGGCTACGGGGTGAAAGTAATGCTCCTCGGCGCTCGCAGTTAAATTTAAAATATCGTTTTTGCTAAAGCGCTCGTCAAACGATATGATCTCGGCGACCTCCAGGTTGCCGTACGTAAGCGTGCCCGTCTTATCGAATACGAAGGTATCGGCACTCGCAAGCGACTCAAGAGCCTTGGCGCCTTTGATCAAAATCCCGTTCTTGCCCGCCTTTGAAATGCTCGACTTAAAAGCAACCGGCGTAGGCAGCTTAAGCGCGCACGAGTAGTCCGCCTGCAGCACCGAAGCTACGGTCATAAAATTTCGATTTATCAGATAGGACACGCCCGCAAGCCCGAAGGTCACCGGCACGAGCTTGTCGGCTAGATGGGTCGTATGCATGCCGATGCTGGAGCGCTCGTTAAGAGATGCCGTGATGTAGTGCTTGATACGCTGCGTGGAGGTGTTTTCGCCGACGTTTTCCGCCCAGATACGGATCCTGCCCTCCTCCACGATCGTGCCGCTTAGCACGCTATCGCCGCGAGATTTTTTCACCGCGACCGATTCGCCCGTCATATTGGCTTGATTTATCATCGCTTCGCCGCTTACGACGTGCCCGTCCACGGCTATGACGTCGCCTGCGCCCACGACCACGATGTCGCCTACCTTTAGCTTAGAAGTTGCGATTTTGACTTCAGTCTTTTTGCCGTTTTGATCTATCTCGACCCACGTCTCGGCGATGTCCGGACGGGCGAGCTCACGGATCAGATCGTCGCTTTTATAAACGGTGCTTTCCTCCATGTATTCGCCAAGAGCGAGCATCGCGTTGGTGCTGTTTGCGGCAAATACGTCGCCGCGAGCGAGCGAAATCCCCACAGCGGCAGCTTCCAAGCCCTTTGAAGTAAGCCCGTGACGAAAGCTTTCTTTAATGCCCTCTTTTAAGATAGGCAAGCACGCTACGATGCTAAATGCGCGCACTAAAGGCGAAGTGCGAAAGATTAAATTTCCCCCCAACGCAAGAAGCGCTAAGATAAATTCGTTTTTGCTCGGTAAATTTTTATGGCTAGCGGGGATAATTGATTTTAGCTCACTTAAATTTAAAGCTTCAAGTTGCTTTAGAATTCCTGCCTTATTCGCACCAGCGTCAAGCTTAAGGATCAAAGAGCCAATTTTAGCGTTAAATCTAGCTTCCGTTACGCCTTCAAGCCTCGCAGCGACTCTTTGCAGCGCGCTTGTATCGAGCCCTTTAAAGCCCGCGACCTTTATGCGCAGCCTAGATTTAGTCTCATGTAAAATTTTAAAATTTTGCATCGACTACTCTTGCATCTCTGCCTTGGCGTCTTCGAATCGCTCCTTCATCTCTTCGATGCCCATCTGAAACATCTCGGTACCCTTTGCGATGAGCTTAAAAAGCTTTTTTTGCGCGTTTTCGTCGGTTAGAAAATAGGTTGCCGCAGCACCTAGAACGATACCTGTGATAAATGAGTTGCTACCAAATAAGCCGTTCGCGTTTTGCCTGCCACCCAGGGAATTAAAAATTCCACCGAAAGTGGAATTTTGCGAGCTTTGAGTAGAATTTACGTCGCTTGAGCTTTGAGCGGCGGAATCTTTACTATCCGAGTTATTGCTGGAAGCAGAGCTATTAAAAGGCGTAGAATTTACCCGCTCGTTTATCCATTTAGCCCAACCGCCGAGCTTTTCGTCACCGGCAAAGCTACCTGCAGAGCCGCTAGCATATTTGTTGTCACCAAAATCGTAATCGTCTAGAATTTCTTTCAAATCTTTTTTTGTGATATACGGATTACTCATTGCCTACCTTAAGAATAAAATTTCTACCCGCAATGAGCGCGCCTACGCATACTGCGACGCCTGCCGCTGCGCGTAGATACTCGCCTTGTACGAGCTTATTTGCGCTGTAAATCGCGCCACCGCCGATGATACCGCCGCTTAGCGCAATATCCAGCGCATCTCGAATCGCTTTAGATTTGCTCTTGCCTTCTTTGGCTTTAACGAGCTCTACGGCGCAACCGCCGATCGCCCCTGCTATAGCGCCGCTTAAAACGTGATCCAGCGGCGAACGCTGTGTCGTAAGTGATCTATTCATTTAAGCCTCTATTTTTCTGATTTATCGTCTGCGGACGTAAATTTAGCCGAAGAATTATCGTCCATTTTTACGATCTGCGGGATATTAAGCGGAGTAGTAGATGCTGCGGATGTCTCACCTACCGGTGTTGCGCCAGTCTTAGCGCTCGCAGTGGATTTTTTAGTTCTTTTAAATCCAGGTTTTGGTCCCGGTTTTTTTCTAGTTTTTTTTGTAGTGCTAGTTTCAGCGCTAGCGCTACTTGTTGCAGCTTTTTTGCCGCCAGTCTTCCTTTTACTTTTTACCGCCTCAGCGACATCGTCTAGACCTTCTTTGGCTTCCGCAAAAATTTCTTTTGATTTTTTGCTTAATTTTTCCGCTCCGCCTTTGACGCTATTTTTTAGCTCCTCGACACTTTTGCTACTTACGATTTTATTCGCACCTTCTTTGATTTTATCTCGATTGTTATAAGCGTAAACCGCCGCGCAACCAAGCGCAAAACCTGCTAGAAATGGGATCGGCATTTCATTCTCCTTGTGTTAAGATTATAAAGTCATTTTATCAACTTTACATAGATTTTGATATTATAGCGACTTTTTTAGATTTTTGCAATCCTAATTTAATTTTTCTGCAAAATTCCTTTAATTAAATTAGAAAATGCGCTATTTAAGATATTTTGCAAATCGTATTTTTGAAATATCCGCTCTAATCCCTGCGGATTTTTTAAAATTTCATTTAATAAATCAGTGAAATTCAAAGAATTTAAATCAGCCTCGTATTTAGAATTTAATTCTTTTAAAATCGGCAAAATTTCATTATACGAAACCGCCTGCGCCTTATACAGCAGCTCTTTAAATTGCGCGTTCTTGCACGAATTAATTAAATCGTCATAAAACATCATAGAGCTTTTTTCTATCAAAAGCGCCGAAGCCAAAAACTCATTCATACCTTTTGCAACCAGTCCCTCACTGCTATTTTCAGGAGGCATAGCGCCAAGCTCGCAAGAATTAGCAAAGTCTAGCATCCGCTCAAGTAATCCAGCTCGTAAAGATAGAATTTCTCCTAACTTTTTATCTTGAAATTTAACTGCACCCAGCGAATAAAACTGTAAAATTTGCGCCTCTTTTTCGAGCAAAAGAGCGATATCTGCAATTTGCGCCTCATTTAAATTCCGAGATTTATTAGAAATTTTGCGCGATTTTTTGGTGCTACGTAATGCTTCTTCGCTCAAGTAATCGCCTCTATATTGGAATTTACAAGCGCTACTAGCTCAGGCGAACTGATGCCGCTTAAAAACTGCTCCCAAAGGTGCATCGGAAAAACGCTTTCATCATAATGAATCGTCAGCGAGCCGATTAGAGAGTTAAATTTATACTCTTTTATCCCGCGAATTGCAGCTATTTTAGCCTTTAGGCTCTCTTCGCTCACACTATCTCGCAACTCCCTAATTTTAGGACTTACGCGGATACGAATACGACCTTTGCTGTGGCTGATTTTGCTAAAATATTTATGAAATTCCAAAATATCGTTGTGATTTATTTTCATATTTTTCCTTAAATTTGCACCTAAATAATATCATAAATCATTTAATTCCTGCTAAATTTTGCGAATTATTTGCGTTTAGGACGGAATATTTTTATCTTATTTTCATCCGCTGTTATGTAATTTCCTCCCATTAGATCAATACAATACGGCACGGCAGAAAATACCGGCAGAAGGCACTCTTTAATCGCTTTTGGATTGCCCGGTAAGTTTATAATCAGAGATTTTTTGCGGATCGCTGCTATCTGGCGAGATAAAATTGCCGTAGGCACGATCTTTTGGCTCTCTGCGCGCATTAGTTCGCCAAAGCCTGGCATTAATTTCTCACTTACCGCCTCGGTCGCTTCAGGCGTTACATCGCGCGGAGCAGGACCCGTACCGCCCGTAGTTAGCACCAAATCACAACCCGCTTCGTCACAAAGATAAATCAGCTTATCTTTGATCAGCTCTAGCTCATCTGGAACTATTTCATAAAAATACTCTTTCTCGCAAGTTAGCCAATCATCCATCACGGCAATTATTTCTTTGCCTCCTAAATCCTCGTAAACGCCACCGCTAGCGCGATCACTGATCGTTAAAACACCTATTTTTACCATTTTCCTCTCCTTTATTGGAATTTTAAAATTTAATCGAAATTTAGCGTGCCGTCTTGCGGCTTTTCTTCAGAGCTTTCGCTATCTTTTTCCAGCTTTTGCAAATCTTGCTCTTGCTCGGAGACGCCTTCTTGCTCCGCACCATCGGATTCGCAAATCTTTTGAACATCCTCGAAAGTTATGAACTCATAAACGAAAATTTGCTTTGAAATTTGATTTAGCTTATCCTGCATCGTGCGGATTATCTCGCTTACCTCGTCGTAGCAATCTTGCAAAATTTTATTCACGCTCTGCGCGCTAGGGGTGAAACTATCGCCCATCGCGAGCTCAAAAACCATCTTTTGCGCCAGCGCGATAGCCTGCTTTACGTCGCTAGCGGAATTTGAAAAGGCGTCGTTTTTATGGATCTGTAGCGCCGCCATACCGCTTAAAAGCACTTTGATTTGATTTAAAATTTGCGTTTTGGATTCGATCTCGAAATCCTCGTTTAAAAATTTATCGTTTAAAAGCTCGATCTTTTCGAAATCAAACGAATACCAATACGCGCTAAGCGCCTTTGCGCCCTGATAGAACGCCTGGATCTCCTTTTCGTATTCGGTGAGAATTCTACTTTTTTGCACGCCGTAAAAGACCCTCATTCGCACGTTTTCAAAATCGCTAAGCTCGATCGTATCGCTGCCGCGCTTAAGAGCGTTGATCGCGGCTTCATTTACCAGCGTCGCTACTCCCGCGCCACTAAAGCCCACGCAAAGGCGGCTTACTTTGTTGATATTTGCGCTGCATCTTTTGCCCTCTAAATAAATTTTTAAAATTTCGATGCGGTCTTTGTAGTTCGGAAGCCCGATAAAAACGCGCCTATCAAAGCGCCCCGAGCGCAGAAGCGCATCGTCGATCAAATTTATTTTATTGGTCGCGCCGATTACCATCACGCCGCTGTTTTCCTCAAATCCGTCCATCTCGGTCAGCAGCTGATTTAGCGTCGCTTCTCGCTCGTCGTTGCGCCCGATACCGCGCTTGCCGCCAACCGCGTCGATCTCGTCGATAAAAATAATTGCGGGCGCGCAGGATTTCGCCTTCGCAAACAGCTCGCGAACCCGCCTAGCGCCGACGCCTACAAAGACCTCGGCGAAGCTTGCGCCGCTTTGGTAAAAAAACGGCACGTCCGCCTCGCCGGCTACGGCTTTTGCGATAAGGGTCTTGCCGACGCCAGGCTCGCCGATCATTAAAATTCCTTTCGGCAGCTTGATGCCGAAATTTCTGTATTTTGCGGGATTTTTTAAAAAATCCACGATCTCTATGAGTTCGTCCTTGACCTCGCTGATGCCCGCGACGTCGCTAAATCTCACGTCGCTAACGCTTGGCGAAAGATCGCCGAGATCGCCGCCTGCGCTAGTATTTTGACGTGCGGCGCCTACGCCGTCCATCCTGCGGCGCCTAGCCAAAACGGTTTCAAAATAATATACGAAGAGAAAAAATGCGAATGTAAAAATTACCAAAATCGCACTGATACCGCTCGTGCCATCATCCTTTTCTTTGCTGATTAGAGCGTGATTTGATAGCTCCTTAAGATCTACGAGATCGACTAAAATTTTATAGCGTTTGCCGTCGTAGATAAAATTTAAATTGCCGTCCTCGATATGCGCGCGTTTGATCTGATCTGCGCGGACTAGCTCGCTAAATTCGCGCTCGGTGATGTATCGCGAATCGTCTTTAAAATAAACGATCGAGAGCAAAACGATAAGCAACACTAAAAAAATCAAAATTATATTTAGCTTGCTTTTTTTGATTTTATGCAAAATTTCCATCAAATTTAACCTCATAATCTCTTATCTCCATCCATTTTTTCGACAAATCCTCATCGCTTTTGATCCAAATTTTATCATAAAATTGATCATATCCTTCATAAAACTCTCCGTTTTTCCGCTCGATCAGCACATTTAGCGGCACCTTGTGCGAAAGGCGAAATTTATAATTATTCAGCGCCGTTATGTTCTGCAGCATCTTTAGCCGCGCCTTCGCCGTTTTGCCGTCTATGCGGCCTTTTAGCGACGCCGAAGCGGTCCCTTGCCGCGGCGAAAAGATAAAGGCATGCAGATGCGTGAGCGGAAATTTTTTGAAATTTTCCACCGCTTCGAGCCAAAGCTCTTCGCTCTCGCCCGGATGCGCGACGATAAAGTCCGTCCCCAGCGCAAATCCGCGCTCCGCAAGCTCGCAAAAAAGCTCCAAATCCCTTAGCGCGGAATTTCGGCGGCGCATTATGCTAAGCATCTTTTGCGAAGTGTGCTGAAGCGCGATGTGCAGATGCCGCTCCAGCCACGGCTCGGATAAAATTTCGCGAAAGCTCTCATCGATCTGCGAGGGCTCGATGCTGCCTAGGCGAATGCGGCGAATTCCGCGGATCGCGCCCAGCTTTTGAAGCAGCGCGCCGAGGCTCGTGCCTGCGGTCTTGCCGTAGCTGCCGATATTGGTGCCGGTTAGCACGATCTCGCTAAAGCCGTTTGCGGCAAGGCTTTCCGCCTCTTTTAAGATCGCGTCTTCAGAGCTGCTGCGCGAGCGGCCGCGCACCGAGGGGATTATGCAGTAGCTGCAGTTAAAATCGCACCCCTCTTGAATTTTAATAAAGGCCTTGGTGTGATCCTCGTAGTCGCTTACCAGGTTTTTTTCGACGCTACTTAGATCGCCGATATCGTAAAATTTCGACTCCGAGCCCAAAAACTCGTCGATCTTTTCCTTTTGCGACATCCCAAACACGCCGAAGACCGCGCCGTTTTTATACAGCTCCTCGCCGCGCGATACCGCGCCGCAGCCGGTTAGCAATATTTTTTTGCCGAGGCGATTCATCTTATTTACGTAGTTTCGCACGTCTGCGTCGGCGCCGTTCGTAACGGTGCAGGAGTTTATCACGACGACATCCGCGCCCTGCTCGTCGTGCGTGATCTCGCCCGATTTGAGGTTGCTTTTGATAAGCTGCGTGTCGTAGATATTTGTGCGGCATCCAAACGTTTTAAAATAAATTTTCAAATTTCGCTCCCGGATCCGCTTCCTGTGGCAAAGCCCGCACCCTGCGCCGCTGTGTTTAAATTTTGTGAGCCTTGCTGCTCGAAGCCGAGATCTTGCGCCGTGAAATTTCCGCCCGCCGCCATGTAATTTTTGCCGTTAAAAAGCGTGTATGCGGGATAAGCGATCTTGATATCGGGCTCACTTCTTAGCGCATCTAAAATTTCAGCCGAGATGTTGCTGCGAAGCCCGAGCGTCGCGTAAGAGTTCGTCATATACCAAACCGAAATTTCAATGCCGTATGGCTCAAAAAAGCTAAAAATTCTAGGCTCGACGTTTGGATTTTTGATGCTGTATTGCGAACGAAGCTTGCCCATCTGCTTTTTGGCGATGTCGGTGTAGCCTTTGGAATACTTCCGCACGATGTTTTTTACGAGATACATCGCCTTTTTATGGTTGCTATCAAATGTTAAAAGTATGCTGATGCCGTCCCAGACGGTCTTAAGTCCGCTATGGGTGTAGTTTGAGATAAGATCAGTAAAAATATAATTATTCGGTATGAAAATTACCCTGCCCGCGCGTTTATTTTCTCTCCACGTAGTCATAGTAACGTCCTCAAAAATCGTCATCCTAAGCACCGAAATATCGATGATATCGCCTACGTAGGTCTCGCCGTTTTTATGCACCCGGATACGATCGCCCACGCGAAAGCTGCCGCCGAGCACGATCGTAAGCCAGCCTAAGGAGCTCATAAACATATCTTTCATCGCAATCGCAAGACCTGCCGAGGCAAAGCCCAAAACCGTCACGAAATGCGTCATATTCTCGATGTAAGAAAAGAGCAGTATCAGCGCAATCAGCGTGAAATTTAAAACATTGATAGCTTTATTTACGATATAAAAATTCTCGTCGTTTTTGATATATTTTTTCGCCACTACCTTGCATAAAAACGACAGCGCGATGACTACGAGTATCCATACGGCGATGTTTCCCGCGCGCTTAATCTGAGCTTTTATATCTGCGGTCTGCACGGCGATTTGGGAGTTGATCTTTTTTTCGTAAACGTCGTACGTAGTCTGCGCGATCTCGTACGCGGAGCTAAACTCACTAAGCTCGTAATCTAAGCTTTTAAGCTCCGCCGCAGCGCTTGCGTCCGCATCGATCTGTTTTAAACGCTCATATAGCGCCCTTTTTGCTTCAAGTTTATCGATTAAAGCTTTAATATTTTCGATGGCGTTTTTCTGCTCCATCTTTTGAGCTTGTAAATTTCTAATCGTAGAAAAACCCGAAATTATCGAAAAAGGGTTGGTAATGCGCGCAGGCTCGGGGGTTTCGGGCATCGCGATGATATCTAAAAACGGGGATTTTTCATACTCTTTTAGCAGCATGAGCTGCTCTTTTACGGCGCGGAGTCTTTTCTGAATCTCTGCGATCTTATCGGTGCCGGCGCTCTTTTTTAGCTCCGCTTCGAGCTGGCTGGATTGCTTTTGTAAATTTTGATAGCCGATGAAATTTGAAAAGCGCGAGATCCAGATATTATTTTTGATCTCATCGTCAATAACACGGATCTGATCTTTTAGCGACGCGGATAGCTTGTAATTTTCATCTTTCTTCTCACTAGCGGCAGAGCTAGCGTTAGATTCTAAGCGCGTATGCGCGGCGGAGAGCGTAGAATTTGCCTCGCAAAATGCAAGATTAAAAATCAAAAAAATAGCTGCAAGCGCTCTCATTCAAACTCTTTCAGCGCTGCGATTACTTCATCTTTTGCGATCTCTTTGGAAGTGTAGAATTTACCGATGCCGTCGGGCAGGATAAATTTTATCTTGCCGTTTTCGCTTTTTTTATCGAGAAAAAATAGCTCGTAAAATTCTGCTGCATCCTCTACGTGAAATTTTATCGGAAGTGCGAATTTTTGAAGCACTTTGCGGATTCGCTCCTCCTCAAGCTCATTTAATTTACCAAGACGGCGCGCTAGCGCGTTTGCCATCACCATGCCGATCGCCACAGCCTCGCCGTGCAAAAATTTTTTATAATTAGTAATTTTTTCGATAGCGTGAGCAAAGGTGTGTCCGTAGTTTAACACCGCACGCACGCCGCTTTCGCGCTCGTCTCGCTCTACAACGCTTGCTTTAATCTCCACACAGCGAGCGATTACGTGCGAAATTTCATCGGCGCTTTTTAGATCGTGCGTCTCGAAAAATTTAAATAGTTCGACATCAAAGCATACCGCCATCTTTACCGCCTCCGCAACGCCTGCGGCAAACTCCCGCGCAGGAAGCGTCGATAAAAATTTGCTCTCGCAATAAACCGCGCGCGGCTGGTAAAATGAGCCGATTAAATTTTTGCCGAAGCGATTATTCACCCCCGTCTTGCCGCCGACGCTTGCGTCCACTTGCGCTAGCAAGGTCGTAGGTATATTGATAAAATCGATGCCGCGCTCATAAATGCTCGCACAAAAGCCCGTTATATCGCTGATGACGCCGCCGCCAAGAGCAATGAGCGTGCTTTTGCGATCAAGCTTGGAGCTGAAAAGCTGCTCTAAGATTTGCTCCACGCTCGCGGTATTTTTATACTCCTCGCCGTCTGGGATCGTGATGATAAATTTTTGCTCGCATTTTAACCGCTGCAATAAAAAATCAAGCCACAGCCCGCCTACTTTGGGATTTGTGATGATCGCTACCTTGCCTTTGAGCTTGATCTCTTGCAATTCGTCGATAAAAACGCTGTATTTTTTACCTAAATTAAGATCGATTTTCATACGCTACCTTTGATTTTTGGGTAATTGTAACATAAATTTCGATTACTTTTCATACCCGTAATCGCTCGGAACGAAAATTTGATGATTTTTGCCTAGCTTGAAATACATCCGGTCTAAATCCTGATTGAAAATCGATGTGAGCTTGCGCGCCAAAATTCTATCATTAAATGGCACGAACTGCAGCAGATCTCGCTCGCTACCTAGCGCTAAAATCGGATTTTGTCGCTCGCAAGGAATCACGAATAAACTATGCTTAAAAAGCTTCGATAAGCTCACGTAGCTTTGCGCAAACTCGCTCTTTTCGCTCTCGCCGAAAAGATACAAATACACGTCTAGCCCTAGCTGCGAGCTGATGTCAAAGACGATACTTGATTCCTCGCGAAGCCGCTCGCCGGCACTTAGCACGACGCTTTTACGCACATCTTTTAGCTCGCCCTCTCCAAGGCTTAGCACCGGAATTTCAAGCGCTTTAAGTGCTGCTTTTTTCGCCTCGAAAACTCCGCTTGAGCAAACTACCAAGCCTGCTTTATTTTCGCTCACGTCGCGCTTTAAATTTAATTCGCCCGAGTAATCGATGAGAATTTCAAATTTATCCCGCTCACACAGAGCTTTAAGCTCGCTAAAAGCGTCGTTTAGCAGAGGATTTAAAATTCGCAGATAAATTTTATGATTTCTAATATGTAAATCCAAAAACTCAAGCGCCCTAACCGTCCTAGCTATCTCGTCGCCGCTCATTTTTTTCATATCGATTAGCGCGAAAATATTTAGCCCAAACGGCGATGGAAATTGCCCGCTTTGCTTTTTTACTTCAGCAAACACCGCTCGCAGCGCACTAGGCTCACCAACGACTAAAATCGTATCATTCGGATATATCCGCGAGCCGGGTGTCGTTACGATGTAATTGTTGTGACGATAGATCATCGGAATTTGATATTTGGCATTAGAAAGCGTGCTGATTTTTTTATACGCAAACGAGCTTCCTACGGGCACTTTTACCTCCATTATCTCTCCGCGTCCAAGCCCGATATTATCAGCAAAAACGGGACTATCGGGTAAAAAACCGATGAAGCGCGAGGAATTTAGCGCGAGGGTATTTACGATTTTTACGCGAGCTTCATTTTTATTTTCGCGCAAAAGTCCCCAAAAATCGTCCACGTAAAGCTCTAAATCCGGAGCGAGCGTCTTTAAATTTTCAAGCGTTACTTTAGTGTCAAATTCATCCTCCATTATCACTATGCAGCGGTCAAATTCCTCTTCTGCTAGCACCACGCGCAGCCGCTCAATGCTAGTAGGATCAAAAATTTCGACCGAAAAATTTGACTCGTTTTCAAGCTCTGCGGGCACAGCATCCGTATTTTTAGCTATGACGCGATATGATCTGATGACATCTTTGATTTTACAAACTTTGGATAAAAAATGGCGCGCAAACTTTCCGCTTGCGATGATTAAAACTTGTTTCATTGCTCTCCGTTTCGTGGTTTTGCAAAGATTATAACCAAAAACGGCTAAATTTTAAACCGCGCGATAAAATTTGCGGGCAAGCTGAGGCGCAGCGACTTAAAAATTTAAAGATCGAAATTTTAAAATCAAGGTTTAAAATTTCAAAATCCAAGGCTTAAATTTAAAATGAATTAAAACTAAGCCTCGTTAAATTTAATCTCGCCGCTTAGAGCGATAAAATTTCATAAATTTAAAAGCGGTCGCGGCATCTGCGCGCACCGCTTGGGCAAAAATTTTAAACTCGCTAGATTTTAAAATTTCACCTCCGCAGAGAGCATAAAGCTTCTGCTCTCGCCCAGCGTTACGCCGTTTGCCGAGCCTAGTACGCTAGTTACGTTAAGTCCGCCCGCGCCGTCGGCGCTCGCAGGATACATTCCCGCCCAGTATTTTTTGTTAAATACGTTATTTACGTTGAAGCGTAGCGTAGTCTTATCGCCCAAAAGGTGCTCGCTCGTATATCTCATGCCAAGATCGGTAACGAAAAAGCTAGGAGTGCGCTGGGTATTTAGATCGTCCAGATACATCTTGCCGGTGTAGTGAAAATTTGTACTGATCGCGAGCTTATCGGTGCCCGGGATTACGTAATCAAACATCAAATTTGCGTTTAGTTTAGGGATGCCGTTTGCGACCTTGCGATTAGCGCCCGCGATGCTTACGTTATGCATCTTTGGATCAATATAGGTAAAGCCGCCCAGCACGCTTAAATTTTGCGTAATTCGTCCGCCGCTCATAAACTCAAATCCGCGGTTGCGCTGCTCGCCGTTTATGCCATAAAGCCCCGTAGAGCTATTTAGATACGCGATAGGTCTGCGGATATCAAAATACGCCACGCTAAAATCGATCATATCGGCTACGCGGATCTTAGCGCCGATCTCATGCTGCTTGGAGCGATACGGCGACGTAGAGACGACCTCGCCGTTATGCGGACCGCTATTATAAACATAGGTAGAGCCCTGTTGCAAGCTATCTGCGTAGGTGTAGTAGATGCTGGCATCCTCTACGGGGTGAAAGATCAAGCTGCCCGCCCAGCTATAGCCCGAATCGCTATAGGCTTTGACAAGTCTTTGCTGAGCAGTATTGTAGGATTCCTGCCTCATCCACGCCTTAGATGCGCTCAACATCACGTCAAATTTATCGTTTATCGTGATATCATCTAGCACCGAGACGTTATACATATCCAAAACAGCGTAGTGATATAGCCCGCTTCCGCGCTTAGCACCGGTGTAATTTAGAATTTTAGGATCGTAGATATTGCCTATAGTAGGTGAAGTGTAGTTGGTGCTCGCGATCTTATATCTATCCTGCGTCCAGTGATAGCCATTGGTCTGCACGCTAAAATCATGCTCGATATCGCCCGTATTAAACTGAGTATTGGCCTTAAGATAGCCGCTTGGCAGGTCAAATCTATATGCCGCCGTAGCACCGCCGCTGTGTCTGGTTTGATAATCGCCCGGCTTCGTATATTGCGGATGTGTGCTAGGCAAGATATAATTTACAACGCCATGAGTATCACGATCGGCGCGCTGAAACTGAAAGCCGCCCTCTATATACCATTTATCGGTAGGCGTAAATTTAAATTTCGCGCTTGCGGTAGTGGTTTTTAGATGCATGCCTCCAAAGCTCTGCCCAAGACCGCGTTTTGAAGAATCCACCGCCTTTGGAAGCTCCATGCCGTCTACAATCTTACCGTCTCGCACGCCGAGAGCAAACTGCCCCGCAAAGCCCTTAGTATTGTGCTCGTAATAACTAGCCGCGGTTTCGAACGTTAGATCGCCCGTCGGATAAAATTCCATCGTGACGCTGGCTAAGCGACGCTGTAAATTTGAGCCTTTCGGTTGTCTGTCGCCGTTTGATCCGTAAAATACCGTGCGGTAGCCGAATTTTTCAAATTTATCGGATAGATCAAGACCAAGACCTAGGTTGCTTCGCGACATATAATCGCTCCAGATGATGTATTGATCTTTTACCGGGCGCTTGCGCGTGTAGCTGAAAATCCCGACCGGATTTTGCGCGCCGTAGAGCGAGCCTGCGACGCCGTTTTGCACCTGAAAGCTCTCAAACATCGCCATCGGAATCGCCGTCGTCGAAATCGTATAAAAGCCGTCCCAGAAGCTGTTGCCTACGACGCTGCCCTCAAAGCCGCGCGTCTGCGGGCGTCCGACCGTAGCACCGCCGCGCATCTGAATCTGTGCAGACGGGAAGTATTTAACCGCCTCCTCGTAGCCGGTGACGCCTTGGTGGTTCATGATCTCCTTACTGATCGTGTTGATCTGATAGGGAAGATCCAAAGCGCGCTTGCCCGCAAGCAGGCCTTGTTGCACGTTTTTGCTCAAAAAGCCCTCGTCGATGCCGCTCTCGCTGATATTATCGCCGACGGAATTTACCTCGATTACGCCCATATTCTGCGACTTTTCAGGCGCAGAATTACCGTCACTTTGCGCTGCAGCCAAACTACCGCATAGTAGGCACATACATGCCGCTAATGAAATTTTAAATTTCATCGTTTTCCTTCGTTCCATTATTTTCCCTTCGTTATGGATATATTTAATATTATTTTTTAGCATATTAGAAAAACTTTCCTAAATTTAGACTAAATTCGAGATATAAATTTATATATTTGTAGTCGCATTTTTTAGCTTTAAATTTCATAGACGATATACCACAATACAAAAGAAAAATTGCGCAAATTTATATGAAATTCTAAATTTTTAATGTAAAATCGCCCGTATGAAAAAACTAATACCGGCGCTTAAGCAAGCGCAAAACCGACTCAAAAATTTCTTCCGCCTCTACGATACCGAGCTCATGCACCATGCATCAAGCCTTAGCTTTCACACGATTTTGGCGCTACTGCCGGTGCTGATGGTCTCGCTTAGCGTTTTTATGCAGCTACCAAGCTTCAAAGGCTACTACGATAAGATTATGGGCTTTATTTTTTCAAACTTCCTGCCCGCAAATCAAGCGAGTATGGCGCACTACATCGAGGAATTTATGGCAAACGGACTAAGCCTTGGCGTAACGGGCTTTTGCGCGGTGTTAGTTACATCGGTGCTGTTTTTCGGGGACTTTGAAGCGATTATCGCGCGAATTTCGCATTCACCCGAGCGAAGCTTTTTTAAGAGCCTAAGCACCTACTGGACGCTGATGACGCTCGCTCCTGTGGGGCTTGGAGCGTCGTTTTATATCAGCGGCGAGCTTCAGGAGCTACTAAATAAAACCGAGCTTACGAGCTGGATAAATTTGCTTAAAATTCTACCCTACTTAATCGTTTGGGGGATCTTTGCGATCACTTACGCTACGGCGATCAACCGCGAGATCCGCGCAAAAGCAGTGCTTGCCTCATCGCTCGTAGCATCGATTTTATGGTGGCTTTCAAGACTGGTTTTTGCGCAATACGTCTTTTATAACAAAACCTATCTTAGTATCTACGGCTCGTTTTCGGTCGCGCTATTTTTCTTTCTGTGGATCTACATAAGCTGGATTTTCTACCTATACGGCGTGAAATTCTGCGTATTTTTGGACGCTAAATTTAAAAGAGATGACGAGCAACAAAGCGCCTGAATTTCTGTGCAAGGCTGCGTTTTCTATGCTTTTTGGATTAAAGCGCGTTTTCTGCATGGGCTAGAAATTTAAATCAAAATTTTAAAATTCTATCGAAAACGAGCGGGAAGTTTGTCTTTGAATAATCGACATATGCATAGAAATAGG
>ERZ773043.882-NODE-882-length-17389-cov-30.600208_pt1 | contig 17389 bp, 16 predicted proteins | sample MGYA00580636_ERZ773043 | MGnify/ENA primary metagenome ERZ773043 (study PRJEB29015, sample SAMEA2737992) | human oral metagenome | biome: human oral; feature: human-associated habitat; material: dental | place: China | collected 2065 ... | reverse complement strand
CTGCCCTTGAAATGAGCCAAAACAGCCTTCGCCTCTCATGGACTCGTGAAGAAGTAGACGGCCGTCTCAAAGACATCATGACCAACATCTTCAACACAGCTAAAACAACTGCTGAAACATACGGTCTTGGTACTGATTACCTTGCAGGTGCCAATATCGCTGCCTTCGAAAACGTAGCAAACGCTATGATTGCACAAGGTATTGTTTAAACCCTGAAATTTAAAAATCAGCTTGCTCATTTGAGCAGCTGATTTTTTGTCTATCAATGGATTGTAACGATTTACCGAGCCGACTCTTTCAAAAGGGCCAGATATTCCTCTAAAACTAGGTGATGTTTTTGCATATATTGGGCCGACTCTACGCCAACATAACGATAGTGCCAATTTTCAAAATCCACACCAGTAATATCGCTTTTCCCTTCTGGATAGCGCAGAATAAAGCCGTATTTAGGAGCAATTTCTGCAATCTTATTTGCCACGCCATCTTCCTGACCTTCTGGCTCGCTCATATCAATCGCCAAGCCTGTCTGATGCTCGCTAGCACCTGGTAACTGGATCCGCTTTTGCACTTCTTGCTCCGCTTCTTGCCGAGACAAGCCTTCTTCTTCGGCCAAAGCTAGGGCTTCTTCATAGAGCTCTGTCTGCTCCGCTCGGCTACGATAGCCCGAAATCAAGGTTTCTCCCGGCGCAATGGCCCGAGCTGCAGCTAAAAATTGTCTGGTATTTGCAGCAATACGACTATCTACCTGAATATCATCGATTTGGGTCAACTTAGGATGAGACTCTTCCTGTAAATGGCTACGATTGACCAAAATCAATTCCCAATCATCAACTGACACCTTGGGCAAGTCAGAGGTCCAGACTCCCAAACCACGACTAATAAAAGTTAAGAAGTCTTCATCCATGTCTTGAAATCGCAATAGAGCAAACAGCAAACGGATCCCAATTCCTAGAAATAAGAGCCTATTTATTAGTCGAAACAGAGAGAGTTTTTTCCTTCTTTCGTGGTGACCTCTTCTCAAGCCTTGTCCTCCAGCTCTTTCGCTCCAACTTCACGATAGGACATATCACCGATGGAAACAACCGAAAATTGACCATCTTCATAGTCTACGATGGTCACACTACCATTGCCTAGGCCATGAGGTTGCATACGATTAATTAGGTAGACAAAGGTTCCGATAGTCATGCCATGACTAACTACCAAAGCATTGCCACCGCCCGCAGCCTCCAGCTCCTCAGCAATCTCTGAGAAGCCTTGCCAAATTCGGCCGCTGAGTTTTTCCCAATTCTCAGCCCAGCCAGCCGTGTCGACTTCTACTAAACCTTCTGCCAGCTCGGCATAGCTGAGTTGATGGACATGGTCGATATTAAAGACCCTAGGCATAACTCCCATAAAAAGCTCACCATCATAGCCACCATCAAAGCTGCCAAAACACCACTCTCGAATGCGCTTGTCAAACCGATAAGGAATCTTTCCAGTCAAGCCCAGCTCTTCCAGAATAATTCCCATGGTCTGAATGGTCCGACCCGAATCACTGGATCTGGCTAGTTTAAAATCAATACCCGCTTTTCGCAAACCAATCCCTAATTCATGGATGCCACGTTCGCCTTCTGCCGTCAATGGACTATCACTCCAGCCCTGAGCTCGTCCGATTGTATTAAACATCGTTTTGCCATGCCGGATGAGGTATAATCTTGTTTTTGCCATACACTTCCCCCTTATTCTCCTCTCATTATATCACGTTTCTGAAAAAAAGCAGTTTCTAAGATTGAAAGAAGACAGCTCAAGAAAGCTCAATTATTGCCATGCTTTCTTTTAACTGTTTATTTCAGCGTCCAAAATTTTGGCACCAACTTCACGATAGGACACATCTCCCAAGATCTGAATCGTAAATTGCCCTTTTTCATATTCAACAACTGTCACACTACCGTTGTCAACCTCAGGATTTTTGCTGATGGATTTATCGAGCAGATAGGCAAAAGTCCCGATGGTCATACTATGGCTGACAACCAAAGCATTGCCTCCGCCAGCAGCTTCCACTTCTTGGGCAATAGCTGTAAATCCAGCTAAAATCCGCCCACTGAGTTGCTCCCATGGCTCAGCCCAGCCAGCCGTATCTACTTCAACCAAGCCGTCTGCCAATTCTGGGAAAGTCAGCTCTTTATAATTGTCAGTATCACGCACCCTTGGAATCACTCCACGGAAAAGATCGCCGCCATAAGCCCCGTCAAAGCTCCCAAAGCACCACTCTCGAATACGCTTGTCAAACTTATAAGGAATCTTCCCTACCAAATCCAGCTCTTCTAGGATAACCCCCATGGTCTGAATGGTTCGACCAGAGTCGCTCGAGAAAGCCTTGGTAAATTCCAAGCCAGACTCTCTCAGCCCAATCCCTAGTTCACGGATGCCACGTTCCCCTTCTTCCGTTAAGGGAGTATCCGACCAACCCTGAGCCCGACCAATGGTATTAAACATAGTTTTACCATGCCGGATGATGTATAATTTTGTTTTTGCCATGAATGTCTCCTTTTTAATTAAGGCCACTCGGATAAGGAGTGGCTTATTTGTCTCGCACTTGACTGAGCAAGACAGAGGGAAAGGGTCTGTTTAGACAGACCCCCATTACTTAGTTTTTGAAACTGTGAATTGGCGCAGGAATCTGACCGCCCCGCGCGATAAAGGCAGCTGACGAAGCCTGATTGACTTTCATAACCGGCGCTGTTCCCAAGAGCCCACCAAATTCGATCATATCGCCTTCCTTACCCTTTGGAATAATCCGCACAGCTGTCGTCTTTTGATTAATGACACCGATAGCCGCTTCATCCGCAATCATGGCCGCGATGGTCTCAGCTGGCGTCGCCTCTGGAATGGCAATCATATCCAAACCTACCGAGCAGATAGCTGTCATAGCTTCTAGCTTTTCTAGATTGAGCGAGCCATTTTGCACAGCTGCAATCATGCCCTCATCTTCAGAAACAGGAATGAATGCACCAGATAGTCCGCCCACCTGATTGCAGGCCATGACACCACCTTTTTTGACTTGGTCATTGAGTAGGGCAAGGGCCGCTGTCGTGCCATGAGTGCCGACTGTTTCTAAGCCCATTTCTTCCAAGACACGGGCCACTGAGTCCCCGACTGCTGGCGTCGGAGCCAGACTCAAGTCAACAATCCCGAACTTGACGCCCAGACGCTCACTGGCCATCTGACCGACCAACTGACCGATACGAGTGATTTTGAAGGCCGTTTTCTTGACCGTTTCAGCGACCACGTCAAAGCTCTCTCCACGGACCTTTTCCAAGGCCCGCTTGACAACACCAGGCCCAGAAACTCCAATATTGATGACCACATCTGCTTCACCGACACCATGAAAAGCGCCCGCCATGAAGGGATTGTCCTCCACCGCATTGGCAAAGACGACTAGCTTGGCCGCACCCATGTCAGAAAGCTGGGCCGTTTCCTTGATAATCCGCCCCATATCCGCAACTGCCGTCATGTTAATGCCAGTCTTGGTCGAGCCGATATTGACAGAGGAGCAGACCTTGTCCGTCTCCGACAAAGCCCTCGGAATAGAATTAATGAGAATTTCATCGCCTTTTTGATAGCCCTTTTGAACCAAGGCCGAGAAGCCACCGATGAAGTCCACACCGATTTCTTTTGCTGCCCGATCCAGAGCATGAGCCAGAGGCAGATAGTCCGTAGCGTCCGTAGCTGCCCCAATCAGCGAAATCGGAGTCACGGAGACCCGCTTGTTGACGATGGGAATTCCCAGCTCTGCTGCAATTTCATCTCCAATTGCCACCAGGTCTTTCGCTTTGGTCGTAATTTTTTGGTAAATCTTCTCCGCCGCCCGATCAATATCCGAATCAATACAGTCCAAGAGAGAAATGCCCATGGTGATGGTCCGAATATCAAAATTCTGCTCCTCAATCATGGCAATGGTTTCTGTAACTTGTCTAATATCCATCCTTCACTCCTTAGATATTGTACATGGCATCAAAAATGGCTGCGCTTTGAATGTTGATTTTGACATTGAGGGTCTGACCGAAGGCATCAAATTCACTACGAAGTGCTGCAAAATCCTGCTTTTCGTCGCTAGAAACAACGGCCATCATGGTAAAAAACTCGTCCAAAACAGTTTGAGAAATATCGTCAATATTGAGCCCCAGCTCGGCAATTTTACTAGCTACACCAGCCACAATCCCCGCCTTATCTTTTCCAACAACCGTAATAATCGCTTTCATCGTTTGCTCCAATCATCTTTATTGCTAATATTGTAGCATAAATGCCTGTTTTTTGCATGAAATTGCAAAAATCCACACTGCGAATCTTGCAGGCTATTTAAATATCAGACTCAAATACTCTTCAGAAATTACACATATCTCTTCCTTTTGTTAGAAGTTTATTTTTTATCTATGTTTTTGTTTGTAAACGATTTCAAAACCTGTTATACTAAATTTAAGAACACATTAAAAAGGAGGTTTCTTATGAAAAATTCTTATAAGAAACGCTTATATACACAAGCCCTCAGCCTATCCGCTGCGGTTCTATTGGCCGTTTTAGCTCAAGGAAATGCGGCAGCTGATACGCTTAACCCTGCTGAACCTCCGCAAGACAACAGCAAAATCAGTACTCTTGTGGAGCAGCCTACACCTGCAAGTACAGAGAAAGCAGAAGAAATTTCGGCTACTCCACAAGCTGATTCACTAGAGAAAAGCAGCTCATCTGAAGCTACCGACAGCAAGGGCTCAAGTCTTCCTACCACAGCCCCAGAGGAAAAAGCAGCTGATGCTAGCCAAAAACTGGATACTACGACTAAAACAGAAGTCCGCGCAGCTAGCACCCAAGAAAACAAGGTTCAGCTTGCTGACAGTAAGGTTTACATGTCCGAAAAAGCTAGTATTGAAGAAACTATTCAAGAGCAAGGAGCTCAAGCTGGTAAAATCACTTGGACACTGGATAACAAGCCTATTAGCGAGTGGAAAACTTGGAAGATGGATGATGGCACCTTCACAGGCGATCCATTTGTCACTGTCGAAGAAAAAGCTGATGGAAATGACCTCAAAGTTTCCCTCAAATTTAATGAACTATTTGGGCAAGACTTAAGCCTGCGCACACCAAACAATATCCGTAGAACCTATCGCAACTTTATGGGAAGTCATGAATTAGTCGGAACCAGCGAAGATCTTGGCCTGACTATTCGCAAGAACATCGTTCTGCGACCTTACGAAGATTTCCATACCCACGATGAAATGCTGGCAGCCATCGAAAAGAGTCGACAAAATTCTATAACGGATCGCTTGGTACAGATTGAGAACATCGGAAAGAGTGCTCAGGGTCGCGATATCAAGCTCGGTATCATCAGCTCCGACCAAAAGAGCATTGACGACTATCTCAACACAACCAATAAAGTCGCTCTTACTAAACCAGCTGAAATGTTAGCTGCTCTGAAAAATGGTAGGCTGGACTACAAACTTCCAGTCCTTATCAACAATACCCACGCCGATGAACAACCTGCTATCGATATCATCACTGGACTCTTCAATACTTTTGCGACCAAAGATCAAATTTCTTTCCAAACCACTGATGCTAATGGCAATGCTAAGACTGTCACACTCAGCGTCAAAGAACTCCTCAAGAAATTCATTTTCCTCTTTGACTTTACTGAAAATCCTGACGGAGATGTTGCCAATACCCGTGCCCTAGCTAACGGAATCGATCCAAACCGCGATACTAGCTATCAGGCCAACCCAGAAACCCGTATTGTTGCTGGACTCATCAACAAATGGAATCCAATTGCACTTTACGACATCCACGGCTTTGTCAAGGACTTCCTGATTGAGCCAGCTACTCCACCGCACGATCCAAACTTTGAATATGACCTTTTGTCAAAAAATATGCTGGAAAATGCCCACCACATGGGCCGCGCCGGTGTTGCCAATTCCAAGTATGACCACTACATCATTCCTAAACTAGACTGGGGTGATGGCTGGGATGACTCCTTCTCTGGCTACACAGGCGTTTATGCTATGTACCATGGCATATTAGGACATACCATTGAAATCCCTGAGGGCAATCAGGAATCCTATAAGGCTGGCTATCACGCTGTCCTTGGAGGTATCTCTTACCTGTCCCAAGATCCTGATAAGCTCATGGAAATGCGCCTCAACTTCTATCTCCGTGGCATCAATAAGGTTGAAGATCCAAAAGCTGAAAATGAATTGGTCGGACCTGACGGCAAGGTTGTTGGACGGGTAAAAAATGGTCAGAAAAAATTCTTCCCTGATTATTATGTCATCCCAATGGGTCTTGACAAAGACAATGATTCCCAACAAGCCTTTAACATGATTGAATACTTCAAGAGAAATGGTGTTGTCATTCAAGAATTGAAGGAAGATGTCGGTAACTATAAGAAGGGCGACCTCGTTGTCGATATGGCTCAAGCTAAGCGTGGCTATGCCAACCATATCCTCTACAAAGGATCAAATGAGTCCGCTTGGGCTGCCATGTATGCTGAACTTTTAGTAAACTTCCCAGATATGCGTGGCTTTAAAGCCGAAGCAGTCTTTAAAGATAAACTCTTTGACGGCAAACTCGGCGAAGTCACTGCACTCCGTGCTACTCGCACCAGTGAAGTCAATCATAAAGCTCCATACTATGTCATCGCCAACACATCCGACAGCGCAGTTAAAGCTGTCAACCAAGCTATTCGCGAAGGTAAGAAAGTCTATCTGACAGAAGATGGTTATATCGTTGATACACCTACATTTGCAAATCTGCTGAACAATTATGCTATTTATGGAGATGCCTTGTATAAGGTTCCGGAAGGGCCAAGCTTGAAAGCACTGAAGGTCTATGCACCCCCTCATCAATTCTACTGGGCAGGAGTGGACTCACCTACTCATACCGCTCTGGCATTGAAAAATCTAGGTTTTGATATTGTCGATACACCTGAGGAAGCTGATGTCATCGTCCTTGAGAGCAACAAGTTTGACAAGTCTATTCTTGGTCGCAAACCAACCATTGTAGTGGGGGGCTCTGCTATGCAACGCCTTGAAAAACTTGGTGTTCTAGATGGATTTGATGCAGAAAGATTCTCTGGCGGCAGCGATTTTGAAGGGCTGATGAAAGCGATTATAGACGATAAAGATCCATTGACTAGCGGCTATAAGAAGAATGATCTCTTCTATTCTAATTCTGGAAACTGGATCGCAAAAGTTCCTGCCAACTTCAAGACTTTGGCAACTATTGCAGACAGTGACTACTACATTGCAGGCTGGTGGCCAGGCAATGAAAAATTAGCCAATAAAATCGTTGCTATTTCTGGTGATTACAAGGAACACCCGCTCTTTGTTTATGCTGGAAATCCAACCAATCGTCTGCATACCATTCACTTCTACCGTTGGGTATCGAACGCTGTCTTTGGCAATCAATTGGCTGAGCTGAAAGATATGCCTGTCACTCACAAACCAAGTGTCGAAATTGTTGAAATTTTGAACCAAAAACCTCAGCCAAAACAAGCAGGCAAACCAGCTGACAAACCGACAGCTCCGAAAGCAAAAGAAGAGCCATTAGAAAGTCTAGCTCAGAAAACAAGCGAAGCACAGCCTATCGCTACAGCTCAAAAAGCAACAAATACTCATCAGGCCCAGCTCCCACAAACAGGAAGCAAAGAAGACTCTGCTCTCTTTACAGTTGCAACGATTCTTCTGGCTACAAGCGGTGGTCTCATCTTGTTCAAAAAGAAAGAAGCATAAGCATTCATTTCCTTTTTTGCTAGCTCACTACAATCCTCTAAATACAAAAATCGCATGGACAAATCATCTCAGTTTCATCCATGCGATTTTTTTCGTAATTGCTAATGTTGCAGTATTGAGCTAATAGTGAGAAAAGCTCAGTCAGATCTGGAAATATGCTTCTGAATTTAATTTTTTTACCCAAATCAAACAAGGGTTGCTCTTATCCCAAAGCTCAGGAAAGATTTCTAACTTCTTAAATCCCTGAGACTGGTAGAAAGCGTTCGTCCTGTCGTAAGTACGATAATGACCTGGTGCTACCGTTTTGACTTGCAGATAAGATGCTTTTTGACGAGCAGCATTTTCCAAAACTCCCAGAAGCCTACTGCCAATTCCCAATCTATGATAGCATTTCTTAACAGCCAGACAGTCAATCTCAGCACAATCCTCACTGGAATAGGACAAACTGATAAACCCCACTGGTTGGTTCCCATCATAAGCTCCCCAAACCTGCAGATTCTCAGCGGTCTCAATATAGGCTCTGGTGCTTTCGGGAATCCCAAACCACTCTGGCAAATCAGCTAGAACAGCCGTCGCAAGTGCCGATTTTTGACTCCTATTTGTGATTTCAGTTACTTGAATCATTACTCTCCTCCACAATGTTCCTTTTATTTCCGGAAAAATATTGTAAATCATATTTATATCTAGGCAATACAGAACTATCTAGTATTTTTATTTCAAAAATTGAATAAATTTGATTGAGACAGAAGATTTTTATAAAGTTAAATTTCAAAATTATGAGATTAGGTAAACACAAATACTAAGGATTTCTTAACTTAACTATATAATCATACGTATGGCCTTCATCCCGCAATCAGAATCCTTTTGATTTATAGGGATTCCAAATTTAATAAAAAAATCTCCCTTACAACTATTAAAAATTTCACTTTCTAATGGTATCCGTGACTCTAGATTTATTATAAAGTTTGTTTTATCACTTTTCTTTTCTAATATTTCAATAATTAAATATGAGAATAGTGCATCTTTAAACATTAGATTTTAACCCTTACAGAAAATGAAACGGGCTATTCTCCTGAAGTAGGTCCTTCACATTATAGTTTAATGCAGAGTGTAGCGATATAGTCATTTCCATAACGTGATAATCTATTTCTTTTATCACATGATTCATAAAAATCTATCATAGCGAGACCATTTTTAAGTTGTCCTCTAATCTGACTTTCTAAGGTATGGCTAAATTCATATCCATATTCTGGATTGATGGTGATTTCGCCTTCCTCTTCAAGCTCTCTTGAATTAAAAGGTATTGAAAACTTTAAAAGTAATTCCTCATCGGGTTTGTCCCATACAATGTCAGCATCATACATGTATATCCAAGGATTCATAAATCCGACCATTAACAGTCCACCCTTTTTCAATACTCGAGAGGCTTCTTTGTACATGTTTTCTAAATCTTCTATATATACATTTGAAACCGGATTAAAAATAATATCAAAAGTTTCATCTTCAAATGGAAATGGTTTTGTCATATCGCCTTGAACGGTATTGATCTTTAAGCCTTCTCTTTTAGCAACCATCTCGTCTCTTTCTAATTGTGATGTAGAAAAATCCATGATGGTGACATCATAACCTTTTGCAGCAAAAACGGGACCCTGCTGACCACCACCACAAGCTAAACCTAATATCTTTTTTCCCTTGGCTTTTTCAAACCATTCTGTTGGAACTTTTTTTCCAACAGTTAAGGCAACAGAAATTGGATGTTTTCTAGCTTCTTCTAATTCTTCATGTGTCAACGGCTCAGTGTAGTCATTTTTTACATTATTCCATCTATCTTCATTTAATTTTATATAATTACTCATCTTACAATCTCCTCGTAATTTTATATGATTTCGACTTCAGGTGAATAGGTTGCCATTACAGTTTTATCACCTCTACAAATTCTAATTTGTCAATTCTCATCCATCTCATTATATCACTTTTCCACATTTTCTCATTTACTCAAGCTAAATATCAATTCAATGGATGATAGAATTGCTCTCTCCTTAACTTCTCATGCAAGTCGGTTATTTTCTCCTAGTTTCTCACGATTACCTCCTTTGGCTCAAATTTTTCAATAAAAAAAGAATTAAGTAAAACAGTTTTCACTCAAGTAGTGATCAAGTGTTCTTCTTAATTCTATAATTCCAAACTAGGATTGTTTTGTCTTGAAATGGTAGTACGCACCGAGCATCCCTGCTGTATTTTGGTGATGGGCAAATTCTAATCTCGTCTTATCTGCTAGACTTGGTACCAAGGCCGCCTTCAAGGCTGTACGGATCTTCGGTTTGAGGATAGCCTCTTGCCCCATGATACCGCCACCGAGAATGACCACTTCTGGATTGGCAACGTAGCAAATATTTGCCAGACCTTTCCCAAGGTAGTCTACCATGCGGTCAATACCAGCCATACAGATCTTGTTTCCTTCAGTGGCTTCTTTAAAGATGCGTCGGCCATTCCACTGATCAACTGAATCTCCATGACCTGTTGCTACATATTCTACCAAAGCTGTCGTAGAAGCGAGATCTTGGAAAGCTCCATCCTGCATATGCATATAACCGACTTCGCAAGCTGAATTGCTAAATCCATGGAAGACTTTCCCATCCATAATCAAGCAACCACCGATACCTGTTCCAATGGTCAAGCAAAGAGTGACACTCGCTCCCTTGCCTGAACCAGATACTGCCTCAGCCAGACCTGCACAGTTGACGTCATTCTCAATCTCACAAGGAATAGTAAAACTCGTCTCGATTTCCTTCTTGAACTGGGTTCCTGCATAGTTAGGGATTTGAGGTCCCGCATAGAAAATCTCGCCTTTGTCAGGATCTACCATTCCTGCAGAAGAAATAGCAACACCTGCTACCGGCCCTTTTTCTAAATAGCTGGCTACGATATCCTTGGCTTTTTGTAAGATATGAGGTCCACCTTTATGCGCCTCAGTTGGCATTTCATGCGATTCAACAAGTTCGCCTTCTTGGTCAATCAAACCATATTTGATATTGGTTCCACCGATATCAATTGCAACGTAGTGTGTCATAAATACCTCCTTATGGATTAGAGGAAGCGCTCCTTGGTTTCACGAATCAATTGCGCTGCTGCTTCTACAACTGGTCGATCTTCTTCTGTCACTGGCGTCAATGGTGAACGAACTGATCCAATATTCAAGCCTTCATTGATCTTCAAGACTTCTTTGATCACACCGTACATATTTCCATGTGCAGCAGTCAATTTACCAATGATCGCATTGATCGCATACTGCAATTCACGCGCTGTTTCCAAGTCTTTCTCAGCAATCAACTCATTGAGTTTCAAGAAGAGTTCTGGCATAGCACCATATGTACCACCGATACCAGCTTTAGCACCCATGAGGCGTCCACCTAGGAACTGTTCATCTGGACCGTTAAAGACGATGCGATCATCACCACCAAGGCTAACGAATGTTTGAATATCTTGAACTGCCATTGAAGAGTTCTTAACACCGATAACACGAGGATTCTTCAACATTTCTGTGTAAAGACTTGGAGTCAAAGCAACACCTGCCAATTGAGGAATGTTGTAGATAACATAGTCTGTATTTGGTGCTGCAGCACTAATGTCATTCCAGTATTTAGCAACTGAGTACTCAGGCAAACGGAAGTAAATAGGTGGGATTGTTGCGATGGCATCTACACCCAAACTTTCTGCGTGGCGAGCAAGTTCCATACTATCCTTTGTGTTGTTGCAAGCTACGTGAGCGATGATGGTCAATTTTCCTTTGGCAACTGCCATGACTTCTTCCAAAATCAACTTGCGGTCCTCTACGCTTTGGTAGATACATTCACCAGAAGAACCATTGACATAGAGACCTTGAACTCCCTTATCAATGAAGTATTGAACCAAGGCACGCGTACGCTCTGGACTTACTTCACCTTGATCATCATAACATGCGTAGAAGGCTGGAATGACACCTTCGTATTTTTTCAAATCTGACATAGATTTTCTCCTAAGATTTCTTTTTTCTGCTGAGAGCAGTTCTATTTTTTACAAGTTTAGTATACACCTTGTGAAAATCGCTTTCAATATCTTGTATACACTTAGATTTTAGTTTCTACTTGTATTTTAGAAACTGTAACGATTGAAAGTAGTTTCAGAAACAAACCATCCTACTGGTATTTGGCGAAGATTTTCTCCATCAAACCTGCTTGGAGAAAGACTAGCAAACCAAAACCAAAGAGGATAAAGGCTGACCCACCCAAAAGGAGAGTGAATGCGGATAGATAAAGAACCATCACTATGAGAAAGAGAATGGCTAACATGAGGAAGAACCATGGAAAGTTAAAACTTGCCAAGATAAGCCCCTTTTGCAACACTTCTTTCCAAGACAAATCATAGCGCGCAGCGATGGGATAGCTAGCCAGCATCACGAGAGTGAGGAAGATGAGAATCCCTAAACAAATAGCTTTCACAATCTGAAAAGGCAAAGCTGTCTGTCCCCAGAAGAGATAGAGATCTAGAAGACTTAATGACACAATGCCCAACTCTAACAGACCTAACTGAAGCCCCAGTTTCAGATTTTGCTTGAAAGCTCTTAGATAAGTTCTAAAGACTGGTACCCGTCTGCTTCTCTTAATCTCAAACATGGTTTCATAGAGGCTGATTTTCGCCACTCCAATCGTCACGATGGGCAAACAAGAGACGACAAAAAGAAGGTTGACTGTCACGATATCCAAGACCTTCTCACTGAAACGCATGAGAAAATTATCTGTATCAAATGCTGCCTTGATAAGGCTTACTCCTTTTTGTGCCATGTTTGCTCCTCCTGATTCTTTTAATCAATCAAAATTTTAAAGAGATATTTGCGAACTTTTTCTTCCATCCCTGCGTAGCCATTTGGCTGGTGAGGTTCTCCTGGGAAGAAAATCGCAAAATTGTGATAGCCCAACAAGAGTGGGTAATGTTCATGACAATGGACAAAGCCAATGTCGCTCGCTTCTTCAAATGCTACTGCCTCGTCTTTGATACGTGAACCGTAGCTCGAATATTCGTGTCCTTCTACCAGCAAATGTAAGTCTGCATAGTTCTTATGGTGCTCAAATTGATCATTTTCAGCTTGATTGAGGACATTTTCCTGCACAACTAGAAAGACCTTGTCCCCGTCAATCTCATACTTACCGAGTTCGAAAGAATCCTTACGGTGCTGATAGAGATAGTCGATAGCCTTATCTAGATTGGGATGGATCCCCTTGTAAAAGGCTATGTTTTTCAAATCGTCAAAAATCATACTGTTTCCTTCGTTTCTGATAGTTACTAGTTTTCAGTTCCGAATTATCCTTCCTCTATTTCCCTGTAATAGTGCGGACGGAAGCAAATTCCTTCGGAATTTCATTCCTAATTTTTGAGCCTTTCACTCCTTCATCGTCAGTCTCAAAAATTCCGTCTAAGATAAGCGTAAGATGCTTATCTTAGATACCACTAAAGCGGGAAATAGTTACCATAAAACGAACCTACTCTAACTAGTATCATGAAAAGAGTTCATTCTTAAGTTTATAAGTGTCTGACAAAACTTCACGAAGTAACTGCATACTCTCCATTTTGTAGACACTTATGAAACTATATTTCCATAGCATGTCAAGACCACTTCCGTAATCTTGATACACTAGTTTACTTTTCTTATCCTTTAACAGCTCCCATAGTGATACCCTGAGTGAAGGATTTTTGGAAGACAAGGAAGACGGTTACAATTGGCACGGCTGCAAGAGCTGCACCTGCCATGATCAAACCATAGTTGGTTGCCATTTCGGCCTGCATGGTCGCAACCCCGAGTGAGATAGTCAAGTTTTGACGTGAAGTCAACATAACCAACTGCATAAAGTAGTCGTTCCAAGTATTGATGAAGGTAAAGATCGCAAGGGCTGCAAATCCTGGTTTCACGATAGGGAAGGCTACGCTCCAGAAGGTACGAATCTCACCACAACCGTCGATTTTAGCTGATTCAAGCAATTCTGTCGGGATATTTTCGCTGAACTGTTTCATGAGGAAAACCCCGAATGGCCATCCGATCAAAGGCAAGATAACTGCCCAGAGAGTATCGTGAATTCCCATGAAGTTGACGATACGTACGAGTGGTACAAGGACAACTTGTTTTGGAAGTGCCATGGCAGCGATAAAGACTGCAAAGAGGATGCGTTGACCATAGAAACGTTTTTTAGCCAAGACATAACCTGCTAGAGAAGAGGTTGCACAGACTAAGAACATGGTTACCAGTGAGATAAATACAGAGTTCCACATCCACTGCATAGCAGGGTTTTGCACCATGAGTTGTTGGAAGTTTTCCATGGTTGGCATTTTAGGGAACCACTGTGGTGGAATCATAATGGTATCAGGTTGTGATTTGAAGGCCCCTGTCAAAATCCAGTAGAATGGAAAGATGAACAGCACGGTCAACAAGAGCAAGATAATCGTTGAAATAACAGTGAAAGCTGTTAAGGGTTTCTTTTGTGTAGATTGCATAGCTGTCTCCTTTCTTTAGTATTCTACGTCGTTTCCGAGGATCTTGAATTGAGCAAAGCTGACAATGGCAATCATCACTGCCAAGAAGACACCGATGGTATTTGCATAGCCGTATTCTGTCAATTGGAAGGCTTTTTCGTAAAGGTAGTACATCAAGGTACTTGTTGAGTAGTTTGGACCACCAGAAGTCAAGAGCTGAATCAAGGCGAAACATTGGAATGAGTTGATGGTTGTAATAATCGCGATGTAAAGAGTTGTTGGAAGGAGGCTAGGCCATTTTATCTTCCAGAAGACTTGAAATTCAGTCGCACCGTCAACACGCGCTGCTTCAACAAGTGAGTTGTCAATATTCCCCATGGCAGCGATATAAAGGATAATCGGTTGACCAACAGATGTTGTCAAAAGGATAATCATAATCGCTAGCAAAGCCCAGTTTTTGTCACCCAGCCAAGAAATGTTTTGGCTGATGATATGGCTTGACTTAAGGACAAAGTTTAGAATCCCTGATAGTGGGTCATAGATCCATTTCCATACAACCGTTACGGCAACACTACCTGTAACTACAGGAAGGAAGAAGACGAAACGATAGAAAGAACGGGCAATGGCATTTTGATGATAGGTTTGAGATGCTACAAAGAGCGAGAAGAGAACCACAATCGGAACAGATCCAATAACCAGGATAACAGTATTGATCAAAGACTTCACAAAGACAGGGTCTTTAAACATGCGAATGTAGTTGTCCAAGCCCACAAACTCAAATTTAGTCATGGAGTAGTTAAAGAAACTTGTAATGAATCCCATAATCATAGGAGCCAAGACAAAGATGACAAAGAAGAATAACACTGGTGCTAGGAAAGCGTAGGAAATCACTGTTTCCCGCATACGAATTTTATTGACTTTCACAGTCGGCACCTCTCTTTCAAATAGAATAGTTTTTGATTTTCTTGAACTGTTTTAAAACCAAAATGAAATTTTTTAAGATTCGCTTATGTAAGAACTTCATTTTAATTTCGTGACAGTTCCTTACATTTCAAACAAAAGTCCCCCTTTTCTTACACCATAGTGCACAGGGAAAAGGGGGGAATCAATCTGACTTAGTGCTTATTGTTTTGTAGCTTTTTTGATTGTTTCGTTAGCTTTTTCAGTGAAGGCTTTCAAAGCATCCGCTGGTTTTTCGTCACCATTTGATACAGATTGCAACATTGGGAACCAAAGTGTTCTCATTTCAGCAAATCCATCAATAGTGTTGTAGTATGGTGAGTAGTATTTAGTCCAGCTACTGATGGTTTCCATGCGTTTGTCATCATAAAGTTTGCCAAATGATGTACGAACTGGGAAGGCACCTGTACGAACTACGTCTTTAGGACCCCATTCTTTGTCATCTGCGATGAATTGAACGAATTTCTTAGCTGCTGCGACTTTCTTGTCGTCTTTGTTGTTGAATACTGCAAATCCGTTTACAAGGTATTCAAGAGATGGTTTACCAGAGTCTGATGGGAATGGTACTTCTACCACATCTACCTTACTTGCTTCCAAGAGTTTCGCTTGGATACCGTTTTGAGCTGGTGCCCAAAGGATTGTGTATGAAGTTTGACCGTTCGCAAAGTTTTGGATATCTGCCCCACCGTCAAATTGTGAACCGTTGTTCAATAGACCGTCTTTAATCCAGCTAGCAGCTTTTTCAAGACCTTTGACGAATTTAGGATCGTCTGTTGTATATTTTGTTACATCTTTGTCTGTTACAGAACCGCCATAAAGGTTTGCGATGAAGGCACGTGTTCCTTGGTCTCCCCCTTGACCAGAACTGAACAATGAACCTGGTGTATATCCTTTATCTTTAAGCGCTTTCAAAACTTTTTCAAAGTCATCAGTTGTCCAACCTTCTTTTACAAGGTTTGCAACTCCAGCATCTTCCAACATTTTCTTGTTCATAGCCATGTAGAATGGAGCTGAACTGATTGGATACATGTAAGCTTTGTCACCAGCCTTACTTGCTTGTACGATGTTTTCATTATTGACATCTTTGACGAATTCGTCTGTGAAGAGGTCGTTCAACTCAGCCAACTTACCATTTTTACCGTATTGGATGATACGTCCTGGTGCGTCAAAGAGTACGTCTGGCGCTGTTCCTGCTTCGATGGCTGTTGTGATCTTTTCAGGACCTGACTTGAAGTCGATGGTTTCCAATTTCACTTTTACATCTGGATTTGCTTTTTCAAAAGCTTCGATGATTGATTTTTCATAAGTTCCAACACCGTCACCAGTTTTTTCTTGTGTGAAGACTGGGAATGCCCACCAAGTGATTTCTGTTTTTCCGCTATCGCTTCCTGATTTTCCAGCATCTTTACTTCCACCAGAGTTACCACAAGCAGCAAGGCCAAGAATCGCAGCACCCGCAAGTACTGTACAAGCTAGTTTTCTAAATTTCATTTGTATTCTCCTAATTGATAAGCGTGTCCATATTGGATAGTGAGTAAGCTTCTGTTTGTATACGTTTTCATTTCATCCGACGCATCGACCACTCTCCTCTGTTTTGAGATTGTATTATTTAAGACCGGCAACAAAGCGTTCCGTAATCTCTTTTGGTCTAGTAATAGCTCCACCAACAACGATGCCTCGCACCCCATATTCAAGGATTTGCTTGGCTTGTTCTGGCGTATGAATTTTCCCTTCAGCGATGACATCCACCCCTGCTTCACAAAGTTTTTTGATCAGTTCAAAGTCTGGACCATCTACCTTAGGACTATAAGAGGTATAACCTGATAGGGTTGTTCCAACAAAATCAATCCCTGCTTCAACTGCTGCAATTCCTTCTTCAAAAGTACTGGTATCAGCCATCAAGAGTTGATGCGGATATTTTTCTTTGACTTGTCGGATAAAGTCCTGAATTTCTAAACCGTCGTAACGTTCACGTTTGGTACAATCCAGAGCAATGACCTCAATGTCTAGTTCAGCCAGCTCATCAACTTCTTTCATAGTAGCTGTAATGAATGGCTCCTGCGGCGGATAGTCACGTTTGATAATCCCGATAATCGGGAGTTTCGTAACCTCCTTAATCTCCTTGATATCGCGAACACTGTTTGCTCGGATACCGACTGCTCCACCTTGCTCAG
>ERZ773043.880-NODE-880-length-17405-cov-3.163919_pt1 | contig 17405 bp, 9 predicted proteins | sample MGYA00580636_ERZ773043 | MGnify/ENA primary metagenome ERZ773043 (study PRJEB29015, sample SAMEA2737992) | human oral metagenome | biome: human oral; feature: human-associated habitat; material: dental | place: China | collected 2065 ... | reverse complement strand
TAATACGGTCGTAGGGTGCCATTTCTTTCTTGAGTGCCTCCCACGAACCACTCTTGAGCTGTACTACGTCCTGATAATAGCGTAAATTCTTGAAAAACTCCCACCCTGAATCATCACCAAACTTGATATATGCAGTCTTCTTAGTATCTAAGTTCTTTAGTGGCAGTACATTTTTAGGGTTTTGGGCTAAGGTAATGGCCTTCTCATAGATTTTTTCTACAAGTAGGTCATCCTCCTTGGTATTAAGGTCTTGGGTGAGGTTGGTTAGTGACACAGGTTTGTACTTATTAAGTCCTGCCCAGTACTTAGCTTTAAGTATCTTTTTCACCGAATGTGCCAAGCGGTATTCGTTGATCTCTCCTTTCTCGTAAGCCTTCTTGAGTGCTTCTATCCCTTTGATTGGGTCCGCGTACATCATTGTTCGTTCAGTGCAAGGTTGGCTATTTCTTTCGCGAGAAACGCGTTACGTTTTATGCGCCATTGGTGTTTTATTACAACCGCGAGCGCAACTTTTACTCGCGATTCGAACTGAGTACAGGCAACCGCATATACAGTTCAACCATCGCCGACCGCTTGTCGGAGTCGCTATTAAACAAGTTTTTCGACAGTGGTAAGGATTTATATCAATTTACCGACCGCTATATGAAGTTCGATACCAACATCGACTTCTCCTCAAAATGGGGCTTGCGTGTTGGTTTTGTGTTCCACAAGCGTAAGCCATTAGATCCCTCGGCCTTCGAGTTGTTGTCCTTCCCCGTGGTATTTCGGTCTTTCGCCCCTTCCTTCGAGCTGTCTATACGCCCTTGGGGATGGAAAGGACCGATATTCACCATCGACTACGAACGTAGCTTAAGCCATGCGTTTAAGTCGAACACCTCTTACGAACGTTTGGAAATAGATGGGCAATACCTTCATCGCCTGCCCCGACTTCGCGCCTTATCCATGCGCCTTGGCACAGGGTTTTATACGCAAAAGGGACGTTCTTCTTACTTCCTAGACTACTCCAACTTCCGCGAAAACACCATTCCAGGAGGGTGGAACGATGGTTGGTCGGGCGAATTTGAATTGCTTAACGCCAGTTGGTACAACGCCTCGAACTATTATGTGCGCGGTAACTTCACTTACGAAACGCCACTGTTGGCCGTGAGTTGGCTGCCCTTGGTGGGGCATTACATAGAGATGGAACGCATCTATGTAAGTGCACTGAGCGTTAAGTCCTTGCATCCATACCTTGAATGCGGCTATGGCTTTACCACAAGGCTTTTTAGTATTGGTGCATTCGTCTCAAATCGTAATTGGAAATTCGCCGGCTTTGGCTTGAAATTCGGATTTGAACTGTTCAGACATTGGTAGAGAAAACATCGCAAACATTAAATTCCCCAAGAAAACATATAACACCATGCATATCCCATTAACCGTTTATAAGGCAAGCGCAGGTAGCGGAAAGACGTTCACTTTGGCCGTGAACTACATCAAAATACTGCTGAACAATCCGCATAGCTACCGAGACATACTTGCCGTTACTTTTACCAACAAGGCCACCGAAGAGATGAAGTTGCGCATCTTGAGCCAACTTTATGGCATTTGGAAACTTTTGCCCAGTTCCAAAGGCTATCTAGACAAGGTGACAAGCGAGCTAGACATCACTCCAGAACATGCCTCGCAACAGGCCGGAGTGGCTTTGAGCAACCTTTTACACAATTACAACTATTTTAGAGTTGAAACCATCGACACCTTTTTTCAGGCTGTTTTGCGGAACCTAGCGCGTGAACTAGACCTTACGGCTAACCTACACGTGGGCTTGAACGACACGCAGGTGGAACAGCAAGCCGTAGACAAACTGATAGAAGAGCTTAGCCCGAACAGCAAGGTGCTGAAATGGATAATGGAATACATCCAACAGAACATCGCCGACGATAAGAGTTGGAATGTGATTGGGCAGATAAAGCGTTTTGGCGAGAACATCTTTAAGGATGTTTATAAAGACAATAGGAAACAATTGAGCGCGCTAATGGCCAACGAAGAGGCGTTTGAGCGTTACGTTAAGACCATGAGGGCACTGGCAAAAGAGGCCGAAAGTAAGCTTGTTGGCATTGGCGAAGGCTTTGAACTGCTGCTGGAAGAAAACCAATTGTCGGTTGCCGACTTTGCATATAAGGAGAAGGGCGTTTGCGGCTACTTTGTGAAACTGAAGAATGGGCAAGTGGAAGACGACAAACTGCTGACCAAGCGCGTGCTCGACGCCCAGGAAGACCCTAATGCCTGGGTGGGAAAGAAAGAACAAGACGGCGATGGACATGCGCTAACCGTGGTGAGAAACGTGTTGTTCGACTATCTGAACAACTCGGAAAAGCTGCGTAAGGAGCAGGCAAAACTTCTTAAATCGGCCAAGCTTACCTTGCGCCACCTAGACCAGCTGCGCAACCATTTAAACACTGCGACACCTGGATCAACTGCGCCTTTTGGACAAGATAGAAACGCAGGTGCGCGAATTAAACGAGCAGTCGAACCGCTTTTTGTTGAGCGACACACAGACCCTTTTGCACGCCCTGATACACGATAGCGACTCGCCTTTTATTTTCGAGAAGATAGGAACACAACTCGAACACATCATGATTGACGAGTTTCAGGATACAAGCACGGTACAATGGGCCAACTTTAAGGTGCTTTTGCAAGAGTGTATGAGCCACAACCAATCGCAAAGCTTGATTGTGGGCGACGTGAAACAGAGCATATACAGATGGCGTTCGGGCGACTGGCGACTGCTGAACGAGATTGAAAAGCAATTTGCAGGCTCGCCGCATGCCTTTAAAATTGAGCGAATGACCACCAACTATCGCTCGGAACGCAACATCGTAGACTTTAACAATGCCTTTTTCGAGGCGGCATGTGCCATAGAACAGCGCGAGTTGGAGAAGAAAAGTCCAACGGGAGCGCAGCAAATGCAGGTGGCTTATCAAGATGTGAAACAGCTGGTGCCCACTAGTAAGGAGCCGAAGGGTAGGGTTGAGGTGTGCCTTCTGAGCAAGGACGATTGCGAACAGCGTATGCTGGCCAAGGTATGCCACACGATAAAGGCGCTGTTGGAGCAAGGAGCAAGGGCTAAAGATGTGGCCATATTGGTAAGAAACAACAATTCTATCGCGCTCATTGCCGACTATATGATGGTGCATTTGCCCGAAGTGCGATTGGTTTCCGACGAAGGGTTTAAGCTGCAAGCCTCTATTGCCGTGCAGATTATCATGGGTGCGCTGCGCGTTTTGGCCAATCCTGCCGACCGTTTGTTGCAAGCCAACCTTGCCACCACTTATCAAACGCACATCTTGGGCAATGCCATTGGCGACCGCGAAATGCTTAAACGCGATGCAGATGTGTCCAGTTTTCTGCCCAAAAAGTTCTGGGACAACCACCAACAACTAATGGCCATGCCCATATTCAACATCGTTGAAGAGGTGTATCAGGCTTTTCAGCTAGAACGATTGTCGGAACAAAGCGCGTACATCTGCACCTTCTACGATAGGCTGAACAAGTTTTTGGTGGACAATTCGGCCGACCTAAACGCCGTAATCGACGAATGGGAGAACGATATGAAGAACCGTGCCATACAAAGTGACGAACTTAACGGTGTGCGACTGCTTACCATTCATAAGAGTAAGGGACTGGAATTTGCCCATACCATCGTGCCTTTTTGCGACTGGCAGTTGGAAAGAACGGGCGGAACGCTATGGTGTCAGCCCGACGAACCGCCGTTTAACGCCTTGCCGCTGGTGCCCGTAGACCTCTATCCCAAGCAATTAATGGGGTCGGTTTACGAGAAAGACTACCTACACGAGCACCTGCAAACGATGGTAGACAACATGAACTTGCTGTATGTGGCGTTCACAAGGGCAGGCCGAAACCTCTTTGTGATGGGCGAAAAAGATAAATCGGGCAGCCGTTCTGCCGTTATAGGGCAATGCCTTGAACAGCTAACGGGCGTGTTGCCAGGCAGTACGCTTGAAACAACAGCCGAAGAAGATTTGGAATTTAAGTACGGAACCTTATCAATAGACACGGCGGAGGAGAAGGCAAAAAGCACAGCAGACAATGTATTTAACACCATTCCATCGCCATTTACCTTTGATGTGCGGGTGTACGAAAGCCAAGCCCAATTCTTACAGAGCAACAAAAGTTCGGAGTTTATCGGAGGAGAAGACGAAGGCTCTCAACAAAGCAACTACATCAAGCTGGGCAGCGTGCTGCACGCAGTGTTTGCACAGATACGCACATTAGCCGATGTACCGAACGTGTTAAGGCAGTTGGAGCAAGACGGTGTGCTATACGATAGCGAGCTAACCAAAGAAAAATTGATAGAGATGCTGAACAAACGCTTTGCCGATAAGCGCGTAAAGGAATGGTTTTCGGACGGTTGGCAACTGTTTAACGAATGTTCCATCCTATCGGTAGACCCCGTTACCAACACAGTTGTTACGCACCGACCCGACCGCGTGATAACAAACGGCGAGGAAATGCGGGTTATCGACTTTAAGTTTGGCAAGCCCAAGGAAGAACACCACGCACAAGTGGCCAGCTATATGGCCTTACTAGAAACGATGGGATATAAGCGCGTAAGCGGCTACCTGTGGTATGTTTACAGTAATAAGATTGAGGAAGTGAAATGAGAAAGACCTTTTTAGAATACGTTGCCGAAGACTTGTTGAAGAAATTTGGCACAGACCTGTCGCGCGTTACGCTTGTTTTCCCTAACAAACGCGCATCCTTATTCCTTAACGAGCATTTGGCACGCATGGCAGATGGGCCATTATGGAGCCCCGTTTACACCACTATCAGCCAGTTGTTTTGCGATAGGAGTGCACGAATAGTGGCCGACGACATCAAGCTGGTGTGCGACCTCTATCGCATTTACATTCAATGCACAGGCTCGACCGAAACGCTCGACCACTTTTATGGTTGGGGAATGCTGATGCTAAGCGACTTCGACGACATAGACAAGAACCTGGCCGATGCCGCAGACGTGTTTAGAAACTTGAGCAACATTCACGAACTGGACGACGTTTCGTACCTGACCGACGAGCAACGAGAGGCGCTGAAACGCTTTTTCAGTAACTTCTCTGACGATTATAACTCGGAGTTGAAGAAACGTTTCTTGCAGTTATGGCAAAACTTTGGCGACATATATAATAGGTATAACGCCCATCTGCAAGAAGAAGGGCTGGCCTACGAGGGTGCGCTTTATCGCGAAGTGGCCTGTAACGAGAACGTGAGTTTCGATGCGGATGCTTATGTTTTTGTGGGTTTCAACATGTTGCAGAAGGTAGAACAGAAACTGTTTGCCCGACTGGAAAAGGCTGGTAAGGCCAAATTTTATTGGGATTTCGACCGCTATTATATGGAAGGGGCCAACAACGAGGCTGGGTATTACATCCGTCAATACCTCAATGCCTTTCCCAACGAGTTGTTTAACCGCGATGAAGAGATATACGACAACTTCCGCCAAGAGAAAAAGTTGCAGTTCGTGTCGGCCTCCACAGAAACCATTCAGGCTCGTTTTGTGGGTCATTGGCTGCAAAACGACACCTTTGTGCAGGCAGGACGAAAGACGGCTGTGGTGTTGTGCGACGAGAACTTGCTGCAAACCGTGGTGCATGGTCTGCCGCCACAGGTTGAGAGCGTGAACATCACCACGGGCTTTCCCTTGGCGCAGTCGCCCATTTTTTCGTTTGTCAATGCGCTCATCTCCTTGCAAACCGCAGGCTACACCAAGAGTTCGGCTCGTTATAGGCTACAATATGTGCGGCCAGTGCTTAGGCATCCGTATAGCCTTTTTCTCTCGGAGAATTGCAGTAAACTGCTGGCCACGCTCGAAGAACATCACACCTATTATCCGTTAAGGCAAGACTTGGCCACGGATGAAGGCTTAACCTTGCTGTTTGCAGACCTGGAAGAGGGCGTTGCCGACGTGCAAACGTATCATGCCAGACTGGTGGAATGGATGTTGCAACTGCTGAAATGTGTGGGCACGAGCACGCAAGAAACCAACGACCACCTAATGAAGGAGGCCATATATAGGATGTACACCTTGTTTAACCGCTTGCACGAGTTGATTATTTCGGGCGACCTCTCGGTAGACTTGATAACCTTGCTGCGATTGATTACACAGTTGGTGCAGGCCACCAGCATTCCTTTCCACGGCGAACCTGTTGTAGGTTTGCAAGTAATGGGCGTGTTAGAAACCCGTAACTTGGATTTCGACAACATTCTATTGCTGTCGTGCAACGAAGGTAACATGCCCAAAGGTGTTAACGACGCCTCGTTTATTCCTTATTCGATACGCAAGGCACACGGGCTTACAACCGTAGACCACAAGGTGGCTATCTATTCTTATTACTTCCACCGACTGTTGCAACGGGCAAAGAACGTCACCATATTATATAACAATTCAACCGAAGACGGACACACGGGAGAGATGAGTCGCTTTATGTTACAGATGCTTGTTGAGAGCGGCCATCAGATAGAACGACAGTCGTTGCAAGCCGGACAAACGCCCAATGTGTTGCAGCCGCATGCCGTTAAGAAAACGCAAAGCATCATGGAAGAGATGCTGAAACTTGAAAAGCTGTCGCCAACGGCCATCAATCGCTACTTGCGTTGTCAGCTATTGTTCTTCTATAACATTGTGGCAGGATTGAAAGAAAGTGACGATGAAACCGACGATATTGACAACAGAACCTTTGGCAACATCTTCCATAAAAGCTCTCAGCTAATTTACGAGCAGCTGATGGATGCCAATTCGACCGTTAGCGATCGCGCCATTAAAGATTTTCTTGCGGACAAGTCGGCCTTGCAACGAGTTGTGGACAGGGCGTTTAACGAAGAGTTGTTTAAGGTGTCTAACACCAATCAGCGGCCAGAATACAATGGTTTGCAGCTGATTAATCGCGGAGTGATTATCTCTTACTTGAAGAAACTGTTGCAGATGGACCTCGCCTTGACGCCTTTCCGCATATTGGCGATGGAAAAACAGGTGTATAACGACGTGCTTTTTCATGTAGATGGCGAGCAACACCCTTTGAAAATAGGCGGTTATGTAGACCGATTAGACGAAGTGGACGAGGGCACGGGGAAGGTAATCCGCGTGGTGGACTACAAGACAGGTCGGAAACCACAGGCTGGTGTCGCCACATTCGAGGACATATTTTCAGGCGAAAAAGTGACGAAGAACCACGCCGACTATTATTTTCAGACATTTCTTTATGCTGCCATTGTGCGCGATTCGGCCTTTTGGAATGCGCAGAAACTGCCCGTTAGTCCTGCCTTGCTGTTTATTCAGCAGGCATCTGCCGAAGAAAACGACCCTGTGTTGCGCCTAGGCAAAGAACGCGTAGACGATGTGGCCGCATATCGCGATGAGTTTTGGTCGGGTTTGCAGTCGCTCTTAGAAGAAATTTTCGACAAGAACCGCCCGTTCGAACCCACCGAAGACAGAGAGCGATGCACGCGTTGCCCCTATCGGCAAGTGTGCTATCAATAGGAAAAGCTAATTTAACCCAAATCAGTTGTTTGGTAAAAGGCAGAACGACGGCCTTTAAAAACTGATTCGGGTTAATATGATTGAAGTGCGCTTAGTAGCGCAGACACTTACCTTTTCGGCATCGTTGGGCCGCTAAAGCTGACGGAGATGCAGTGCGTATTGCAGTTATCACTACTTCTCAATATATTCCTTCTTCTGCATCTCCTGCTTCATTGGCAAACCGGAGCATGGTTCGGGCAACTTCTGGAGATACTTTACATTGGGGCGTAGGTGATGGGCATCAGTCCATTGATTATGGTTGTGGTGCCTGTTAACTTGCTTCGCGATCAGTACAATACATCTTGTAGTGGGGCTACAACGCGTTTGTAGTTACACTACAAGCCGCTTGTAGTGTCAGTACAAGCCTTTTGTAGTGCCGCTACAAGATAGCTTGTATTGATGAATGCGTGCGCGATAAGAAGGCTATTATTTACAAAACCTAATTTCTTTGGCCATATATGTGCACGCGAAAGGGTGAGAAAGGAGTATGAATGCAGGTGTTTTTACTTCATAATATGCTAAAAGTTTTAACACAAACCCTTATTTTACGATGTGAACAAAGATTATTACAGAGTGGTGTAAAATTCCGTTTATTTAGGTTTTGTTATTCATTCAAATTCCCTTACCTTTGCACTATCCAAACATAAGAAACCTATTTTATGGCAACGAACATATTCAAAGGACTGGGCATAGCCCTTGTGACACCATTTAAAACGGACGGTTCGATAGACTATGTGGCATTGAAACGACTCATCGAATACCAAACGGACAATGGCGCCGACTTTCTTTGCATACTTGGCACCACAAGTGAGAGCCCTTGCTTGGATCAGGAAGAGCGTGCCGAAATTAAACGTTTCGTTGTTGAAGTAAACCAAGGAAGGCTGCCCGTGCTGATGGGTTGCGGTGGAAACAACACCAGGGCCGTGGTGAAAGAGCTACAATCGTTCGACCTTCGTGGGGTAGACGGCATACTGAGCGTTTGTCCTTATTATAATAAGCCTTCGCAAGAGGGCCTTTATCGGCATTTCAAAATGATAGCCGACAATTGTCCGTTGCCCGTTGTGTTGTATAACGTGCCGGGAAGAACAGGCATTAACTTGAAGTCTGAAACAACCATCAGGTTGGCAAACGATTGCCGTAATATCGTTGCAGTAAAAGAGGCGGGCGGCAGTTTGGAGCAGGTGGACGAGATAATTAAGAACAAACCATCCCATTTTGATGTGCTGAGTGGCGACGACGCACTAACCTTCCCCATGATAGCTAGTGGGGCGGCAGGTGTTATTTCGGTTATCGGCAATGCCCTGCCGCGCGAGTTCTCTCGAATGATTCGCTTAGAGTTTAACGGCGAATATGAGCCTGCTCGCAAGATACACCACCGCTTTACCGAACTATATAGCTTGCTTTTCGTAGATGGAAACCCCGCAGGCGTTAAGGCCTTGTTGCACGAGATGGGTTTCATTGAGAACGAATTGCGCTTGCCGCTCGTGCCAACACGCGTGGCTACGGTTCAGAAAATGGCTGCGATATTGCAGGAAATGCGCATCTAGGTGGACGGAAGGCGAAATGTTTTTGCCGTTCCGCCTTCATGTGGCCAGGGCACGAACAACATGGTACAATCCTGTCCTGCACCTCTGTTTGAAATGGATTCTTCGTGTGGCCGGGGCAAGAACAATATGGTACAATCTCTAATAGCTTGCTTTAATTTCGGCTTTCAATGAACTAGATGTCGCGGAGTTGGCAATAAAAGGCTAAACAACACATCAGAACATCCGCTAAACGGCTATTTTGTTGCGCACGCTTTATAACGTTTCTTTAATTCTTGTGCATATCGTTTTTTTATCGTACATTTGCAGTTTAGGAAAAAGAGACCAGTGTAAGCCCTGTGCCATGCTGGCTATCATTATATACATATTGCGTTTATAAACAAATAAATTATAATCATTGTGACAGAGACTAAGTATATTTTCGTAACGGGTGGAGTAGTTTCTTCGCTAGGCAAAGGTATTATCTCCTCGTCTATTGGCAAACTCCTCCAAGCAAGAGGGTACAACGTTACCATTCAGAAGTTCGACCCTTACATCAACATCGACCCCGGAACGCTCAATCCTTACGAGCATGGCGAATGCTATGTCACAGTGGATGGGATGGAAACAGACCTCGACTTGGGACACTACGAACGCTTTACAGACATCAAGACCACCAAGGCCAACTCGCTAACAACGGGTAGGATATACAAGGCCGTTATTGATAAGGAGCGTCGGGGCGACTATTTGGGCAAGACCATTCAGGTTGTTCCCCACATCACCGACGAGATTAAGCGTAACGTAAAGCTCTTAGGCGAGAAATATCACTATGATTTTGTTATCACCGAGATTGGCGGAACGGTGGGCGACATCGAGTCTACACCTTTCCTCGAAGCCATTAGGCAATTGAAATGGGAGTTGGGAAAGAAAGCCGTTTGTGTGCATCTTACCTACATTCCTTATCTAAAAGCCGCCCAAGAGCTTAAAACCAAACCCACACAGCATAGCGTTAAAGAACTGCAAAGCGTTGGAATACAGCCCGACGTGTTGGTTCTGCGCACCGAAAAGACCCTAAACGCAGGCATCTTGAAGAAAGTTGCAGCATTTTGTAACGTAGATTTAGACTGCGTTGTGCAAAGCGAAGACCTACCAAGCATATACGAGGCACCTGTAAGAATGCAAGAACAAGGGCTGGATGTGGCCATATTGAAACGCATGGGCGAACCTGTTGGCGAGAAACCTGCACTTGGACCTTGGCGTAAGTTCCTGGAAAGGCGCAGGCAAGCCACCGACGAAGTGAATATTGGACTTGTTGGCAAGTACGATTTGCAGGATGCTTACAAGAGTATTCGTGAGAGTCTGTACCAAGCAGGCACGTATAACGACCACAAAACGGTGATCACGTTCATCAATTCGGAGAAGATTACGAAAGAGAATGTGGCCGAAAAACTGGCAGGCATGGACGGTATCGTTATCTGTCCGGGCTTTGGACAGCGTGGCACAGAGGGCAAAATTATCGCCGCCCACTATGCCCGTACGAACGACATGCCCACTTTTGGCATTTGTCTGGGTATGCAAATGATGGTGATAGAGTTCGCTCGCAACGTGCTTGGCTACGAAGATGCCAACAGCAGAGAGCTGGACGAGAAGACGGAACACAACGTTATCGACATCATGGAGGAACAAAAGAACATCACCAACATGGGCGGAACGATGCGTCTGGGCGCCTACGAATGCGTGTTGAAACAGACTTCGCGCGTGCTAGACATCTATAAACACGAACATATACAGGAAAGGCATCGCCACCGTTACGAGTTTAACAGCGAGTATCAAAAGGAATACGAGCGCGCAGGAATGGCTTGTGTAGGCAAGAACCCCGAAAGCGACCTCGTTGAAATCGTGGAAATATCGGGTCTAAAATGGTATATCGGTACGCAATTCCATCCCGAATACCAAAGCACCGTGCTCAATCCGCACCCCCTCTTTGTAGATTTCGTTAAGACGGCAATAGCAAATAAAAAGTAATTACAACACAATATCTGATTATCTCCCGTAAAATAGCGTTGGGCAGCAGCCGTTGGTTATGCCTGGCGATGACAGAACGGGATAAATGGACAAGACATAATGAATAAAAACAATCTTATCGGTTTCATTCTCATTGGCTTAGTGCTTATTGGTTTCAGCCTCTGGAATCGTCCTTCGGAGGAAGAATTGGCTAAGCAACAGCAAAAGGAACTGATTGAAAAGAAAAACAAGGAAGAGCAAACGAAGGCTAAGGCAAGGGCTGATGCCGCACGCGCACAAGCCCTAGAACAGGCAACCACCGACACAGCTGCCCTTTTTCATAAGGCTTTGATTGGCGAGGCCAAGCCCATCGTGTTGAAGAACAGCAAGCTAACGCTTCAACTCAACACCAAGGGCGGTGTGGTAGATAAGGTTATAATAAGCAACTTTACCGATAGAAACGGACATAAAGACCTTACCTTGTTTCAAGGAAAAGACCAAAGCCTTAACTACACATTCGCAACTAAGGACGGATATGTAAGTACGGCCGACCTGTTCTTTACGCCTTCGGAAGTTACCGACACCACCGTTACCTTCACAGCCGAGGCGGCAGCAGGCAAAACGCTTACCATTAAGTATGTGTTAGGCAACGAATATATGCTGCACACAAGCATCTCGGCTACGGGAATGGGCGGAATACTCAACCCTTCGGTTAATACAGTGGACATTAATTGGCAAGAACGTTGTGCACAACAAGAGAAAGGATTTACCTTTGAGAACCGTTATGCGTCGTTAACCTACCACAAGACAGAGGGCGGAACAGACTATTTAAGCGAGAGTTCGGAGAAAATAGACGAGGTTATTGAAGACAAAATAGATTGGGTTGCCTTCAAAAACCAATTCTTCTCGGCTGTTATGATTGCTAAAACCGACTTCGGCACGAACGCCACGTTGACGAGCATCCCCCAAGAAAAGGGTTCGGGCTACCTCAAACAGTACCAAGCCAAGCTTAAAACAGCTTTCGACCCAACGGGCGCACAACCCACACAGCTCGATTTCTATTATGGTCCTAACGACTTCCGCTTGCTCCAAAAGATGGAAAGTCAAAGTCATTTCGGTAAGGATTTGGAGTTAGAAAGGCTCGTTTATCTGGGCTGGCCGCTGTTCCGCATCATCAACCGTTGGTTCACCCTCTATGTTTTCGACTGGTTAACGGGGCTAGACATCAACATGGGTGTGGTACTTATCCTCATTACCTTGCTCTTGAAGTTCATCACATTCCCCTTGGTGAAGAAGAGTTATCTAAGCTCGGCCAAGATGCGCGTGCTTAAACCCAAACTAGAAGAGGCCACCAAAGAGTTTAACAAGCCCGAAGACCAAATGAAGAAACAGCAGGCTATGATGAGCGAATACGCCAAGTATGGTGTCAGTCCGCTTTCTGGGTGCTTGCCCATGCTTATACAGATGCCCATTTGGATTGCGATGTTCAACTTCGTTCCCAATGCCATCCAACTTCGCGGAGAAAGTTTCTTGTGGATAAACGACCTCTCTACTTACGACCCCGTGTTGGAGTGGGGACACAACATTTGGCTCATTGGCGACCACCTGTCGCTCACTTGTATTCTCTTCTGTTTGTCTAACGTGCTCTATTCGATGATGACCATGCGGCAACAGCGCGACCAAATGGTTGGTCAGCAGGCCGAACAAATGAAGATGATGCAGTGGATGATGTACCTCATGCCGGTGATGTTCTTCTTTATGTTCAACGATTACTCATCAGGACTTAACTTCTACTATTTCGTCAGCCTGTTCTTCAGTGCTGCCATCATGTGGTTCTTGCGTAAGACCACTAACGACGAGAAGCTCCTCAGTTCGCTTGAAGCCAATTATAAGGAGGCCCAAAGCAATCCACAGAAGCTGAAAGGGTTGTCTGCTCGTCTGCAAGCCATGCAACAGCAGCAACAAGAACTGCAACGCAAACGCGAGCAGCTTGGCAAGAAGTGAGCCGAGTGATTAACCCCCTAATTCAATTGATACAACATAACAAGCGAATTTAAAGCATCCGACGGATTATGGTTTGTGCCCTAACGAGCGCACAACTGTAATCCGTCTTTTAAAATAAGGAATTAAAAGCACTAAAACCTATGAAGAAATCTCTAGCCCTGGCGGCAATGGCTTTGTTGGCTGTCGCGCCGCAATCAATTGGCCAAACCATGATCGGTAAGAACGAAATTACTTTAAAAAGCGACCTTATGACACCCGAGGCTCTTTGGGCAATGGGCCGCATCGGTGGGGCACAAGCCTCGCCCGACGGTAAGCTCGTTGTTTATCGCGTGGCTTATTACAGCGTGCAAGAAAACAAGGGACATCACATGCTCTTTGTGTCTAATGCCGATGGAACAAATAAGAAGCAACTCACTACAACGGCCGACAACGAAACCGATGCCGCGTGGATTGAGAACGGACGCCGCATTGCGTTTCTAACAAAAGGGCAACTATGGAGCATGAACCCCGATGGCTCAGACCGAAAGCAACTTACGCGCAGTGCCACCGACATCGAAGGGTTTAAGTTCTCGCCCGATGGTAAGAAGGTTATCCTTGTTAAGTCAATCAAATATACAGGCGTTATCCAAGCCAACCCTACCGACCTGCCCAAGGCCACAGGCCGAAAAGTAACCGACTTGATGTATCGCCACTGGGACCATTATGTTGAAAGCATACAACATCCCTTTGTGGCCGACGTTCAAGCAGATGGCATAACAGAAGGCAAAGATATATTGGAGGGCGAACCATACGAATGCCCAATGGAACCATTTGGCGGTGTTGAACAATTGGCTTGGAGCCCCGACTCTAAGACAATTGCCTATACTTGCAGGAAGAAAACAGGGCGCGAGTATTCCATCTCTACCGACTCGGACATCTATTTGTACGAACTGGCAACAGGAAAAACAACCAACCTTTGCAAGCCTGCCGACTATAAGGCTCCAGCCGTTGATGCTACCAAGTCGTTGGGAAACCAAGCCGTGAACCGTCAAGCCAAGGATTATAACGTGGGTTACGACGTTAATCCCCAATTCTCTCCCGATGGCAAATACGTGGCTTGGCAAAGTATGAAGAGAGATGGTTGCGAAAGCGACCGCAACCGCCTTTGCATTTATACGCTTGCAACGGGCGAGAAACGTTACGTTACCGAGTCTTTCGATTCTATTGTAGACGATTATTGCTGGGCAGCCAACTCGCAAACACTTTATTTCATCGGTGTTTGGCACGGCTGTGTAAACATGTATCAAACCAATTTGGCTGGTAAAGTGATGCAACTCACTGAGGGCTGGCACGACTACGCCTCGGTTCAGTTGTTGGGCAACACGGGTAAGCTGCTCGCCATGCGCCACAGCTACTCGCACCCCGACGAACTTTTCGTTGTTACACCTTCTAAGAAAGAGAAGAAAGCCGACGTAAAACAGATTACCGACGAGAACAAGCACATCTTCGATCAGCTTGAAATGGGCAAGGTTCAACAGCGTTGGGTTAACACCGTTGACGGCAAGAAAGAATTGGTATGGATTATCCTTCCACCGCATTTCGACCCCAACAAGAAATATCCCGCCTTGCTTTTCTGCGAAGGAGGCCCACAAAGTCCCGTTAGTCAGTTTTGGAGTTATCGTTGGAACTTCCAAATCATGGCCGCCAACGGCTATGTAATCATCGCCCCCAACCGTCGTGGCTTGCCTGGATTTGGTTCTGAATGGAACGATGAGATATCAGGCGATTGGACTGGACTCTGCATGAAAGACTACTTGTCCGCCGTAGACGATGCTGTTGCCAACCTGCCTTTCGTAGACAAAGACCGTCTTGGCTGTGTAGGCGCAAGCTTTGGAGGATTCAGCGTTTACTACTTGGCCAGTCATCACGACAAGCGTTTCAAGGCTTTCATCTCTCACGATGGTGCCTTCAACCTCGAAGCCATGTACACCGAAACAGAAGAGAATTGGTTCTCAAATTGGGAATACGACGATGCGTACTGGAACAAAGACCAAACGGCTAACGCCAAACGCACATACGAAAACTCGCCCCATCGCTTTATCGACAAGTGGGATACGCCCATACTTTGTATTCATGGCGAGAAAGATTATCGCATCAACGCCACCCAAGGCATGAGTGCATTTAACGCTGCCCGTATGAAAGGTATCCCAGCCGAGTTGCTTATCTTCCCCGATGAGAACCACTGGGTACTGAAACCACAAAACGGCGTGTTGTGGCAACGCACATTCTTCGAGTGGCTCGACCGTTGGCTTAAGAAGTAAACAGATGCGGTGAGTTGCCATTAACTTGCAAGCAAGTCAAGGAAACAACTCGTGAACTCGTAAACTTGTAAACTCGTCAACCCACCCACACAGCAACAGAAAACATTAATATCGAATAATTGTTAATATCTATGACAACAAACAACACCGCAACAGGCACCTTACGCGATTCAGCAGCAGCACGCTGGACTGCCTTGTTGCTATTGGCAATGGCCATGTTCTTCGCGTACATCTTTATGGATATCTTGTCGCCAATTAAGGACTTGATGGAATCCACACGTGGATGGGACTCTACCGCTTTCGGCACATATGCTGGCTCGGAGACCTTCCTCAACGTCTTTATTTTCTTCCTCATCATCGCAGGAATTATCCTCGACAAGATGGGTGTGCGTTTTACAGCCATCCTTTCAGGTCTTGTTATGCTCACAGGAGCCTGCATCAACTGGTATGCCGTAACCGAATCGTTCATGGGTTCTTCGCTCGAACGTTGGTTCTCTGATAACCTCAACTATATCCCCTTGTTCGACGAACTTGGCGTATCTCCTTTCTATGCAGGTATGCCAGCCTCTGCAAAATTGGCCTCCATTGGCTTCATGATATTCGGTTGCGGTGCCGAGATGGCAGGTATAACCGTTTCGCGTGGTATCGTAAAATGGTTTAAAGGCAAAGAAGTGGCCTTAGCAATGGGTTCAGAAATGGCCTTGGCAAGACTTGGTGTTGCCACCTGTATGATTTTCTCGCCCGTATTCGCCCGCATGTTCGGTCGTGTAGACGTTTCTCGCTCGGCCGCATTCGGTCTTATCTTGTTGATGATTGCCTTAATTATGTTTGTGGTTTACTTCTTTATGGATAAGAAACTAGATGCACAAACAGGCGAAGCCGAAGAGAAAGACGACCCCTTCCGCATCTCAGACATTGGTCAGATACTCCGTAGTCAAGGCTTTTGGATTGTTGCTCTGCTCTGTGTGCTATACTATTCGGCCATTTTCCCCTTCCAAAAGTATGCCGTTAACATGCTGCAATGCAACCTAACCTTCACGCAACTGGCCGAAGGCGACTTCTGGGCATCCAATACGGTTACCATTATCCAGTATTTTGTGATGATAACCATTGCTGCCACGGCTTTCACCAGCAATTTCAGCAAGAAGGCATCCTTAAAGTATGGTTTGCTTCTCGTTTCGTTAGTATTCCTTGTAGGCTACTGCTTTATCGCTTACAAACGTCAATCGGCCGAGGCCATCTTTGCTGTGTTCCCACTTTTGGCCGTAGGTATTACCCCCATCTTGGGCAAGTATGTAGACCACAAGGGCAAGGCTGCCTCCATGTTGGTTTTGGGTAGTGTGCTCCTTATCGTATGCCACCTTACGTTTGCCTTCGTTCTCCCCATGTTTAAGGGCAACGAAATTGGCGGTGTAACTCTTGCTTTTGTCACCATCCTTATTCTTGGTGCTAGTTTCTCGTTGGTTCCAGCATCGTTGTGGCCATCGGTTCCCAAGTTGGTAGACAGCAAAATCATTGGTTCGGCATACGCGCTAATCTTCTGGATTCAGAACATTGGCTTGTGGCTCTTCCCCTTATTGATTGGCAAGATATTGAAAGCCTCTAACCCCGACATTGTTCAAAGTCTTGAAGCAGGCACGCTTTCACCCGCAGAGGCTGCAACGTCTTACAACTATACCAACCCCTTGCTCATGCTGGCAATGTTGGGCTTGGTGGCTCTGTTGCTAGGCTTGTACCTTCGCGTTGTTGACCGCAAGAAGGGGTATGGTTTGGAAGAACCTAACATTAAGCAATAAACAACTTGTTTTGTTTAGCATGCTTATGTGTGTATGTGCCTTGTTTGGCATAGTTTACACAATATAATATGGTGGCTGAACTCCTACTATTGGGGTTCAGCCACTTCTATTTGTAGGGGGTTCTAAAAATTACTTTTGCTGTATTTTTAGCCTTTAGCTAAGCAGTTTTTGCTTGCTTCTTGAATGAGCATATTGGACTATGCTTTCT
>ERZ773043.878-NODE-878-length-17417-cov-4.910897_pt1 | contig 17417 bp, 10 predicted proteins | sample MGYA00580636_ERZ773043 | MGnify/ENA primary metagenome ERZ773043 (study PRJEB29015, sample SAMEA2737992) | human oral metagenome | biome: human oral; feature: human-associated habitat; material: dental | place: China | collected 2065 ... | reverse complement strand
TAAAGTATTTATTGAAAGAAGTAGATCGAAATACAAGAAAGCTAATTGTCACAGATGGTGTATTTAGCATGGATGGCGATATAGCTCCATTGGATAAGCTCTACGAGCTTAGCCGTGAGTATAATGCTTTACTTATGGTAGACGATGCTCATGCGACGGGTACCATTGGTAGCGGTCATGGAACGGCTGCTTATTATGGTCTTGAAAAAGAAGTGGATATTCAGCTAGGTACATTGAGCAAATCGTTAGGTTCTGTTGGCGGCTATGTAGCTGCTAATAGCACCATCATTGATTATCTTGTGAATATGAGTCGTAGCTTTATATTCTCCACTGCATTATCTCCTGCTGATATAGGGGCAGCCTTAGCTGCATTACATATTCTTGAGTCTGATACATCTGTATTAGGACGACTAAAAAATAATGTGAACTACATGGCAGATTCCTTAAATTCTATGGGTATATATGCTACGAATGATACTCCAATTTTCCCAATACTTATCGGTAGCAATGAGGATACTCTAACAGTATCTGATTATCTATACAAGGCTGGAATCATTGGTACTGCAATTCGCCCTCCTACAGTTCCTGTCGGTGAAAGTAGGATTCGCTTAACCGTTACAGCTGCCCATAATAAAGAACAAATCGATTATGTGTGCCGAACATTGGATAAAGCTATCAAAGAATTGAATTAATTTTATGATTCTATATAATAGCGTTATCTGTAGTAGTGAATAAAGTAATTTAGAAGTTTTAGATTTAATTGAATTATAAAGGCTCTATATAATTGACAGCTGTAATAAATGGGCTTATAATTATGAGACCGACGCACGGGGATGTAAAGGTTTCGACAGGGGTGCGTGTGGTATAGATAGCGAGTCGGCGTTCCATGAGGCCGTTAAACGGTGGGAAAACATTTAAACGCAGAAGAAAATTTTGCATTAGCTGCATAAGCTACGTCCCTCATACTTGTGCCTACCAAGTGTGAATGGACGTCAAACAGTAGGCTGGTCTAATTTAGTTGTTCATATGAATTAGGCGAGACAATATGAACTGGGGTTGTGTAGCTTGTCTGTGAGCGATAGCAACCCGAGATTTCAATCATAGACTGTGCTCGGAGAAGTCTATATGGCAACACTCTTGGACAGGGGTTCGACTCCCCTCATCTCCACCAAATAGAAAAGTACATTTTTGTTAGAAATAATTCTGTGTTTACAGATAAATTTATGATTATTCGGCTATAGTAGATATAGAATAGCCGATTAAGTGGTTTTTAAAACCGTCTAGGTAGATTCTTAGGCGGTTTTTCTATATTAAATTAATCTTGCCATTAATAAACAGTTATAAATTTGTGAGAGGTGATAGTTCATGGAAATGTTACTTATGTCATATTTAGCGGGAACAGAAAGTATAACAAAAAAATATCTTTCGAAAATGGTTTCGAATAAGATAGTTTTTATTCCTACTGCTGGTAATGTTGAACCATATACTGGATATATTGATGAAGGTATTGAGATGTTAAAATCTCTAGGCTATGAAGTTGAAATTCTTGATATTACTAAATTTGATGAAACTTATTTGAAGGATAAGTTTTTAAAAACAGAATGTATTTGTATATCTGGTGGCAACACCTTTTATTTGCTACAGGAAATAAAAAGAAAAAATCTTGTGGGGGTACTTCTTAAAAGAATTAAAGAGGGATTATTTTATATTGGTGAATCTGCTGGAGCGATTATTATGTCAGAAAATATTGAATATAGTCAGATGATGGATGATAAAAGTATAGCATCTGAACTAGATGATTATACGGGTGTAAATGTATTTGATCATTATGTTTTACCTCATATAGGGGAATATCCATTTGAAGAAACTGCTCAGAAAACATTTGACACATATAAAGATAAGATAAAATTAGTACCTATAAATAATAGTGAAGCGATTTTAGTGAATGATAGTGGTTATACTATATATAATGAAAGTTGTTAAATCAAACTTGTGATTTATATTTTTACAATTTAAAAACTATCTGTGTTCACATTAAATAATAAATGTCAATGATTTTTAACTTTTATATTGTATGCAATATATATGATTTTATTTAGGTTTTATCTATGTTCTACAAAGGTAGAGGGGTATCAAAAAAATTGACTTTATCTATAGAATCCTGTAAAATATATAAAGATATTTATGTAATTATGTGACATGAATGATTAGTTTCTGAAAAGGAGTACAGATAATGAAGTATCGTTATTCCCGTATGTTAGCAGCTCTCGTAATGTCTGCTGTGATGATTGCTGGGTGTGGCAACAATCAACAGCAAGCTGGTGAGATTAATGTTAATACATATAAACTTACAGCAAGTGATACACAAGTTGATCAAACATTTGCTGGTACTGTAGTTGCGGAGAACTCTGTAGCTGTACATGCTCGTGTAAGTGGTTATATTGTTGAGAAGTTTGTAAAAGGTGGGGAACAAGTAGTAGCGGGACAACCATTATATCGAATTGATTCTCGTCAATATGAAGCGAGTCTTGCCAATGCAGAAGCACAAGCAGCTCAAGCTAATGCAAACTTGAAAAATGCTGAAGTAGATCTTCAACGTTATGAAACTTTGGCATCACAAGATGCGATTGCTCAACAACGTGTAGATACGCAACGTAGTGCTACAGAGCAAGCTAAGGCTACTTATGAAGCGTATGAAGCATCCGTAAAAATTGCTCAAGATAATATGGGGGATACCATGGTATATGCACCATATTCTGGTACATTACGCATGGATGACGTAGATACAGGCACTTATGTTCAGGCTGGCTCTACTACATTGGTTACAATCGATTCTATTGATCCAATCTTCGTTGAGTTTAGTATGACTGAGCAAGAATATCTTGATTTTATGAAGAATCCTACAACGGATGATTCTAATGGTCCAAATATTCAATTAAAACTTGCTGATGGCGAAACATATAATGAACTTGGTTCTATCGTGCAAGCGGCTAAGAGTTTAGATCAATCTACGGGTAAGCTTGTATTGAAAGCGTCCTTCCCAAATCCTAATCATTTATTATTACCTAATATGTATGCTACTGTTGTTTCTCCTGGTGAAAAGATTAAAAATGCAATCCTTGTACCAAGTCGTGCTATTTTACAAATCATGGACAAAAACTTTGTTTATGTTGTAAATGCAGCTGGTGTAGTAGAACAAAAGACAGTAGAGATTGGTGGTACTAAAGGTAATGAAACGATCATTAAATCTGGTTTGGCTGCTGGTGATACAATCATCGTTGACGGCTTAACTAAGGTGAAAAATGGCGTAAAAGTAAATGGCAAACTACTAACTAAAGAACAGTTGAAAGCTACAAAATAAAAGGAGGATAGATCGTGTCGAAATTCTTTATTAATCGACCTATCTTTGCCATCGTAATAGCCATTGTTATCACGTTGGTAGGGCTTATCTCTATGATGAACCTTCCGGTAGCTCGATATCCACAAATTTCTCCACCTACAGTTCAAGTTAATACTGCTTATACTGGTGCAACTGCTCAAGTTGTTAATGATACAGTAGCCAGTGTTATTGAAACGCAGATTGTAGGCGTACAAGATATGGACTATATGACATCTAATAGTTCCAGTAACGGTAGCTATTCGTTGACTGTTCAGTTCAATCAAGGTACAGATGCTGATATGGATGCGGTTAATACGCAAAACCGTGTTCAAGCAGCACTTGCACAATTGCCTTCAGAGGTACAAGCTGTAGGTGTTACAACTACTAAATCTTCTGGTGATATGGCACTTATATTCTCTTTGAGTTCACCAAATGGCACATATGATGCAACATTCTTAAAGAACTATGGTACCAATTATATGATGGATACTATCAAATCCATTAAGGGTGTTGGTTCTGTACAAGAGTTCGGATCTGATTATTCTATGCGCATTTGGCTAGATCCTGCGAAGATGCAAAAACTTGGTGTTACTATCTCTGAAGTTACGGCGGCTATAAAAGGTCAAAACTTACAAGCCGCAGCAGGTACAGTAGGGAAAAACCCTACAAATGGTGAACAAGCCTTTCAATATCCTATCAAAATTGATGGACGTCTCGTAACACCTGAACAATTTGGCAATATTGCTATTAAAAGCACTAATGGTAAGGTATTACATCTAAAAGATGTCTCCCGTATTCAAATTGGGGCTGAAGGGTATGACTTCATCGCAAAATCTGCTCATAAAGAGGTTGCCGGTTTTGCTATTTCTCTACAAAATGATGCTAATGCATTAGAAACAATTGCTAATGTTAAGAAGGTTCTAGATGAGCAATCTAAATCCTTCCCACCAGATATGCAATATAATGTAGTTGTAGATAATACTAAATTCGTAAGTGCATCTATTAATGAGGTTGAGCATACATTTGTAGAGGCATTGCTCCTTGTTTTAGTTGTAGTATATGTCTTCTTACAATCTTGGCGATCCACAATCATTCCTATGATTGCTGTGCCAGTATCTTTGCTTGGCACATTTGGTGCTTTTGTTTTATTAGATTTCTCTATTAACACTTTGACGCTTTTTGCCATGGTTTTGGCTATCGGCCTTGTTGTTGATGATGCTATCGTAGTGGTAGAGGCTGTTGAATACGAGTTAAAATATAATGGTTTACCTCCAAAAGAGGCGGCTATTAAAGCAATGGAAAATGTGCAAGGACCAGTAATTGGTATTGCCTTTGTATTGACTGCTGTATTTGTACCAGTCGCTTTCATGGGTGGTATGACAGGCATCCTTTACAAACAGTTCGCATTAACGATTGCTGTTTCCGTTGTAATTTCAGCTATTATTGCACTTGTGTTGACACCAGCATTATGTTCTACAATGTTGAAACCACATATATCTAAAAATCGTGAAGATTGGTTACATCGCCAATTAAATAAGTTTAATGCTGCTCTAGAACGATTCAGTAATTGGTATGGCATCCAATTAGCGCGTTTAAGCCATCGTTTGAGTTTAACTGTTATTACATTGCTAGTATTTGCAGGTGGTACAGCCTTAGTATTCCACTTCTTACCAACTTCTTTCGTACCAGCTGAAGATAGTGGTTACTACATGATTGCTATTAATGAGCCACCTGGTGCTACATCTGAACGTACTATGGCTACACTTGAAAAAATTGCATCTTTCTTGGAAGAAAAAAATGATCCTGAAAAACCTAAGGATGAACAATTATTCCAAGAAGTATTTACTGTCGCTGGTTTTGACCTTTTAGGTGGTGGTCAAAAGTCTAGTGCTGGTGTAATTTTTGCTACTATGTCTGACTGGAAATATCGTACTACTGCTGCAACTTCTATTAATGCAATGGTTGGTCAAACCTTTGGTTTTGCCGCTCAAGGTGTACCAGAAGCAACTGTAATTGCTATGAATCCACCATCCATTCCTGGTTTGGGTACAACTGGTGGTTTTAGTATGTACATCATCAACAAAGCTGGCGATAGTCCACAAGTTATGGCTGATCGTACTAATGAATTTATTGCGGAAGCTCGTAAGAGCCCGGCAATTCAATCCATTTATACTACTTTTGATACATCTACGCCGACATTACAATTTGATGTAAATCGTGAAAAAGCGGCTCAAGATGGTGTAGCATTAGCTGATATCTTTACCACTTTGCAAGGGTTCTACGGTAGTATTCAAGTTAACGACTTTACTACTTATGGTAAAAACTATAAGGTTGTAGTCCAAGCGGAAGACGCATATCGTCAAAATGCAGATCAGCTTAATATGTTAGCGGTTAGAAATAGTAATGGCCAAATGGTACCTGTTTCTAACTATATTACAAAGGAACAAACAGGTACACCATCTAGTATCACTCGCTTTGATAATACGATGGCCGTACAAATTGGTGGATCTCAAGCTAGTGGGTACTCCTCTGGTGATGCTATCAACGCATTAAAAGAGGCAGCCGCTAAAACATTACCTACTGGTTATACATATGATTGGGCAGGGCAATCTCGTGAAGAGTTAAAAGCCGGTTCTCAAACTATGTTGATTCTAGGTTTAGGCCTTGTCTTTGTATTCTTAATCTTGGCTGCCTTATATGAGTCTTGGAAGGTTCCATTTGCCGTATTGTTCTCCGTACCATCTGGTATGATTGGTGCTTCTTTAGTACCATTCTTATTGAACTTCACAGGCAGATATTCCTTAGCAAATGATATTTATATGCAGATCGGTCTCTTAACCTTGGTTGGCTTGGCTGCGAAAAATGCGATTTTGATTATCGAGTATGCTAAGATTCGCGTTGACGAGCGTGGTATGAATGTTGTTGATGCTGCTATCGAAGCTGCAAAAATTCGTTTGCGTCCAATTTTGATGACATCCTTTGCATTTATCCTTGGTGTATTACCATTGGCAGTATCTAGTGGTGCTGGTTCTGGTGCACGTACTTCTATGGGTATTACTGTAGTAGCAGGGATGACAACAGCTACATTGTTTGGTATCTTTATCATCCCAATGTTGTTTATCATCATTGAAACAATTGGACCTGGTTTGTTTACAAACCGCAAAAAGAATCACGACTAATCATTTATATTAGATAATTTTATAGAATGTTAAAAACACGTCACTACTTAGTAGTGACGTGTTTTTTTGTATGATTTATGATATAATGATATAGTTAAAAATCGGATTGACGTAAGTCGATATTAAGTATGAAATTAATATAAAAGAGGTATATTATGAGTGATGTAAAAACATATGTAGCAGGTCATAAAAGCCCTGATACTGATTCAATTTGTTCTGCTATTTCCTTTGCTAACTTACTAACACAAATGGGGAAACCAGCAACTCCAGTCTGTGCAGGTGAAGCTAACAAAGAAACAACATATATTTTGAACCATTTTGGCTTTGCTCACCCTCAAGTTGTTAAAAATTGGGAAGAGTTTGCTCCAGAAGGCGGTAATTTGTATTTAACAGACCATAACGAATCCAAACAAATAATTGATGGTTATAAATCCATGAATATGTGTGGTGTTGTCGATCATCACCGCATTGGTGACTTCGAAACTGATGGACCTGTATTCATGCGTTTAGAACCTGTAGGTTGCTCTAATACAATCATTACTAAGTTGTACATGGAGAATAATCAAGAAATTCCTAAAGGCGTTGCAGGCTTGATGTTATCTGCTATCATTTCTGATACTGTGTTATTCCGCTCTCCAACATGTACAGAAACAGATAAAGAAATGGCTCATAAATTAGCTGAAATCGCTGGCGTAGATATTGAGTCCTATGGGCTAGATATGTTGAAAGCGGGAGCAGATATTTCTGATTTAACTAATGATGATATCGTTCGTACAGACATGAAAGAATTCTCTGAAGCAGGTAAGACTATTTCTATCGGTCAAATTTCTGTTATGGATACAACTGATGTATTGGCTAAACAAGGTGAACTAGTACAAGCCTTAGAAGCGCTTCGCAATGCTAATAACTACGATGCATCTTACATCATGATTACAAATATTCTCGATGAAAGCACAACATTGTTGTTTAGTGGCGATGTAGAAGCTGTAGTTACTAAAGCATTTGAAAAAGAAATAAAAGATAATGGTGTATTCTTACCTAATACTATGTCTCGTAAAAAACAAATTGTACCACCAATTCTTGGTGCTATGAAATAGTATACAAACTAAAAAAGAACGTTGCTCGCAACGTTCTTCTTCTCTATTTATAGGGCTTCAAGTATATTGCATGAATATTTTAATTGCTATTATAAATGTGTTTATTTTCATATAATAATTTAGCTTTTAACTATACATACTTATTTCACAGATTATTAAAGATCATTTATGTATATTTGGAGTTTGTATTGCATAAGTAAGGGCAATAGGTGTGTTTCGATGAATTCATTATTAACAGGTTTAAATAAAGAACAACAACAAGCAGTCCAGCATACGGAAGGCCCTTTATTGATTTTAGCCGGTGCTGGATCTGGTAAAACAAAGGTCTTAACAGTTCGTATTGCACATTTATTGGCACAAGGTGTTAATCCTTATGAAATCTTGGCCATTACTTTCACCAATAAAGCGGCGAAAGAAATGAAAAGCCGTGTAGAAGGTCTTGTAGGCGATGTGGCAAATCGTATTTGGCTCAGTACATTCCACAGCTTTTGTGCTAAGTTTTTACGTTTTGAAATAGATAGTTTCTTAGGGTATAACAGCAATTTTACTATCTATGACACATCCGATTCTCAAGCTGTTATTAAGGCCGCATTAAAAGCGTTAAATTTGGATGATAAATACTATCCTGTAGGGGCTATGATTGCTGCCATATCTGATGCTAAGAATAAATTACTTTTTGCTTCTGATTTTAGAAAACAAGCACGAGACTTTTACCAACAAAAGGTAGCTGATGTTTATGAGTATTATGAGCGGGAGTTGCGCAAGAATAATGCATTAGATTTTGATGATCTATTATTAGTAGCCGTTAAATTATTACAGTCTAATGCAGCTGTTCTTGATAAATATAGTCATCGTTTCCGTTATGTCATGATTGACGAGTATCAAGATACAAACCATGCACAATATTTATTGGCGAAATTATTAGCTTCACATTGGAAGAATATCGCCGTCGTGGGTGATGCTGATCAAAGTATTTACGCTTGGCGTGGCGCTGATATTCAAAATATCTTAGATTTTGAAAAGGACTATCCTAATTGTACATCTATTAAATTAGAGCAAAACTATCGTTCTACTAAGATTATTCTCGATGCAGCCAATGCTGTTATCGATAATAATGAAGGTCGCCCAGAGAAAAATCTTTGGACCGATAAAATAGAAGGCGCAAAAATTCAGCATTTTACGGCTCAATCCGAACATGAGGAAGCAGCTTTTATCGGTGACACAATCGCTAAAAAACATGATATTCACGATGTTCCATATGGGGATATGGCCATTTTATATCGTACAAATGCCCAGTCTCGTGTCCTTGAAGAAGCGCTTATTAAGCGGGCCTTACCCTATACGATGGTAGGGGGCACAAAGTTCTATGATCGTAAAGAAATCAAAGACGTTTTAGCTTATTTACGCGTATTATACAATCCCTTTGATGATTTGAGCTTATTGCGCATCATTAATGTGCCAAAACGGAGTATTGGGGCCACTACAGTTGCTAAACTGCAAGACTATGCTCGTGAAAAAGGAACGTCTTTGTTTATGACGCTTACGCAGTTACACTTAATTGATTCTATAAAGGGAAAAACTAAAGAAAAGTTAGAAGAATTCGGTATTCTCATCTTTACTCTTGTTTCTGAAATGGAAGATAAAACTGTACTCGATATCTTAGAGTCTATTCTAGATAGAACAGGTTATTTGGCACAATTAGAAGAGAGTACAGACCCACAAGATCAAGCTCGTGCTGAGAATATTGGTGAGCTTTTATCTGTGGCAAAAGACTTCCAAGATACAAATCCATCTGGTACTGTAGAGGACTTTTTAGAGCAAGTAGCACTTGTTAACGATGTAGACTCCTTCGAACAAGAAGAGGCTAAAGTGACATTGATGACATTACATGCTGCAAAGGGTTTGGAATTTCCTATCGTATTCTTATGTGGGTTGGAAGAAGGTTTATTCCCTCATAGTCGTACCTTGATGAACCCTGAAGAAATTGAAGAGGAACGTCGCCTTGCTTATGTAGGTATTACACGTGCTGAAAAGGAATTATATATTTCTAATGCCACTACTAGAACTGTATTTGGCCGTACTAGTAGTTATTTACCATCTCGATTTATCGATGAAATTCCCGAAGAATTAGTAGATGGCTTACGTGCTAAGCGTAAAGTGCCTGATGATATTAAACGTCATGTACCTCAACATATGAGTGTTACTAGCCGCCCCGTGACGAAGCCAATTGTTCGTAATGAAGTAATTGCCGACTGGAAGGTGGGCGATACGGCTATTCATAGTAAATGGGGTAATGGTAAAGTAATCAACGTAACTGGTGAAGGGGCGGGTATGAAATTGACTATCGAGTTCCCTACACAAGGTGTACGTGTCGTAATGGCAAAATTTGCGCCTGTTAAAAAGGGATGATTCGTCTAATTACGTTTATATTTAAATACAAAACACATACAATCATATAACTAAATATATTTGTGTATAAAAGGATATAAAATGAATCCGAAAGATAGAATTAAAGAATTGCAACAGGAGCTTACTCATGCGCAGTATTTATACTACGTAAAAGATGCTCCTACTATGAGCGACTTTGAATATGATAAAAAATATCGTGAGCTTGTGGAGTTAGAAACAGCTCATCCTGAATATATTGTGCCATCTTCTCCAACACAACGGGTTGGTATGAAGGTGGAAGGCTCCTTTGAAAAGGTCGTTCATGGACGTCCTATGTTAAGCCTTAGTAATGTATTTAATGCTGATGAAGTACGAGCATTTGGAAATCGTGTAGAAAAGGAACTTGGTCATAAGCCATCTGCGTATGTTGTAGAACTTAAAATCGATGGCTTAGCGGTTAATTTACATTATGAAAATGGTATGTTTGTTCGTGCTGTTACGCGTGGTGATGGTCGCGTTGGCGAAGATGTAACAGCTAATGTACGTACCATTAAATCTATTCCATTATTTTTAGATAATGCACCTGAGTTTATTGAAGTTCGCGGTGAAGCATATATGCCTCATAGTGAATTTAAACGTATTAATGAAGAACGTGATGAAGAAGGTCTCTCAACCTTCGTAAATCCTCGCAATGCTGCAGCCGGTTCCTTACGCCAACAAGATCCAGCTATTACTGCTAACCGGAATCTAGCATTTTTCGCATATGCTATAGGTTCTGAAGTGGGAGCCAATATTCATAGCCAAGAGGAATTGCTTAAGAACTTAGAGAACTTTAAGTTCTCTGTAAATCCTCATTATCGTGTATGTAAAACAATTGATGAAGTAATTGAAGCCATTAATTATTGGGGGGATAAGCGCCATGAACTTCCATATGATACAGATGGAATGGTTATTAAGGTAAATAGCTTTGATGATCAAGAGGTTCTTGGTAGCACTGCAAAGGATCCTAAATGGGCCACTGCGTACAAGTATCCACCGGAAGAAGTGGAAACAATCCTAAAAGATATTACAATTAATGTAGGCCGTACAGGTGTTCTAACACCTACTGGTGAGCTTGAATCCGTATTTGTATCTGGCACAAACGTAAGCCGTGTCACATTACACAACCAAGATTTCATCAATGAAAAAGACATCCGTATTGGTGACCACGTTATCATTCACAAGGCGGCGGAAATCATTCCAGAAGTTATCCGTGTTGTTCCTGAAAAGCGAAATGGCTCCGAAATTCCTTTTACAATTCCTAATACATGTCCTGTATGTGAATCTCCTGCAGTTCGTCGTGAAGGAGAAGCGGCAGTTCGATGTACGAATAAACATTGTCCAGCTATTGAAAAGGAACAAATTATCCACTTTGCCTCTCGTGACGCTATGAATATCGATGGCCTTGGTCCTAGTATCGTAGAAAATTTGATCAACAACAAGTTAATTACAAATGTTGTTGATTTATATCATTTAACTGTAGACCAACTTGTTACGATGGACCGTATGGGTAAAAAATCTGCAGAAAATTTGGTGAAAGCTATTGATGACTCTAAATCACGTGGTTTAGACCGTGTATTATATGGATTGGGGATTCGTTTAATCGGCTCAAAGGCTGCAACTACAATTGCTAATGTGGTGCAATCTATAGATCGGTTCATGACTATTACGAAGGATGAACTAGTAGCAGTTGAAGAAATCGGGCCCACAATGGCAGATAGCATTGTTGAATATCGTCAAGATCCAGCACATAAGGAAATTATTGAAGGCTTAACTCAAGCAGGTCTTAAGATGACTGTAGATGTAGTAGAAGCTGCAGGCAATCAATTGGAAGGCGAAATCGTCGTTCTCACAGGCAAGCTTGAGGTGATGGGACGCACTGAAGCGGGTAAAATCCTTGAAGCTCATGGAGCCAAGGTTACTGGTTCTGTTTCAAAGAAGACAACACTCGTCGTAGCTGGAGAAGATAGCGGTAGTAAGCTCACTAAAGCAAATGAATTGGGTATTCGTGTGATAAACGAAGAAGAGTTCGTAGAGCTATTAAAAGAACTTGGAAAAGATATTTAATTTTTTATGGGCCCCGTTTTATTAGCATTAATTAGTAAAAAAGGAATTACTATACCTGCTTGCTCCGTCCTACGTAAAGTCGCTGTACAGGTATAGTAATTCCTTTGAAAATAATACATCTATGCTTTATAATAAGTAATTATGAAAGGATGTGTTCCGATGAAAATCAGCCAAGAGGAAATAAAAAATATCGCCTTGCTTTCACGATTGGAAGTTAAGGAAGAACATATGGCACATGTAGAAAAAGAGTTGTCCGACATCTTGACCTATGTTGCTGAACTAGATGCATTAGAACTAGATGGTGTTGAACCAATGGCTCATGCTGTACCTTTACACAATGTATTTAGAGAGGATGAAAAGAAACCATCTCTTGATCATGAGTTAGCTTTATCCAATGCTCCAGAAGCAGAAGATGGGTACTTTAAAGTACCTCGTGTTGTACAAGAATAGGAGGTTTCACTGTGCCGACAATTCATGAATTACACAAGAAACTTGTGAATAAAGAAATCAGCGCCGTTGAATTGACGAATGCTGTTATTGCTCATAAAGCTAAAGTGGAACCGACTGTGCATGCGTACTTGTCCGATTCTCATGACCGTGCTTTAACTATAGCTAAGGTTGTAGATGAAGCAATTGCTAAAGGTGAAGCGATTTCTCCACTAGCTGGTATTCCTGGTGCAATTAAAGATAATATTTGTATCAAAGACGAACCCGCAACTTGTGCGTCTAAAATGTTAGAAAACTTTGTGCCTCCATATAATGCGTCTGTTATCGAGCGATTACAAGACAATCATTATATTAGCCTTGGTAAACTTAATATGGATGAATTTGCTATGGGCGGTTCTACAGAGAATTCTGCATTAGCAAAAACGACTAATCCATGGAATATTGACTGTGTACCGGGTGGTTCTTCTGGTGGTAGTGCAGCTGCTGTTTCTAGTGGTTCTGCTATTTGGGCTCTTGGTTCTGATACAGGTGGTTCCATCCGTCAACCAGCGTCTTTCTGTGGTGTAGTAGGCTTGAAGCCAACCTATGGTAATGTATCCCGTTATGGTCTTATTGCCTTTGCATCTTCTTTGGACCAAATCGGCCCTATTACACGTGATGTAACAGATGCTGCATTGGTATTGAATGCTATTTCTGGTTATGATGCAAAAGATTCTACATCGATTCCAGGTGCTCGTGTAGATTACACTACAGCTCTTGTAAATGATGTACAAAATCTTAAAATCGGTGTGCCAAAAGAATTCTTTGGCGAAGGTCTCAATAGTGAAGTTCGTAAAGCTATGGAAGAGGCTATCGAAACATATAAAAAATTAGGTGCTGAAATCGTTGAGGTTTCCTTGCCTAACTCTAAATATGCATTATCTGCGTATTATATCATCGCATTAGCAGAGGCAAGCTCTAACTTGGCTCGTTATGACGGTGTAAGCTATGGTATGCGCGTACCGGCGGATAATTTAGTAGAAATGTCTACTAAAACTCGTACAGAAGGATTTGGTCCAGAAGTACAACGTCGTATTTTGTTAGGTACATATGTATTGAGTGCTGGTTACTACGATGCTTACTATTTGAAAGCATTAAAAGTTCGCCGCCTCATTAAAAATGAATTTGATGAAGCATTCTCCAAAGTGGATTTGATCTTAACACCAACTGCACCTAATACGTCTTATAAATTTGGTGAAAAAGCAAATGATCCATTGGCAATGTACTTAGAAGATATCTGTACAGTACCAGCAAACCTTGCAGGTATTCCAGGTATTAGCATTCCAGCAGGTATGAGCAGCAGTAATTTGCCAATCGGCTTACAATTGCTTGGCCCTGCTATGGGTGAAGAAACATTGTTACGTGCCGCTTTCACATTTGAACAAGCACGTCCAGACTGTCAATTAGTAGCACCAACTGGGGAGGTTTCTCTATGAGTAGTAAATACGAAACAGTCGTTGGTTTAGAGGTTCATACAGAGCTTAAGACTAAGTCTAAAATCTTCTGTGGTTGTACCACTGAATTCGGCGGTGATCAAAATACACATGTATGCCCAGTGTGCCTTGGCTTACCTGGTGCAATGCCTGTGTTAAATAAACAAGTAGTAGAATTTGCTATTAAAGTAGGTTTAGCATTGAATTGTGAAATCCTTAACTTTAACAAATTTGACCGTAAAAACTACTATTATCCTGATTTGCCTAAAAACTATCAAACATCTCAATATGATTTGCCAATTTGCCTAAATGGTCATTTAGATATTGAGGTTAATGGTGAAACTAAACGCATTGGTATTACCCGTATTCATATGGAAGAAGATGCAGGCAAACTCGTTCATAGTGGCAACACTATTTCCGACTCTAAATCTTCTAATGTTGACTACAACCGTACGGGTGTACCTCTTCTTGAAATCGTATCTGAACCAGATATTCGTTCCGGTGCAGAAGCGAGAGCATACGTTGAAAAATTACGTTCTATTTTGCAATATTTAGAAGTATCTGACGGTCGTATGGAAGAAGGTTCTTTGCGTGGTGACTGTAACGTATCCGTACGTTTACGTGGCACTACAGAATTTGGTACACGTACAGAAACTAAAAATGTTAACTCTTTAACTGCAATTCAAAAAGTTGTTGAATATGAAGCGTTGCGTCAAGCTAAGTTAATCGAAGCTGGCGGCAAAGTAGATCAAGAAACACGTACTTGGGATGATGCACAAGGTATCACGCTTGGAATGCGTAAAAAAGACGAAGAAAACGATTACCGTTACTTCCCAGAACCAGATTTGGTACCAATCGTAATTACAGATGAAAAAATCGAAGAAGTACGTCGTGCATTGCCAGAATTACAAGATGCTAAGATTGAACGTTTTGTATCTGAATATGGCTTGTCTCGTGAAGATGCAACAATCCTTACTGTATCTCGTAAAACTGCAGATTTCTTAGATGCTACTGTAAAAGCAGGTGCAGATCCTAAAACTGTGGCTAACTGGATGCTTGGTGACTTGTCTAAGATGATCAATGAAAGTGGTTTAACATTTGCTGAATCTAAGGTAAGCCCTGAAAACTTAGCTGGTATGATTGCCCTAATCGACAAAGGTACAATTTCCGGTAAAATTGCGAAAAAAGTTATTGTATCTATGTGGGAATCCGGCAAGGATGCTGATACTATCGTGAAAGAAGAAGGTCTAGTTCAAATTACAGATACTGGTGCTATTGAAGAAATTGTTAAGCAAGTTATTGCTAATAATCCACAACCAGTAGCAGACTTTAAGAGTGGTAATGGTAAGGCTATAGGCTTCTTAGTTGGTCAAGTTATGAAGGAATCTAAAGGCCGAGCTAATCCGGGAATGGTAAATGAATTACTTAAAAAATTCTTAAATGACTAATATGAGTGTTAGCATATATTAGCATTAAGCAATATAAAAAAAGAATCCCTTCAGATATATGAGTTTATATCTGAAGGGATTTCTATTTGCCATTATGATGGTAAAATATGGTATAATAAATTGTATAAAATCAATTAGTATTTGTTCATATAAAGGAAATACATATGAATGATCAACACAATATAAACAATAATCAAAATACATATAGAAATGGTCAATCAGATGATACTTATAGTCGCAGTACTTATTCTGGTGAACCTAATACACGCGTATTATCCGACGATGAGAGACGAGAATTTGATGGTGTAACTATTGAAGAGGTAGGCGATTCCGTCCATGTAGATTCAACGCCAACCAATATAAATGAAGAGCAACAATATTACAATGAACATAATCAATACGAACCGAAAGTTAAGGTGTATAGCTTTAGTAGTACAAGCTGGCTTAGTCGAATTATATTGTTCATTGTTTTAGCGATTATTTTGGCTGCCGTTGTATTCTTTGGCAGTATCATTCTCACTGTCGCATCTGTTGTTATTTTAGTGGGTGCCATTATTTCTATTATATTTAGTCTCTTTTAATGGTATAATACATATATTATGACTAGACGGTGGCTGAGCCATTCGATGATTTAAAGGGGACCTATGAACGTAGTTTTATCCACATTAAATTCAAAATTTATACATTCTTCTCTGGCTTTGCGTTATCTCAAAGCGTATGGGCAGGCTCACGGACAGGCATACGATATAGTAGAATATACTATTAATATGCCTGTTTTACATATTCTTAGCGATATTACAGAGCGCAATATTGATGTATTGGGCTTTGCTTGCTATATCTGGAATATTGAGATGACTTTACATGTAGTAGACATGGTGAAAGCTGTGCGACCAGATATTAAAATTATTTTAGGTGGGCCGGAGGTGTCTTTCACAGCCGATGAAATCTTAAATCGTTGTGCTGCTGTGGACTATGTCGTACAAGGTGAGGGGGAAGAAGCTTTTTATCAACTTATTAGTGCACTAATCGCTGGCAAGGATGGCTTAGAAGAGCAGATTCCTGGCGTACGTGGTCGACACATTTCTGGCCGACTCCTGGGCTCTACTGATACGGTGGAGGTAAAAGATCTGAGTACTATACCATTCCCATATGTAGAAGAGGATATGATAGATTTAGAAAATAAAATCATCTACTATGAATCCTCTCGAGGGTGCCCATTCTCTTGTCAGTACTGTTTATCTGGCAATAAAAATACAGTTCGCTTTTTCCCGCAGGAAAGAACTTTTAAAGAACTACAGTGGTTTATCGATCATAAGGTAAAACAAGTTAAATTTGTTGATAGAACTTTTAACTGTGCGCCACATCATCATCGACCTATGATGGAATTCATGCGTGATGCCGATACGGAGACGAATTTCCATCTAGAAATGGAACCAGAGCTAATGACGGAATGGGAAACAAATATTCTCTGTGAAACACCACCAAGCCGTATTCAAATTGAGGTAGGGGTTCAAAGTACACATAAGAAAACCTTGGATGCTATTAATCGATATAATGATTGGCCGTATATTCAAAAGGCTATTCGTCCTATTATTGAAGCAGGCCGAACTCATGTGCACATGGATTTAATTGTAGGCCTGCCTTACGAGAATAAACAGCGGTTTGGATTATCCTTTAATGATCTTTTTAGTTTACAGCCACATGCGTTACAAATTGGATTTTTAAAACTGTTAAAAGGTTCTGGTGTACGCCGTATGGAGGAGTATCAATATATTAGTGATCCCTTAGCGCCATATGAGGTATTAAGTACTCACGTGCTCCCTTATAGAGATATACGCTTCTTAAAACACTTTGAAGATGTATTTGAACGCTTTTATAATAGTGAACGATTTAGAACTGTG
>ERZ773043.877-NODE-877-length-17425-cov-10.893782_pt1 | contig 17425 bp, 9 predicted proteins | sample MGYA00580636_ERZ773043 | MGnify/ENA primary metagenome ERZ773043 (study PRJEB29015, sample SAMEA2737992) | human oral metagenome | biome: human oral; feature: human-associated habitat; material: dental | place: China | collected 2065 ... | reverse complement strand
CGACGCTCGAGCTTCGTCTTCTGCTTGCGAATCTGGCGCTCCAGCTTCTCGATGACGAGATCAATGGAGCTGTACATATCCTCTGAACGCTCCTCACCGCGCAGCAGCACGCCGCGCACGATGGGAGCCGTGACCTCTACCTTGTGGTGTTTCCCCTCCACGGAGAGCAGCACCGAGATGTCGCCGACATTCTCAAAGTACTTCGTGATCTTGCCGACCCGCTTCTCCACATAGTCCCGCAGTGCCGGTGTAACTTCGACATTCTTTCCCCGAATCGTGAATGCAGCCATGAAACACAGCCCCTTTCTATCCACGGGAGCGTTCTTCTGCTCCCCTTTATCTATAGTATTTCGACATGCGGTGAAAAATACCTGCAAAAAGAATCGGTTTTCCTTAAATTCTGATTTTTCTTGTGGCTGTATCTGCGGTTTTGCGCAAATGAAAAAGCCCGCTGTGTAAGCCGGGCTTTTCAAACCTATGCCGTTATTCCTTCTTGACCACGTTGTCCGCCTGGGGACCGCGCGCGCCCTCGACGATGTCGAACTCCACTTCCTGACCCTCGCTGAGCGTCTTATAGCCCTCGCCCTGGATCGAGGAAAAGTGTACGAACACATCGTCGCCGTCCTCGCGGGAGATAAATCCATATCCCTTATCCGCGCTGAACCATTTCACCTTGCCCGTCATGTCGGCTCTCCTTTCACTGATAGAGAAAGCACCGTGAGCAGACCATCTCCAGTCTCGCACGTATGCTTTTCTTCTTATTATAAGAGCCGTATGTATCACTGTCAATGGGATAACATGAAACGGTGTGAAAAAGAAGGTTCCACGATTGTTGACATTTGTCATAATGGGTTATAGATGCGGAAAGAATTTTTCAACGCGGCGGAGACGCTCGCGCTCAAGCTCCTCCCGCCGCTCGAACAGTTCACGATACGCCGCGATATAGTCGTCCAAATGCTGCTCGAGCAGGCGATGCTCCGCCACATAGCGGTAGGCATTCTCCGCGAGCGTACGACGCAGATCTGCACGCTGAATGAGAAGGTCCAGCTTCTCGGCGAACTCCTTGGGGCTGTGATAGATCAGCCCCGTCTCCCCATCGCGCACCGTCGCCTCATAGACCGTCGGTGACGCAAGCACCGCCGCACCGTGCCCTGCTGCCTCGATGAACTTCAGATCGGATTTGGCACGGTTGAACTCCGTATCACGGAGCGGCAGCAGTGCAATGTCCGAGGCGTGCAGAGCTGCCGTATACTGCTCATACGGAGCAACGATATATCCATCGTGCGCACCGCCCGTAAACTCCTTCGCCTCCGTTTCGAGCGCCTGATAGAAGCTGTGATCCGAAACCACACGGAAGTGCAGTCGGTCACCATACTGCCGAATCATCTCGTTGATCGTGGGCATCAGCGGTTCCCAGTCCTCTCGGCGGTTCAACGCGCCAAAGAAGATCGTCACACAATCCTGCACCGCATCATACGTGCGGCGCTCCGGCAGCTCCGCCAGCTGATTCTCAAAGAGATAGATATGTGGGTTGAACTCCCGCAGGAAGTCCGCCAGATACCTTGTCGAGGTCTGCACGGCAGAAACGGTACGGAAGCAAAAGTAATCAGCCTCCTTGATCTGAGGCGTGATCAGCGGGTGATCGTCAATCTCCTGGAGCAAGACATTGCCATGTGACGCATGCTTCGCCAGGAGATCACACATCCAAGCCGTAGGCCGGATCACTGCACGATCTAGAAGGATGATGCTGTCATGCAGATCGCCGACCTCATCCAGCTCGATTGCTTCGTCCCCTCGCTGCATGCATCCGCTTACAGAGACAAGGCTTCGTGCGCGGAGCTGCTGAAGAGGTGCATCCAGGCGGATTGGCGTACACTCCTCCACACGGTTCATCATGACAATGTGGAACGGCGCTTCTCCCGTTTCATACTCACGGCGCAGAGCAGGGGACACCTGTGGAAGCAGCGGGTCAACGCGTGCCTTGCAGCCTTCCTGCAGCCCACTCAGTGCTGCACGATAATCTTTCTTTTTCGTCAAAAACACGCGCCGCTTCCAATACTCCTCGATGAGACGACGCCATTCAATGGCTCCGCGTACAAACGAATCCGGCAGCTGCCCCTCCTGCCCTCCATGCACACGAAGCAAACTGAGCGGCCTGGCAAAAATGACCGCATCGCCCTTTTCAAGCAGCTCAAGCCACATGGCGCAATCCGACAGTGTCTTATAGCCGCGTGACTCTGCACGCCAATAGTGGTGTCTCAGATCACGCCGCCGAAAGAGTACTGCAGTGGGTTCTCCCAAAAAGTTGGTACAAGCCATAAGCATTGCATACCCGAGAAGAGTGCCGGCGAAACGTCCATATATGCCGTAAATAGGTGGTGCCTCTCCCCACTGTCCTAAGAAGGTTCCGTTTCCGTCGATGACTCCGCGCACGGATGTGACGAGTGTAGCAGACGGCTCAGAGAGAAAGGCATCGACCATCAGCGTGATTTTATCCGGCAGAAGAATATCATCGTCCATGCACCACTGGAGAAGCTCCCCCTGCGCCAGATGCTCAAACGGCATAAAGTTCTCTTCTTTGCTGCGTGCACTTTTATTCCGCACATAGCGTACGCGCATGTCGCCCTGATAGGCCCGAATCAACTCTTCCGTTCGGTCATCCGCAGAGTTGTCACAGACAATGACTTCGATATTTGGGTAGGTCTGTGACAGAGCGCTTTCAAGTGTCTCACGGAAATATTCCGGACGATTGTACGTTGGGATCAAAATGCTGACGAGCGGCGTTTGCAGCAGTGCCGAGCGAGCGCTGGCGCGGATGAGGGACAGATCATGTGTCCATGCCATACCGTTCAGGGCCGCCTGCAGGATCGTTTCTGGTATGCCGAGATCAATCCCCCAGCGCTCCAACAGGAGAGGGCGTGCCTCAGAGCGTGTGAGATCGTATAGGTCACAGTTCTCCGCCCCTCTATGCACAAAGTAAACGGGGGCGCGCAGGAGGTGGAAGCCCTCATACCGGAGGTGAAATGAAAAATCAAGATCGGCACCGCTGCACGCAAACGCTGCATCGAAACCTCTCACCTGCTGAAAAGCGGAACGGCGCACAAGCAAGGCAATGTACTCAAGGAACAGGCTCTCTGTCGGGCTGCATAAGTGTTCCTGCACCCAGCCCGCCACATTTATGCCCTCCGCCGCCATCTTCTCCGCATTCAGATACTGCCAAGAAAACGTTGTTCTGTTTGAAAATGGCCCAACGGCCGCAATCGTAGTATCAAGCAGAAGCGTCTCCAACATTTTTTGCAGACCCTGCGGCGTAAGAATAATCCCCTCCTGCAAAAAAAGGAGCAGTTCTCCCGATGCGCCTTTGGCACCAGCATTGTTCCATTCAGCGAGGTTTTTCTCCTCGTGGGCGAGAACCCGACACGGCACATCCGCAAGCCGCTGCAGTGCCGTCTCGGAGTGTTGCGAGACAACTACCAGCTCCACATCAATGCCGCAGGCAGAAGCGGCGGAGAGCGCCTTCGCCGCCGTCTCATGCAGATACGCCCCCTCCTCCGTCTCGCTAAGGATGATTGTAAGCGCGCTCATGCCTTCAGGGCTCGCAGCAGCAGGAAATCCGTCTGCCGCATCTTTGCCGCCATCTGGAGTGCCTTATTCGCTTCTCCCATGTCATGCAGGAGGAGTGCCGCATTCTTCAGCGTCATGTCACAGCCGGGGTCAAGGCGCAATGCTGCCATAAGGAGCACCTTTGCACTCGCATAATCATTCGCAGCATATGCCGCACCTGCAAAGGCATTGAGTGCCTCTACCTTCTCCACGGGACGGATTGCCTGTGTGAGAATCTCCTCAGCCTGTTTCTCGGCATCCACAGCCGCATGGGCAGACTGTGCGGTGGAAGCTGTGGAAGCAGCCGGCTCCTGCACGGGTGCCGACGCAAGGCCCAAGAGTGCGGCGAGATGCGGATACGCAGCACGCGTCTTATCTGGAGCAAGACGTGCATCAAGACCTGCAAGGCGGCTGATCTCCTTGCGCTGCTCATCGGAAAGAGCATTGCTATGTGCACGGAGGACGTTCTCGTAGAGCTTCAGGGCATCATCGGAGCGCTTCTCACGCTGGCAGATGCGTGCCAAGAGGATGCGCACCTCCACATTCGCCGGATCCTTTGCGAGCGTATTTGTCACCCAGCTTGCCGCGCGCGTATAATCTCCGAGCTCAAAATAAGCACGTGCAAGATCTCCGAAGCACTCCTCGGGCGGATTTCCCTGCGCGAGCATATCGGCAAAGGCATTGATGACCCCTGCGTACTCCTTCTTCTCCATGTGCTTACGAATCTGCTCAACCGTTACAATCTTCTTCTCTGCCATTGTCATCGTCCCTTTCGCATGTCGTTTCTCTTCCCGCCGCATGCGCTTTCTGCGCGTGCGCTCGGCGCGATTTTTCTTACGCTTCTTCATTGAGGTATCGCTCCCAGATCATCTCATATGCCGCCTCCATCGCGCGAACATAGCCTTGCCCATCCATCAGCGGAGATGCCCGCATCATGTGCGGAATCGCCGCATGGAGCGCCGCCAGCAGCTCCGGATCAGAGGCAAGCCCCACGGCTCGTTCCACGTATGCCTCTGTGCTCTCTGCCACGAGTTCTCCGAGCCCCACATTGCAGAGGAGACTTACCCCAAAGCGCGCCCCATGCCGCCTGCCCGCGAGCGTTACAACGGGCAGTCCCATAAAGAGCGCCTCGCATGTCGTACCGCCCCCCTGATAAGGGAAGGTATCGAGGATAATATCGACATCCAGATAGTCAGGCAGATAATCCTTTGAACCGGGGCGCAGTTCGAGGCGTGCAAAGTCGATTCCCGCGCGTTTCGCACGCTGCCGCATCCGCTCCAATGCATCTTTGCGTGGATGAACATTCTTGAGCAGAAGCCGTGCGGCTGGTACGGCCCGCAGAATCTCTCCCCAAAGCACCAGCATCTCATCCGTGATCTTCGCAAAGTTGTTAAAACTCCCGAATACGATCGGATCGTGCGGCGTGCGCTTCAGATTCTCATACGGCTGAAAACGTTCCGACGGCGTGAAGCAGAGATGCGTCTGCGGCAGACGCAGGATGCGTTCCACAAACAACCTGTCCATCTCCGGCGGATCGACAAAAGGATCACCGAGAACGTAGTCCATCGCAGGCAGCCCCGTCGTATCGAAGTACCCAATGCCCGAGATCTGCACAGGTGCCGGCTTATATGCCGCGATCTGCAACGTCTTGCCGCCTGCCGAATGCCCCGCAAGATCAAAGAGGATATCCGCCGCATCCGCATAGATACGCTCTGCCGCTTTTTGCGGCGTATATTTCGACAGATCGGCATAGCGATCCGCCATCCCGGCCACCCAGTCCGTCACCTCCGAATGCTGTCCGCCAACATCGTAGAGACATACCTCAAAACGCGTACGATCATAGGCCGAGAAGAGCTGTATCGCAAAGTTCAGCACAATATGATCCGTGAGATTCGGCGAGAGGTAGCCGATCCTGAGTTTTTCCCGCTTCCTCTTCCTGTGGGAGAACTGCGGCAACGCTCCAAGCACGTCCGCATACGCTGCATGTACCGCACGCATTTCCTCAGCCGTCACCCCCTCGACATAGTGGAGGTACATGAGATAATTGCTCAATGCCGCCAACCGTGCCGAATGATCTGCACGCGGGTATTCCCATGCCTTGCGCAGATACGGCAATGCTTCTCTCAGATCGGCAAGCCAGTAGAGCAGCTGCCCCATGAGCTCATACAGTTCATAGCGTCGATCCATAGGAAACAAAGATTTCTGCTCCATTTCCTGCAGAAGCTGAAAATCCTCCTCTAACCGTCCCGCCTTGACCGTTCTCTTCACACGCTCAAATTCACATGCAAACGGATCCTTGCCGTGCCTCCCACTCTGCCCAGATCGCACGATAGCATTCCTCCATCTCACGAATATAGCGCTCCTGATCCATCACAGGTGAGGCCTTCATCCGAGGGCGCAGCTCCCTGTGCAGGGCATCGAGCAGATCGATATCCCCCGCAAGGGCCACCGCAGTCTCGACATAGTTCTCCAACCGATCTGAGGCAAGCTCTGCAAGTCCCATATTGGCAAGCAGACTATACGTAAAGCGTGTACTATGACGATCCGTATAGTACGACACAACGGGAACACCCATGTAGAGGGCATCGCAGCTCGTCCCGCCACCCGTCCACGGGAAGGTATCAAGCGCAATATCCACATCGAGATAGCGCAGCATATAGTCCTTCGTCGCAGGTTCAAACATAACACGGCTCATATCAAAGCCTAGCCGCCGCAGACGCGCATGGGCCGCCGCTGTAACCCCACGATCCCCGTAGGCAGAATTCTTCAGCAAAAGGCGAGAATTTGGGACGCGTTCCATAATCTCCAACCATGCAGCAAGCATGGGGTCTTGTAATTTGCGGTATTGATTGAACGATGCAAACTGAATATACCCCTTTGTATGTGCAGGGGGCCTCTCTGAGACAGGCAGACTCACATATCCATTATAGCAGAATTGACTTGTTAAACGCAGTAATTTTTCAACGTATACATTTTCGCTGCCGCTGCCCTCCGGATCACAGTAATGATCTGTTATGAAATAGTCTACTGTAGACAGCCCCGTCGTCGCCATATAGCCGAGACCCGAGATCTGAACGGGCGCCGGCTTCCATGCGAGTGCGGCAAGACCGGAGTCCATTGTATGCCCCGCGAGATCGAAGAGAATATCGACCTCATCCGCATAGATCTCCTGTGCAATGCGCTCCATATCGCGTGCGTGGTCCGAAAGATCACGCCACTTCGTAACGAGCTGCTGAAAAAACGCAGAATATTGATCGTGTTTGCCAAGATTATAGACATAGACCTCGAACTGACTGCTGTCGAATCCCGCAAAGAACGGCCAAATGAAATACTGCATGACATGCATGCGGAAATCTCCGGAGATATAACCGATGCGCAGCTTCTCTTTCCTCCGCCGCCCCTCGTGTGAATAGGGTCTCACATGCGCAAAAAGCTCCCCATAATGCAGACTCTTTTGATAGACTTCGCGTGCGGAGACATTCACTGCATTGAGCTTAAAAAGACCTGCACCATAGTAGCAGCACCGCATATAGACATCTGGCGTCTTCTTAGAATACGCCATCGCATACGCGGATGCGATTTCAGAACCACAGACGTATGTACCATGATCCGCACACATCTTGAGCAAGGCAGCATGAACGTCTGCCACCACAGGAAGTCCGTTTTCGATCAACGCGAGCCCACGCTGCGCCCGCTCATAGATCTCCATACTTGTCCCGGGTGGCATAGCACTGACAAATGAGAGGTAGAGCCGTGCACCCTCGCGCTCTTGCGGAACCCCCTCGGCAGCCAGAGCCCATCGTCCGGCTAATGTCAAGTTATCGAGGAAGAAATACGCCCAAGCAAGGCTCATGCGCAGCTCCAAATGAAGCAGATCAAGACCGTCCAGTATATGTGCGGTGTGAAGGACTGCGTCCCATTCCTGTACGTCAGAGGCATGAGACAGCTGTGCAGCAAGCTTCTCTGCTGTCTGCTCCGTTCCCTGTGCAAGAACGCGATCATAGGCTCTCTCCACGGAAAACATAGTTGCAGCTGTGTCAAATGTATCAACAAGGTGCCAGTGCAGAAGTTCATGCAGTTCCGAAAGGCGTGAAACGTCGAGACAGAGTTCGTATACCTGTACAGCCACATCCTCGATGCGGTGCACAGCGGGCATCCCCAATCGCGCCATCAGCATCTTTGCATAGTGATCATCGACAAGAGATTCTGCTGCAAGAAGCGGGACACTGTACTCTGCCGTACGACAGACATCCACGAAGTCGATATGAAAGCCAATCAACAGGTCTATCTCATCATAAGGAATTTCATCCACAAGGTCGAGTGAAGACTCCGTCGTCCCCATCGACACAATACGTGCAAGATCCTCCTCCAAAAAATCTTCGGCAATCATTGCGGGGAGAATCAGACGAACTGAATGCATCCGTAAAAGAAGCTCCATAAGTATCTGCAGAAGTGCCTTCGCCCCATCCTCACGCAGCATTCCGCTCACGCCGATTGTCGGCACTCCCGCATCAAGCAAGGGCGTGCGATAGGTATAGGAGGTGACTGGATCAAACGGCGTATAGCAGTAGGGAAGAAATTCCATTCCATCAACCTTTGGCAGCCCTATCGCAAGCTCCTGCGGGCAGTTGTCTGCAAAGGAGACAATATGCGGAGCAGGACGCAGCTGCATAATGGCACGGCTCTGCTTATCCGGTGTCTTAAGCGAGAGATCCACAAGCAGATTAATCTTATCCCTACGGATGATCTGTGCCGCATCTTCGGGTGCAACATCACCAACCTCCCGCAACAGGATTTCCTTTGCAAAGAGATCTATGTCTCCCCCCGTTCCCGTATGGTAGGCAAAGACTTCAAAGCGCAGCTTGTCATACACCGTGAAGAACATGGGCAGCAAATCCCGTGCGGGTCCATCTCCAAAGTCCGAGGAGAGATAGCCGATCCGAATTTTTCGATCATGCGGCTTCTGCTTTGCAGGACGTTGGTGTTTCATCTTTTTTCTCTTCATCGGCTCTCCTCTTCACAAGCATAAAGCACGCCACACACGCCTACTCTAAAACCTCTCGCCTCACGAGAGGGCTTCATTCCTTCACTTATGATGCCAAACCGGATATATCATCTGTGCGTACAAACACACCCATACTATCGTCATGAATGGAGCGACACTTTAGTAAGCACTGAGATTCCCTAGGACCAACCTGATTTCATCGGCAATTCCTTTCATGCTCATACACTGCCCAGACCTGCTCGTATGCCGCTCCAACGGCTGCTCCATAGCCTGCGACATTCATCACGGGCGAGTTCTCCATCATCTGCCGCAGCCCCGCATGCAGGGCATCGAGCAGGTCGGCATCGGTTGCCAGCGAGACCGCACGATCCACGTATTCCTCCAGCGTCCGCGCAACGAGTTCCCCCGCTCCGACGTTCCCCACAAGAGATGCGCCAAAGCGGCTGCCGAGGCTCTCCCCCGCAAGCGTCACAACGGGCACCCCCATATAGAGTGCGTCGCAGGTTGTGCCGCCTCCCGGGTATGGGAACGGGTCGAGCGCAATATCCACGTGATTGTACGCGGCGAGATAGTCCCGTGACGCGCCCTCTGTATCGACGCGCTCAAGCGGAATCCCAGCCGCCGCAAGGTGACGCATCGCCTCCGCACGGGCATCCGCATAGGAAAAGACATCCGTCTTTAGAAAGAGACGGCTCTTCGGCACGCGGCGCAGGATCTCTGCCCATGCGGCAAGGACATCATCGCTCAGCTTGGTAAAGTTGTTAAAGCTGCCAAAAACAAGGGGCCGCCCCGCAGCCGTCAGATGTTCGGGAACAGGACCCGTATGCAGCGGCTGCCAGCAGAAATGTGTCTGAGGCAGAACGAGCAGTTCTTCCGTAAATCCATGCTCCGCATCCCCTGCCGCAAGAATGGGATCCGCAAGGAAATAATCCACCGCCTGCAGCCCTGTCGAGGCAAAGTAACCGATCCCCGAGATCTGCACCGGTGCAGGACGATAGGCGAGAATCGGCAGCGTCCTGCCCGCCGTATGCCCTGCGAGATCGACGAGGATATCCATGCCGTCTCGAAAGATCGTGTGCGCGGCTTCCTCCGTCGAGACGCGGGAAAGATTGCGGAAGTGATCGACAGATCGCTTCACATTTTCGGTATAGGCATCCTCTGGATTCAGCGCATAAACCGTCACCTCAAAACGAGCCGAATCAAGTGCCGTCATCAGCGCATACGAAAAGGAGAGCACCACGTGCTCTCTGACATCGGGCGAGAGATACCCAATCCGCAGCCGCTTTCCTCTGCGGTGCGCACCATGGTCAAACGGACGCACATCCGAAAAGAGCGCACCATATTCCTCTGCCGCCCTCTTGTCCTCTGCACATGTGGACGGCAGATAGTGGCGGTTAAAGAGCACATTGCTCGCGTTGAGCGCACGCAGTGCGAGATCCGGCGCAGCATCGCGCGCCCGCTCGTAGAAACGCACTGCATCTGCGGCTCGTCCGAGGAATCGTGCACACTGCCCCGCAAGATTGTATACCTTCTCGGCAATCACAGGCGACATCTCCGCATCAAGGAGCGGCGTGAGCAAGTCCAGAGCGGCAGAGCGCTCGCCCGCCAGAAGGTGAATGCGCGCACGCAGAAAGATGGTATAGGGATCACGAGGTGCATATTTTGCGCATTCGCGCCATGCCGCAAGAGCCTCACGCACACGTCCCACCTCGATGTGAAGTGCGGTCAAAAGCCCCGCTGCCTCGATGGGCTCACGTCTACGCAGGCGTTTGATTCCCTTGCGTGCCCCCGTTTCATCCCCACATGCAAGCGCCGCAAAGATCTCATCGCGGAGATCCTCAAGTCTGTCCATCGTCATTCCATTCCTCGCGCAAGCCGCCTAATGCGGCGCAGCATACGCGCTGCTTCGGGGGCGGCAGAGGCCTCCTTGCAGGAATTCGGCAAGAGGAGCGCAAGAGCGCCCTGCTCGGCGGGCGCAAAATTCATACCAAATGCCGCCGCCACAGCCGCCGTACGTTCCATATCCTCAATCAGTGATGCCGCTGCAGAACACACATCCCCTGCGAGCAGGAATCGCCGCCGCTCGGAGAACGTCACCTTCGCACGCCGATCATAGTAGAGGGCAGCACGCGGAAAGATGCCCGCCAGTACAGATGCAAGAAATGCCGCGTCTGCAGTTTTACCGTAGTGTGCGTTCAGCGTCTCAATCACAGCCGCATCATCCGCCCCCTTCGCCCTGAGAAGCCGTGCGAATCGAGCAAGGGCAGGTGCGTAGTGCGGACGCTGCCGCAGCGCACGTTCATAAAGTGCCGCCGCCCCATCCGCATCTCCTGCGAGCTCTACGACCTCACCAAGGCGCATATAAGCACTCGGTGCAAGGATGCCGGAGTAATCGCCCTCCCGATAGTACTCCTCATGCAGACGAATTCCGACCGTATACGCTTCGCGTGCCCGCGCATAATATCCGGCTTCCCACGCATAGGTACCATAGATCAGGGGGAAGTCGGCTTTCTCCGGAAACGTCGCACACGCTGTCCGATACGTGTCTTCGATCTCCGCATCCTCTGCTCCCGCGAGGATAAGGGACTGGAGCAGAACCGCATGCGGGCGATCCTCGGAGCCTACCGGGCGGTCTGTGCTGTCCCGTGCCAGGCGCGCATAATGCGCCGCCTGCGGATAGTCCTCGAGCGAATAGTAACAATCCATCAGATGGTATTCGTCGAGCTTCTTATGCTCTCCGCGCGCCCGTCGTGCAAGCAGCATCTCCAGATCACGCCGCGACTTCTCTTTGATGATGCGCGGCGAATAGCCCGTATGATAGAGCACGAGCCCCGGTGCCATCGCCATTTCGCGTGCCGGGTCGCCGCTGAGATTCTCCACATGCTCGTGGATGCTCCCCACGAAGCGGATGTGCGGTGCACGGCGGAAGATGCGCTGCACCTGGGCCGATGTCCCAAGCAGAGCCCCCGTATCCATGTCAATATTGACAAGGTGAACAATAAAACCGTCGAAGGTTTCCTTTTTGTCGTATTCCTCAATCAACGGGCGTACACGCGGTGCGCTCTCCTCTGTGAAGTATTCATCCGCATCCGTAAAGACAACCCAGTCGCCCTTCGCCTGATCGAGTGCAAAATTCTTCGCCGCCGCGAAGTCATTGATCCAGTCGAAATGGTATACGAGGGCTCCTCCCGCATGTGCAGTCTCCACCGTCGCGTCCGTCGATCCCGTATCGACGACGATCATCTCGTCGGCAAAGACGCGCATGGACGCGAGCCAGCGCGGCAGATTTTCTGCCTCATTCTTCGTGATGACACAGGCTGAGATCCTCATCGTACCAACTCCATCAATTCCTTCGATTTCCGATGCGCAGGGGCAAGGGCAAGCGCACGCGTGAGGTATTCCTGCGCCTCTGCGCGCGCACCGAGATGCAGTGCGGCAAGCGCCATCCCATAGAGGGTATCCGCCGTCTCCCCCTCTGCGGCAGAGAGGAGCTGCCACCCAAGGAAAGCCCCCTCCCAACGCTCCGCTGCAGCAAAATGCTCTGCCGCAGTACGCAAATGCTCTGCACCATAATCAGCAGATATGCGCAGAAATCGCTCTGCCTGTTCTGCGTCTGCGTGGTGAATAAACGCATCACGCAGAAGGTTGTACCCCTCCATGCCATTCGGAAGAGCCACGGCATCCGGTTCATCGTAATGCCGCCAAAAATCCTGCATCGAGGTTGGAAGCAGCCCTCGCAGACGGTGATGGAGCGAGATGCTCTCCGCATGGCGTTCCTGCTCCAGACGCAGCAGGATTTCCGGAATCTCCTGCACATATGCAGCTAATGTGCCAACGATTTGCTCCCCCAGTTCTTTCGGCGCAAGAGCATGTGCTCTTTCATAAATTGGGGGAACAGGAACATCGTCCCCTACTACATTTTTCAAAGCAGAGCGCGCCTCCTGTGCGAGCGCAAGCCAGCCGTAGCTGTCTGCAAAGCGCATGAGATAGACGAGTATTTCTGCACCACTGCCGAGCATTTCACGCAAGCCGCTCAATACATTCCCCATATTTTCGGATGCGTGCAGCTCCACATAGACATCCAAGGCCTCCTCGCGCGCCGTATCAAGCGCAAAGGCACGCGTGAGCTCCTCCTCCGCCGCAGGCACACCCCCCATCTCCATTAGGAGGCGGGCACGCGCGGCAGATACGGCTCCTGCCCACGCAGGGAATGCGGATGCCTCGCCGCCTTTATCCACAGGGCTCTCGTAGAGCTCCAACGCACGCGTCAGTGTGGGCGGCGCCGCATCATCACCGCACGCCGCAAGCAGCAGACCGAGACGACCGTAGAAATCCGACAGCTGGGGAAATTCATGGCACGCTGCACGCGCAGCTTCCACCTGCTGCGCAAGCGGAACATTTTCCTGCTCCATTGCATCGAGCAGAAGATGGTGGAGGTGGCTCTGTGCACCAACAGAGGTCACAGGTTCCTCCAATGCGGCACACGCATAAATCAGCGCCGCCGCATATTTCCCAAGGCCGTAGTAGGTATCGGCGAGATAGCGGCAATCTCCGGGCTGCAGACCACGCTCTTCAATGCGCCGCTCCATCAGGGCGAGATTTCGCTCATGTTTCGCGCGGATACGCCCCGAGGAGTAGCCCACATGGCGAATGGCAAGCGCAGCAGGTTCATGATAGAGAACGGGTTCTCCGTTCGTCTTACGCAATGCTTCGTGCACCCGCCCCTCATAAAAGAGCTCGCGCCCCATGCGCAGGAGGCGGACATGCGGTGCGCGCCCCGTCTCACGGTCGCCCGCATCCTCATCGACGTGCACAATCGGCAGGAGTACGGCATCCACATGCGGCAGGATCACATCCACCATAGCAAGATAGGCACGCACTTCGCTCGGGGCAAAGAACGACTCATCTGCATCGAGGACGACGGCCCAGTCACCGCTTACAGCCCCGATTGCGGCATTCCGTGCGGCAGCGAAGTCATCCTGCCACGCGAAATCAATGACATTCCCCCCTGCCTTTTCAGCAAGTGCACGCGTCCCATCCGTCGATCCTGTGTCGACAACAATTCGTTCATCGGCATAGACTGCAGTATTTGACAGCCAGCATTCCATATCCCGCACATCATCGCGCACAAAGACCGCAGCCGAAATACGCAGCTCTGCCGCGCGTTCCATGATATGACGCCAGATCTCCACACGGCGGTGCAGTTCCTCGCGCATCTCCGCGGTAAAAAGTGAACGATCGGTACTCACAGAAACGGTTTCGCACGTCAGAGCCCGTTCTGCCGCCGTGATTGCTTCCTCGTAGCGATGGAACGCAGCAAGAGCCTCGGCATATTCGGCGTGCATCTCTGGCAGCTCAGGAAATTCACGCGCAGCCTGCTCGGCTACGGCAAGATACTTTTCCCTGAGCATGGGCTGCGCAGCGTAGATGCGCAGGAGAATCCGATGAGAGGCGCTGGCATAGATAACACTCCAGCGACCAAGTCCAATGTCGAGAAGCGCATAATGCTCTGCCATTCGCTCATTGCCCAGATTGTCATAGGTCTCTGCGAGATAGCGCCAGCATCGCTCTGGATTGTCGCTCTGCTCCATTTCTTCGAGAAGCAAGTGCAGATTGCGCTCGCCCTTTTCACGCGTCAGTATCGCTGAATATCCCGTGTGTACTAAGGTCAGGTGCTCTGGCGCAATCATATTGGAGGGAGGGGCTGTCCCATCTGCTTCGCGCAATTCCTCATGAATACGGCCCACGTAGTGTCGTCCCTCACGTCGACGAAAGATGCGCGGTACATAGGAGTCGAGCAGTGTCTCTTCCGTTGTCTCGTCAATGTTGTGCCACGGTATGAGAAGCACTTCACCATCCGCACAGTCAGCATCCTCAATCACCGCACGTAAATGGTTCCGTGTTTCAAGGGAAAAGTATTCATCCGCATCGATGAATACAATCCAATCCCCCGTCACATGGGCGAGTGCTGCATTGCGTGCTGCCGCGAAATCGTCCTGCCATGCCCAATGATATACCGCAGCTCCACACGCCTTTGCAACGTCTGCCGTATCATCCTGTGAGCCTGTATCCAGAACAATCAGCTCATCCACCTGCAGCCGCAGGCTTTCGATGGACTTTCTCAGATGAACGGCATCATCTCGTACAATATAACACGCCGTAATGCGCACGTTCTCTTGGGTCTCTGCCCCCATATTCTCCCCCATGTACGCTCTCTGTCTTTCCATCCACAGCTTTGCCGCTGCAGGCTCCCCGAGTTCCTGATAAATCAACGAAAGGCGCTCTGCAACAAGAGCGGCAACGGCATCGTTAAAAACCGAAGTGTCATGCGTAGATAGATGATCATCTGTATAGCGGCGCAAGGCTTTCTCAAAACTCTCCGCTGCCTCTCGATAGCGCGTAAGACCGCAAAGAATCATACCGCGTTGGGCGTAAAAGTCTGGTAACTGTGGAAATTTTTTCAACGCCTCATTGGCAACGTCCAGCATCTCGTCGTCCGAATAATGAAGGGCACGCATGGATTCAATCATCTGGTGACAAATCTTACTCTCTTCGCCAATAAAAGCAATATCTCCCTGCAGAGCCTCCTTGGATAGAATAAGCGTCTTTGCATAATCCTTCAGCCCAAAGTAACAGTCTGCCAAATAAAACGCATGCATTGCGGTTCGCCCATGCATCTCAGCGTCATGCTCAAGCATGGCGATATTACGACGAATCTTCTCTGCCCCACGCTCCTTCAGATATCCAGTGTGCCCTGCAGCAAGGCGTGGATCCCCATAAGCAAGTACCCGCTCTCCCCCATCGTCCCGTACTGCCTGCTCATGGATCATCCCTTCGTAGTGAAGTCCGGGCATACGAAGAATTCGCGGGCTCCACATACGCATTGCATCCTTCAGGGAGTCCTCTGTCATAAAATTACAGAGTGAAATCATAATAATATCGACATCTTTATTTTCATGGATTGCCGCTTTAATCCCATCCCGTAATTGCTCTGGATGAAAGAAATATTCGTCCGCATCCAGAAAAATGACAAAATCACCTCTGCATTGTTTGAGTGCATAGTTGCGTGCGTTCGCGAAATTATTCTCCCATGCAAAGTCATAAAGGTGTGCATGAAATTCTGCTGCCACATCTGCCACGGACCTGCTCCCAGCCGTGGAAACAACAATAATCTCATCTGCAGCTACCCGAACAGAGGCAAGTGACCGGCGAAGCTCCTCTGCTTCATCCCTTACAATATAACAGGCAGAAATCTTCATAATGGCACATCCTTCCCATTCGAAGAATATTATACGCGATATCCTCAAAATTAGCAAAGAAAAAGAACCCCTCCCAACTGGGAGGGGTTCTTTCCGTATAGATACAGCCGAAGCTGTAAATTACTGGAGAAGCGAGAGAACTGCAGAGCTGTTCTGGTTTGCCTGTGCGAGCATGGACTGCGCAGCCTGGAGCAGAACATTGTTCTTCGTGTAGTTCGTCATCTCCTTCGCCATATCCGCATCGCGAATCGTGGACTCGGAGTTCTGAACGTTCTCGGACGCCGTCGTGAGGTTCGAGCTCGTGTAGTTGAGACGCGTCTGGACAGCGCCGATGTTCGCCTGCTCGTCAAGAGCCTTCTGAAGCGCCGTCTCAATCGTGTTGATCGCAGCATTTGCCTTGTCCTGCGTCTGAACGCTGAGGACAGTACCGTCCGTACCCTTGAGGCCAAGTGCGAGCGAACGCATATCCGTCATGCTGACCTTGATCGCCTGGTTTGCACGCGTACCCGTCTGGAGAACGAGAGCATTGTCCTCAGACTTGTTCTCTGCGCGGATGCGCTCGTTGAACGTATCGAGAGACGTGTTTGCCGTCTTGCGGATCGCACCCGTATTGTCCGTGATCGAAAGCGTGAACGAGGAGATCTGGTATGTCGTGCCGTGGCTGTTTGCCTCGACCGAAAGAGCCGACTTGTTGTCTGCCGTGTAGACGCTGTTCTTCGCCTTGTCAAAGCCGATGAGAGCACCCTCACGCGTAGAACCCGTTCTGACAGCATCCGTTCCTGCGAGCGATTCCGTGCCGTTGAACGCCGTCTTGCCGAAGATCGAACCAAGCGTAGTACCGCTGCCAACCGAGAACGTCGTCGTGTAGGTCTTGCCCTGGCGGACGTAGGACACCGTGATGTTATCCGTCGACTGAATGTTGAGGCTCTCGTCCGTGCGGCTCTTCAGCTCCGTCAGATTGGAACCCCATGACGAGCTCGTGCTCAGCGCGCTGTTCGAGAGCGTCGTGCAGGTTGCCTGTCCGATGCTGTTGCGCGACCCATCGACGAGGTACTTGCCGTTGTACGTTGCAAGCGCGTTGTCATCGATCTGGTCAACCATCTGGTTGATTTCCTTCTGGATCGTGCGGCGATCGTCATCCGTGTTCGTGTCGTTCGCTGCGTTGATCGCCTTCTCCTTGAGGGTCTTGAGGATCTCGACCGTGCTGGAGACAGCGCCCTCAGCGGTACGCATCATGCTGTTGCCGTTCTGCGTGTTCTGGTTGTCCTGATCAAGCGAACGGATCTGGACGCGCATACGCTCAGAGATGGCATAGCCGGAAGCGTCATCGCCGGCCGTGTTGATCTTCATGCCCGAGGAGACCTTCTGAAGGCTCTTCGCGAGTGCCGACTGGTTCTTGTTCAGGATGTTGAGCGTGTTGACCGCCGACATGTTGTTCTTGACTACCATTGCCATGTGTAAATTCCTCCCTGGTGTCTTTCCGGATCTTCCGGAATGTTGAATGTATGTGCGGACATCCGTGCCCGCTGTATAATAGGCAAGTGACGCGTCTATCCTG